>Ga0307515_10000296_pt1 | contig 122885 bp, 134 predicted proteins | sample 17_EM_MG_FD_194513 | JGI IMG/M metagenome (GOLD analysis project Ga0307515, IMG submission 194513) | Populus trichocarpa ectomycorrhiza microbial communities from riparian zone in the Pacific Northwest, United States - 17_EM | ecosystem: Host-associated > Plants > Roots > Unclassified...
TTTGTCAGCGGGGATGAAGGGTAGCGGGGGGGGAGCTCCGCCATCTAGCCGGCTCGCCCGGAGGCGGAGGGGGTATTAGGTCCTGTCATACTCTAGTAAGAGTGCATACAGTATGAATAAACAACAACAACGGACCTCTCAGAATTTCGCTACAGCATAGATGTTAGGGTTGTCGTCGTACTAGTACTAGTCACTTAAGCACCTAGGTAGTTAAATGACATCGACGTTTCATATTCATAAACTTGACTTGATAGACGTTGGCTATATCCTTTAACTTGTGAAGATATTTCAATCTCATTCAGTCGACTGGAAATATCTGATCTACAGTCTCTTACTGACAGAGTTAGAGTAATGACCAATCAAAGTCGATGCACAGACGATAAGGTTTGAGATTGTGATATATCCACAATCTGAGGGATGTACTCTAGAATAATACGAGTGATTGTTTGTGCGGGACGAGACGGAGTATGGAGATGGTGGTGTACCAAGATTCCAGACAGATGAGATGAGATGGAGATGTTCGGATCAGCCTGCTGAAAGTTGCTTGCGAGGGAGAGTTGCCAATACCTTAGAAACTTCGTGTAACAATCAGCAACGCGTAGTATTTGGGAGCTTACGTTGCTGTTTCAAGACTTTCCAAACGATTTCTAGCACTCATACCCCAAAAGTGGGAATATCTGGTCTGTGCACAGGTGCCGAGTTTCTATCTATGGCAGAGCGCCAGCCCCGCGCTAACTCAACGACAGTTTTGACGCCAATGAAATTGCACGCTGTGGCTCGGTCACAGGATCAGGAGATACCTTTGGTAGCCTCTGAACTTAGCATCTCAACACCTACACATCATCCAAAGCGCTCTCTTCAGAGCACACTAACAACTCGGGTCTTACTATTTTACTCCTACGAAACCCCCTCGTCTGCTGCACGACCTCAGTATCTTCGGTGCTTCTTCAGGCGCCTCACCACCATATGGACTCATCGGCACAGCCTTCCGCCGATACCACCCCTCCAGGCACTATATCTAGCTCTGGGTCCGATGCAGAGAACCAATCGAAGCTCAGGTAAACTGTGATGGAGGTAGCGGGGAACGTAAAGTTGCTGGATTCATCTCATCTTCTCATCCAGAACACTTTTGGGCATTTTGAGGCGCTTTATCGGAGTTACCGACATCGCTACCGTTCGCTTTTCGCTTCCAAGCCAGCTTCTCGAGCCTATTCCTAATCTCGAATATTGGAATTACCTCGACCGACCCGAGATGCTTGCCAGGTGAGCCTTGTCGGCATTTTCTGATAGGGGGGTTTCCCTGATATTCTTAGCGTAGCATTGGAGACTCCGACGACGAGATTGGAAGGTTTTTGGCAGTTCTGAGGTTTTGGTTTACGAAGGATCTGGTTTGTCCCTCCTTGTTATTGGTTTGTTGCTAGGATATTGCTCATGAACCCTTTGTTGCAGAAATTCATAAAGGGAAAGCCATGTAAAGTGAGTGAACGAGATCTCCAACTTCATGGACTATAAAATTGCCCGGTTAACGCGCCCATTGTAGCCTTACAACTCCACACTGGGAGAATTTTTTAGGGTATGTCACTAGGCCTTTCAGTTTAAAGTTTATTTCTGACGGAGATGGTGAATAGTGTAGCTGGGACATTCGAGAAACTCCTTCCCCACTCAGCTCGGAAACCCGACCCACCTCGAGCAAGTCCTCCGCAAGCAAAGCTACGGCTAGCACTACGAGTACGAAAACTGCTCGCGTTTCTTTCCTTACGGAGCAGACTTCACACCACCCTCCCGTATCAGCTTTCTACATTGAGTGTCCGGAGAAAGGCATAAGTGCGAACGGCTATGATCAGGTAAGATGATTACTTCTGTGCAGTAGGACTGTAGTAGTAATCTATTATGGCTAGATCAGTGCAAAGTTCACAGGAACCTCGAGTATGTATATTGTTGCCAGGGGAGTTAGTTTTTTAGACGCAAACTCACAAACCGCAAGTCAAGGTGACACCAGGTGTCCATAACTTGGGGATTTTTATTACACTTCACAACCACGGAGATGAGTCGTATAGATTGACGCACCCGATAGCCCATCTAGGTGGCCTGTTACGAGGTAGTCGCTCGAACTCAACATTGGGCAATAATGCTGACTAGCCTAGGCGCTCTGACACTTTATGTCGAGGACATTTCGTTCATGACCTGCTCCAAGAACAAAATACGGTGCATTCTGCAGTATATCGGCGACTCTTGGCTTGGTAAACCTAAACATCGGGTTGAAGGTGTGATCTACCGGTATAATGATGCCACTGAGGATCTTGAGCGGATAAAAGATGTTCCAACAAAGGCGATTCTTGCCAAAATTGTGGGCTCCTGGATGAATCAATTATACTATACCATCGTAGATTCTAAGGTACTTTAAGCGTTTGCGAAATATGAATTGGAGGATTTCCCTGACAACGTTACCAGAAGAAACACCTCCTCATCGACTTAGATCCTTTACTTCCCGTTATCAAGACATGTCCACCTCCGGAAGAGCAGCTACCCAATGAATCTCGCAGGAAGTGGGAGAAAGTCACTGAAGCTATTCATGCAAAAGACTATGGATCTGCTACTCAGTTGAAACAAGAGATTGAAGAACGACAACGGGAAAAGGCGGCAGAACGGCTGGAGAAAAAGATCCACTGGAAACCGCGATTTTTTGAAGATATGGCCGAACGGGTTGGGCAGCCTCACCTCAGTGAAGAGGGTAGGAAGGTCTTACAGGGGCTGAACGTCGGGAATTACAAGCTGGAGCCTTATGAGGTTTAGTTCCCGCAAGGCACTAATCTTAGACATTTCCCTTTTCATATGTACTTTGGAGTCTGCTCAAAATACAGTGATTGCTGTGATAGAACGTGTAACTTTTTGGGTTGTTGCTGTCGTGTTCCCTTCGATTATTTGTTCTCCTGATGGGTTGCTGCCTAGTGAGGGCATTTTTTGTTTGCTTGAACGCAAGACACCTCCACTACTTTCCCCTCCCTTTCAGCATCCAATATATGGATGTTTATATGATGTCTTATTAGAAGTCCCCGTGTTAGAAGAGGAGGGGGGATGATTGGCTGATATTTTGCTTTCGATGAGCTGTATAGTTGCTACACGCTACTCACTGGCGTTTATTACTGTTAAGAAACAAGAATTGAAGTCTTCTTTCTGCTCCATTTGCGTTTGCAATGTTCTTGGCAGTTGCTTGACCTGCATATGCTTCCGTGGTCATTCTGTAAGGTACCCCCGGCTTCCGCAGGCCCTGTCAACTGCAGGTATTCTTTCACTCTTCCGCTATCACCCATCCTCCTTCGCTATGTTGCCGTTCTACCCTAACCCACTGGAAAATTTCTGTCTCACATCTAGCATCACGATGATTTCGTATGATGTCACAACGAGATTTCAAATTTGATGAGCGAGCGCAAATCTACACACATGAACCAAGACAAGAAAACATATTTTCCAACAAATTCCACACGCTCTGTGTTCCAATCCTTAAGGGGAATCCAGTTACTAACAATCGTTAAGCATCCCGACCCTCAAGTTGTCATACTTGCTTTGCGGGTAATCAAGTTGGTTCATCGACTGATCTAACGCCTCAACACCGCCGAGATTGTTGACAGTAGTGCAGACAAGACTCCTAGGGTTGGAGATGGGATGGTCTCCGCTAAGCTCCCACCACATCCCTCCTCCGAGACAGTTTTGCTTGATGTAGTTTGTCTTCAGGGCGGAGATTGTGGGGGTATCGTAAGAGATCATCTTGTGCGTGGCGGAATTGTAGCTGTAGGAGGAAATCAGCTGCGCGTCGTTGGCCTCTGAGGCGCCCGTGTGAGGGAGCGCCTTGTAGTCCCAGATGCCGCTCTCCCAGGATCCTTCGCCGGTGCCGCTGTAGGTTGTACCTGGACCATTGGTATTCTCGAAGGCACGGCCGTACAGCGGCATCCCGAGGATGATCTTGTTGGGCGCCACACCACCAGCGATGTAGGCCTTTACGGCGGCGTCAGCATTGAATGGGGTGCAGGTTGGGTTGGAAGCGGAGGGGAAGATATTGGCGCTATTCCCCGAATTGGCATCCCATGCTCCTGCAAAATCGTAGGCCATCAGGTTCCAGAAGTCAAGGTATCTGTCCATCTGTGACATGAGGAGCTTCTGGTAGTTTGTAGCCCCAGCGGGGACGGCCACAGTGAGAAGCATGCGCTGGCTACAAGTTACTGCAGAGTAGGCATCAAGTTGTCGCCGGGTCTCTTCGAGCAGCAGCACAAAGTTCTGTGCCTGAACAGCATCCTGAGGGTACTCCCAATCGATGTCTGTTGGAGAGAGCGCAGTCAGTATCGACATGCTCTACCGCCCGCCGCATTACATACCTATGCCATCGAAGCCAAGATCCTTCAGCAGCGTCACGGCGGTGCTGGCGAAAGTCGAGCGACCGCCTGCGGTAGAGGCGGGACCGGCAAAGTTGCAGGAATAGGTCCATCCGCCAATCGAGAGCAGCGTCTTTAGCTTGCGATTCTTCTTCTTGAGGATGTAGAGCTGCTTGATGGAGCCATACACGTTGGTACTACGTCTAAGTTAGCGTTTTGCAGGGTTGTAAGGATATTACAGAGCCAGAGTTTTGCATACGTACCCAACATCGTTCCAGGAATCGGTGGGATAGTGTTTCTCCAGATCGGAATAGGTGTCGCTCAAGTAACTGTATGTCGTCAGCGTCAGTCTCGTTTCGGGATCGAAGATGGAAAGGATACACGTACACTTCCCCGCTCTCGGGTCTGATATTGGCAAAAGCATCTGCGGTGTACGTCAGGATTGACCGTTCGGACCCCTGGTCGCCGGTGTACTATACTTACACAAGATATGGGTAATATGGTTAGCTGGGATGTCTTGAGGCTGGTAGTTACGGCCATAAATGCCCTACGGGACAACAGAACAATCAGTACACAAGACCAATGTCCGGGGCAGTGAAGACAAACCCAGTTGGTGAAGTAACCGACAGTCTTGTATCCTGACATAGCGGGTTGAGGTTTCTTAATGAGACGTGATAGAAAAGTAGGTAGCGACCCGGAGTTGATGGAATATTGTAAGAAGGGAAATGTGAAGGCCAATGGAGCTGTGACGATCAGCAGCAACAACAATCTAGGGGCGAATACCCTCATCTTCATGGCAGAATTGAGGTGGTCTTATATGTTTTTTGAAAGTTTGCTCAGCCAGACTCATTTTCAATTCTTTGGCAATAACCTTCACCGCGTGGCAAGATAGTAGCCGATATCATAATTCACCCCGCGATGCAGCACTGTAACAAACATAACTGGGTCCGCCGCACCACGTAAGCCTGGCTTCTTACCAAGGCCGCTCGCCTGTATATGCTTGCGTACCTGCGTTTCTGCGCCGAGTTGCGGGACAACTCTACTGGCTTGGTGATTTGAGGGTCTCATATGTACTAGATTTAGATGCTAGACTTCGGGCGAAGCGAAAGGGCAAGCCAACGGATAATTATCTATCTCAGAAATTTGAGCTGAATGAATTTATTAGGGCTGATGAGGATTGTGTTTGGGCGGTCAATTGATGGACACGAGAACGTCAGGAAGGGTAGGGCGTAAGCGCAGCAGTTTGCGTCACCAAACTGTGAGCTTGAGACGTGGCGTGTGGCTAAGCAGCCTGCGCCACCTGGGGCTCAGCACCTTACTAGCGTTGTCTGTTATCAGTGCACACATCAGATCGATCTTATCTGAAAGCCGTCACAGCCAGCCCTCCACAAACCCGAGAATTTGTGCGATCATTTGGCTTTGGAGAGCAGCCGAAATACGTATTGTCAAATCCACGAGCAAGTGCTACCGCGACGACCCCGCCCACCCCTTCGGCAGATTCACTAATTTCGCCAAATCAATCAGCCCAGCATGTCGCCCAACAACTTGCCTGCGTATGTCTCTTTTTCTACCGTCTCGAGAGGAATTGCTGGACATGACCACCAGAAGTTGGAGCTGATGGATCGAGAACAGCATCTTCAATGCGACGACCCAGGACATGGAAATGCTCCTGGCCGCACAGTGCCACATGGGCTCCAAGAACTTGCAGGTGCGATTATTCTGGAAACGAAAGGACTGCTTGCTGGGACGATTCCTAATGAGCTCCGGGTGCCTATATAGGTTCACATGGACCCCTACCTCTACAAAACTAGACCCGACGGTGTGAACATCATCAACATCGGAAAGACCTGGTGAGTGTGTACCGGCATTCAATTTCTGCTTCAGACCAGCAATGTGGTGGAAGTTTGGCACATTAGGAGTAGTTGTACTGATTGTGCGATTGTAGGGAGAAGGTTGTTTTGGCTGCCCGTGTCATTGCAACCATCGACAACCCTGCCGATGTTTGCGCCGTCTCTGCTCGTCCTTATGGACAGCGTGCGGTTCTCAAGTACGCTGCCCACACCGGTGCCACCGCCATTGCCGGACGTTTCACCCCCGGTAACTTCACCAACTACATCACCCGTTCGTTCAAGGAGCCACGCCTGATCATCGTCACCGACCCCCGAACTGATGCCCAGGCTATCAAGGAGGCTTCGTACGTCAACATTCCCGTCATTGCCCTTTGTGATACCGACTCCCCCACCGAGTTCGTCGATATTGCTATCCCAACAAACAACAAGGCTCGTCACTCCATTGGTCTTATCTGGTGGATGCTTGCCCGGGAGGTTCTCCGTCTCCGTGGCACTATCCCCTCAAGAGAGACCGAGTGGGACATCATGGTCGATCTGTACTTTTACCGCGACCCTGAAGCTGAGGAACAGAAGGCTCTTGAGGAAGCTGAGAAGGTTGTCCCCGTTGAGGAGGCTCCTGCAGAATCTGGCTTCAACGCTGCCGCTGCTGGTGATTGGGAGGTTGCTGGAGGAGCTGCTGCTGGATTTGCCGCTGCTCCTGAGGCTACTGGAGCTGTTGGTTCTTGGGACGCCGAGCCTACGGGTGACTGGTCTGCTGAGCCTCCTACACAAGAGGCTGCTGTTTCTGGATGGTAAATGTTGGGTTTTCATGATCTAGGCGAAATAAAAAATTTGGGTCATTAAAAAAATCCGAATTGGGTCGGTTGGGAGTTTCAGGGAGTGCACTCGGGTACTTGTACATCTTTGTTTGAAATGTGGCCATGAGACAGACGCGCGGCAACATGTGGGCAAGATGCGAGCTGTATGTTTGTCAAGCGTATAGTTCATATCGTTTTTTCTTTTTTGTTCACGAGATTTTCTTCGGTCCATAAAAGCAATTAAGCAATGGTTTGGGATCACCGGAATGGCACAATTCAATGTGAGGAAAGCCCAACAACTGTATCACTAAACTGTTCTGTTTAGCCATATTGCTGCAGTTACATAAAGCTGCAGAAAGATATTGTGAAAAACATTGAAAGCGAATCAAGCCCATAGAACTCCACGCAACGCCGCAATATATACATATAATCCAACCGAACAACCACCTCTCCTGCAATCTAATGTTGATCCCCATTTCCCTCACTTTTCATCGATGTCTGCGGTGGAGGAGGAGGAAGTACAGGAGAGCGTGGCAGCAACTTCCCAGCAGGGTCAACAAACCTCTTTGCCTCAACAGGATCCCTCATCATCAAAAACTTCTTAACCCTCTCCTCCTGGTTTCCGCTCTCCATACTCTCCCTCCGACGCCTCATAACATCTTTCCCAAGCTCTATCGACTGGCGCTCACCAAGCTCAATCGCCTCATTCCCCGCTCCAGTAGCATAATTGATCTCAGCGAAGGAACCAAGACATGCGAGCATTACTACGATAGCAACAAAGACGCTATTTCGCGTGTGAAGTTCCTGCTGCTTCCCAACCGCTGCATCCGCCCCCCGACTGCGCGCCTCATACCAGCGCTCCCAGTCCTCCCACGTCGCATTTTTGCTCGCATCGTTGGGGCCGCCATGTCCATACGCGGAATAGAAGTCCTCGCGGCCCTCGCGTGCTTGCCACCATTTTTCGGTACCCCTGCTGCCACGGTGGCGGGGGTGGTAGACCGGGTGGTGAAACGCCGATGATGGTGCTGCGGCCCAGCCGGCACCATACCGGTCGTATATTTGGCGTTTTTGCGTGTCGCTCAGGATCGAGTTCGCCATGACGATGAGGTTGAATCGCTCCAGTCGTACATGGTGCGGGTGTTTTAGGTGGTAGCAACGGTGGTGGTGATGGTGGTCTGGGTGGTAGATCTTGACGAGTTCCATGTAGCGGTGCTTCGAGTATGGACCATCTTTCTTGATTTCGAGGATATCGTAGGGAGTGGGGTATTTTCCCTGCGGCCAGCGATATGGATCCAGAGCGTCCTTCACCGAGGCGTAGTTACGACGCGAGATGTGGACATGGTTGGTGACGAGGAACCGTTTGGCAATGCTCGGAAGCATCTCTTATGTGTTGTTCGTGGGGAGTTGCGGAATGGAGAGGGTTAAAAGTAGCTCTCGGGGGGTTCCGGAGAGACATGCACAGGCATGAGGTCACAGATGTTCACTAAAATCCGCCGAATCAGGTGATAAATTCCCGGTTCCGGATTGAGAAAAAAACCCCCCGTCAAAAACCGTCAAAAACCGTCAAAACCCCGCTTATGATACATCCAGGCCCAATTATTATAGAAGGCAGTTTTAGTTTTTTACGGCCGTCATTAGTATGAGTTTTGCGTCTTCTCTTCCGCATTATAAACGATTCAGACCACCAGTTGCTCCTACTCTTCCGCCTTCCCTACATGTTCCATTCCGTTAGCAGGGGTCACAGGTTTGCTGTGATCCGCGGTTTGTAACCTCATCTTCATCTCTAGCCAAGTGAAAAACCCGGGTGATCTTATGAACTTGCGATAGAAAGCTTCAGCGGTCCTGTGGCGGTGAAAACTGGTTTTTCCTTTGAAGTGCACTGAACAGCCATACGTTGACAAACTCTCCAGGAAGTCCTCTTCAGAAAAGCTTCCCATATCAATTATATTTGTATCCGGAGTAGAAGATGTTAACGTCGCAAGGTAGCGATTCAATGGCGCCAAAAAGAGTGCTGACAGAAGTGCAAAGTGCCGGCGGACAAATCTTCCAATTTCTTGTGCTGAAAGTAACGAGAATCAGGCTTCGTATTTGTGATCAAATAAAACGAAATCACTCACGTGAACTCCCAGGGTCCTGGAGAAGTATTTCTAGCTTCCGTAGAAATGATGGGTCCTTTGCAATGTATCCCTTGTTCTCGTTGGGCATTATGTGTGACGAGGGATCAGTGGCTCGCTCAATAAACGACGTGTAAAACATCGAAGGTGCTTTTCTCCTGAAGATGTTGTCAGGCTCGGAACACGAGCAGAGACTTGAGGAAATACCTGGTCTCAGGGCCAGCCAGATAAACGACGTGTGGCTGGCTATTTTCCTTCCCCTGCGACATTATCCTCTTCAGGAAGAAGGGGTTGGTTATGCCGATGAGATAATGGCGGAGAGGTAACTGGGACATGTGAGTGATACTCTTACCAGACATCTATTACCGATCTTACTGAATCTTGGGACGGACAAAAGTCTATTAACGATCAGCGCAGTTGGTAAAGTTATACAATGAACGCTCACCTGACTGCATGGTTAGGTACGGTCTACAGCAACCCCCAAAAGGGACAGGTCGAATTAAGTCCACCTACTTTTGTGAGGATGTACTATTATATTGAAACTACTATAGTTTCACTTACGATAGAACTGACAAACTCGCTGGCACATGCTGGATCATCTGCCAGTATAACTAGAGGTTCCGAAAGTAAGGCCTGCGTGAGTCCCAAATCATCAGACTTCCTTCCCACTGCGCTTGTGATCGGAGGGTTCCGTACTCGTTCAAATATGATGTAGAGCTCCGAGAGAGATGTCAGCAAATGTGCTAGTCGCGACCAGGAACCCGTAGGCTCTGAGGTATGTATTTCCTTGTACTCGACACGGAGATCTGCTTTGGATGAAGTGCGCGACATAAGTCCTTGGAGTGGGAAGCAATTGTGAGGTGGTCTGTAGGGAATTATCAGCTGGACGACACCAGAGCTGGAGCAGACATGACCAAAGTTGCAGACGAACATGTGAACTTCCAGTATCTCTCCAAGAAAAGGTAGTTCTTTGATTCCTATCTGTGGCGGACCCCAAGCTGCAATATTTGAACAAGCACTCTCGACCAGCGCCGGACTTACGGTGAACTCCAGCATGGAGACCGTCTTGACAATGTGACTGAACAGCGGCGGAAATTCGTGTTGCGATACTTTAAGACATTAACTGCGGTGACCCCTCCAATCCCGCAATCAGCACTCACAGAGGATCAAAGACTTTTGTCTGAAGTTCCGTCTGGCGGATACATCTCTCTTCTGCCGAAATAGACAGTACCCATACCAATGCATAGGATCGTCTGGATTCGTTTCGTGGGGAACATTGGGGGATGTATGCCGGAATTTGAAGTGGAAGGCTGAGTCTTCGATTCTGTCGGGGTTGCTTTTCTCGGGGAAGCTGTAGCCAGGTCAATCGCGGCACGCTCTAGTCGACAGCGCAGGGGAATCAGACCTGCTGAAGCAGATAGTCTGAATGTCTGTTGCTGAAAGCTCCGTAGACGGGAACATATATTCGATTTCCACCCCAACTATGATTCAACAAGGGTTAGGTACGATTCAATGCCAACATTGGATGTTTTCTCTGGACACACCGTCAATGTTGAAGTCACATACGATGCTTAATTGCCGCACTCAGTAAGCTTTTTGCAGCTTCATGTTCAGAAGTAGTAGGCTAGAGCTTACAAGGCTATCATCCACTGTCTCAATGCATCCAAATCAAATGAGTAGCTCTGGAGGTCATTGGCGAACAAGGCTGCGGTGAAGGCCGAGTCGTTAATATCAACGACCTCACCAACAAAAGCCATCGCATTCCGAGAAAGTTGAATTGTTTTTTTGTCGACGTTGATTCAGAGACCCACAGCTGTGGATGGATGTCAGAATGGTGGGTGGAATGGGTGTGGTATATACCAAGCAGCTGTGTTTGATGTGTTGTCAATGGTGGCTCGAGCGGTGTGGCTTGCGTGGCGCTGTCTCACATTCTGCATTATGCATTGTGCATTGTGCGGGGTTTAAAGCCAACCAACAGATGGACCAGATAACAAAAAGAACTGCAGAAGTGAGGCATCCACTCGCTGCCTTGCATTGTACACTCTTTGTACTTGATGTGGTCATTGTGATGTGCAATATGCGCCTTGTATCTATCTCATCCAAGAGTTTCAATTCTGCTCCTAAACATGGCAGGGAGGGTCAATTGAATGAAGCTAACAGAAGAACGGGACTACCGGTAGATACCCACCTGGCCACTACTAAAATTTCAAAGAACGGCCACAACAGCGATGACTCTTTCCTGCCTACAGTGAATTGCTGCTGATGGAGAACACGCTGACTCGGAGAAAGAAATGAAAGGTGGTTATTGGTGAAAAAGAAGAGCAAGAATTCAAAAACAAGAGCATTCAAGCTGAGTCGTAGTCACGTGTTAAAACAAAAATCTGATATCTTTCACGTGTCTCGCAACTCCTACATACCCCAATTCCACACAACCATGGGCCAAACTCCCTCCTCCGGTGCCGGGACTTCTAGCCCACCTCGTGAGCCATCTGAGACACCTTCCAAAACCTGCTACTACGAGCTACTCTCCATCGAGCGTACCGCAACCCAGGACGAGTGCGTACAACTCACCCTGTCCTCCCGTCCAACTTCATCCAAAGTAACATCCAAACCATCTACAGCATAAAAAAGGCCTACCGCAAAAAAGCCCTCGAGCTCCACCCTGACCGTAACTTCAACGACGTTGAGCGCGCCACTCAGCTCTTCGCCGAAGTCCAAACCGCATACGAAATCCTTTCCGACCCGCAAGAGCGCGAATGGTATGATTCACACCGCGATGCCATCCTCCGCGGAACCGATCGCGACAGCGGTGATGGTGCTGCTGCAACAGCAAGACCCGCCGATGTGACCACTAGTGAAAATGTCCTCTCATGGTTTATACAATTTTCGACACGGATGTCATATGACGACAGCAACCCGCGGGGCTTTTATGCTGTTCTCCGCCAGGCGTTTGCGAAGCTTGCAGATGAGGAGGTTGTAGCGGCCGAGTGGGAGGGCGTGGATCCAATCCATTACCCAGCCTTTGGTGGCGCAAGTGATACCTACGAGTCCGGGAGTGTCCGGGAATTTTACCTTGCATGGAGCAGTTTCTCGTCCAGGAAGAGCTTTAGCTGGTGTGATGAACACCGTTACACTGATGCGCCCGACCGTAGAGTGAAGCGGTGGATGGAGAAAGAGAACATGAAGCTTCGGGAGACGGCAAGAAGGGAGTTCAACGACACTGTTGTCTCCTTTGTGAAGTTTGTTCGGAAGCGGGATCCGAGATTTACACCCAACACTCAGACTGAAGCAGAGAGACAGGCTGCATTGGCAAAGCTGAGTCGCGAGCAGGCAGCACGACAACGCGCCGAGAACGCGAAGAAGCGCGGAGAGTATAAAGAGGCGGACTGGACGAAGGTTGGCGGAGACTCGGAAGAGGATGGACTAGAAAGCAATGAAGAGGACGAGGAAAAGAGTGAAGAGGAGGAAGAGGAAGGGGAGGTAGAAGTAGAGCGCTGGGAATGCATAGTGTGCAAAAAGGTCTTCCAGAGCGCAGGGCAGATGAATGCGCACGAAAAGAGCAAGAAACATACCAAGGCCGTCCAGCAATTGAAGTGGCAGATGATGAAGGAGAATAAGAAATTTGATTTGGATCGAGATGTTCGGGGGAAGGAAAAGCTACATGATGCTGAGGTTGAGCTTACGCCTATGGACGATGATGATGACAACGCTGCGATGGAGGATATACTAGATGACATGCTCAAAGTGGGGGAACACGCTGATGAAAAGGCAGAGCATATACCGTCAACCACGGAGGGCGGACCCGAGGCCGAGGACAGAGCATCAGACTCGGAGAAGCCACCTGCATCCGAAACCAAACCAGCACCAGAACTAGAGCCAACCGCAGATTCCGACTCGGATGAATACGTCTCGCCGGAAAAGTTCTCTGCACGCATCCTCGGGGAAGACGAAGATCGAGATGGACTCTCAAGCGGGTTTGCATCAACAACAATCTCGGACCACGAGAGCTCCAAACCCGCTACAAAGATGGGGAAAGCGAAGGCAAAGCGAGCAAAACGCGCGCAGAAAGCTACTGAAGCGGAGGATCAGAAGTCACAAACGACTGATGTCAGTTTCTTTGAGATACGAGTTGGTGGAACAATGGCTAACTTATCGTTCTGTTTTAGTTCAACTGTGCGTCTTGTAAAGAGCGATTTCTTTCGAAGACAAAGCTTTTCAGCCACCTGAAAGAAAATCCAAAGCACGCAAAGCTTGTACCTATAAACAGTGGTGGTGGTGGTGGTGGCGGTAAAAAGAAGGGGAAGCGGTAAAGACTGAGTTTTTGTGGCGTTTTTTGGCATTGGCATATTGGAACATTGGCATCTTAGAAGCGTATTAGACCTTTTCATTACTGGCGTATTGTGGCAGCAGCGGTGGGTATCACTACATTCATTAGTACATAAAGCTATAGAAGGCAGCCCTAGAATTATACACATTGATTCCTGCTTCTTTCCACTATTACCCACCCACCGGTGAAGCAGCCATCCGCTCACTTCTCCCAAATGCTGGCGTCAACGAGGCCTTCGCTTTCTCCGCCCCACTCGCCTGCTTCCACCGTATCTCACGATCCGCCACAAGCTGCAGAAAATATTTCTCTGCCTCAAACGTACAACTATAACTGATCGGCTTCCACCCAAGGCGGTTCGGCGTTTCCACAGTAGCCCCCCTCTCCACAAGCGTGCGTATAACCTTGAGATGTCCATACGCAGCCGAATAATGCAGTGCCGTATTCCCCAGGCCATCGGCCACCTCCGGATCTGCGCCCATATCTAGCAATATCTTCATGCCATCAGTCGGCGCCGGAATAAACACGGAGGGGAAGGGAAAAACTCAATGTTTTTACACGGTGGGTGTTTTGTAAGGGGGGGACAAACATTAATAACGCCATCACGCCCCGCCATCGCAGCCACCATAATCGCAGTGACACCCAGCCGGTTTCTCCAATCCAGACTCTCCTGGAAGCGGGTGGCAAGGAAATGCACCACCTCCTCATGGCCCTCGGCTGCCGCAGCCATCAGGGGCGTGTCACCGACATTGTTCTTGCTCACACCATCACATTCGTGGTCTGCCACTTCGACAAAGTATCGGACAATGCTGAGATGCCCGAACTGTGCTGCGAGGTGGAGCGATGTATTCCCTGCCAGGTCTGGGTTGAAGACCGATTTGGGGTTGTTTTTGAGGATGCGTTTAACTCTATTGGATGTTAGTGAAGGGGAAGAAAGAGAACGGGGGGATATACATCAGGAGGTTGTCGGCGTGGATGCCACGCCGGAGACGAATGGAAACATCAATCCTGAGGGTGAACGGTTAGCTACAGCTGCAAATGCAGAGAGTGGAAGTACGCACATGGTTGTAAGGACAACATATATTGTTGGTGTAGCAGTTGGGAGTTTTGAGGTGGAGCTCTTGCTCTAAGTTTAGTTAGCTTGACGCGGAACCTGGTTATCCCAGACGCGAATACGCGGTAGCAGCGGTTGTTGACATACATCTTGACAACAATAATATCTTGGCTATACGAGCCCTTGGTCGAGAAAGACAACTGTGAATTCACTTTCCTTAGGACTCCCAACTTTACCATACAGTTATCTGCACAACAGTATCACCGACAAACGATATGATAAATAGTGTAGTAGAACTCGTCATTGACTGCAATGTATACGGTACTACAGAAAAACCCCAATCAGAAGAACCTAGAGGTATCAGAGGAAATTTAGACAAAAGCAAGCAAATCAACAGTATCTGCCACTTCTAAAGAACCTGTACAAGTAGAATAAGGAAAACAAAAGATAGCGAAATTGGACAAACATTTAACTACACCTCAACTCCAACCCAGCAACAAACCTAACAGACCATCTCATCCAACTGATGCATGAAACCAACCAAATTATTCCCACACATCTTCTCCTTCTCTGAGAGTAACCCCTTTCTTTGAGGAGAGTTTCCTCCAGATTCGTAGCCAGAGTCGGCTCTTGATCGGACTGAGCACGCTGGCGATGAATGAGGGCTTGATACAAAAGATATTGAATAGTCCGGCTTCGGCTCGATGCTGATCGACTTGAGGTTTGGGCAGTTCTTCTTCGCTACTTCAAAAAGAAGGTTGTATTCGTCAACCGAATGTTGGTTTGAGGAGGTATATGAAATGTTCTTTCTGCAGCTTCCGCGGTAATAATTTTTCCACTTGGAGTCGCAGTAACCCGGAAACATTGGACGGTTAACCACGAGCTGCTCCAGACCCTCACTCAAATGTTTGATGACCCCAATAAGCCCTTGAATAGTAACACCGAGGGTGTCATCAAGAACGAGGACTTTTCCGTGCTTAGAAGGGTTCATGCAACCCACGAGCCAGTACAATAAACAGTCGTCAAACCCTCGTAGATTGTAGATCCTAAGGGTCTGAAGCTTCTGGAATGTTGGGTAGAGATGATGTGTATTACTGTTGGGCACATCGAAGTTGTAGGTAGGGTAGTAACCATTCTCAAGGGGGGCCGAAGAAGTAGGAATGTTGCCATCAATGTTGATTTCTTCGAGTGAATGTGCACCCATAGAAGCAATAGCCAAAAAAAGGAAGCGACAATGTTGGAGGCCGGGAACGAAGAGCTTTCGTCCGTTCCCAATGGTGAGTTTCTTGAGGTCATGAAAGTGGCCTACAGGAAGCGATAGTACCAAGGTTGCTTCGCAGACCACTTCAAATGCTCCTGGAAAATCAAAAACAATAGCAGACACGCCTCCGTGGAATCGTAGGAGTTCGCAAAAATCGGGGACAACTCGGTTAAGTCTGTGACTAGGGACTGTCGCCCCGAGAACTTCGAGGTCGTCGTAGGTATCGGAAGAAAGCCGCTGATTAGATGTGTTACCAAGTGTTGGAATAAAATTGTAGCTATGAAGTGGACTTACTAGGTTTTGTTCCCACAAGACAAGGAGATGATGGATGGTCTTTGCTTTTGATTGTTCATAACGACTGGTTCCAATGTCGTTGACGGTATAAGTAAGGTTATTAGGCGAGCGAACAATTCGGGTGTCCTGAAGGAGCCTAGAGTAGTGCCAAAGGAGAGGGTGGGAATATGCGATATTGTGAATGTCGATTCCGTCGAGGTATTCCGAGATGATCTTGTAAAGGATAGGCGAGGGAAGGTCAAGAAGGTTGATCTTGTAGGTAGGCTTTTCTGCTTCGATGTTGCTGGGGTAGAGAGAATTAGCCATTGTTGCTGAGCTGATAGTGGCTGGGACAATTGGTGCTGATTGCTTGACTGAATGGCAGTTAGGTGGATGAATGGGAAGAGAATACGAGAGTGAATCGCAACTTCAGGTTTTAAGAGCTTGAATCAGTCACGGGTACACTGTTTAAAATGCCGCCCAAACATTAATTGCTCTAGGAAACGTTCTCGAAGCATTCTCGAAGCTGTAAAGGACCCCAGCCCCGCCGACGTAAATGGCAGGATGACACTTGAGTGATGATATGTGAATGGCTTTGTGCCTACTTGACGGGACAGTCTACTTAGTAGACAAGACCGCCACAAATGGTCAGTCGGTACAAGGGTGTTACGCAAAGTTCTATCGCATGTACATGCTTACCAGGTATGCACGACAGCCTTGCGCCGAGTCGAAGTAAAACTGATACGCGTCCATCATGGCTTTTGGTATTCATGACCCACATACATTTTGCTATATTATTCATTATTACCAGTCGTATGCAGCAGATCCAAAACACCAATACCCGACCACAAAGCAAGGAAATACAAGGAGGAGTGGAGGAGTACGTATAACAGACATTAAAATAGGCCTGAGAACACACCGTATCACACAACATTACAGCCCATGGAGAAGTACAACACCAACAAAGAGAACATGTCACTTTCAATGCCCACTACAATCTTACCTCCACCTCATATCTGGGGACCAGCTCCGACAAAACCACTACCCTGATATATCAATCATCCTAACCTTAACTAAGTACCAATCCTCCATAACTCCACATCCAAAATTTCAAACTTCCCTCCAGTATCCTCGCTCAAGGGCTCATTCCCAAACGTAGGACTGCAGCTCGACACACCCTTCTCAAAGGTGTCGTCCAACCAGAGTCCGTATTTGCCATCACTGTTAAGTCACATTAGCCATTCCATCTCCTTTCGAATATGGAGGGTAATTGGAACTTACCCTCCACCCACTGAGAGAAAATGGTTTTCGCATAGAATCATATAGTCGTTTATCCCCGAGTACGGAAAAGCCTTGAACCTGATCCGTTCATGGGTATCTGGTGTTGACGTTCCATCCGGATTCTCTTCAGGCTCGGGTGTGCTCCCTTCCGGTGGGGGCGGCAGAACCATAGCTTTCCACAGAAAGCATTCGCCGGTACCGTAGTATCTTCCTGAGGGACGGAAGGGCTCATTGACAAAGGCGCCAAAAATCTGTGTACACCCATAACACCCATGCCCGTGCTAATTAGCTATCCGCACCTGGATGCAAGCTTCTGGGGCTGCAGGAAATGGATAATTTACCCCGCCAAGGCTATCCTTCACAACTAGCACGAATGCGCCCTTCTTTTCCTGCGACCGGTTGTATAGAGTTGCCAATGACACGCCGTGCTGCTCTAGCGAGTATACCAGCATCCATGTATCGTGAAGCTGGAGTCGCGCGGGTAGTAAAATTCTGATTTCCTCGGCGAGCGCACGAGAGAGGAGATGTGACGTTGTGGTAGAGGAGTATCCTGTGAGGTGCAATGGCGGTAGTGGGGGTGGAGTAAATGGCGACGGTCGTCGTGATGGTACCTTCTCCGACAGCGGTGGAGACTGAGAGCGCTGGGGATAAGGGTCCGAGGAGGTAAGTCTGTTGAAAGTCCATGACAGCGCCGACGTCAAGCTGCCTGGAGTGGGGAGAAGGGCGCTATAGGAGCTCTTCCGGGACGGCGATGAGGGTGGTCGCTCTAAGCCCATAGTGATAGATACTTAGTACTTAGGTGAATTGGTTGCTTCCTTTGTTTGTACTGCCAGCTCTGATTCGGGTAGATTTGTTTTTCCTTGCCGTCTGCAAGATAAGTATCGCATGTATGAGCGTTTTGAAATATGTGGGGCGGTGAAGGTGTGGACCGTTGACCAAGAAGTGGGAATTCTTATCGTCAGCTTTTACTTATTCTCCTTGAGGTGCTTTATTTTTATTTTTCAATATTTACTTTTGGCCGAGACCGTATCTCCATCATGCAGAACACAAAGGTGCACCCAATGCGCTTTAGAGAAACATCGACTCCAACCTGCAAGTCGACGGTTCTAGCCTCCCTTCTTGCGCTGCTCTCACGCACTCATAGAGGAGGGCTGTAGCTGCGGTTCGGTGTAGTATGATACTTATGACACATATGATTTAATATGGTACGAGTTGACATTGGGGTTGGATTCCATCACTCTGCCAGTGTTCAGAGGGGAAAGTATATCCTGGCAATATAAAGGATGGGTGTGCAGGCGTTGCAACGGCACACAATACCGGTCTTTTTACTAAGGCACTCAGTTTATTGACGGTTCATAAAAAATGCACCCACGAAAATGTATTAGGACTGCTTCTTTGGTCGTCGAAGACCGAATTTGTGATCTTGCAAAATCGATGGGATTTCTTGCCGCAAAAAGGTGAAACAATCTAGCGTGAATCATCGTGTAAAAATAACCGCCAACTTTCAGTTACCATAACGCATTTAGAGCGACCAAAGGCTTGCAGTACGTCGCCCCGGACGGTGTCCAGTGCTTAACCTTCAGTAGACTAAAGGTCATGTTCGCTCTTCCTTTCCGCATCAACAACCTCAGCCGCATTCTCCCTGAGCTCTATTACTACCACCATGCACCTATCCTGTCTCCTCTTCCTAAATGGCTTCCCCGGCGCTAGTAAGCTCACTATCGCTCGCCAACTCCACGCCGCGCTGGCACCTCGGAGCAGACTGACGACAACAATATCCTAACTGATCCCGCCGAAGCCATTTGTCCGGGCCGCTCAGCAGCTCATCATCAACTCCGGCGTGATATCCGCCGTGTAGCCTTCGATGCTTTGGCCTCCCTGCCGGACCCGGATACAGTTCTCATCACGACATCTGCCAGCGCTGAAACCCCTAGTGACATCGCTCCCTTTGGTGAATACGCAGATATAACGAGGAGACACGGGGTGCCGATGATAGTGGTGAATTTGGTATGTGACGAAGGGCAAATGCTGCCAGACTGGCTAGCAAGGAGCGGAGAAGCAGCAAGACCAAGCTGATGGACACGAAGGTGCTGGAGGGATTGAGACAGAAGTTTTTGTTGTTGGATCCGAGGAAGCATGAAGAGGAGACAAAGGGAGTGGACGTACAGTTTGTGGAGTTGGATACGTCGACGATGGGCGTGGAAGAGGCTGCTAAAGAGGTGCTGGGGGTTTTGATGGACGGGGATGACTCGGATGAGACGACTATTTGATGATCATGATGTGTGAATATTTCCTTTGTTGGTTTGATTGGGATCTATCTAAACAGTGTAAGCAGATTCTGGGTCTGAAAATTGCACCGATGCAGACTATGGTTGTGGGGTTGTGGCTTTGGGGTGCATCCCCGAAACGTTCTGCTTTGAGCGGCTTTGGAGCTTAGGGTCCCTGGGCTTTGCGATTCGCAGGCTTAGGATTTCGCAGTAACTGCTTTCGGGATTTGGGCGGGTCTAGGCGGCTTTCGGTCTGCGTCCTTCGAAAGTTTGGGTAGTCTCGAGCGCTGGTGTACCACACACCGAGACTAAAGCTTGGGTTTGAGGCAACTTGCCGACCGACGAAAACCCTGGGAACGATAGCACATAAGCGAGACAAATGATTCTTTCCTCCAGGATTTAACGAATAGTTATCTAGTTATTTCTTCAGCTCAGCACAACCTCCGCCGCCTTCATCGGCTCCTCCATTGTGGAAAAGCCCAACTATGATGGCACTGTATCCAGGGTCTCCCTGACTCGTCCCTCTGTTTTCAGTATCTTCAGCCAGGGTCCCATCACCCACGAACCGAGGGAGATAAACAAAATATTATGAAATATATCCAGGTTATCCTCGGGTTTACGAACGGAATGATCCACCCCCTCATTATGCAACTCTGGTCTGGATCAATCAGCCGGGGGTCGACATCGGAGAGAATGCACGGTACTATACCGCACGAGATGGCTAAACAAATCTCAGTAAACCCCCTAAGGGCTCCTTCTCTGCCTTGTCCTGGGTGAAGAATTTTGGAGACTAGCTTAGGACGTCTTTGTATCCCTAAGAACTGTATGACCTTCCTTCTTGTAGTTTACATTATGATTTCTAATACTGTGTTCCCAGACCATGGAAACGAGCCCTTTCAGACAAGCTGCTTCAGGATGGCATCTTTGCAGGTAACCCTTCCACCACCGTGGGGTGGACGGTAGACGGGGACTGTCATCAGTCCAGGAAAACTCGATACACTAGCAATAATCAATCGAGAGATCCTCCAACTCGGGAAGATGTAGAGACACGCGGTATGGCATCACTGTTCCTAAGCGGCTAGGCTTGAAGCTTGACCAAGCCAGACTGGATAATTTCAGAGCAAGGCCGGACCGGATTACGAGTCAGCGGATTTAGGTTTAGCCATCTATATATTCATTAGAGAGTAGAGAATTAACAGCCAGTTGTTGGCAGCCACTTACCGGTATTCATTTGAGTATACAGGCATACAGATATCGGCCGGTATCATCTGGATTATACGGGCTTGACCCATGCTGGCTGGTTGTCAGGAACCTACCACTTCCTGTGAACGGCGGCGGACCGGGCACGGCTTCTTCCAATGGTAACCAGTCTAACGGGGCTGCGAACCTGGAGATGCCAGCGAGGGCACCGGGCCGCTTAGGACAACTGACTTCCATTTCTTAAGAGTACTATCGACCCCACCGATCAAGATACTGAGGATCCCTCGACTCATAGCAGCTTTTCGTGTGGATATTATGTGAGGTGACGGAACTAGTGAAGTAGGATTGGGAAAATTTGGAAGCCTGTAATAGCCTTCAGTATGATGACCATTCTGGAGGATGTTATAATAGAGCAGAAGCTTGGGTTATACGATCGTCGGCCAGACAGGCATAGAATGGACGGCCTGTGTATACTTTTTCTCCCTAGGGGGGTGCTGCGCTCCGCTACCGGTAGAGTTTCCGATTAATCAAATGGCTTTTCGAGCAAGCTAGCTATGCTTAAGTTAACCTTGCAGATTACGTTTTGTTTGTGGTGGACTGCATCCGTTTTAAGTTTTGAGGTTATGGGAATATCAAGCGATCACGTAGTAAATATATCAGCTACCTCTTCCCATTCGCATACATAAACTAGTTTACTCCTGTACCGATATCAAAATTCAGTAGAACTCCCTCAGTAACCCATACCCCCCATAACTAAGCGACTGGACTCCCTTTCCCAGCCTGTTAAACCACCTCACCATTCATAGACACAATGTAAGGCACTCGCAAGGATGCGTCCTAGCAGTTCAGTACGGGAACAACTTGCATAAATCCTTCGTTTCGTCAAGGTTGTGCAGAAGCTCATCGATGTAGCCAGTTACCCCGGACATGTGGTGTACTAGACAACACGCCCTACGAAATTTGGGCAAACGCGGTCCCGGGATAACTCGTCTCGTGCCAAACACTAGCGGTTCCGGAAGAGCTTTTGAATTGAATAATCCGGGATCTTGAAGTGGTATCATATGAATGCGGGATTTGAACGATGCTTCCGGCCCAACTTTGTACTGATTGGACCATGTGTATCAACCTGCCGAAAGGAATACGAAGGGCATGTACTGTACTGTACTGAGCGTAATAGTTTGTACAAGGTTTCTATTGTAACAGCTTTAATCAACGGATGATTGGTGTAAAAGCAGAAACAGCTGAAATTAACGGATGGCACTCTGTGACACCTGACGTCCGAGCTCGCTACAATACAAGCAACACGGAGGTGTTGCAAAGGCGCTTGCTAGCAAGGGTACAAAAGCTTAAAACAGAGCCTCCCTGCATATGACGTCATATATGATACTTTCTAACAACTCCACACATCGTGTCGAATATCAAGAAAACTCTGTACTTAGACTGGCGCGGGCCCGTTGAGGTAGCGTGGTTGCAGAGTGACCAGATGAAAGGGACATGATATATTCCCAGAAACTCCACAAATTAAATAAGTACATGTATTAGAACAGAGTCAGAATCCAAAAGTATAAAGAGAAAAAGTAGATAGTGAGAAGTAGGGAAGAAAACGCTTGTAAATCAAATGTAACCGGAAACCGTACCAACAAATGCAACATCACAAAATCTATAATTCGTTTGGTATCCGCGCTCTCAGCTAAAAACAGAGTATCCCATAAATTATACTCCTATCACCCTGTCCAAAGCTTACGGCAATGCAAAAAGTAAACCCATTCGCGCCAGTCCAGTTCTTTTATACGATTTTTCCTCAATTATCCAGACCTGTCGACCGGAGACACACCCATTTTACATGATACACTAGTCAAAACTCAGTCATGTCCGTCAGGTAAGGAATGGGGTACATACACAATCCTGTTCCTTCTGCTGCTGTGGAACACCCATTTCCTCGAACGTCTTCGGACCCTTTCCGGGAGGTTTCGCTGGTGCAGCAGCGGGCTTCGGCGTAGGGGCTGGCTCTGGTGCGGCATGCTGTGGAAGGTGAGACTGTGTAGGGGCAGGGGCAGGGGCAGGAGTAGGCCAAGCACCAGCCTTTGGAGAAGGCGATGATGGCAATCCAACTGGCTTTCCATTAGGACCGGGACTCATTGGAGTCGGGGGTCCATTGGCTACGGGAAGTCTTCCCGAGTATCCGGATAACATGGTTCCCATGGGTGGAGCTGGAGACTTGGGCGGCCGTAGTGCAGGTGATCTAGGTGGTTTTGGGATAGGGGCTTCGAATCCTATGTCAACTGGAGTGGGGCGATGTTTGCTATCGGGTCCAGGTCCAGATCCAGGTCCAGATCCAGGTCCAGATCCAGGTCCAGGTCCAGCACCATATTGATCTGAGGGACGAGAATTAAGTGGATATCCCTGGGATCCGGGGTACGGCAGCCTACCAGGTCCTTGCGATCCCGACGGCCTCCTGGATGGTCCGGGCCCGGGATTGTTCAGACTCATGCCAGTATTTGTTCGTGCAGGACCAGCAGGATATGTTCCAGCTGGTGGTATCATTCCAGGTCCTCCGGTAGCTATAGAAAATGGCCTGTTAGCGAGATGAGCACCAGATATTGGACGAGGCGAAGGACCATATCCAGCGGCAGAGGAAGGCCGTAAAGGACCTTGATTTCCAGGGACCAGACTATTAGAGGATCCAGGATGACCAGGATAAGGGAGTGCAGTTCCAGACCTGGGAGGGAGTATGGCCGATTGGGCGGCTCCATGGGGCATACCGTACGCATCATCAGTTCGGATGAAGTTCGTGTTGAGAGGTGGGATTGAACCCTGTCGGATGGGGTGCATCTGGGGTTCTTGGGAAGGCGGAGGACCTGGAGGATAGTTATACTGTCCACCTGATGGGATGCCTGGGTCTGGCATATCAACCTCTTCAATAGGGGCTGGCAAGGTAGACCGTCTTGCAGTCAAGGGATTCGACTTCCGCATGGATCCATGGCGTGCCTTGATCTTGGAAATTGCTACATTTTCATGGTCCTTACGGGAAAGGGTCTTTGATCTGGAAATACCATCAATACGTCCGCTGGCGTCTTTGTTACCATGCTCCGCAGCCTACATACGCGTTAATATCTATGGACAAGGGCATATAAGTGTCTATGCAATCACCTTGGCATACCAACGCTGAGCTTCCTTCAGGTCAACTTGCACATACATGCCAATTTCGTAGAAGTACCCTTCGCGATGTTAGCGAGAAGAACCCGACCAAAAGCCTCCTACGGATACATACCAATAGCGAACTCAGCAGTCCCGAGCCCACTTGCTGCTGCTTTCTTGGCATACACGTACGCAAGTTCTTCGTTTTTGTCGAAGACGCCTTCGTGGCCACACAAAAACCACTTGCTGATAGCCATATCTGCCTCGGCTTCACCTTGTCTAGCAGCCAGCGCGTTGTAATGTAGAGACATTGCAGGATCGAAGTCGCAACTCAGTTGGCATAACTCATATGCGGTCCCCATTTTGAGTTGAGCGCGCTGAACAATTATCAGTCACTGGTTGAAATTAGAGAATTTGGCACAGAAAACATACCGCAAACCCCAGAAAAGCCGCTTTTTCGATCATTTCTTTAGCCAAGTGTAGATCAACAGGTAAGTAACCTTCGGGGACATCGATTCCAGGTAGTTCACGAGCTAGAAGCATGCCATATACCTGCAACCCCAGCGTTAGAATTTTGGTACCGACAACACTGCTCCACACCATAATACTCACGTAGGCACCCTGAGGAGCGTTCTCGTCCGCAGTTTCAGCAGCAATCCGTATCAAATCACTTCCTCTTGCGAAGTCTTGTTTATATCCGTGCTGACCGAGTAGTGTCATCATGCCCAACCGCTATAGACATATTAACATCTTCCATCAACAAAATGTTTGGGTCACCAACATAATTGGAAGCCGAATCCCCAGCACGCGCACCCCGTTCATAGCGTTGGATGGCCTTCTGTGGCTCGTTGGAGTTTTCAAACTGCATGCCCATTCGATACTCTGCTCGAGCAAAGCCCTTGTCCGCAGCCCTTGCGTAACATCTGAATGCATCCTTCTTGTCTGTCCGGAATCCAAACTTTCCAAACTCCAGCCAATTGCCTCTCATGAACTCGGCACGGGGGTGACGCTGATCCGCCAAAAAGCTGACAACGTTGATCGCATCCGTCTTGATCTGATGCTCAAGAGCCGGCGTTTGCGGCCGCCCTGGCGGATCCGCAATTCGCGTATAATGATTCATCGCAATTTCAACGTAGTTCAACGCATCCTGGGCCCATATCAACTGCATCTCTGGATCGTTGGACGAAAGTACATCCATCCGGGCACCCTCGATTTGCATCGCTTTTTCTTCATCGGAAGGCGGGATATTAGGACATGGGTTGATGAGCCTGGGGAAAGGAGAGTACGAAGGCTCTTCGATCTGCGAGTCGAACCGGCTCAGGTAGTCGTCTGCAATTGAGGAATGGTATGAAGAGTGACGATCTTCGCTTATGGGCCTCGACCCTGGTCCCTGTGACGAGGGCGGTGTGGCATAGGTGTCGTGGTATCCTCGATGTGAGGCATTTCTGCGGTCCCTAGGATTGTTTGCCTCGAGCTCAAGGTGTTCAAGGCTGTCGGCGATCTGAACAGGTACCTCTGGCATCAGACTGGTTGGGGATTTGGCTATGTTAGCAAAGAAGTTGAACTGGGCAGACGGACGAAACAAAGAATGAATGAATACAAGGTAAACAAGCGTAAAGGGGGGATGGTAGGAGGAAGAGAGAGGGGAGGCAGGAAGGGGGAAGGAAGGTTGTTGAAAAGGGGAAAGAAGGGAAAGAAAGAGAGGAACAAACCGCTGAGGAGCGGGAGACACGATGTTCAACTCCGGCATCATGTAGTCGTCCCTTCCAGGATAAAAGGTTGCACCTAGATCGTTGGCCATTCTTCCTCGACTGCCTACTTTTAAAGTGCGAAGTCAAAAGCAGCTTAGCCAAGAACTCAAGAGTTCGCGGAGGTCCGGGCGGGTCAGGCGGCAGAACCACCCACTCACCTCGTTGAGCTGGAACTTGAGGCCCGCTGTTGCCGCGCTGGCGGTACAGATACTGGTTCCCTGAGTGAGCCATTTGTACTGCAAAAGAGTAGCAGAAGACGTTTCGCTCAAAAAGGTCGTTTGTTCGGACACGGGTTTTTGCCCCCCGTGTTGTCGCAAACAAACCTCCAGTGATTGGCGCGGGGTATAGGTATTTACCTGCTCAGAGCCTCGAGGTTGCTAACCTCTCTAGGAATAACGCAGCCGCACGCACGGTCGGGTTCGGTCTTTTAATTTCGGGTGAGAGAACCTGGAAAGATGTCGAAGACGATAGTTTCGTCAGCCAGGAATACGTATGCGAAGGTAGGTATGCGGAGATGGCGATGGTGTTGCGTATCACAACGACTGCCGGATGAGGGGCGATCATATGGCATTAATATTTCCATAGAGGTTGTTCTATAGCTCTACCAAGAAGTAAGGGGAAACACCAGAAGTTCAAAATACGAGGCGCAGACTTCAGCCGCGCCCTAGTGAACAGTAGAGTACAATACATTGCCTTGAGAATTAGAGAATAGGAATCATCAAAACCCGAAGCAAAGCCACAATCGAAATAGATTACTCTTTATATGTTCCTGTGCTACATTGAAAGATATACATAGGGTACTGTAGCCTGTTAATGCCAACGACTTGCGCACGTTTCGTCTTCTTCGGTATCCGGCCGCTGATGGTATGGGTATTTACGTAGGGTAGTACTCTATTTTGCATCCAAAATCGTTACGCCGGTGATTTGAAGCCATTCCTCATACAAGTGCTCCATCTAATCTATCAACTCTGCTGTCGGGGGGTCCAGTAGATTAAACATGTCACGGTTCTGGAACTCTAACGAGATGGCATTAACCTTCTGCATATTATGCAAGCTCGAGTGGGGTTTAGTTCTCTCATCGTAATTGAGTAGAGTTGCTGGCAGTAACATAGCCACAGCATACTTCGGCGAACATTTCTTCACGGAAGACTCCATATGGATTGAGAATTCCCTTTTTGTTTGTGGGAGGATGCACTGCCTGTCGGCCTGCATTCTTTTTGGCGCCACTTCCTGAACCAAAGCGACGGTAGGTCCATCAGTTGGGGGAAAGTTTATCGGACTCGGTAGTTTACTGCCAAGGTTCTCCATTCAGGAACAGCAGCCTCGTGGCGGTGGGACTAACCGCATCTCTTCGGCAGCTACCCGCCGACATCTGGAGGACCAAACTTATTCACTCAAAAAAATCTCTCCACTGGATTGTGGGAAGTTGATTGGTAGTTATCATACAAATTCGTGACACGAGCGTTTCGTGATAAGCTGTCTGAAACGATTGGTACAAGAACCCCCAATGTACGCGCTGCAAGGACATTCTTCATGCCACTTAGTACCTACATATTGTTGTAATCAACCATGAAGCACGGAAATCGGTGGATGGAGCAACCGAAGAGCTTGTTGGACGAAGTCAAGAGAAGGAGGGGCGACCTTGGCGCCAAACCAGAGTGGAAAGATCCCTTGCTGCAGCCCCTTGTGCAACTGCAACTGCAACTAGAATCAATATTGCGATTTTGTCCATATTACCACTCTCACCTTTCGTACTGCTCCACCTCCACCAGCTCCAACCGCCGCTTCATCCCCTTCCGCCAACATTTATTGTTGTTTCTTTTGGTCATTTCATTCCTTGTAATAAAAGCAGTGATCAGGACGGCGGCCTTGCGTTGCAGAGTCTCGTGCGACGAAAGTCACCTACTACCCTCCTTTCAGCAACAGCAACAGCACCATCACGACCGATTTCGTTCTGCTGTCGTGCCACGGTTTTCAAGAACTGCTTCCTCTCAGCATCACATTGCGCACACTCCCGTAACGGCGCCTGGAGTAGTCCTACCTATCAGCAGTTCAGCTGGTTCTGAACAAAGAGCCCCCTAGCTACCTACCGGTCTTTAAAAGCCTGTCCACTGGGCGTAGAACGCTCACAGGCAAGATGAACATGGAAATGTCGGACCGATCGATCACCCCACAGTCGGAGAGGTCGCGATGGCCGGCCCTAGCGACGAAGATGAGCTCTACGGAAATCACACATTCTGGACTGAAGGTACTCACACTGGGTCAGAAAATAGACCGCTGGTACGTTCGATTCGCACTGGATTTCGTAGATCGATCTAACTGTGCATGCAGGATGGTAAACGAAGGTTACAGACGGATGTATATGCCTTATTCTGCATAGTGTAATTTCCCAAATTCTAACGTCGCCTCAGTTTCATTGGTGTGTTTATGTTATTGCATTTGCTGGTGTTTGGCTTCGGGTTCATTCATTACACATTAAAGGTTCGACCATCGCCTGGTAATGAGATGGAATGCCAGTTCACCATGTTGACAAGGCGCATTAGGATAACCTGGTCGAACCACGAAAGGTCTTTGGCGTGACTCTGCCCATAGCAAGAGCATCTGCCTTGACCTTACATGTCGATGCTGCGTTGATTCTTTTCCGTGAGCTCCCCCAGATCCGACAGCAATGCATATACTGATTTGTTGCAGCGGTATGCCGTAACTTGATTTCTACAGCTCGGCAAACTGCTCTCAATGGAGTTATCCCATTTGGTGAGCCCCATCTGTCTGACTTCATGGAAAGATAGCCATAATAACATCACACCAGACAAGAATATTGCTCTTCATAAGAGTAACATGTCTCACCAGTAGTTGCCTCGATATATTACTGACAATGTGTTATAGTGACTGGATGGTCGATCGTTTTGTTCGCATGGGTTCACACTATTGCTCACTGGAATAACTTTGCGCAACTGGCTATCAAAAACAAGCTTGGATTCATCGGCTGGCTGCAAGCAAACTTTATCTCGGGACCAGGCTGGACTGGGTACATTATGATGATTTGCTTGATGGCAATGGCATTTACTGCTTTGGAGAGGCCTAGGCGTGCCAACTTTGAAAGATTCTGGTATACCCATCACCTATTCCTGATATTCTTCTTTTTCTGGTCTTTCCATGGAGCTTTTTGCATGATCAAACCAGACCGACCTCCTTTCTGTGCCGGTATTGGAGTCTTTTGGAAGTTTTGGATGGTCGGTGGTCTATTTTACCTCTGTGAAAGAACTTGGCGCGAGATTCGAGGAAAGCATAAGACATACATCAGCAAGGTCATTGAACACCCAAGCAACGTTGTCGAAATCCAGATCATGAAGGAGAATACCAAGGCAAGGGCAGGACAATACATCTTCCTATGTTGTCCGGAAGTCTCCATCTGGCAATATCACCCATTTACACTGACCAGCGCCCCGGAAGAGGATTACATTTCGGTTCACGTCCGTATGGTCGGAGATTTCACCAAAACGCTTGGGAAAACTCTGGGGTGTGATATAGAAAAAAAGGATACTGGCAGGGATGCAAAAAGGCTTAACAGACAATCCAGAATTATCGGCGTTGATAAAAACACGAAAGAAGATGTCGACCCAGCCATTCGAAGAGTCCTGCCTCGGGTTTATATTGATGGACCATTTGGAAGTGCATCGGAGGACGTGTTTAAGTATGAGGTCGCTGTACTTGTCGGTGCCGGTATTGGTGTCACTCCTTTCGCCTCAATTTTGAAGAGTATTTGGTACAGAAGCAATTACCCGCAGAAAAAGACACGGCTCCACAAGGTATATTTCTTCTGGATTTGCCGCGATTTTGGCTCCTTCGAATGGTTTCGTTCGCTACTGCTCGCCATCGAAGCACAGGATATCGGTCACCTCATCGAAATTCACACATACTTGACTGCGAAGATCAAACCGGATGATGCCACTAACATTATGATTAATGACGCAAATGCCGAGAAGGACGCCATCACTGGACTTCGTGCACCCACTAATTTTGGAAGACCCAACTGGGATACAGTGTTCAAAAGTATTCGCTCAATACACAAACCGGCAGAAGTCGGTGTGTTCTTCTGTGGACCTAAGGCCCTTGGATCGACATTACATGTAAAGTGTAATCAGTATTCCGAGCCCGGCTTTTCTTTCGTCTGGTATATTACACCCGTCCTCAGAATCCCGTGACACTTTACTGACAAGTTTTATAGGGGCAAGGAGAATTTCTAAGTTTTTCATAGCTATAAGTAGATGGGGTTTTATGACACAAGTTCTTGGGAATGATTTGCGGCTTATTTGGATAGTTCAGATGAGTCGTGGCATGTTGTTTGCATCTGGTTTTTATTTCCTGCGTTCATTTTTTTCATCTTTTTTTCCATATACCCGCCAGTATTTTTGCATAAGGGGTTTTTGTTTTCTTGGATATTCAGATGTATGCGTCTAATTGATAGAAAGCATATAGCCAACAGTCCATGCATGTGTATTCTGCCTCATGGAGCGTTTTCATCTTTTTCCAGAAACTACTTGGGCGCGTTCGGTGGTTTGAAGATATGTACTATAATTCGAAAGATCCCGGGCATTTCAATATTTGGTATGTATTCTGCAGCCTGGAACGTTCTAGCGGTAGAAGCCCCAGAGTATAGTTCAGAGATCCTAGGGTCTGTTTTCATATCCAATCTTTCCCATGGGGGAATGTATTTCTCAAGATACGGACAGCACGACCGGGCCCTCGTAAATCTTAATGGTGCTGCCTGGCAAACAGCGGGCTTGGCCCCAGCCCTTCTAATAAGTTCTAACGCCCTGACGCTCATAATGAGGTAGAAGTGATCTATTAAGCTCAATCCCAGCCCTGACGCCCAGGAGATTTCCATCCTACCTTAAACCCCGACTTACCGAAGTCAAGAAATATTGATGTTATCCGGTTGATGCTGAATGGAACTGGAGTCTCGGATCTGTCGCATGATGTACTCATAAATAGCCCACTGATTTATACAACCGTCAGTCACAGCTGTAAATAGGGCGGGAAAGGCGGCATACCTGAACTGCGCTCACCTGCAGTCACAGAATGTCAATATGCTCTTCTCCACCTGAGCACAGACTACATACCAAAAATGCCCTAGCCATACTTCCCCCCCTTCATCAGCTCCAGCCATCTTGCAATACCCAGAGTTTCACTCACCATACCCCCAACCCATCAAAAAACACCCTACACCCCGCCTCCGCCCATGCACATCTCGCGCACTCCCTCGCCCCCCACCCACCATGCCACGCCCTCCCCCTCCCCCTCCCCCCCAGTAGCCTCTCTGCCTCCTCCCCAAAAACTTGCGTCTGCACCCTCGTCTTCACTACATCAAGCGGATAAATACTCGCCCACGTAGCACACCCCGCAACCCCGCCGGCACTTAGTATCGCAACGCCCCCCTCCGGCTCGGGGAACAATCTTTTCACCCCCTCATAGGCGACAAAATAGAATCCGTACCCGACGGCATCTCTAACCACCGTCACCCCGCCACCGATATACAGCCCCCGTATGCCGTGTGTGGAGAGGAGGGACCGCGTGATGGCCCACGAAGATACGCCAACCCCGCTCAGCTGCGCACGACACTTTACCAGCTCGGTCGGTGTGGAGATGAAGAAGGTTGTTAGCCCCCCGAGGGCGCCGGCGGCCCAGATTGCGGGTAGGGAGGTGGGGCTGCTGCTGAGGTAAGGGAGACACCGATTGTAGGTGGAGAGGAGGAGGGCGTTGAGGGCGCCGTAGGTTAGGATTGGTGGAGCTGCGCCTGCGGGGGGTTAGCGGGCCCCGGGGGGAGGGGGGATGGACTGGCCTTTTATGAGGGAGCTAGTGGTGGGGAAGGTGTAGGTTGCGCGTGTGGATGAGGTTTGCAGGCGCGCTTTGATTATGTCCAATGGTGAGCCGAGGATTATCGAGGCTGCGCCGGAGATGTAGCTGGGATTGATATTAGAGAGTGGGATGGAGGGATAGAGAGGGAAGTACCCAGCTATGAAGTCGGCCATCTACTCTAGGTACTCTATTTGGCTGTGGGAGTTACATGGTAATGGCGACGGACAGGTAGAGATATTGTATGTACACCCCAGAGTGGGGTGTGGGCGTGGGGCGGCAGAATCGGGCGGGGATCTCATCGGGCAAGAGGAACCAGGGATTGATCCATGTGAAAGCTGCAAGCTAGCGTCCAGGCAGATGCACAGATAGTGGGACAGCCCTGTATAATGGCAATGTTGATTAATGGCAGTGTTGATGAGTGATGGAGAGTGCATTAAGGCCTCCCGCAGTTGTGGTTCACAACATCTCGCAACGGCTGCAACAGCTCGTCGCGTTCAAAGATGATGCTTGGTTCAAAAAAGATCTGGTATATGCTATGGTACTCAATAGATACAATTCCCCCAAATATAGTGTCTACTCTAAAGCTTCAAGTCGAGTCCATCGAAAACCAATATTAGTATTCCAGCGCCTTTTTAATCCCATCAAAGACCCCTAAACAACCAACATTAGCATTCACTTCACATTCCAATTGTCAGGAAAACCTACTGGCAACATCCGGAATGATCAAATTCTCAAAAATCAGCGGCATGGGCACATCCCATCCAGTGACTCTCGTTACCGGTGCCTCTAGTCTCAGAAAGCACCTCTCCTGTACCTCAGCACTCACACTCTCTCCAATACCTCCAGTCCTCGAAGCCTCATGCACAACCACACATCTCCCCGTCTTATTCACACTTTCTATAACCGTCTTCTTATCCCACGGGTGCACCGTCCTCAAATCAACAACCTCTACATCCACACCTAGTATCTCCTTCGCCGCCTTTGCCGCCGCTTCACAAGTATAAACCATCGTCCCATAACTCACCAACGTCACATCCCTCCCCTCCTGCACCACCTGCGCCTTGCCCAACGGAAGCGTATACTCCTCCAACGGCACCTCTTCCACCGCCCCTCGGTAGAGTATCTTCGGCTCCATAAACACCACCGGATCCCCGCTCCGTGCAGCAGCAATAAGCAACCCCTTTGCCTGCGCTGGTCCGCGGGGTATCACAACCTTGACCCCCTGCATCCCCAAAAAGAACCCCTCGGGGCTCTGCGAGTGATACGGCCCCCCGTGTCCCACAGCCCCACACGGCATGCGGATCACTAAATTCCCGCTATTAAACGCCTTTGCGCCGCCGCTTCTGTACCGCCATTTTGACGCCTCGTTGTGTAGCTGATCGAATGCGGGGAAGAGGTAGTCTGCGAATTGGATCTCGGGGAGCGCGGTGTATCCCGATGATGATAGGCCGATTGCGAAACCCATTATCCCCTGCTCGGTCAGTGGGGTGTTGAAGACACGCTGGGTTCCGAAGCGGTCCAGGAGTGTGGTCGTGCACCGGAACACGCCGCCGAAAGATACGTCTTCGCCGAAGATTAGGGATTTCGGGTCTGACTCGAGGATAGCGGCGAGGCCGTTGTTGATGGCTTGGTAGAGGTTCATGCGTTTGGTTTTGGAGGTGGATTTGAAGTCTGGGGGGAGCTCGGGGGCGGAGAGAGCGTGCGCTGGGGTGTGGAAGAGACTATGGTGGATGTCAGTTTGCGGAATTCGGGATGGAGCTGCGGGAGATAGGTACTAGGAGCTAGCATTGTAGTCTATAGGAATATTAAGCTTCCGCTTCCCACTTTCTGCGGTATTCGAGGTGCTGTACGGTAGCCGAGAGCTTAAGCTTGCTGAGACGGCTGGCAAAGGTAAAGAGGGACGCACGAAGCTCAAGGAGAGGAGAGAGTTTCTTGCTGATTTCATGGTAGTTGCGTATACTAAATTATACAAGAAGTAGAGGGGTATCTGTGTTCCAGCCTATGGCGAATTGACGATGGTAGGTGGTGATGTTGTTACGCCTAGGTACGGCTTGTATCGGGTGTGGGGTTACCGGGGATGAGTTCTCGCCCAAACAATAATTTACAGGCATCATATACTGTACACAATGTCGAGCAACCATATAGAACCCAAACTCCGAGGACACCTGAATAGTAACGCCTCAAAGGCTCCCAGAATGCAGAAAACTCCACCAGATAACCCCATCTATGCCGGAAGATCCAAACCCAAAAGCGAACTAGATACAAGACGGTAATCTCAGAATGGCGTACCAGCCTTCGAGACCAACAAGATAATGAAACCCCCCCGTAAACTCACAATTCCATCTCCATCATCAATTCAGGCGTACTCCTACTACTCTCCGCACCCACATTGACCCTTCTAAGCGGCGCTAGCTTCCTCCTCCGAATCCGCCCACCACTACTCGAGTCCGTTTTATCCTCACTCTCATAGTCCCCATCCCCATCACTGCCATCCAGACTTTCCGCATACGTCCGCTTCTTTGATGCTAGGGCTTCCGACCACCGCTGTTGCCAGAGCCGTTGCAATCCCTGGAGTACAGCAACCTTCTCTTCATCTTTGTCCTCTTCCTCTTCTTGCTGTTCTTTGCCGTTGTTTTCCGGTGCGTCTTCAAACTCACCGTGTAGAAGCTCTATCCCAGAATCGACGTCATCGTCATCGAGTTCTTCGATTTCGACCATTGGTGGGAGATAGCATGCGTGCGAGGATGAGGATGAGAGGGAGGGACACGGCGAAGGTGAGTTGGAGGGGGGAAGCGAAAATGTGCGCGGCGTGAAGGTGTGGTGTTGAGGACTAGATGGACTTGCGCTGGCAGGGGTGGCGGCGGGAATGGGAAGCCGGGCCCATTCGTGGGTTACTAATGGGGAAAGGTAAGGCGTGTTTGTAGTGCGGAATTGGGACATCTTGTTGTTTCGGTAGTTGGGAAGATCTAGAATTCCATGGAAGCCGAGTGCAAACTCATGCAGATAGCTCGAAGTGTTGATCTCAGATGGAAGCAGAAGCGAGCCAACGGGACGAGATCGAGATTTTAAGGGTGAGAGTGGGGAACATAACAGTTATTGTGCGTGACATGAAGAGCAGTCAGACAAAGAGTCAAGCTGTGAGGTGTCGTTTTTTTCTCGAGACAAATTTTTCGTCAGAGGAAAAAGAGCTATCTATCACTTTTTGTGTTGCATCTGCATATTCGTGCAGGACGGAACGTCATCACTTCATATAAGTCGATGTATATACTCACCCAATTTGACCTTGATGGTACTTACTCTTGCTCCGGGATCGATCCGGAGTGCAAACGGCTCACAATTCAACTCCTCCTCCCAAGCGCCAAGACCTCTTGTGGTCCCGCTCGCCCGCTTGTTCCTGGAAGTTAGCCTAACCATCCAGCTTGGGAGCATCGCGTATTTCAGCCCGTAGTCCGTTAGCTGCCGCAAATCCAGTTGGTGATGTCGAATTTTTCCTAAGAAACACGCCAGAAGCACTATTTTTACCCATCATGAAAGCACACTCGGACCCGTTTGTGGGTTCGCGCTACCACGGTGGCCTTCTTGGCATGAGCCGCAACACCGTGAAGATGATAGACAGGACAACCTAGACCTTGATACACGACATACTTCAAAATGCGGCTCCAAGGAGTCAACACACCTCTCACTGCCGGCCTATTACTACTTGCACCTTTCTTATTCCGAATTACCGATGCCAGTCCAGCAATTAGTGTCGGCCTCAAGGCGTCCTGGAACAGCGCGCCTTTTATCCTAGAGCTACTGTATGTCTAGAGCTTTGCTGTGTGAATAATGGTGTTAATAGTCGATAGAGAAACAGCTGCAGAAGAAAACGAGACATCTTACTTTCCTCTACTTGACCGCATCTCATCCGGTGCCTTCGCCGACAAGACCTCCGATAAAGACCTCTACAATGAGTTCCTCCGGATAGCCAACGCGGAAGGCTTCCTCACCGACCCGGCGGAGCTCTCCTCATTCAACCTTACGCTTTCGATTCATGCCGCAGCTCCACGGATAGAAGCACACTACCATTACTATGAAAACAACCTGGTGCCGATCATGGGGAAGTTCTTCAACTCATCCTGCAAGGTGTGGGTTCAATGGGCTTCAAAGCAAACGTGTGAGTTGGAGGGAGAGTTTACCGATATGATTGCCGGCCATGAACGGTTTCCGAATGACCGCCGGAAACTCCAATTTGACCGCGCGATGGAGACAGTCGAGGATAAGCCGGCGGCGATCTTGTATGCGGATATTCAGGCTCCGGAATTTAAGGCGCACCATGAGCGGCTAAAGCGTTATGCGGAAGCGGGATATATTTCTTACAGAGTACGGTATCGACCACCAATAGAACCGGAGGAGAGACCAGTTATCCTGAGTGGGTATGGTGTATCTTTGGTATTGAAGAAGACGGACTATATGGTCATGGATGATCGTGATGTGAAAGCCGACAAAGATGAAGACAAAGCGGTTGTTGGCGACGAGGGCTCTACGACTCAGCAGCCCTTGGGGCGGTTGGAGGATACGGAGACACATGATATCAAACCGCTGCAAGGGAAGGACCTTGCTGGACTTGGGTACAAGGCCGCGAGCTTTGTTATGGCTTCTGAAGATTCATTTGGGACGCTCCAACGACTGGTTCAGGATTTCCCGAAGCATTCCGCTGCTATTGCTGCTGGAGAAGTTAACTCTAACATCAGCGATGAACTGCACAATAACTGGGAAATGACTGTCGGACCTGGAAAGAATCTCTTGTGGATCAATGGGCTTCAGATGGAGCAGTCGCAGATAAATGCATTTGCATTACTGGATCATCTAAGAAGGGAAAGGAGATATATCAACGGCTTCCAGTCACTGGGTCTTCAACCGTCGGAAGCAATTCGCTTACTCTCTCACAATGCTTTGGCTGCGGCAAAGGAAAACGAGAAGGTCCAGAGGTTCGACTATCGAGACACAATTGAGGGAGGCCACGTCATTATCTGGTTGAATGACCTCGAGAAGGACTCACGATACAAGGGCTGGACAAAGAACCCAATGATGCTTCTCCGACGTATATACCCTGGTCAACTGCACCCAATCAGGAAGAACGTCCACCATCTAGTGATACCACTCGACTTCACATCCAAGGAGGACCTTACGTTCATTTACCATAATCTCCGAGAGTTTGTGGACAAAAAGATCGCCCTGCGATTCGGCCTTGTACCTCTTACAAAAACCCGCAACTCAGAAACTCAAGCAATGGTGTTTTACTACCTCCGGGAAACGTACGGTGTTCAGACTGCATTGAAGTACATTGGTACTATGATTGAGAAGGACAACATCTTCCATCCCGAACCCAACCGGAAGATCTTCGACAGCATCGTGGAAGGTAGAAAGCTGCGGGACCATATGAAGGCCCTGTCTCTAGACCAAGTGCTCGTAGATGAATCACTCAACGAAAGGATTGGAAAAGTGAAGGAGTGGGGTAACAGGTTGGGAATCAACACCCCAACCCCACCGATATTTATCAATGGCCAACCAATCCCCAAAGATGATGACTGGATGACGGCGATGAGCGGAAAGCTCCAGATGGATGTCTCTGTAGTCCAGCATTACGTATACGAACACACTGCGGACGAGAAAACAGACATTGGAGCCTTACTTTTAGAAGGTGCTGCATCAAGGCGCAATACATATATCTTTCCGGAGAGCGAGGATGATATCAAGCTGGTCAATTTTGCAGAAGTCGTAGAGAGCAACAAAGAAATATTTGAAAAGCTACCTAGAATAAATTCTGACACGCCGGACAGTACATCGGAAGCTAGCATCTGGGTAGTTGGCGATTTCGATGAACAGGATGGATACGATCTCCTCGCTGGGGCGGGGGAATTGCAGAAGGAAGAAGCTGGTGTAAATTTGATACTCATTAACAACCCGCAAATAACCCCTGAGAAACCTACACTGTCTACTCTGGTTTATCAGCTTCAGCAAGTTGGGTTCCTGACTCCTGAAACTCTCCGCAAGTTACTCGGTGAAGTACAACCTGCCAAAGGCTTCGCAGGCCTGCCCAGTGCCCAAGATATGATACGTGGCCTCAAAGAGGGAAGCTGGTCCTATCCAGATCACATTGCATCCGGGCAGTTCTGGAAGCAGAGCCAAGTCCTGTTGAAAAAGGCCGGTATTCAACCAGGGCAGAGAGCGATCATTATCAATGGAAGGGTAAGCAACCCCAATATCTGTATATAAAGACCTTAATATTGACGAAAACAAAGGTTGTCGGACCGATTTCTAGAGACGATGCGTTTGTTGTGGCAGACTTCAAGCAACTTTTGGAGTATGAGCACATCAAACGAATTAAACCAGTTCTTTTGGCAGCGAAGGAATTGGATATCGTTGAAAAGCTACAGCAACAGTATGTTCATCTAGTTGTGGTTTAGAGAAGCTACTTCTAACCGTCCATAGTGGTCCTTTCGGTTTGGCAGCACTCACCAACCAGGTCGCTTTGACCACCATTTTGGAGGTTCCTGCCGGATTGTTTCAGACACCGGATTTCACCCGCACGGATGTTCCTGGGAAGATGCTCAAGGGAGAATATACATCCATCTCAATCGGTAATAAAGATAGTGCCACAATCCAGATTGTAGCTTCTATCGACCCATCTAGTGAGACGGCTCAGAAATGGATTCCTCTCCTGAAGGCGCTGTCCGAAATGAGCGGCCTCTACTTGAAGATTTTTCTCAATCCTACCAAGTTAATCAACGAGTTGCCTGTGAAACGGTTTTATCGTCATGTATTAAACTCCACCCCGACTTTCGACAGTAATGGGTAAGTTTACCGGAAGAGGACAGTTTATTTATTAGAGCTAATGTTACTTCAGACGCCTCTTTAGCCCTGGAGCCCGTTTCGACAACATCCCACAAGGGCCTCTGCTTTCACTCTCCATGGATGTTCCTCCATCATGGCTGGTCACTCCCAAAGAATCCATTCACGATCTCGATAACCTCAAACTGGATACCCTCAAAGAGCGTCTTCATGGCGCTGATATAGAAGCTCTGTATGAATTGGAGAGTATCCTGATCGAAGGACATTCCCGCGATGCTAGTGGCCAACCACCTCGTGGAGCACAACTTGTTCTTGGAACAGAGAAGGCACCCCACTTTGCCGATACTATCATTATGGCCAATTTGGGTTACTTTCAATTCAAGGCTAACCCGGGCATATGGAAGATGGAGCTCAAGGCTGGCCGATCAAAAGAGATCTACAAGATTGACAGCTTCGGGACCAAGGGATTGATGGGACAGCGCGATAATGAGGACCCCGATGTCGCACTGATGAGCTTTCAGGGAGCCACTCTGTTCCCGCGGATGTCAAGGAACCCCGGAATGGAAGAGGAGGATGTGCTTGAACCGTCCACTGCTAAGGGAGCAGTTGATACCGCGAAGAAATGGATCAGTGGTATCTTGCACCACTCTACAGATGCCAAGCTACAGGCGGAAATCAATATCTTTTCGGTAGCGAGTGGTCATCTTTATGAACGCTTTTTGGGTATCATGATGCTTAGCGTCATGAAGAACACAAAGCACACCGTCAAGTTTTGGTTTATTGAGAACTTTCTTTCTCCATCATTCAAGGTCCCCTACCCCCCTACTATTTTCTATACCTACTGACGACCAAATAGGACTTCATCCCAATCATGGCTAAGGAGTATGGCTTCGACTATGAATTAGTGACTTACAAATGGCCGCACTGGCTCCGCGCACAAAAAGAAAAACAACGCGAGATTTGGGGCTACAAAATCCTCTTCCTCGACGTCCTCTTCCCGCTTGATCTCGATAAGGTAATCTTTGTCGACGCAGACCAAATCGTCCGAACAGATCTCAAAGAGCTCGTCGATCTCGATCTCGAGGGTGCTCCGTACGGTTTCACACCCATGTGCGACTCTCGCGAAGAAATCGAAGGATTCCGGTTCTGGAAACAGGGATACTGGAAGACATTCCTTCAGGGATTACCATACCATATCTCGGCGCTTTATGTCGTCGACCTCAAGGAATTCCGGCAAATTGCAGCGGGGGATAGGTTGAGACAGCAATATCACCAACTTAGTGCTGACCCAGAGAGTCTGGCGAATTTGGACCAGGACCTGCCGAATCATATGCAGAGCGTTTTGCCGATTAAGTCCCTGCCGCAGAATTGGCTGTGGTGTGAGACGTGGTGTAGTGATGAGAGCTTGAAGGATGCAAAGACTATCGATCTCTGCAATAATCCTATGACGAAGGAACCGAAACTTGATAGGGCGCGCCGCCAGGTGCCTGAGTGGACGGCTTATGATGAGGAGGTGGCAAGACTAGCAAAGAGGAAACTTAGGGGAGAGTTGGGGCACTTGAGTGAGGCCGGGGCGAAGAAGGATGGAAGTAGACCGGTTGAGGAGGCGGAGAAGGTGGAGAAGGTGGAGAAGGCGAAAGATGTGAAGGATGAACTTTAGGTTGTTGGTCTTGTGTACTAATATTCCGTTTCTTTGTTCTGTGTGGGTATTGATAGGCTGTTAGGATGCTTTAGTGTACGAGTAGAGTACTGTGGCACCTAGAAGCCATCTAGAATATATCGAGAATTTAATCGAGTGATGGAACGTGGCTAGTTTACATGGTCTTATTAATGAAATAATAGCCCTCCACCAGCAATTCCCACTATGCCTAAGGAGCCACTTATATCCTACTTACTGTTCACCGACGGATGATTGCCACCGATCACTGCAACAATTAATAGATAAATGATAGACCCTTGATGTTTCTCACCTTCCGTCACGATGCATCACTTGTTAACCTCAAATTCCAGGCAAATTAAAACTGATAGGCCCTCAGTCCAATCTCACCTTCCACTTTTCCAAGCTCCCTCCCCCTTCATAAACATTGGCCCCCGAACTCATCCCCGAGATTCTAGACCACTCCAGAGTTCTTTCTCCTCTGTATGTCCCCTTACCGCAGCCGCATCAAACTTCTACATCCATATGGTCAGAATGCAAATAGCCTTTCTATCAGTGTTCTAGTGCTGGGTGGTGTGCACTCGAAGAATACCTGAATCTAAAGCATGGAGATGTTCAATGTGGGGGGGGGGGGGGTTCGCAGTACGGATGCGGCTGCGGTAGAGGCGTCTCAACCGCGGATTGCGGAGTATTTTTCTTTGATGACTGCATTTTACTAGAGGAGGTTGGTTGTGCAGCTGGTCTCAACACTACGCCGTCCTTGTGAGCTGTTCTACTTGTATAAAGTACGTCGATTGTTCCAGCTTCAACAAATACTGGGTTCCATCCCCGGCTCACAAGTAGAGTATGCTCGATGCGAAAAGTGCTGCTTGGGATGGGTTTCTGCTTCATAGCCTTGTAATTGAAGGCATGGGATTACCCAGATTCGAAGCTCCATCCAGCCCTACCGGGAACGGCTGTACTGTACAGATCAAGAGTATATGGGATTTTTGCACTTGGACCCCTGTAAGGGCCCGATCAGCAAACGTTTGACTCGGAAGATTCAGACGCATGAATCTAGCGTGTAGAGAACGTGTAACTTGTAGCGATGCAATTCGCTTCTGGTTTCATGGTGCATGTCTGCGGACCCATTCCCATTCCCATATTGCCATGGCTAGTGAGAGTACTAGACGGTGTTTTTGAATGTAAACGGCTCCAATGAATAATAAGAGGCCATCTAAATTTTCGTTAGCATATTTATAACATCTCTCCACACAGAGGGGAACAAACGAACTACTGATCCCCAAATCGACTCACATTCATCCACATCGCATCACTCGACAGGTGAAAACGAGACAGTACAAGACAACGTCTCCACCCCCTTATGGATGGAGATTCTGGACTCTAGTCTATAATTACATTGATCTACGTGTCACGGAGTAACATGGCACGACGTTTTGCACTTGACTCCCGCGCGATGCCGCAAGGGATGCTCAAAGACTTGGGATGGGGTTTCCTGATCAGGCTTATTTCAACTTTCACTTCATAGATTTCCCAACTCCACGAATCACAATACCGCAGTGACTACTTCCTTTGTCCAGGTACCCCTTTTCTTTAGACTACCAAACCAACAGAGTACCGTATGTCTGCGGTACCTGAGTTTATGCATCGATTAGGAGGGCAACATCTACCAAACGGGACGACGACCGGAACAGGAATTCCTAGGATGGAAACTTAAGAAACGTGGTGGTTATCGTTACAACACGCTATAACCATGTGCGAGTACGATCCAACAACCATCATTTATGCAGGATACCTTTCGTTCGAAATCCAGGTAAACTGTTCCATGCAAAATAACCTCCAACCGAACTCCTAACATACACAGTCCAGACACGCATCCAACGCACAGCAAGCACAGCACGCGGCCAGTCTATAACTCGCCCATCAGCTTGGAGTCCCCCCTGCTTGTACTTGGAAACAACTTACATTCCGCCTAGGAACCCGGTAGGGCCCCGTTTCTGCTGGCCGGGCGGAGGCGGCGCATACATGGGACCCTATGTTGCTTGTTATCAAGGCGGGGGTGGGTGGGAAGGGGATGTGATACCGGTTGCCATTGCTGTGGCGCATACTGGGGGCCTGGAGGGGGAGGTTGGTAGGAGGTTGGTGGGTACTGCAGTGGAGGTGGTGGATGGGAGTTGTAGTATTCGTTTGCTGACATTGTGTATCTTGAAATCTATGCTCTGTAATACGTGGTACGCTTTTTTTTATTTACGGTGCTAGCTGAGGAGGACGAATGACATCACGGAGGCAAATTAAGCTTTTGGTCTCCGAGGAGCGGTGACGACGTGGTTGACGGGTTAGAAGGTGGCACTCGCGTGTGGATCTGTTATCACATCTCTGATACAATGGATCGAGCCGGATTGGTGACTGATGTTGTTTGCCGTCATGGTTGTAGATACCATGGTAAACCAACTTTATATCACTCTTTACCCCTCGTAGAAAACCATGGATGTTGGCTTGTGATGGATGAATAGCAGAGTCGTATGGACTCTCTATTGCCACCCGGAATGAAACTGATACTGTCGAGTTCCTTGCATGAATCCCCAAAACTAGCAAGGAGATGAGTAGGATAATCCCATCACCACCACGTTCAACCGCGGCCTCCGGGGCAAACTATGGTACGCTCTCGCAGTGGACAGGATGGACTTATCCAACTCATCATAGCCATCCATAACTTTCAGCTGAACCGTGGAGGTGGAGAATCCGCTTCCAAGGTACAACGTTACCCGTACCCCTTGCGTAAAGTAGGTGAGTCCGATATTAAACCCATTGATCTTTGATCCCACCGGCAGGTGGTGATACCCAAATCGTACCAGCTACAGATCTTTAAGCCTGGTTAGAGTCCGTGAGACAGGGGAAATTGAGGGATGACCAGCACTGAAAATCAAAGATATCTATCCCGGCCATTATTTAGTGGAACATATCGTTCAGCTGGAGAGGAAACAGACCATAGTTTCCTTGTTTGAGCCGGGTGGTAGCTGAAGGTACCTCAGTCAACAAAGAAACTTCAAGGTACTCATATCAAGCGTATGTGTGACGCAGATGTCTAGATCTTCATTGTAGCCATCTAATTTCGGTCGTAACGTAGATCATTGTTGTACTTTGCTATAAAACCAATTCAGTCGAACTATGCTTTAGGTATGGAAGTATGAAAATACTTGATTTAGGTAACCCTCAGATGCAGCATTCCGTTAATGTTCGTGAAGCACCCGCCCAGCTCGTGCTGAGATTTGTTTTCCAAAAGCGTCTATATAGATCTGAAGCAGTCGAAAGCAGACGGTCTCGTTTTCTTCCACAACTGTCACTCGGTCGGTGTCGTGCAGTGCGGCGCGACTCGAGGCTACGCCTCGCTACCACCTCTCACCCGCGCTCACTTTCTCAGCCAGCCAGCCATTCATGTGACTTGAATCGTCTGTCGCCAAAGTTGCCTTGCTCAATGTGAGATCGATCCACGGCGCCGTAGATGTGCACTTTCATCACAACAGGATCTCGCGTCTCACAATTCCAACAACAACAACAACAGCCTCATAGATCCGAGCCGTCCGTGGCCGCCACATCCTTCAACTCAAGGCACTTCGCCGCAGGCTAAAAAAAAACCAACAATCCTCAACTCTGGCCCGCACATGCATCACCACTATTCCCCCCTTCTCCCCGAAAAATAAAATCGGATGCTTGTTTACGAGCGGGGTCAGACTAGAGTAGTCTGAATTGCCACCCTCCCACAGCCCACTACTGCGGTGCCCGCTTTTAGTGGGTGGTGCTAACGACAAAGAAACAAACTTGTGCAAAAATAACACCTTTACGCCTTCTTTCTCTCCTTCTCATGCGGACCCAAAACGCTGGAACCCATCCATCCATCACATCCATCTCATCCCGCCTTTGTGAAACCCAGGTGTGCTGCTGTACATTAGGATACGGATCGCCTTATGATATCACACACTACTATAGGCCATACACAACACGCTTCGCTCTGTCCAACTAGCCGACTGCTTGTTGCTCATCTCGTGGTGCAGACGGCTCGTCACAGCGCAGGAGATGGACGCGAATCGCAAGTGAACAAAAGAACGAGAGACGACGGAACGTGGTTTGTGGAGCTACTTGTTATGTACTAAGTATGGATGTACCTCGCCGAGGGTTCGAGTCGTGGGATGTTTCAACTCGGCACTGCAGGACGTACCTGCCCGTCACGCTGCCACAAATTGCAACGGCGTGGAGGATTTGCAGGTTTGTTATTACGCCGACGGCGGCCTTCTGCGACAGCCTTGCTGTTTTGTTGCTCGACTAACTAAGCGGCTGCGCCTAGTCCTTCGAAGGTGTTCTAGCGGACTTTTTCGTTCGGGGAGCGAGGGTTTGGCCCTTCCTCGCCTGTCCTTGTGCGAGATCCTAACTGGAAACAGTAATACAAGTTGATCTGCGGAATTGATTGCAGTGACCAGGCACAGGCTTTTTCAATGTACGCGTGAACCCTCTGTATATTGCAAATCTTTTCAAGGAAGACCAAATTTGTTCAAGGATATCTATTAGGATATTGTGCTAACACTAAACATGGGTTTGGCCTCACCGCTCAATTGTTAGTCCGGAGTTCGTTGCGATGGTTCTTCACCGCGCCGCCTGAAGAATTTCGAGTTTTCGACTAAGGAATGGAAGTTCCCATCGCCACCACCCCACAAGACACGGAGTGGACAGTGATGGGGTAATGGGATGGGAGAAGAAGCCCCGCAAAGAAGTCACGATGAAGAGATTTCAGGTCAAGACTCAAGACGGGGCAAGCGGGGTGAACAGCCAAGTGAGGGGGTCCCCATCTCCGCCCAGAGTCTAGATAGCTTCAACATACACAGCCTTCCATGAATACGTACTTCAAACAGCCCGGCAATGAAGTGGTAATCTACACAGAAGCTCATACGATCCCACCCCCAACCCCTTGCACGAAACCCTACCCAAACTGTCGGGACGACCACAGTACAGCAACACACCCCCCCACGTCAACCTCCCCTATTCCTCGGTCCCCCCCGTTGGATATCCTCTTCTGAAGAATATTTCTTACTCTATTTTATGCACCTCGTGCACTGGAGATAACCAGTAGAATAGATACTTCCTAAAGCGGACAATGTGTGATATGCACGCACCAGGACCCAGCTGCAGTATGGGCTATTTATTCATTTATGCATTCATATATTTGCAATTGTTGTATGCCACGATCAACATACCGGGGATGTCGCGATCATGGGTTTCGTGCGGTGTGGCAGCAACAATATCGATTTAACTTAGGGGGCTTGCAGGAGTTTCTAATTGACAAAACGTGAAAGAGACAAAAAAAGCCGTATTCGAAGCAGCCACCTGGATCGACGGGATCCCAAGATCCAGTATTTCTAACTGATGGTGAAACACAGACTGCAAACTTGCGGATATATCCATCGGAAGGATTGCCTGTGCTGCGATGTGTGGAGGATGGAGTTTCCTTGTGAAGCGGTCGAGAAGCTCTGTTTATTTGTGAGCACCCTCACCGGGCCTCATCAGATTGACGAGCCCTACCCTGCGCCAAGACCCGCCCGGCATCCCTAACGGCGGGCGGCTTGCGTAAACAAAGCAGCTGGAAGAACGACTCCCGTACCCTTTGCCGGGGAGAAGAGCAGGATCAAGAAACTCTATCCCTATCCACTATCGACTTTCGTTACCGTTGGCTGGGATGCGGTACCTTGTCCTCGTCCCTCCCAGGTTTCGTTTCGCACCATGGACTGACTTAGCGAGATCTACGTCCCTTTCCTTCCTTCGTTCAGCAAACGGGGTCCAGGTCCGCTCCCGAAACGGAATTTTACAAACCCCCGATGTCAGGCGTTCCGTGTAACCTGCCAGGATGAATGACGGGGATTGGTGAGCACGAACCTCGACCTGGGTAGACTTCCCCACCTCGCGGCGCCTTACAATACCGATGGTACGTACCGAGTCGGTGTCTCGATTGCCTTGCCTTTGCCTTCTTTCTCCGGGGGGGCGGTGATGTATGTTTCAGCCACGAGGCACACGGCCGCGTGGTCGTCGTCGCACTAGATATAGCATCTTGCGCCTGCGTCTCCCGACGACTGCGAGTTCAGATCCGATGGGTGGTGGCAACCTCGGGACCGCTTGCCCCCATCTCCCTGCCGCGTAGCATAACCGTCGGGAAAAAACGTTGTGGGGCTGGGGTTGCGAGGAAGCTAACGGCTGGAGTTTGCGGCGCTCCTCGCTCGAGGGCAGGTTCGGGGTTTCTAGCGGTATCAGCTGAGCACGCGGCAGTCCATGTTTGTTTGTGGTTAGACGATTAGATAGGAACAACAACGCGGCAACTCCTTGTGTCCGTTGTGGAAGGTAGCCGCGTTTCCCGCCTCCTTCCGTTCGTCAGGCTGCCACCCCTTGTTGTTCTGGACCAGCTTGTTTGTCAATATGTTTGTTACGCGGTGCGTCGCGGGCTAGGGTTTTTGCACTCCTTTTCGAGAAATGTCTAAATGCAGCAGAAGTAGACGAAACCCAAATTATTCCTCGCCAATGTTACGCCAGCCCCTTACTCCGACGACGTAATGAAGTGGGTGGCACGACGATGACAGTAGGCGTGCATCACGTATGGTGATGGCTCGTGTGGCGATCTCCACCAGTAGCGGGTAGGCGGAGACGGTTTTTTTCCTTCTTTTAGTTGCGGCGGCCATCAAAATAGCATGCCCGCCCTAGCCATGTGGTGATAGGCATGCATGTGATGGCCGTTATCGAATGTAGAGACGACATCTCTCCCTCTGCATCTGTTGGACTCGAATCGTCACCACGCGCGCAGTGATGGCTCATGCCCTCAATGGAGTCACACGGGCACGCCGACTTCGACTGCACCTTTCTCTCAGCCTCCCCGCCTCCTCGAAACCCCACCAACCCCGTAAAGCTCAGCTCCATCCAGGATTCTTACCCAAGCGATCCTCGACATTTTCCACCTCCCACGCCCCACTCCCGCTCCTCCCGCGCTGCGCGTATGTAAGCCAAGCCCTCGGTTAAGCCAACATCCCACACAGGATGGACGAGCCGCATCTGAAATGGCGCTGAACATTTGTGGCTGAAAAGGAAAAAAAGAAAGCAGACCACTTCGAAACGGCCGATGATAACGGGAAAAAAAAAAGGTTTATAGTATCCGAAGCTTGCCGCTGCCGCGGAGAATTTGTCACAGAAGGAAGGAAGGGGATCTTCGGCTGGAACATCCGCAATCTGCCGGATCGGCTGTCGTCTGGTACCACGGTAAGAAATGGAGGATTTACAAGAGCTGGGCTTGCCCAACTACCACGAGGAGGGTTTGTGATTAATCGGTAATGCTGGAGGTGTGAGAATCAAACGGCGCGAGGTGCACGCGGTAACCTGCTAGAATATACTTGTGCAGATGTCTTCTGCCCACGGTAGATGCACGGTTGCAGCACCCGCTTGCTGCAGTCATATGCAGTCCCCAGAGATCCGCAGGAATATGCATTCAGTGGATTGGCTGTGTGATTGGTCTGTACCGGCGAGAGGCAGTATCCCTTAGGGGTGGACTTTTAATTGACCGGATGGTAAAACTACACTTTGCTCCGAAACACTGGGGTTGCGTCAATCGCACGGTTAGAGGGACTTCGGATAGATCAATTGAGGTAAGGTGGCGTCAATAAACTAAGTACATACAGGCTCCAAGTAGTGGTAACAAATTTCAAAAGGAAATGCCACCATAGACACACTGGTACCCCCTCGCCGCCACCACAAACACAATGCCCACAGCCTTTTTAAATAGCCAAAAACTCCGCACCCCCGTTGATATGTAAAGACAAACGCCTCCAACCCAGCTGAACCCGTAAAGAAAAATTGCGTGCAGAGTAGAGACAGAAATCTCCCAGAGACAAAGCTCCAAACAATCCAGATAAACTCCGTAAAGAATATGTAAAACCGCCCCCCCCCGGTCACCCAAAAAATGATACAAAGGAAAATGAAATGAAGTAATATGCAAAACGCCGTATTGGTAGTAAAGAGTGAATCTGTGCCTTAAAGTATTTGTACAGGGTTGCCCCAATCCATAGATATACTCGAACTTTTGCCATAAACCCATGTCGTGGTCTCATCATTACGCCCAGCCCTATAGATCCGAATGAAGATGTTGAACAGTAAGGAAAAGTGACAGTCAACAATGGCTTTGCCCGATGGATATTCAGTCGTAGCGCATCCGAATATCATCGTTGCTTCTGTACCATTCGGATCTGGACAGTCCCTTCGTTGTACTTGCATTCCAGTCGGTGCCATAGACCTTCTTTGACGAGCCAAGTTTTGCCAAACCCCGAACAATCTTTTCCAGAGTGCTCCTCCTTCCGGTCCCTTCGAATTCCCCTTCTGAAGACTCGTTGCTGTCACGATGACGACCGACAAGCGACTGTTTACGGCTGGTTGGTTCCAATTCGACACTTGTATCCGACTGGAAGCTGCCAAAACTGGTTGGTCTTGAGAGGTCTTCTGTCCTTTGGATCATATCAAGCGATGCCTTGGTGTATTGATGTACAAAGTCGCTGGTGTTCTTCCAATTATTTGCGTCGCGAACGGTATCCAAGACGCTGGGGCCGTTCTTCTCCACACTAATGATGTACTTCCAAAGAGCTTTTCGCTGATTTGATAGTACAGCCGCTGTCAAATGGACGTTGATGTCTTCTTCCTCGAGAGGGTAGAGAGTGTTGAGAAGCGCTACACAGTTGCATTTGTTGAATCGTGGTAGAGAAAGTTCGTTTACCAATGTCTACGCGCTTGTTAGACGCCTGCTTGACGCAACAGTGGAGCGAGGAAGCTCACCCAACGCCTGATTCCCACGAGCGCTTTTGCGTAGAGATGATCTAGCCTTATTGATCTGCTCCTCATCTGGACAATCTTCGCGTCGTGCTGACCTCTTACCCTGATTGCCTTGTCCAACTCCTTCTTGCGGCGAACCTCCAAGTCACGCAGATAGTCCAACGCTGTGAGAGCTTGGTCAAAATCCACATCATTAAGACTTTCCGGGAAGCATTTCTTGATGAATGTTGTAAGGAATACTGGTGGCAGTGTGCACGGCTGGACGGGCAAGTTCTGGAGGTGCTCCATAAGCATCTGCTTGAAGTCGGAGTGCGAGGTGGAAGCTGTCTGGCAGTTGAGGGCGTAGATCGTGCGGAGCGGCAATGTCGTTTGATATGGATCCGGGTGGGTGAGAACATGGTCAAGGACCCTTGAGAACCAGGTCAGTCATGGGATCCAATCGATGATGTGCGCTGCCAGAGTGATCTACCAGTTCATTGCCATCCCGTCCGTGGGGCTGCTCGATGATGTTGAGTAATGCGACATTAAGTTGGCGTATTGGGGTGATATGTTGTGTACTGCGCAGTAGCTGTTGGTTGTTGAAGTTGCAAGCAAGAGTGAAGTACTACAGTGGGTTGGTTGGGTGTTAATGAAAGAAGCTGATCGAATGAATGAATGACTGAATGAGCGAGCAGGCGGTAGATAAGATAGACACAACTAGGTATTCCAGGAATCTGAGAGGGCGAGTGTGGGATCGGGGGCTTGGGTTTATTTCAGTCTTTGGGAGTGCGAGAGTTGCAGTTGGCACGGGCCATGCTCCAGTAGCCGGGTCCCCTGCCCTTCGCCAGTCCAGATCCAGCGAGACGACCCCTGCTGGTCGCCAGTCCCCATCGAGCAAAACCCATCCCCGCCCCGCCCGTGTGCCACACTCCGAGACTTCCCCCGCGCCCCCTGCTGCAGACAAACTGCCTTCGCCAACTGCACTATACCGTCGAGTACCAGGGCAGGGGTCTTTAGAGTACCCATCACCACCACCGTCTTTGTTGGTAGGTTATTCTTCAGGTAAATTCTTCAGGAAGTTATACACATTCCCTGCACTATGCATACATGTCGTATCGGCACATTCCATCCCCAACACAATCGCCAAACTCGACTCGATTCAGGTACCGAACGATAACTACCATTACAGAAACGCCTATTGTGCTATTCTGTATTATGTTACTCTACTACCGTCGCTGTTACCGTTGCTGTAACTGGTGATACTGTTGCTGGAAAATGCGCCATGATTGTCGACTCCGGATGCTGTCTTCATCCATCATCCACGTTTCATCAAGCACAGTTTGGAAGCAAGGCGTGAGTGGGTCCTATCATCTCCGTAGTGCTGAGTATTTCATTTTCCAAGATTCAGGAGTCATCGGCATTTTATTTCCCTCACGTTGTCGGGGAGATCCAACATCTCGGTCTCGGCCTAGCCGTTTTGTTTCCCCTGTTTTTTCTTTTTGACCCCGGCCACTTGGTTCGTTCCCAGCGGCGTGGCAGATACCCCCTCACTCCAATCCACGCCAGTAGCAACACAAATATACAACATGCACAACTATCACGTTGTACTCTACATCTGATGCCACACAACTCGAGGAAGAGAGCGATGACTCTGCTCTGTCATCCAATTGCTGACTACTTACCAGTTTTCATCGCTTGGTGAACCTACTATGCTGGTGATTTTATGTGATGCCAGATGCTTTAGTGCTGACCAGGGAGGTAGGTGAACAAAAATCACCGAGCCCCTCTCCCCGTCGCAAACGTGATATCGGTGCGGGAATTGCTGCACCCTAAGTCTCGGGTGAACGACTTGCAGAGCTAAGATGTTCCATGAAAAAATTCCTCTGGGCTTATGGGTTTAGGATCCACTTAGAAAGCCGCGTATTCACCACCTCCACCAGAGTAATATTGCTAATAAATGAAAAATAGGAGATTCTCGCCTATTATTTAGGTATTTTCTATCTATTTCTTCAGCAGAAATGAATACTCTATTGCTACTTACCCATAGCTTAGAATGTATGCGCGGTCATCACCGCTAACCAGTACCCACTAAGTAGTTAGTGAGTCTTGACGAAGAGCTGTGGGATCCATTCGCGGTTCCAAAATGCCGGTAACGACAATTGGAACCAACCCCGTCTCAGAGTTGATCCCACAAAATTGGGTGCTGCCACAATTGGCAGGAAAATTGCTTTGGTAGCGAGACGGAGCGCGGTCGCCTTTGCCGTAACAGCAGGTACCGTGTGGGGGTCTTTTCCAACACTTCGCCTCTGGGCCTACGGGCCTACAGTTCGAAGATATGTAAAGCGGAATCCTCCACTGCTTTTGTTCTGATGGCCTTTTTGAGCCTTGTTCATGGCGTCAATTGATCAACTCCGAGTCTGATATACTCTATCTTTGACGATCTTGTCTTTGTTGAACACTCGCATATTAGATCGATCAGCAAATAAATAGCAGTGTTTGGTCTAGACTGGCTTTTTTATACATCGAAAAGTCTCCAGTCATAAACTATTTGCTACGTATACGGGATGTTGCAGTAAAATTGCTTGGGGTCAATCTGCGGTGGTATACACGGCCGAACGCCTTTATCTTCAAGTGCACCGCTAAAGAAACAGCCCGAAACTTGCATCCCTTGATATCCAGCTGGACTTTCAAGCATGCAATTGCTAGGCATTTACAGGCTTAGACCCTGACAAACAGTATCTGAAATAACTCAGTGTTTGAAAGCTCTGTTCCCCCACCCGCCACTGGGAATAGGGGAACGAAAACTTGTACAAACATGCCGGCACATATTGCTCTCAAACACCGGTGGCCCGCCATCGTCTATAGTACCAATGGCCTTGGAATTGTGCAGATATAGAATATGATATATTATAAGACGGCTGATGGCCCGAGACAAACCGGTTTGATATGGTATATGTGAGTTGACCTTGTGGGTTATAGTCTCATCTATTTATTCGGTTTTTCCTCGTGAAAGACTTAGGAATGGGACAGATCTATAAGTATATAAATACCACCGTGCATGCTCATCCTAAAGCTAATCGCGTGCACTGACATCTGGCATGATTGACACCTGTCATGACAAGATGCATAGACCCGATGGCTCCCGATATCGCCTGTGATAGCGCGATGATGTCCACTGCTGTTAACAGTCCGATCATGGTGGTGTTGTGGCCAGCCGGCGTTTGCTTAACACATACTCGGAGTCAAGCTACCTGGATTCTGAATTGGTGGAACGTTGTTGACTGGTATAATAAATCTTAATTGCATAGTACATTTTACCTTTTGTTGTATTGTTATGTTTCTCGGTGTAACGCCTCGTTTGTTCATCGCTAGAAGTCTACCGTCTCTAAATCTCACTCGACACGGACGGCCGTTTGTCTTTAGACGACACTAGACGAAACCCCTCAAACCCACATAGCCACGTTTTTCCGTTTTGGATTCGGCTCACCAACCCCAACCGCTCCACCTTCAGACAGTGACAAAGAGCAAACACAATCTGCAACGTTAGAGAAATGTCTGACCACGGCAGCGCAAGCATGGATATGCTACCGCCGTTGAGTAACCCGGAATCACACCTCATCACTATGTGTTACATCCTGATGGAGCCGACTCTGCACACCGCAATCTCGGTTGATTTCTCTCGTCTCCTGCTCCAGCACACGAAACAGCAGCCGAAAGCAAAGCCGGAGAAAAAGCATACTTCCGATGACACCGGTGGTGGTGATGGTGGTGATGGCAGCGAGGATCCGGAAGCTCGCCTCCGATGTTACGTCCGTTTCAGCACCCAACACTTACGTTGGATCGTCGAATACGCCTACGTGGAACCCGACCAGACTAACTACGACATGGATAGATCTAGCACTCTCCTCGGTTTCGGGATCGAGCTTGCTCTGCGGTTTACAAATCCACCGTGTACCGGGGCTGAACACTTCAAATGGCCAGCGGAGAGGAGGTCCGTGGCGGTCTTCCGCTGTATGGAGGATGGAAGTTTGGAGCAGCTGCAGAGGGGAGATCCCGCGATTGTTAAGCGGAAGTTTTTTAGGGTTGGGCAGCCGACGGTTAGGAGTGAAGGGTGGATGCCAGGTCCTGTTTGTGCAGTCTGGGCTGTTGAACGGCTCTACTGTTCACGTGCTCCCGGGCTTGCAAAACAAGAAGAATGGGAGGAGGAGTTGGGGGAGGAAGAGGGGATGCCATCGTTGGAGGTGCGTTCGGGATTGGAGAAGAGAAAGAATAACTCGCTCACTAGCTTTCTGGAGTTTGTGGGGGTGACCCAGTCGTACGTATCTCTTTACGTGACTACCAAGAGATATTGTCTTATTAATGCGTTGTAGATCGCCTAAGAAGCTTCAATATTCGGATGCCCCGAAAGTGACAATTACTCCAACAACTCCTGAGACGGAACGATGCATTGAGAATGAACTGCCTGTCATTCCTACTCTTGAGCGTCGTACGAAATCTTGGTCCGGGATGCTTAATTCCAGGGAGGAAAGAGTGAAAAGCGCCGGTCAACTCTCACCAAGGAAAGAATCAGCTGGAGACCTATTCATTGTAAAGGCTCCCATAACGCCTAAGAAGGAACGCTCTGGCTTCCGAGTTCCGTTTCGCCGCCGAAACACACATGATATGGAAAAGGGTAAACGTCCTCTACATCCTATGCCGTCTCCCTTAATTAGGAGCATCTCTGCTTGCGATCTACCTTCATCGCCCATGGCACAAAACGACATAGGACAGAAGGACGACGTGAGAATGCGTAGAAGGTCGTCTGATCAAAAAGTTGTCCGTTTTACTGAGAATACGAGGCCGACCATGGAGGTGGACGAACGCTGGGCAGGCAGTGATGGGAATGTTTCAAAAACCCCGGCTCCCTCACATATCTGCTCTTCGCCGGAATCAATTACCCCTTCTTCGATTCCAAGAGGACGACATTTTGTGGCTGCTTGGGAGGATGGTGAGTCTTCTGATGCGGACACTCTTGTGAATGATTTCAATGGAGTCATCCAGGAAACAACTGAATGGCGGGATACCACGCCCGGCAAGGGTGCTTGTGGAGACCGGATTGATCTCAACGATCTTTGGCTCCAAACTCCGTATAAATCTGAGGGTGGCTGCGAGCTCCTGCCGCCCTCGCCTGTCTCACCTCCTGATCCCGAATATATTGAACGTATTGAAAGTGAGATGGAGCAAATCTTTGCTAATACACATCTATTCGAGGACGAGCCGGAAGAGAAGGAATTGGATATCTCAGAAATGACGGAGGAGCAGGCGTATGCGAATTATGTGGGCAAAGTGTCTCAATGGCTTCAATTTCCGCCAAAGCAGGTGTCGTCGGAGTACATGCCGAAGAGCAAGGCCCATTGGGACTGGAGAGCTTTGGAGTTGAGGGGAAGAGATCCGTTTACAGTTTTCTCGGGCCCTGGATTGAATCTGGATGATGGGAGTGGAATCAAGTTTCCCGCAACTTTCTGAGTACGGTGTTTACAGCCGGTAGTCGGTAAGCCCTTTTTACTTTGTATTTTTACTAGATAGTTCTTAGACGGCGTTTACGGAGGGTTTTCTTGATAGATGGCCAGTCTCTTTTCTGGTATGCCAGGTGCATTCTTTCTGATAGACTACACTTGCACATTTACAAGACCTTGATTTCTGGCGGTCAGTTGCTGGGCATGCATTGGCCAGCTTCTGAAGGTGAATGATCATTGGTCAATAAGTTACGTCAATACATACCACCCACGTTTTACTTTTTGTGGTAACTGGTTTACCTCCGCTTTATAGCAGCCCTCTGCCCTTTTTCAATCCAAACCCCATCACTGGCGGTATCTGAGAGTAATTCTCCCACGATAGCTCCTTTCCGTCGGGGCAGGACTTGAAAGCTGGCTCTTCAAACCCATCCAGCACAAAACCCTTTACCAGAAAAGGGCGCAGGAGTTCGCTCAGGGGGCGATGGAAGTAGTACTTCATATCCCGATTACCATTTCACTCCCAGAGGTACTCGGGAAGGGGGGGTACCTGTATTTCCGCCTGCCCCAAAATCGCTTCACCTCTCGTCGGTGGTATATCGAGATACCTCTCTACATTGATGCTATAGATATTCCTCACCCTCCCAGAAGCAGGATCGTCGATGACTTGGACACCCCTATTCGTACCAGAAGAGTTGAATGCGGGGTGCATCACCGTTGCCACAAATCTTTTTCTTCATCAGCTTGGTGTGCATAATGACTAGGTACCCCACCTTCCGCTGTCAGTTAGCAGGCGCGGCAACGCATTTGCGAGTGGTTCGAGCGTAGGAATATCCATTAACGCCATCTACCATCGTTACCCCTCTCTTCTCCTTCTCTTGGGGTGGGAGCGGGTACATTGATAACCACCGCATCAAAGCTTCCAACTCCCCGCGTCTCGCTGAACGCATTCAGTTCCTTCTCGCTGGTGCAGTCCAGAGTGCTAAACTCCACATCGTGATTATTACCATGCCTGTGGGCTAGCTCTATCATCTGAGACGAGAAATCCGTCGCTATGACACATGCACCGCAGTCTCTGAGACGCCGCGAGAAGATTCCGTTGCCGCAGGCTAGCTCGAGAATCATACTATCCTGTTGCACTGGAGAGAGGAGGGTGAGGGCGGTAGGACAGACGAGGTGCTGGTAGAATGAGTTGCCGGTAGAGCCTGAGGGTATGTTAGTGGCGCGTGTGTGGAGGGAAAGGATAGAATAAACGTACCCATGGCGGCGTCCCAGGAAGGGGCGTTGGCGTCCCAGATTGCGCGGTGGTCTGATGGCTCTGCCATGGGTGATTGAGTGACAATTGATGGGGTGCGGGTGCGCTTTATGGAGCCTAGAGTTGAGTCATTCCAATATATGAAGACGGCCCAATAGATGTCCCGGTGACTGCATATTGCCGGGAAGAGTTACACCGCAACTTTCCTCACGAGTGCTGTGTTGTGATGGGTATGAAACTGACCTCTCAGAAATGTCAGATCTTCCTTAAGATTAAATTTGCTAGAGATAGAATGGAAAACACGCCCAAATGGATGGAACGACTTGGAACACATATGCAACACATCAGAGGCATCAAGTACTGGCGGGTGAGATTTGGTGAGCTGCAGATCGAGGCTTGGCTTTGATAAACACAACCATGAACCATGAGGCTCTATAGCTCCAACCTAGATTCAACCCACATCTACAACTTCCATCTTCGTTTCCGTCCTCATCCATCTATTCCTTCATCCCCGCATTAACAGAGCTCTCCCACGCACTACCCTCACATCTTCGATCAATATGAGTGACGTCCGGACCCTCCACCAATCGCTGCGCCAGTGCGTCAGTAAGAAAGACTACAAGACAGCCTCTAAGTACCTCGCACAACTCAAAATCGCGCTGCTCAACTACAACGCACTGATTCCATCGACCGACGTTCCTCCGGCAGTTCTCGGTGGGGCCCGCGAGATCCTCGAGATTGGTGCTATCGTCAGTATACATCTCCAAGACGAACCGGCGTTTCTTCGATACTATGCGCAACTGCAGCCATTCTATGCCAACCCCATCCTCAACAAGGTGCCCAGCAAAAACAAGAACAAGATTGTCGGCCTCTACCTGCTGCTATTGCTCACCAAGAATAATATCGCCGATTTCCATACCACCCTCGAGAACATGCCTGGTGCTGAGGAGGGCAATTTTGTGAGGTATCCGGTTATGTTGGAGAGGTGGTTGATGGAGGGGAGTTACGATAAGGTGTGGCAGGCGACCAAGAGTAGCCAGGTGCCCAGTGAGGAGTATGCGAGGTTTTCGGAGGTCGGTTTATGCTCTTTCTGAGTGGTGGGATCATAGACTTATTGGGATAGGTGCTGGTTGGAACCATTAGACACGAGATTGCGAGCTGTTCTGAGAAGGCGTATGCTTCGTTACCGGTGTCGAATGCGAAGCAGCTGCTATTCTTGGAGTCTGAAGGCGCAGTTGTAGATTTCGCGGGAGAGGTACGTTTACTCCTGATCACTACCGCTATGCACTATGCTGGCCACCGGGACGTGCTGACGAATTGCTACAGCGAGATTGGGATGTCCGTGACGGAAGAATCTACTTCCCACGAGATGATGGTGAGAAGGCATCGCTCTCGAGCACCAACATAATCAACAACACGATTGGCTACGCACAAGAGTTGGAGACGATTGTCTGAAGGATTATATTGCAGTGTGGATGTGGGATTGGTTAATTCCGGGGAAGGGAAAGTTGTCACGCATTATCAGGGTCTTCTCCAGCTTCTTGGATTGTCTCAAATAGACCAGATACACACCCTCTTGTCATAGAAACTACAGCTCGCCACCACGTTCGGAGCACCTGCGTGAACATGGCTTCCGTAATTCATACTCTCATTCTCCTCCCACCTCGCCACTACCTCCAATCCTTTACCCATATTCATCACTCTCGACCCGGCATGCATGCAGCTCGCCAGTAACTTTCCGGGGCGTTCAATCTCTTGTAACCTCCACACTCCCCCTCCAAGATCTGTCTCATCAACTGCCTGCATCCTCTCCCGCAGATCCCACACCCGCAGCATCTCGTCATAGCTTCCCGTCAACACCTCGCCTCCATCCAGTGCTAGAATCGCCGTCACCCCAGCCCCATGTGCACTCCTTCTACTCCTCACCACCTCCGTCCCCGCATCCAGGTCCTGCCCAATAAACATGCTATCATCACCGCCAGAATACAGCCTCTTCCCATCCGGCGAGAATTCGCATGTCCAAGCCTCAAGCGTATGCGGCGTGTACGAATCCCTCACTGTGCACGCCTCAAGATCCACAACCGCAACTCCGCCGTCGCTGAGCGTACACGCCAGCATGCGCTCCTCCGTCGGTGAGAAATTCAGCGATAGCACCAATACTTCCTCGCTGAACAGCTGCAGCGTCTCCACGTGCGCAATTCGTCCCTCCTCCTCAGCGAGCGAGTACATCGCGATCGCACCCCGGCTCAGCGCAACCGCTAATATGCGTCCGTGGAATTTGAGGTCAAGAACCGCGCCGTGCGCGGTAGGGATAGACTGCAAATGCGTCAACCCCCCCGCCAATGAGTGACGGTACAGCTCCAGCGTACCGGTCTTCTTAGTTTCGAGCGTGGTCGCAGTTTCATCGAGGAGGTAGGTACCTACCACCAGGAGGCTGGGGTCGAGAGGTGAGAACTGGAGACATGCTGGTGGGGTTGCGGTAAAGACTGTGCTGGTGGATGGGATCAGGCGGGATGCTTCGAGGGAGGAGGACATGATTCTCGGTGCGGGGCATGGGGATGACTTGGCGTAAGGCGTTTGGGGCTCAAAAGCTTGTTTCGGTGGATGAAGGCGGAGGTGCATTCTTCTCATTCTCGCATGTTGCGTGTGTTTCGTATGTACAGATACCAACCTTCCGTCTTCCCCAAGTCTAAATAGAAATACATGTACAAGAATATTTATCCACAAACCCCATTCCACCCCGCTCCACCTTACCCCACCCCACCCCATCCACCCCAACAGAAGTAATCAAAAAGGAAGTTGTATTACACACATCGTTGTAACCATAAAACGGCCCGAGAACCATAATGAAGAGAAGGGTGGCGGCTAAAGGGTAGCAAATCGCAACAGGTATACAGCTCCTGACAAATCTATATAATCCCAACATTTTGTGGAAATCCCCCGATCCCGTGCTTAGTTGCTGTACATTTCCCAACCGATTTCTATGTACCCGACTTTTCTGAATCCGAAAAAAAGAAAGAGATGCGTGTTCGTGGTTGTTCGTCATAAAATAAAATGTCTTCCGTTATTTCTTTCTAGTAAGGACCATGTTCAAGACCTCCTCTAGGCCAGCTCGTGCTTCGGTGTCAGGGAAGACTTGAATCGCGTCCTTGGCTATGTCGCAGAACGATTGTGCAAGGTCTCTTGTTCGTTGGATACCGTTCGACCTGTAGACTAGCTCTCGTGCCTGCAAAGCAATTAGCTACTGCATGGGTTGCGATAAGTTATCAATTTAGAGCATACCTTAGCAGTGTCCCCTTCTTGTTCGAACTTCCGTGCAATCATTGGACCGAGCTCTGGGAACTCTTCCCATGCATAAAACACAGGTGCAGTGGCGAGACCTAGCTCCAAGTCTGCAGTCGCCGGCTTGCCCAACTCTTCGCTGCTGCCGGTATAATCAAGAACATCGTCAATCAGCTGGAATGCCAGTCCCATGTGCTTTCCGTATACATATGCCGCGTGTGCAACCTCCTCCGTTGCACCCCCCAAGACGGCCGCCGCACGGCAAGATTTTGAAATCAGCGAGGCTGTCTTGAGATATGTCTTCTCAAGGTAATAGTCGAGCGATTTCGAGAGGTATTCCGCTGATCCATGATCCGTCCGCGTGTTGGTAAGCTGGTAGAGCTCGCCCTTCACCAACTCTGAGATAACTTCCGCAATGAGCTCAATCACCTCCGGCTGTCGCAGACGCGCCAAGAACACCGAAGCTCGTCCAAGCATGTAGTCTCCGGCCAGGACGCTCATTTTATTCCCACTAAAAACGTTCGCACTCGGCATCCCGCGTCTAGTCTCCGCATGATCGACAACGTCGTCGTGAAGTAGGGAGGCGGTATGGATCAATTCGACAATCTCGGCCAGTCTCCGTTGTGTTCCTAGAACTGCTATGACTTCACCCGGCGCTGTTCCCAATATGTTTGCCGGCATAGATCGGGACGATAGTATTGTCAAGTCGGGATTTCGGTCCGCGATTATTGATGTAGGAGCAATCGGCTTGTTAAACTTCGCTTCTAATGATACACATGACGCCTCCCAACCCTTGATCTTTGGCGCGGCGGAGGTCGCTCTAGCCATGAGGAAGACAACCATAGGCCGAAAAAGCTTTCCGGATGACTGGAGATAATACTTTGACGCAGAGTCAAGACCGGGATAGCCGGACGAAAGGAGGAGCGAGATCTGAGACTTGAGATGGCTCAACTCTAAAGAAACAATCTTGTCCGGTCTGACGCGGGTGATTGGAATGGTAGGAGATGCATTGCGGAGGGGCGTTCCCGGTGCTGGAGGAATGTCGGGCTCGGGGATAGGTATCGTCGTGGCGACTGCGGCGGCGGCTGAGGACTGTAACCGTGTGCCATTGACTCTTGATACGCTGGGGACTATTGAAGGTCGTAACCGTATAGACGCACTTGGGGCTCTAATTCGCAGTAGCGACCGGCTGATGCCAACCATCATGATATTTCTAGGATGTTGTAAACTCGTATCGTAGTACTTATGCACGCTAAGCAGACTGGAATTAATGCCGCGGCAAGCAGATGAAGTGCTCAACGGACAGGAAGCGAATGACGGCGTCTATAAATAATGGGTGGGAGGCGTTGCTATATGTCGATAAGGGAACCCAAGGCAAGCAGAGGCGATAGTACGTAGGAACGACAAGCGGAGTACATATATGATACCTGGCTAAGGTACTTGGTACGTACGTCAAAGTTCGCGGGTGGTTGAAAAGTCGTGCAGGGGTCTTGACTAGTCTCGGTAGTCGGCGCGACACGGAGAGAGCACATCGTCACCACACACGAACAACAGACGATACATGTAGATAACTGCAGCTAGCTGACATTCCCGAATCCTGATTGCTATTATGCATTGCTATAGACAGCTAACCCCAAATCGTCTGAATTCCAAGGAAATCATTCTTGTTGAGTTCGAGATCCGAAAAGACACTCTCGCTTCCTACAGATCGACCGATCAACATCTATATAAGTTCAAGCACTCTACTATATCACATACCTTTGAGATGCGCAACTCGCTTTTCATCCTCCTCTTCTAACAGATCTAGCTCCTCCGCGGTTCCTTCGTGATCCCCCTCATGTGGAAAGCTCTTCTCACCAATGAAGAGGATCTCGGCATTCTGGTAGTCTAGGTGTTTTGGCTGGACTGCTCCCCATCTAAGCCCCCGAAACTCTTCCATTATCCTATACAATTAGCCATTGCACATTGACTGTGGTGATGACGGGGCATACTCCTTGGGATACTCTGCGGGGTTTGGAATTCCTGCATTCGGTGGTGCCGGTGTCTGAGGGTTTCTCACGGAAATGACAAAGCTTCCCTTTTCCTTCAGTCCAAAATCTCCCTGGAGCTCATTTGGCTTTTCGGGAACCGTAAGAATATACGCAAAGTGGGACTGGCGTTCGTTATCGGACTTGGTGATCGCATAGACACCTTCGCCGATGGGTTGGGCCGGGAAATCCGTTCTCTCTCTACCGCGACGATTGTATTGATCAGTACCACTATAAACAAGTAAGCAAGAGAATCAGTATCCTACCCCACAGTCTTGGTCTGGTAAATTCTTCCTTTCAAAAACTTTTCTCTCAGATCCTCCAAGCTGGCTTCCGGTGCTTCAACGAAAGTCAATAGCCTTTCGTATCCCTTGGCTGGTAGCCTCTTCTTGGGGATGGCAAGCAATCGGTTTTTTCCACTGTCCTGGATCTTGCCGTCGACCAGCTTTGTTCCCGGTGGTAATGGACGAAGCACCAAGTACGATCTCTTCACCTCATTCATTGATTCCGGATGCTCCACATTCACCTTACCACGGAGAAAGAAGTATACTAAGCCCTTCTCTAAGATTGGAGAGTCCTCAACCCTCTGCTCTCGAGCTTTCTCAACAGCAATTCCCGAGGCATCAATGTTGCCCTTTGCGGCTGCAGCATCGGTCATTTCAACATCGTCGTTGACTTTGGGATTGTACTTCTCCAGGCCGGCGTCTAAGTCAGTAACTTCCTCAACCGTCACTTTCTTGTTGCCGTTTCCCTCCTTATCCTTATCCTTACCCTCCTTCTTTTTCTTTCCAGCACCCGACTTCTTCGGTGTAGTGGTGGTGGTTGATTTTGCTTTCTTCTTCTCGGGCTCTTCCTTCTCGTGTACTGCTTCGGTGGTGTCTTTATGCTTTTTTCCGGCAGACTTGTCCTTGATACTGCCTCGTCGAGTGGTGACCATGGTAATAGCTTACAATTGTGGCCGTAGAAAGTAGATATAGGTTCAGCGGAGTCCGAATTGATATGTAAGGGTATGGTATATCTGCTCAGTACTGAGGTTTACTTGTGTTTATATGTAGCTGGCATGCGCAGCGATGATGTCATTGTGGTCGCACTTCCGCAGGATTCACGGGATCTTGGCTGAAACCCAAGATGTCATACAGAAGGGTACTCTAAAGTACTCTTACTATTGCATTGGCAGCCACTACAATAAGCTGTATTGGAGATAGGTATATTTGCATTTGAGACTAGGGCCCATGGAAGATGCAAATGTTTTTCAACCCCTACTCGAAACCTATCAACTGGACAAGACCTCTCCAATGTAGTCCTTAAATATTGTTGGAGAACGACATAGAATTCTACACTATTATTAGAAAAAGAAGCTCTTTCTTAGACCGTTCCAAGTATGTTAGTCAGAGATGACAGTCTAACAACTGTCAAAACTTTCTGGAGACTGTTGTTAGACCATTTTTAAACCGTCCCTTAACGTCAAATAGGCCGTCATATTTCATTAATGTACTCGGGACCGGCTAAAAAAAAGGCACCCCTTTCCAATAGTAGGTATTTAGTATCTAAAAGCCGTGACGATAGATGCATCTATACCACCATAACTCGCCCCTCTCTCCCAGTTCAATCCAAAGAGATTCCCAAGTCCAATTATCCTGCCCATACCCGTGGAAGCCCTATGCTTACAGCGATATTACCCTTGACCTCCTCACAGCATCTCACTCACAAGATTAGGGTTGCATCCCATTAACGCAAAGTGCGGTGGTCTGTGCACTGGCAGGGATCCATAGGAAACTTCAAATCCTCACCCACCACTACCGCCACAACGACAAACAACAATGATGAGTACCTCAAACCGCGCAACAAAGACCGGCGGCAATGGACAACTGAAGCGGAAGCGGCGACGACGCAATATTCGCACTGCAGATATATCCTCGTCCTCATCGTCGTCGTCGGATAGTAGCAGCGACAGCGAGAGTGAAGTGGAGGTGAAGAAGGGGAAGGGGAAGGGGAAGGAAGAGGTGGAGGAGGTAGAGATGGAGGTGAGGATGGGTATGATATTATAGAGAAGGCGTGCGGTGCTGAGGAATAATTGCTAGGATGCACCACCGATTGATGAGCGCTCTGAATCGGAAGAGGAGGATGAAGAGGAGGTAGCAGCGACGATAAATTCGGCAAAGTCCTTTAAGGAAAAGGTACATAGCAGTAGCAGCATATCTTATTTTCTACAAGAGCTACATATCCACAGAACTAGACTAACATGTAACAGAACGGTCGTTTCTCGTCGCCCGTCCGCAATTTCCACGATTCCAACGTCGACGCCCGCTTCGAAGAATACTACATGAATCTAATCACATCCGAATTCGGCGACGACTTGAATAATTTGCGGATGGCGAAGGACTTTAACGACAAGTCGCTAGCGATGTTGGTGCACTCGTTGAAACAAGGTGTTAATATCTTTGATCCGGAGGAGAAGCGCATAGTCCTTGGCGGAGGAGGAGGAGGAGCGCAGAAGTGACGATGGGATGACGACGATTGATGGTATACTAATAAAAGTGCTGTTCCCTGCGATTAAAAGAAACCCCGTGCTCTGAAGTCCGTTTGTTTGTCGTGAACTGGTAGCCCTTTTTTGGATGCCTCCTCTCGTCCTCCTCTTCCTCCCAAAAATTTCCCTCAAGAGGCTACCGACATCATCGGAGTACTTGGCCTCGCAGGCTGCTCTTTCAACCGTCCGTTCTCGACATAATCGGCGGCCCTAAAAACCTTCACCTGCTCAGGCTCCTTCCACATCGCTAGCGGCTTCCCCTCATTTAGAGCCCTCTCTTCTCTTCGTAGCGCTTGCTCCGTTTTCTCGACCTTGCTCGACATCTGCTTGATACTATCGCCCGTTCTCGCCACGAGTGCCTGTTCCGGTTCGTCAGTTAAGAGCGAGCAGGTTCTGGTGTCGGGTAGGAGATGGGTGATACCTCAAGCAGGTCGATCTGGCGGTAAACATCCTTCAGCTCATCAGCGATAGGGATAAGCTTTTCAGCCGTAGGCTCGATAACATCCGATATCTGTGATTGCGCCTTTTGCCGCCGCATATCAGCTATCCCCCGCATCTGTCTCTCATCTGGAACACATACATCCTGCACCAAATCCTTCTGTGTCCTCATCGTGTCTTCACATTCTTCGCGGAGTCTCGTGATATTGGAGCTCTATTATTCCACCAACCGGTATTAGATTCTCCTTATGTAACCGCGCGCACATGTTGGGCGGGGAAAGGGTAGCCTACCAATGGTGCAAACAACGAGCTCCTCAGATACCCCGCCAACTCCAAAGCGACTGCGGGTGGCAGTTCGAGCGGCAAGCCGTTGCTGCTGTTGAAGGAGCGTCTACCACTAGAGTTCGACATTGCGTACTTATGTATATGGAGAGGGGTATGCAAAAAATAAAGCCAGACAAATGAGATCAGATGAAACACCACAGAGGGATCTTGTTCGATCGGGTAATTTTTTTGGGCGAGTATCGGCGTATGTAGGGCTCGGGTGGGGTGAACTTGTTGGAAGCTACTTAAGCGAGGACTGGAAGAAGCTGGTACGTGCACAACGCCGGAAGATGGAATTGATTGGGATGGACCATGGATTGGTCGGAGGAACTGGGGAAGAGATGGAGCTCGTGATATGGAGAAAGGAGAAAGAAAAAACGGATGGGTCGGCCGGCGATGCGTTGTTCACACAAACAAAAAAAATATGATGGTGGAGGTGGTGGTGGGGGAGTTATTCCCCCTGCAGAGTCACGTTTTGAAGTTTGCATCATAGCAGAGCATTGAGACGTCTCGACACCGCTGTACATGTCAAACCCCACTTCGACTTCTAACATCGTGATGTTGCATCAGATGTATATTTATGTCCGAGACCTGATGCAACAGTTTGATGGTATGCTTGTTTTGGATCTACTCCTACGTTTTATGTCTAGCTAGTACATTGGTGTAGCTGCTGCCTCTCATCTTGACGGGTATCAAACTCTTCAAAGTAAATTCACCAACCAACACTGCCCGACACGCCCTACTCCCGCTCGTTCTTCCAGTAATGGGAATAGATACTGAAGCCAACCCACCCTCACAAAACAGCGCATATGCACCAACAGCCCAAAGAAAAGACCAAACGCAGGCGTAAATGATCGTAAAATGCTGAAGGAAAGAAATATAAACCGTGAAAATATTACAATAATGTTGGATGGTCATCCAACAGAGGACATCGTCATCCACATCCCCTTCTATTTGTCACACTGGAGAAGTTGACGTTTAGCGACCGTTTCTAAACCCTCCGCCAAAACGACCACCACGACGCCTGCCACCACGGCGACCACCACGGCGTCGACCACCACCTTGACCGCCTTGACCTTGACCCCCTTGTCCTTGTCCTCCGCCAGTAGCATTTCCACCATTACCAGCGTTACCACCATTATTACCAGTGTTACCACCGGCGTTGCCACCAGCGTTTCCGCCACCTTTTCCAACTGTGAACTTTGTGCAATCGTCTTGGGCACCACGTTGAGCTACCGGCATAAGAACAGGTTGATGGTTGGAGGCGCTGCTCATGGTGCACACTCTGTAGTTTCCAGCAGGAAGACCCTGGTCAACCGAGGCTTTGAGAAGACCATTGCCGTTTCCAGCGTCGTTAATACCCTTAAAGAAAACAAACTTTGTTGCATCAGGACTAGTAAGGATTATGAAGTCAGTTTGTGCGACCTGTGATGAATGGAAATTGGTGTACTTACGCTTGGTTGGGAGTTAAGCTATTACCAAGGTCCTGGACTGTTACGTGAGTATGGCCAACAATATTGCCGCCCTTCAACGCTTGTGGTGCAGCGTAGTAGGTGTTCTGTGGATTTGTGAATGAACCCGCTTCAAGATTTGCGACCTGGACAGTGATATCAAAAGCTTTGTCGGCTGCAACATCCTCACCAGGAGCCGGTGAGACGATAATCGAGGAGACCATGTTGGACTGAGCAGGAATATCTCCCATCACAATGCCATTACATGAACCTCCCTGCACCTGTGCGCCGTTTGTGAGTGTCTTGCCTGTGCAGAAGTTGATGAAGTTTGCGTTGTCCCTATAAAACCATGTCAATGTCTCCATTTTCTGAATTGCATGCCAGAATTCTTACGTTGCTGAGTCTGCCTGTCCAGCAGCAGTCCCACCACCGTTCTGACCAGTAGCCTTGGAAGCATCCTGAACGTTTGCAGGATCCAGCTGTAAGTCGGCATTGCCGCCTGCATTGCCACCATTGTTTCCTCCATTGCCACCGCCGTTACCACCGTTGTTCCCCCCGTTACCACCATTGTTTCCTCCATTACCACCGTTGTTCCCTCCGTTACCGCCGCCATTCCGGTTACCGCCAGCAAGCCGACCTCCACCACCACCAAACTACATCTTCGTTAGTGTGAAAGCTAGCGAGATTTGAACAGGCAAGGTGTCTCACCTGTCGTGGTAATATATTTATGCTGCGTGCATGTTCGTGGTGGGGGGAATATGCGGTCGAGATGGAAGCCAGCCCGGCAGTTGCAAGCAAAACCAACGGTAGCTTGGTGAACATGTTGAGTGGATGGATGAATTGACTTATATATAAAAGAGGGAATAGGGTCGATAAGTCAACAAAGAGAATCACGATCAACGTAATCTCGGCCGGCGAGGTGAATACAGGCAGAAGGAAGGGATTGAAATGTTGGTATAAAGAATGTCCCTCCTCTGGCTAGACAGATGCTGCTGTAGTGTGGAGAGCAAGGAAAAGTGGTCATTTTCGTCGGGAGGGACTGTACACTTAAGAACTGCCCAGTATTCAGGAGCTCCATGGTGCTACTCGCGCCTGGAAGCTTCGAACAGAAAGTGTTTGCAACAGCCACACATGGCGGTGGTCGTGATCCCCGTAGAAGATATGTTGAAACCGGGTAGAAATGTATCGGCTCTGTTTCGAGAAGTATCCTGGAAAGATGGACCAGTCGTCGTTAAATCCAATCAGGTACATGGCGGTCTACTAATTTTCTGAGCAACTATTATTGAAGGCTAAGCGCTAACAATTGTTGGATAAGCGACTGACTTCGCGTAGAGCTCCCGTATTTTGGTTTGAGGTTTCGTTTCAACCATCCCTGCACATTCACAACATATGCGCATCCGATCCTCCTAGTGGAAGGCAACAACGTTTGGGGAGCTAGTCTTGAGACATCGTCATTCAATATCTGCTTCACTTGCCTACTCTTCATGTAGGCCAGCCCCTCTGTTTACGGTCCACATTAATGCTGAGGATTAGTTATATCTCACTATGGCGTAAGTGGCGGAAATATGCTACTGGCTCAGTCACAGATTCCACTCGCAGACTTTGAATCGTCATAGACAAGACAGGACTGATTTAATTGTAAGCCACCCCAATGACTAAGGTCTAGCTTCAACAAGATATCTTCCGTCAATAGTTAGAGTTCAATAATGTCGTTGATTTAAGAACAGGAAATTTTCTTCGTCGTGATTTCTCAGTTGGTCGAAGGCGGCTCCCAAAACTGGAGACGATATCTCATGCCCCGAAAGTTATACAATGCGAATGAGGGAGGGAGGGTGTTGTATGCTATGTTGAAGTTTTTGTCAGCCCCAATCAGCCGTATTTTTTCCTTAGACGCTTACCAGCTCCTTATATCTTCCCCCTAAAAAAAGCACCGCTGAGCTTCATAAACTCCGCAAATTGACTTTTACCCTCAGCTACGTCAGTGTTTACCAAGCCTTCTTTAATCCATCCTGGCAATTTGTCCTGAATCCTTTTACTGTTATAGCGTTTATCAATCAAGATGATTGCCGCAAAGTCCCCTCTGTGTCGGATTGCCCTCCCGATACTTTGGTTGACGGAACGCATGCACGCATTCTCATAAAACTCTCTTCCCGTAGATTTGGCATAGGCCAATTTCTGGGCCTCAAGCGTTGATCCCATAAAGGTTTTAGGTTCAGATGGATGTGATTGGAAAGAATTGTAGGCGATGTTTTCCACATGTTGCATTTTTGCCCGCCATTCCACACTCTGGGCGTTTGGAAATGGCAATCCAATCATTACAACACCGCGTCCTAGACTATGAAAGTATGTCAACACTGAGCTTTGTCCATCTCGTCATTCTCGGCCCGCCTGGAAGTTTGATGTAGGCCAGTTTCATAACACACGAAACAACCAGTGTATTGCCTTGGCAAATTCAACCACATGTATCTCATTGAACCCAAGAAATATCTTTTTGTTCCTTCGAATAAACGGGGATGGTAACTTACTTGTCATTGAAGTTGATACCTTCACTCATCTTTCCACCAACGACGCTTAATAGAAGTCCACCTTTTCCTGAATCAATCGCCATGCTGTATCCCACAAGCGTTTCCTCAACACTGCTCTTCTCGCTGGACTCTTGAAATATTTGCTTCCTTCCGGCTAATCTTTCCCATATCGAGAGACCACTGGTAGGTTTTTTCTGCCATTGCGCAACAATAAAGCTGAGATATGAATAGCTAGGAAAAAAGCATACCACACCATGCGGTATTATAACGCAGATGTTGTTGATCGCTCTCCCCAGCTCTTCGATCATATTGGAATCCATACGCTTTTCGTACGTAAATTCGAACTCCCGTCCAGTTGGGCCCTTTACCAGTGGCCATGCTAGCAGGTTTTCTTTTAGAGTGATATGTCCACAAGCCAATGTACGTATCTTTTCGTTCGGAAGATATGGGAAGAGGTGTGCAAGAAAGTCCTGCATAGGCTGCATAGTACCTCCGGCCAGTATTACAGCTCTCGCCTCCTCGACAATATCTTTGAAGTGGAATGCCGGATCCAAAAGCATATATTTGAAGCACAGTTCTTTAGACTCTGTTCTCCCATAGAAAATCTTACCTTCGCCCGAAGGATTGGTCAATGTCAACAAGAAGCCCTGGAGGTGCGTAAGTACAGGGACAGAATCCTTTGCCTTGTTCTGCTCCGCTGTCTTTCCTAGACGTTGTTGTTGCTCAGCCTTCTTCTGTTCTGAATATGCCAAATATCCTTCTAGCTTTCGCGCGAGCTTGCTTTCCGTCAGGTATTTTTGAAGTTTGAAGACGTTGATCTGATCTATTCCTTTAGCCGCCAGAAGGTCTCCAGCCTGCACCTCGCCTTCCGTGCCTTTTTTGCTCAATCCGTCGAGATAAGCAGCAAGGCCATCCAAAAGACGGGAAACCTGCATGACATATACCTTATTCGATCCTTTGAGTCTATTTCTGAACTTCGAAAGATATGCGTCTAACTGTGCTATGCATCGGTTGAGCTGATCTAGAGTTACCGTGATTGAGTGTATCGACGATATGGCATCAATGAGGTTATGCGCTTCATCAATAACGACTACATGCCCCTTTAGTGAGATACCTAAGGCTTCTCGGGCGGATTTCTGCAGGAGGATAGGATAAGGTAGGGTGACTATCTGCACATCCTATTAGTATCCAGCCAGGGTGCGGAAGAATCATAATTCCAACTTCACTTGGTTTGATTGCAGACCGAGAGGCGTAATAAGGACATGTCCCAAGCGTCTTACCAAGCTTTGAGAGATCTTCGATGTCACGAATCGTTGCAAGGGCATGATCCCGAAAGTTCGTAACCAAAACTTGATCGTCTTTTGTAGGCAGAAACTCGCATCTCTTCTCGCCAGATGTACCTGTACCCTTTAGCCCCCGCCACAGCAGGTTATGGGAACTGGCACCTACCTGACTTCTGCATTTCCAAACACCTTTCGTTAATTGCCATGATGCTGTTCAATTTCGTGACTTTCGGGTTTATGCATAAGTTCTTCCGTGATCCCAATGATAAATGTTTGATTTGTTCAGGTAAATCTTCAGCAGCGTCGGACAAAGAGGATGGCATTTCGACTCGTCGAAGTTCGTTCACAAACTGGGTTAGCTGAGAATGTGTCCGAGAACAGAAGAAAATCTTTGTTTCGTCTGGTAGCTCCATCTCCGGGTCGTCTTTTGGTGCTGTTCCTGGGACTGATATTCCGAGCCTAAAATCTAAGTTAACAAAGTCGCTCAACTACTACACAACTACTACAAATGAAGCTTCCATACTTTAACATGAGCTCTTTCACCTCTGGAGAAAATCCATCTGGATCGTTCGACACGGCCTTTTTCGCGCCAGATTCACCATCGCTTTGATAGTCATCCAAGACAAATTCGCCCTCATCATCGTCCTCAATTTCAACCTCGACACCTTTCCTCTATGCTCATCAGCACCTGCATCCCCAGCGTAAAGGCCATAGCATATACCTTCTTTTTGAAATTTCGAACATTTCCAGCCTCGTAGTTTGCTTTTTCTCTGGCTTCTTTTTCTCGAATAGCCTTTAGGCGTTCTTCCAACTCTACCCTTCGCCTTAAAATCCTTTCTTTCTTCTCTTGTTTTGCATATTCCCGAACCCAAGCTGGTTCGTCAACGTCTGCGTTTGAACGTGAGACAAATTTCCCACGATCTTCGAGTTGTTCTAGTATGTACCTTCATCTTCAGCCTCCAACTGCGCCAGAAGATCCCGGTTCTTGTGGTCTCGTAGCCATGTCAATGAACCGCAGATCAAGCTCAATGATTTTCCCTTTTTGACATCGTATTAGCGATGTGGCTTTGTTGGAGGAATCCCTTCCATACTGTGCCTGTCGGAGATTCAAATATGCCAACACATCCGTCTTCTATGGCATCGTACAAAGCATTCATGAACTCCAATTGGATTGCATAAGGGGTGTACGGATGGTAGAAATCCCGTTGAGTAGAACCGTCCATCTTGTCGTGTACACATCCCGTGGTGACGTGTTTGCAGGGTACTTAGTCGCGGTAGCTTGGCCCACGTGACCATCTCGACTTTCAGCAGACGGGCCAAAATCGAGCACCAAAATACAATACAAAATTTTCTAATGAAAGAAATTATTTTAAAACCACTTGTTTCAGGCTGTGAGACTACGGTTGACGCCGTTGCTAATATCTCTCATAAGGTTGTTATTGCAGAATTATTGTCGAGTGACATGTAGTGTAGAACTTCTCTCATCTAAAGATCATACTCAATATTCTCACGTTGACATTCACCACCCACGACATCGATTCAACAGCCGTCTAAATGCCCCCCAAGAAAGAAAAGAAAGAACAATTCAAGGGTGATGAAGGTTCCATTAAATTACTGCCATTGTTTAAGCAAAAAAAGAAAATCTGACCAAAACAAAGCGACGGAGATGATCCTCGAGTACCTCACCAAGCAAAACCGTCCATATTCCGCTACAGGTATGCCTCAGTTGTTCTTCCCGAATCCAAAGAAAATTCTAAGTATATTTGTGAGTAGACGTCAGTTCGAATCTCCATAATGCCGTCACAAAAGGTCTACACCATCCATTCCGCCAGTACCCTAATTCAGAACTCTAATGATGACTGATCAGTCACCGCAGCAAAGTTGCTTAAGGAAATGCACGAAAGCGGTCAAATCGAAGGACGGGTTTCGGGGAAGCAGGTGGTTTATCATGTTATCCAGGTATAATGTTCTCCAAGGGTGTGTCATCTATTGGAGTTGACATTCGTCTAGGATCCCAAGGAAAATGTGAGCGAGGAAGAACTGAAAGCGATGGACGAGGAAATCGAAGGTATACAACGAGTATTGCCAACTTCGCGCAGAACTCACACAGACGCAGCTCTCAGGCAGGAGACCACTGCATTAAGAGCACAACTCAAGGACATACAGGTCTCACTGAGTTCCCTCAAGTCAACGCCTAGCATCTCCTCACTCAACGATTCGGTGTCTCTACTTGACCCGGAGGTCCGGGAACTAGAAGATACCCTTGCAATTCTTCAAGCCAGTGCCACGAAGCCTGTTGATCCAGTCGAAAAGGCTGCCGCCGAGGTTGTATACAAGCGTATCGAAAAAGTGTATTTAAAAAGACGGAAGCAGTTTAGGGAGTTCTGGGCAGTGGTGTGTGATAGCATTGATGGTGATCCGACAGAATTATGGGTAAGTTCTCGATTCGCCTTCTATCCGTCTCGGATTAGACTTCCGGCCGTGAGGTCACAGACGCAATTGAATACTGCCGGACATGCTTATCATCTGGTCATTCTGTCTCTTACATATTCTAACTCGAGATATAGGAAACTCTTGGGCTGGATGGAGACCTTTAGTCTATTGCGTTAGACTGCAGGGACGGAGAACCTACGATGTAATGTGATATCCATACCTGCGGTCATCTTCGGTCAGCTTCTCGACGCCTTGTCTCCGCTATGAAGCATTTGTTTACGGTCTGTCTTTCTCTATCTGTATGTACACGCATATATCACAAAAAAAAAGACGGCAACGCGTGGAGTGTCCTTGAGGCGAGCGATCTGTTATTGGTATTTGTCAAATTTATCTCACCACCGAGTGCAGTATATTTGATCAGCTGGACGTATTGTGAACTCTAGGGCGTTTTAGTATTCTAATAAAATGCGGCCCTAGGGCGAATGGATGTATGTTTACGCTACACTACAGTTATGGCTGGAATCACTTGTCCTTAATAGCAATAACTACCAGCTAATTCTATTGACAGAAGGTTCAGCATCATGTACCGGTACAGCAACAAGTACAGAGCCTTACAGACTTTGGTACAGATACTTTGCCATATGGACCATATGGAAAGCGCGGTAAACTAATGAAGCACGCGCAAGATGTTCTACAGGGGTGTCGACCACCAATACAACTGGGGAAGTCATGCTGCATGAAATATAGCCCGCAGAGGAATTCTGTCACGTCTCTGGGTACTATTAGGTACTGGAATAGAGAATAAGAAACATACTCCTCCATGTTCATGATTACCGTGTTTTTATTTGAAGAGTGGGGAACAGTATTGTACCAGAATGCTAGAAATGCAATGACAGATATGGTCAAACCGCCCAGATCTCTGCAGCGGGTTTCTCAACTGGGAAAGCCTCTTGCATGCGTTGGTGGAAGTGGTCGCAGACAAACCTAGTCATGTGCTGTCGTGGTTGAGATATGGTATTTACAGATCCGGTGCATCGGCGTATTGAGGAAATGATCGTCTTTTGTCATCCCATCGGACCATTTAAAGCCATGTCGGCATCTCCATCGAGCACCCACGATTCGACTTGCATACTTGGTTAGTATCGTCTTTGTGGGCTTTGAGTTTCAAGTAGAGAGCCGGGTATCTCCATCAACCAGCAATAACTCAACATTCGAGGGCAGCTCTCAGCTGCATGAAACAGCGACACAGTTAGTACTCAACACCAGCATTTGAAAAGGGTTATCTTTATGCTCTCAAGAACCAATCCTCCGTTCGTCACTCGGCGTGGCTAGAAAAACTCTATCTGACAAACCAACCGATATTACCCGCGGCATCATCGCACATCTCATCTCTACGAAAGTTAACTCTATTGAAGACCAAGAGCGTTTGAACCGGATAGATACAGTACAGACGCATACGCCTTGTGGCTGTTCTGAATTGGAGATAAGGAAGGACCCGCGCTCGGTATCCGAACTGATCCATCTCAGTAGAGTACAACCAACCCTCTACTTGTACTCGCACTCCCGCTATTTGGCCTTAACCCTACAACAATTGGACCAGCCACGACAGAGTTCAATTACGATTGCGTGCCTGACGAGCCAATCTCCATCTGATTTACAAGCCTGCATCCGCTGTTCGCTGTCTCGCTGTCATCGGGAATATTCATTGGACGGGTATGACCATCCGTTTCTGTTCGTGAACTTTGAAGTTTAAAGTCCTCAACACTTGTGGCGTTGTTTCTTTTGCTTAAATAGCTACCTACGCACGCTACGTACTCTACTTGGATGGTTATTGGTTGGCGCCGCTGAACGTGGTCGATCACAGCCCAACTGACTACCGGAGTACTGACTGCAAATTAGAGCAACAGTGGGTACCTAGTCTTTTTCGCAACCCCAGAACTCTTTCTTCCCCTTCTGCCTTCTTCTTATTCTTCTTCCCCTCTCTCCTTTAACCTTTCATGCCCTCGCAACTGTCGGCTCCGACTATGCTTGCTGCACCTTCCTCGAACGAGAGCCTCGAGCCGGGCCCCGCTAGCAACACCATTACAGCCGCAAACACAAATTCACGACCAGGCCCAACACCCCACCATCACCACCAACACCACCATAGTCGATCCAGCAGCGCACGCCGAAGCATCTCTGCTACGCAAGGCCAACTCCCTTCGGTGTTGAACGGAAGCACAACCAGCAACACTATGCCGACTCCAGTTCCTCCGAAGCAGGGTCACGCCCAGCCACCCGGCATCCCCATGGGACCTGGAGTGCCGCCGTTCGACGGCTCCCGAAGTCCTCCCGGAAGCAAGAGTGAGTTTGGACCTTTACTCAAGTGCAACATGGCGGTGATAGTTCCTGACAACTAGTGTTTAGATTTGAATCACGTTCCGTGCAAATTCTTCCGCCAGGGTGCCTGTCAGGCTGGAAAAGCTTGTCCATTCTCCCACAGCACCGACCCTTCGAACGAAGCCGCACCGTGCAAGTATTTTTCAAAGGTACCTTAGATTTTTTGATTTCTACATTTTCGGGGGATCGTATAACGCTGATATTGTCTATTGTAGGGAAATTGCAAATTTGGAGCGAAATGTGCTCTCGCTCATATCCTTCCGGACGGTCGCAGAGTTAACCGGCCAGCTCTGCATGGGAATGGCCATCTCTCGTTTGGCCGCATGGACACCGGCTATACGAACCACCGCTCCGCCCTCCACAATTCATTGATGCAGGCCAATACCGGCAATGTCGGTCACCATACTCCAAATCACTCTTTGGGTGGACAAGACGATTTCCCAGCCCTTGCTGGTCAGCCAATTCCGCAACTCGATCAGAACCTCTCGTCATCGCTTCCAGACACTCAGTTTGGATCGCCACGTAACCCAGACGGCCTACCGATGGCGTCTCTTGGAACTTCCCAGCGCACGTTAGGACCGCTCGATGCTACTCTTCCAGCTTCCATTGATAGGTACGACTACAGCTATTACGCAAAGCATGGTCCGTTTGCATCGTCGGTTCCGAATACATTTGGAGTGGATTCGCCTCCTCCGTCACTACCTAATAGTATCAGAGGAGAGACCACGGTCAGCGCATTGCGGAGGTCAGCGTTTGGTGATGATGATGGTGCAGAGCTTTCCCGATCTGCACAGCTGCGTGAGGGATCCTTTGGGGAGAGACTATTGCATTCGTCCACTACAAGGCGCAACAAAGTCTATTCTTCAAGCTACGGAGGGCCTCAGACGTTCTTCAATGGCTTTCATGGATTGGGTAGACCAAAGGACGATAGTGGAGCCACCGAAGCGGAAGGGACGTTTGCGTTCGAGGAGGACTTTTTACCAGAGAGTTTGTCGGACTTGCTTACTCCAGCTGAACGCAACCGCAGAATGTCCAGAACGGATGACGATGCCTTTGGACGTAGTTTTACCGCTCCTGGAACCCCTGGAGAGACGGTTGGATCCCCTCCTCTCGGCTCCCCGGGTAGCTGGGGTCCAATAATCAACCGAACTAAGCGCGAGGACGACCATTCGCAACTCTCTGGTCTCGGACATGTGGGCTCGCCACTTAGGAACTCATACCTACATTCCGACACCAGTCCAATCGCCCGCAGTCTCAATCGAACTGCAAACGAGACTCTACATTTCAACAGCTCTCCTGGGCGTGGAATAGGTGGCGGCATCTCTGCTCTTACACAAAGCTTGAAGCTTAGCAGTATTACCAATTCAGAGACATCCGCCTCACCTAAAGCCATTGCAGCAAATGGCAGACCAATTGAACGCGCCACTTCCTCGCCTCGTCTTGGAAACGGCAAGGTTCATCCTATCGATGAGGAACCTGAGTGTCAGTTCAACTTGGAAGTTGAGGAGGATGGCCTCACTCGGCACACTGGAGGATTTACTTCCGTAGGCACCAACACCTCGGGGCGTACATCTGGCCTTGGGCTAGATGTCGGCGAGAGATATCTTTCAGGAAGATCCTAGGGATCTGGGGTATAGACGATATAGAGTCCTTTTGCATATTTTTTTCTATTACAGTTGATATTCTATACCACACGGTGTTTGCGCATTTCATTGGTCTTACAGGAGGGAAGACCTTTTGTACAAGGAGAGAGAGATTGACGAAAACCTCAGTAAGCATGAAAAGGTTTCGTTCCCGAAGAAAAAAAAAGAATGGGGAAGTGTGGGGTTCATCAAAAGCTAAAAAGTTCGTTTGGGTGGGCGGAGTTGTCTGCTTTTTAAATTTACATATCTGTTCCTGACGCCTGGCTTTACTTCACTGTATCTTTTTTTCCCTCCAGTTTCGTCCGGCCAAGTCGTTTACTACTGCATATTTGAGTCGCTTATGGTTCTTTTTTTTAGCTGGGCTTTTGGAGGATGCAACAAGCTAAACGCCGGCTGGCCGCTGGAAATCTGGTGCGATATGTTGAAATATTGCATGTACCGTGTTGTATGGGTTCTAGGTTCTGACCATTTGTATACGCTTTTTCCCTTTGTTGTTGCCGCGTTGTGAGCACTCGTTTAAACTTTATGGGAAATGGGATACGACTACTGCTGCTACTACTCCTACCTGTGAATCATCGTCTTGCGATTTTCATCCCGTGAATTGCGTTATATCGGGAGGTTAGATTAAGATTAGGATTTTGATTGTGCGGCTAATCACTAATCATTTGTCGCTCACGACATTGAAAATCATACACCTATGGTCCGGTAAAAAAACGGGCCGAATCATGGTCAAGGGTCGAATCTTTCTAGATGTTTCATTTATGTAGAGTTAGCGGCAGGTGAGTAATTTGTCATTCGAAGAGACCGAGATCATGGAGGTCCTCCCAATGGAAAGGTGATTGCCATCACCCTGTATGACCAACCAGGTTTAGGTGAATCATGGAAACGTACTCGGTTTATATATCGATGTAAGGGCGGTTTCACACCCCTACTCCCATCCATACACGCCTGATAAAGGGGGTGATTAACTCTAGAGTACAGATATATAGTATTACAAAACCTTCGCAAGCTCTTTCGCCGTGGTTTTATGCACCAAATGCGTAGGATGCAAATTATTAAGCCAGAAATACTTATCCACAGGGACTCCACACGATGGAATAGAGGTATTCCATTCTGGTGTCCCACTGTTTCCATTGTTAGCACCATGGTTATTACAAACCCAACGTTCGATAGTTGGTACATACTTCATATACTCAGTGCAATATGCGGTAGTGTTCTTGAACCCATAATGCTTTGGGTTGTCGAGGATCTTGTTGAAAACCTTTGAGCTCTGGAATAGCTTTGCCCATACTCCGCTCTTCTCCTTCTTCAATGATTTAATGCGCTGGAAGAGGAGGTTATTGTAATTTGCGAGCGCCTTTTTCTCGAGGGCTGCACTTGCTGCGCCTTGACCGGTGGTGAGAGGTGAGCGGTCGATGGGGGGTACGTCGATGAAGAGGAAGCTGCGGGCACCGGCGGTGTATAGCTGGAGGCATCTTAGCTAGGTTTGAGGTGAAGCTGTGAGGGGAAAGGATTATGTACCTTATCTACAAGCCCGAAGTACTCGTTCAGAAGTGTCGTATGGAAGGTGAAGTTATTGTTCCCGTAGGTGTTGCCTATGTGGCAGCGGTCAGATTTTGGTATTTCAATGGCTGACTGGTTGTGGGGCGCTACACACCTATGTCGTTTATACCTATCCAGATCAGGAAGAGACTGTTTTCGGGCTTCCAGGGCGCAATGCTGGATTTTTTGGGCTGCAACACTCCCAGGAAGAGGTCTTCTATTTGTTGCTTGAGCGAGAGGACTGTTGGTTTCCAAGGTGTGACGAGGGCCGAATCAATGGTTGCACCGCCTGTGATTGTTAGAGTTCCTGGGTTTAAGGTCGGCGGAGGGGAGGAGTGGAATACCGTAGGCGAAATCAAAGGTCAAGACCTCGCTTTTGTTGTAATTCACTGTGAGATAATCGATCCAATTTGGCCCACTACGAATTTCCACCATCAGCCATGAGGAACGATAACGCAACCACGTTTGTTTCTCTAAGCATACTTTGCAGAAGTCCAACCCGGATATGTCGGGTTTCCCAATGGATTTCCAGGAGTAGGTAGCGGGCTCCCATCTGTCAAATTGAAGGACGTAGTCGTGTAGGAATCCCCACTATTATCCTCGTTAGCATCCACTCAATTAACTCTGATTCCCCACAGACTACTTACAATGCAAAAAAGTACTTCAATCCTGCCAGCCCAGGATACACTGGCCCTGCCTGGGCTACGGAGCTTTTAAGGAGTGTAAATACGGCTAAGCATGACCAGAGGCTTTTGTTGCAAAATGTCAGCATCTTGACTGCTGTGAGTGGGTTCGGAGAGACAGCAAGCGCTGGAGGCGTACCTTATAACCACGGCTATCCATATTTCTTCCAGATCATCCGGCAGTGGGAGGAAAGTACCGTAGAGACATTATCCATCCTCGCCATTGCAGTAAGAGGCTTATTCTTACCTGATTAATATTCGCTGTCTCTATGCGGAGATAAGTATATTGATCTTAACTATGGACCGGGTATGGGGATATCGGCAAAGCAAAATGCTTTGGCGAGCTCATGACGAATATGAACGGCTGAAGTGGACAAGGCATGTTCATTTCAGTTTGTCACTCGTTAGGCTGGCCCACATGACAGATGTTAAACCCTGCTCCCGGGAAGATGGCGTACGCGTGGTACACGATAGTACCTGCATGTATCATAATGGTACACTTAAATTTACGAATCTTTGCCTCCACCGTTCATCACCAGATTGTCAAGAACAATTATAGAATCGCGGTGAGCTAAACTCAGTACCTAACAATTCCAACCATACCGATTTGAATTAGTAGAATACCATGGTAGATTCGTGGGAGTTTCTTGATGCAGGCAAAACAACCGGGAAATTGCTGCTGACTGGCCCGAACCCAGGTAGGGCCAGCTGCTACTCCCGGCCTAGATTTCAAAGCCGCAAAATAGAATGAAGTAGGTAGGTTTATGAAAGTCGGAAAAGGGGATTCGGGACCACATTTTATGACCCTTGGCTCCACGTTCTCGATCCTATCTTGGAGGCTGAGCACAGAGAGCCCGCTGCAACTGCCAAAACCAAAGTAAAGGACCCAGATGAATCTGGCCGCGCGTGGCATTGTGAGACTATTTTGTTGTCCCTAAGCGACCAGGCCAGCGGGGTAGGCCGCCGGGCCACTTGCGGTGCAGGCTCTCGAGATGAGGTCTCGGCCCGCGCTAAGGGCTGCTGGCGGGGAAGCGGCCTGGCCGGCCTGATCTTTCGACCCTAAAAGCCCAGCGGCTTAAGAGTCCTGGATCTCTTTTGTATTGCGAGAACAGCCTCATTTACAGCGTCACCGAGTCTGGGAGTCTTGAAGGTAGAGCTTACCTCCCGTTCAATGAAAATCAGACTACTTTCCGACCGCCATCTACCTATGGGTTTCGAGAACTATAGCTTATCAGAATCCCGTGATTCTGGTCTACCCAAAGCCTGTAGATGTGGGCTGCGGCCCGGCTGGGCATGAAAAATCGGCCACTCGTATCCTCCAGGACCAAGTTATATGGCGGGCTTCGTGGATTAAATTCTACCTCCATCTGCCTCTGCAGCCCCATTGCTCGCCCGATGCAGCATATCCTCTGCGGGTTTCGCCGTGGGCCTGATAAGTCCCATGGATTGGGCAAATGCCACCAACTTTCTATGTTCAGCACGAGATGAGGTGAGACCTGAGTTGAGTCCAAGACATCTCGTCTCGCCACCATCTTAAGCTCGTGGACTAGGATCTAGTGACTGTCTTGCTCGGGATCCTGGGACATCCTGTCTATATATGACTTAGCAGTGTTACTGACACTCAATCCACGGGTCATTTTTTGCTTATATACAGCTATCGCAACATATTCAGGTCTCCTGTTTGCATCCCCACCCACTGTCCCATGGGTTCTTATTCCACCTCTACCTTCTAAATCACTAACTGCAGCAGCATACTCCTCTTGTAATATCTATAACTTTACTTTACATTGCCTCAGCCCGCTCTTAACCAATAGTAGAGTTCTTGCTAATCAACCAAACATTTGTGCATAGAACTTTACCTGCCACACATTTCAAGTTACATCAATAGGCGAGAGCTCAGTCGAGGATGGTACCTGCTATGTTGCTGGCATGCTGCTTGTTTGATGGTATCGTATACCCGGTTATCTCATGCCGCCTCCCGCAAAACGAGACATCTCGTCTGGTGCCGAACACTAACTCTTTCAACTTCCCCGTGAACATTCTGTCGGCAAGGACATGGTCTTGGGTATCCATAGCTCATCTTCTCCACACCTCAAGTTCGAGGGTGGGAGGTGGCTATTCATGTGGAGAATTCTGCAAAATGTTACTGTTTAGCGCTACCTCGATAACAATACTGTTCTATGGAAAGTTGCTGTAGAACACCTGGTACAGAAGACATCCCTCCGGCCTTCGAAGTTCACACCCGTTGACCGATAGAGAGCATCTCACTAGTCTTTGACTTTGATGTTGTTTATTCATTCTGTATTCACTCTAACTAGAGTAGGACAGTATCCTAAATTCCACGCCACTACCCTCAGGAAAACCCATTGAGTCAAAGGTATGGCTTCCCTATCCACTACCGCTACACAACAGTGGGCACTATGGGTATTTTCACTTCAATACCATGGCCTCAAAGCCCATCTGCCTCCCCTCCAGTAAAATGAATGTAAGTGACAAAGGAAATTCATAAGCCCACCCTTTACTTCACACTTTCCACTCGCAACCACTACCGCAGCCCCAGTTCTAATGCCTGACAAGGTTTGTCGCAACAGGTGTGCATACCGAAGCATCATGGGTTGCCTTTCTTTGCTGTCTCCTCTAGGATCAAAAATGCAGAGTTTCATATGATATTATCGCAGTGGAATACCCCAACCAGCAAACTGAAGCCAGCATTCCTTTTCCATCATTAAAGAGGCCCACTACCGGTCCCAGGAAGTAGAGATTGTATGCGTGCATCGCTCGAGCCTGTTCATTCATGTGTTGTTTCAAGATGGGGGTGGTACTGCGCATGTCATCGGGGGTGCGAGTGCCGAGGGAGAGAAGGAAGAGGAGGAGGAGGAGAAATTAACAGTTCACTGATCGTACAACTGGCGTAAAACATCTGTTCCGGCGAGTTGCTGGGTAGACATTAGTGTTAGCAACGGTTCCAAATTCCCGGTTCGGTTCCGGGTCCGGTTCCAACCCGGAACCGGACCGTTGCAACGGGTTTTACCACACGAAAACCCGGACCGTTGCAATTGGGCCGGTTTTACCACCAAAAACCCGGCATTTCAACCTCACAACTTTGGCTCCAATTAAGTATCTGAGTTCTGATTGTATCGTGACATGATCAATATGTAGATTGTGCAGTATTAGCTGCTCTTTCACCTCCCACTTTCAGATTTGCGATCCGACCAATATTCGTTGAGTCGCTATCGAAAACCCGCGAATTTCGCATCAAATTTGGCATTATTTCACAGTGATTCAACGAATATTGGTTGCATCGCAAATCTGAATGCGGGAGGTGAAAGAGCTGCTAAAACTGCACAATCAACGTATTGATCATGTCACGATACGATCAGAACTGAAAAACTTAATTGCCGCCAAAGTACTGCCAAAGTTGTAGGAACCGTAAAATGGAACCACGGTCCAGTTCCAACCCGGCCAAAAACCTGCGGGTTTATGTCCGGACCGGGTAACAACCCGGCGCTAGTCACCCGGTTCGGGTTCCTTGGCGGTTCCTGACCCGGACCGGGGCCTCCAGGTCGGTTCCAACCCGGACCGCAGCCGGGTAACCCGGAACCGTTGCTAACACTAGGTAGACTACCGGCCAAAAGTCAATACTGAGTGGTGTAGAGTCGCAAAATCCCAAAATCCCAAATCCTGAGTTGGTACACTCCCTAGAGAGAGAGCGGACACACGACCAAACTCATGAAGCCAAAGTGCGACTGTAGATATCGATATGATTGGCGCCACATACGAAGTCTTGGCGTTCTTAAGCGGAGAGAGTGTCGAAGGTGTGTAGTCTTTGACTTTTCCCCGGTGACTTCTCTATACTCTATTTTATTTCCCCAGACTTTATATTCAAGTAAATGAGTATTGAGATAAGTAGGCGAGGTTTTGAGAAAGGAAGCGTAAAACCTTCCGGACCTGCCGCCAAAACTTATAGGTGGCCGCTTATTCCAAAATATAACTGCGAGGGCACGGTCGACCTCACGTTTAATCGACCATAAGCTCTTACTCTTACTTCAAATTAGACTTATTATTAGCCATATAGTAGACTACGCTCAACTAGTCTGAACCCATTCTCTCGCCTTTTGTAGTGTCCTCGCAAACAACATGCCATCCAACGCCGTACGATCGCTCTTGAGTTGACATAACATATCCACCGCAAATTCACCATTCCTTATCGCCATCTTCAGAAACTCATTGAAAGTCACCCACTTTTCTATATTGCTGCAACAGCGGGCCGACACAACTGCCCTTAGTTTATCCCGTGGAGCTGCATCCACCCTGTTGGCCTCAAATCTATTAGGCGTATTTCCATAGACATACTCCAATACCTCCATGAAGGTACTGAAGTCTAACGTCCCCATCGCAAGTACATTCTCCATTGATTCTAACGCCGCTATTTTGAGATTGTTCATGTACATCATGTCTGCTAATACATAGACTTGCGCAATCAAAAGACAGACTTTGGAGCGGCCTTTGGAATCGGACATTGCGGGTAGTTGGTATTCGCCGGTGTAGATGAATTCGATGAAAGCCTTAAAAGCGTCGGGTTGTACGAGGTCCGAGAGTGTGACGGTATTCTCAGTGATTTCCGTACCCCCAAACGAGAGCAGCCGATTAAAGTAGGGAGATCGAGCTTTTAAAGTTTCTTGGTGAAGATGGTAAACAGTCTTCTCGGGGCTGACAATTACGCGGATTGTTGGTGAGAGAAAGATACTAGTATTCGCGATGTGTTAGCCTAAATATCATAGGTAGTGTGTGCACCTCACTCTGCGATGCTTAGGGTATCCGGAGTATCCGGGGTATCCGGGGTATCTGAGGTATCTGAGGTATCTGAGGTATCTTGGGCTTCTGTTTCTTCTGGCAGCGCCATTGGACTTAAGTTGTGTGAGGGCGGCAGTCTCGAACGGACGGTTTTTGATGTTCCCGCGGCAAGAGAGGTGGTGAATGTCCTTGCACGGGGAGTGTAGATCATACAGCAAACAGTCTTTAAATAGAAACCTAGTCTCGTGACACTGCTGGTGCTACACGAGGAGCCATTTTGAGACCACACCGGCGAATATCTCGGGGTTCTCTGGAGGCCTCGGGGGGTGTCTAAGACTATCTCGAGGGTTTCCCAAAGCAATCTCACACGGGATAAACCCTTCGCGGGACCAGCTTCCGTCCGGTTCTACATTCATACACGATCCATCACTCTCACATCGTTCTAAAGTCAACATTTTTCCCCAACTCAGAGGATTTTAGAAGCTTGCCAGCTACACTTCTGCCAAGGGGATATTGGTTTCTTCAGACATCAAACAAAACCAGGGAAACATATGAAGGATTTTACCACTATATTCGAGAAAATGCACCACCGCTCCCATTAAGGAGGAAGTTTGGATCAATATCTCCTGGAGATAGTTCCAACGCTCTTGTATCGATGACTTTCAACGACATGGCGGATTGGATGCACGGCATGGGTTTATTAAACTAGTAAGAAGACTTCTATGTCCCCTGAGGTGACACTGATCGTGCTAGGTGCCTTTCCCATCTGGAAGCCTTGTCTTTTGGATTGCGAGTTCCCCTAGGCCTCCTGAAGTGTAGTAGGTCTTCTTCGCTAGAGCTGTTTTTATTCGGTGCAAGCCAGGCTGGATTTGCATCCATTCCTCAGTCAAGGGCGGTTGCGATCCTCAGAGATTTGATCGTGCATGATGTTTGTGCTGTTTTCCATTTTGCTTGATATACGCCCTGCTCGCCACCGCTCGCTATCTCACACAGGATAATGCTACCAGGAGGTCCAACTTCTATATGCATACACAACCAGTCACTCGACTCTCAGGCACCGAAGATGTTACGATATGGAAGTTGGGGAGAACCGTGTGCGTGTATTCTATGGTACAGAGAAGAGAGAAGGAGAAAGACTCGAGATATATACAGGAGGCATCAGCCCCTGCAGCAGTCACCGTGTATCAGACCTGTAACATCATGTACATCTGTAACAGAAGAGTCGATACCATTCCTCAGTTGAACGATCCATCCCAAATCACCACTAGCACTATAAAAGTCCCCTCGTTAGAAATGTGCTCCCCTCGTAACCACCGCCGTCCGCAATGCATCCCGACGACTGTCTCTACTGCATCTTCTGCCTCCTCCCCTCATCTACGCAGGCACAGATCAAGAAAGCGTATCTCAAACTGTCACTCAAGATGCATCCTGACAAGCATCAAGGCGATGAGGAAGCGTACATAAGGAAGTTCCAGGAGGTAAGCATGCACTGCCCACCACGGAGGAAAGGCTGACCGTGAGATGTAGCTTAAGGAAGTGTACAAATTCTTGAGCAAGCCAAAGTGGAAGGCTGCTCTTGACGATTGCTACAAGTTTATGGAGGAGGGACAACTTTCGATGATTGTTGTTGTTGTTTATTCATACTGTATTTACTCTAGCTAGAGTATGACAGGCCCTTATCCCCTCCACCTCCGGGCGAGCCGGTTAGATGGCGGAGCTCCAACTTTCGATGATTAGTGTAGCGGGTGATAATAATGAAGTGGGAGACAACTACACAGCACTGGTTCACGCCGGCCAATTTTGCTCTTGTCATTTCCTGTATCTATTCTACTTCAAATGGAGGTATTGTTCCTGGAACCGGGAGGCGTTTGTGTGTATGGGGCCTGACGGCCTTCGATCTACACTGTTGTTGTTTTTATCATACTGTATTCACTCTATCTAAGTATGACAATGCCAGCTTCTCCTCCCCTCCTCTACCCCCTCGACCTACACTCTGGGGTGGTGGTTGTGTGGATGTGCATGATCTAAGTGGTATAAAATGGCACAAGTGCTGGAGAGCAGAGAGCTATCGTTCAATACCCTACCCCTCACTTCCTGCAACTACCCTCGCCTCTGACAATGCCATCCCTTCCCATTTGGCCTCATCTTCGTTAATGCTGGGCACGGAAGGCTGACGTCAGGAATTCGTTTTACCGCAATACTATGGAAAAGAGGGGAACTGGATGTTTTATTCTCAAGTGATGGTGCCCAGGCTTTGGGGCTGTTTCTCCCTCGGCATGGTGCCGTGAGCTGTTAACGAATCGAATTCAGTTGTGTCTAACAATATCTTCATTCACTTCCTTAGCTGGCTCGCTCCCTTCACCCTTCCTTGGTGGCTCTTCATCACCTAGCTCCTCTAGACAATTCTAAGTTATTGCTCACCCGAGATCCCTTGTTCTTTCCTCACTGCCGTTATGTCTTCTCTTCGGGGAGGCTTTTGGTCCTCGGCTTTCCACCTAAAGTCCATTGACTCTATATACTGCTGTATATCTTAGAAGCAACATGCAAGCTTCGCTCCAAATACTCCCCACCGCCCAACCGGTATGGGTATTACAAACTTTCCCAAGTATAAGAACTCGCCATCCGCCCACCCATCTATATGAGAAACGGTGGTAGCAAAATACTCAACAGACCATCTGCAACGCCCGCTCCTCAGGGGGAACCACTCCCCCCTTCCAACCGCCATGGCCACTTCTGCTGTTTGCTCGAAAGTAGAGCATCTATATTAATAGCACTCTCTAGCCACAGCCACTCTTACTCTCGTAGTGTTACGAATTGCATCCGCGATACTTCGCGAACTGGCGAGGGTTAGCATGTATATCTGCCGGAGCTGGGGAAGAGGAGGCCTTAAACATATTGTTGCACGACATAGCCTTCCTACCCAGGGGGCTTCGTCATGAGCATCAATGCTAGTTTCGTTTCCATATACAACCTCCACAGGGGATGAACGGTTCCAGGAGCATCGAACTCTAGTCCGGAAGGCCTGTAGCAGAGTAGTGAGCTATATTTTTAAGGGGAAGAAGGGTAAGGAGGGAGATCTCCCCCACCTAGCTGGCCATCCGGAGGGGGAGGGGAAGCGGGCACTGCCATACTCCAGATAGAGTGAATACAATATGATTAAAACGAAAAGCAGAGCAGTGAGCGAGGGCAGTTAAATTGCGGAAGACAGATAATGGTATGATATGCTACAAGGCTATTTTCACTTCTATGTATGTGTGAAACATTTTTGTGAGCTGATATAAATCAAGTAATCTTGTCTACCCAACGGCCAAAGCGCACGCACGCACACTCAAGATCTCCATCACCAAATATCAAACACAACACCAACCACCCTAATAATACACATAAACAAACGAGGCCAGCCCAACAAGAAATAAGTGGATGCAATATTCAAATGAAAGAGCAAACAGCAAGTAACTCAAAACGCCTCCCGTCCCATATCCATACACGAGGAGTATGTCCTCAAATTACCACATTGTAACATATCCGCGCCTCATACAATGCTAAAATAAACACTATGGTAAGATATCATAAGATCTCAATCGCTAATCATTACTACTACCGCCATACTTCTTCTGAAACACCGGCATTGCGAAGCACGGCCTGGATTTCACGGGAATCGTATCCTTCTAGTCGGCCTTGCTCCAGCTGTGCAAGAGTCGGACGAGCCTGGCTCTTGGATGATGCTACGAGGTAATTGAACATCATTTCCTCGAAGTCTTTCCATGAATATTCCTTGGCTAGGGCTTCGAAGTGGGCTTCTAGGGTGACCCCCTGAGGCGGACGTATCTGGGGAACGGTTAGCGTTTACGAAAGAGTGAGAGCAGGTTATACAAACTTCTGCTAATCCCTCTGCCCTCAAGCTCTCAAACACCCTTCCAACCTCGCCGTCATCCCCACCAAAGATCTCGTTAACCATCATCTCCTCATCCGACATGTCTCCTAGGCCCGTAGGCCCTACCGCAAAGCACTCATTGAGAGCGTCGATACCAGCACATCCATGACATCGATACGCCTCAAGCGCAGCTTGCATCATGAAATCCACAGCACTACTCATCCAAGCATCCGCAACCTCTGCTCGTCTTGCACTGATATGAGCCGTCATAAGAAGAAACGCCCAGAATGCATCCCTCAGAGTAGCGCTGCCATAGAACGAATCAGGGTTATGACCCAAATTTTCCAGCAACGCCTCAGCATTCTGCTGCAGCAGGTCTGCTGAAAACGGTGTTGATGGCCGCGCAAACTCGCTGGGGTTCTCGGGAAGGACTGAAGAGAGGCCCTTGCGCTCTAACCATCCTAATGCACGTCCTCGACATGCATTGGAGTTTGGTGCAAAGTCGGGCGCCGTCACATCTATCCGTCGTAGCAGCATTGCTGCGAACCTACATATCCGTAGGCGCAGGGATATCGGCTCAGGGAGCGGGCTGTGTGGATGAAGTCGTTGGAAGGTTTGATAGAAGCCTGTGTGGATCGCGTTAATGGCATAAAGTCACTTATGCATGCATGCGCGCGAACAAGACTTGCAGAACTGACTCCGGGCCATGTCATGCAATGCACATGTTATGCACCAGAAGGTGCAGGGCGGCGCATGTACACTTTTTGAAAGGTGCAAAGAAAGGGTGCACAAACTGTTAACCAACTTCATCCCCATATCACCATTGCGCGAAGCTTCGGCATATTGATTTTTGGTGTCTCCATCTGCACGCAGGCGGCGCTCTGATAGAAGCGAAGAAGTGCAGTACCATAGCAAGTAGTCAAGAATAAGCTCATCCACGTGGAGTCGCGTGGAGGGAGTTTCCAGTGCGGAAGGCATCGGGCCACGTATTAACTAATTAGGGGCGGTAGAATTATGATAGAGTACTAAGCAGCGATGGCAATGGCGGGGTTCGGCTTGATCGTGTGCTTATGGAAGAGATGGAGAGGCTGATGAAGGAGTGGCAGAGAATAGAGTACTAAATACCTGAGGCCAGTGGGACGAGCAGGAAGAATAAAAGAGGCGGCCCAGCGCTGGAGTGGGTTGGAGTTAGAGCTGGAGCTGGGAAGCTGTAGTTGAAACCTGAAAGGGGGGACGAGGGAGGGAAGGCGGGAGGCGGGTGGCCGCGGGTGACGATCTCGCTTGTTGCTTGAACGTCTTCCACGTGTGGTGGTGAATACGTATTCTTAGCCCAACCGGATGTTTTCTGCTCCTCCTTTCTTTCTCCCGGGTTCCCCTTATCCCCTGAATTTCGTTTGTTGGGTGTTAGACAGGCTCCTAAGCCGCATGCCTCCACGCGCAGACGATTGTTCTTCTCTGGGCCATTCCTATGCACTGTGATGCATTGTGACGGCAAACTTTTCTCTCTGCAACTCAGGGGGAAACGTTTTTCGACGAAACAAACAGCACACTGCATAACCGAGTGTCCCAGAACAGCGGAAACGGAATATAACTGCCGGAGAACTGGTGGAGCATTCTGTCATACTCTAATTAGAGTGAATACAGTATGAATAAAACAAACTGGTGGAGCATTTCGGTGGCGTCCATCAGCACCGTGCACGGTCCAGCAACTCCCCCTCCTGGCGATGGCTTTGGCCGAGTAAGAGCTGAGTTTTGAGAGCGTCGAATCACAATTGCGCCTAGACGCTACCAAGACATCCGTTTCTACGGTAGCGCTCCGCAACCAACACAGCCGCCTTACCTCCCCCCTGTCCCCAACCTTTCTCTCGGGCTCATCGAGGTGAGGAGCTTAGATATCGGTCCCCATGAAGTGGTGCTTGGGTCGCCATCGCATCTTGGAATCGCGCAACCACCGAACCTAGAGTGCCTCCATCCTCAATCGACATCACTGGCAAGATCACTGCGCAGAATAGCGCCGCGCAGACTGTATACATTTGGCCTACGGACATTCTTAGGTAGGCACATTCTTCCCTGAGGGGGACTCAGGACTCCTCCCTAGGTAAGCTCGCAATTCCTACCCTCGATGACGGAATCAATTGACTAACCCGCCGTTCAGATATGGCACCCCTTACCTCCCTCCCCCCCGAGATCTTAGCGTTAGTCTCCTCCTACCTGACCATCCCGCGAGACTTCCTCGCATTCACCCGCGTCTGTCGTGTCTTCCAGGCAACCGCGCTCGCAACGCTCCCAAAAGCACTCCTCACTCTCGCCCGTCGCTACCACGGCGATGAAGCAACGGCAATAATGTTCACGATGCGGCGCTTTGCACCGGGCAGGATTTGGCATGCGAATAAGCATAGATATACCGCCCCAGGGAGATCCGACATTGCAGTGGAGCTCATCTTTAAGATCGTGGTTCGAAAGGTGACGGCCGCCGGTATGATTGAGTTCTTGGACAAAGCGCCGAGGTGCTACCATTGTTTGGAGCGCTTAGATGCCGCGCCGAAGTCGGTATTAGCTGCGGCTGATATGTCGGAGGTGTGTTTATATGATAAGAATATATGGTAGAGAAATGTGAGGGGCCCCCGCAGTGGCTTGCGGAGGGCTAGTCCCGAAGTCGAGTGCCCTCCATGCGCAAGTATAACTATAGGTAAATAGGCATTTAAGTGGCGAACTAGCAGGTAGAAATGTTAATGCATTCTTTTAATTCGTTTGCAGAAAGAATATGCACATGTGGAATGGAAGAGTACAGACATAGCAACAACAACCCCGAAAGCTCGTTCTAGACTTTTTGGAGCAGTCTAGGCACGGGTACATCGGAAGTTTCTTATATGTGAGACGGGGAGCTTATTATCGCCTGTGCCCATGATGCCACGGCTGCACTTCCAATCTTCAATCATTCCTCCTCCTACATTCTTAGTCGGGATTACGCTACTCTGCCCATACCCTCTAGTAAAAAGCATACCAGAACGACAAGCGGGTGGATGTGTGGAATACCGAAATCTGTTTTCTAGAAGTAGGAACGGGTCACCGGTCTTTTACGCATGCCATGGATAGATCACTCAATTATCATTTCTTGCGCTCAACGAGTTTTCTAACTATTTGAAAAGATAGGATAGTGAGGGCTGGTTGAAAGGGATACACAGCCCAAAATACCTAACATGAACTTCCTCTCCCAGCACTTTCATACTGGGTACGGAGGCCTTTTTAGCTACTGGTAGTGATCTAACAAACCGCCTCTACTGCAAGTGTGCTGGTTGGGGGCAGCTGAGTATGCCGAGTCTGTTCTTGCTTGCGTATAAGCATCGATAAACAACTGCAGTATATGGTGAGATTGGTCTAAGGTGTTCATAGGTGGTGACTATCACTTTAGCCTCCAAAAGTTAAGAACATATCAGGGCGCCCCAAGTGCCCATGGACTACTTCAAGCACCGCATAAGTAAACAAAACCGCACAAAACCGCACCTGTAGGTATGTTTTTATCCCAGTTTCCTCATAACGCCATCAAAAGCACGCCATTCTCTTCCCCATTACCCTCACTCCCCAACCCACCCTTTCACCCACGCCACCTCCTCTCCCTCCAAATCCACACACCTCACCCCAGCCTTCCCCATCTCCTCCTCTGCCGTCTTAGCCCCCTCAACACCACCCACAGCCCTGGTCCCCTCCCTCACAACCCAAACCCTAAACCCAAACCTCACCGCATCCTCCGCCGTCGCCTTGACGCAATAATCCATCGCCAACCCGGCGACATAAACATCCGTGACCCCGCGGTCCTTCAGCCTCCCCGCAAGCCCGCTATCGCTCACCCCGACCCCGTCCCAATGAAATGGATCACAGAACGCAGAGTACATCTCCACCCGCTCATCGGTGCCTTTACACACCACGTCGTCGAACGCGCCCACATCCACCCCGTCCACCAGCTCTGCACCCGCCGTGTGCTGCACGCAGTGTACAGGCCACAGGGTGCTTTCGTAGCTCCGGGTGGGGTCGGAGGGGTGGGTAACGGTTGTGCTGCTGACGAAGGGCGGCGGGTCGGAGGGGTGGTTGGCCGCGAAGGAGATGTGCGTGGGTGGGTGCCAGTCTTTTGTTGCGAGCTTGAGTGCGAAGGGGAGGGTCAGGAGGGTGTTTATTGGGGCGATGGTGGAGCGGGCGTCGGGGACCGGGAGAGTGCCGGACTGTTGGGGTTAGTGAGGGAGGGGGAGGGGGAGGGGGGATGTACGGGGGGACAGAAGTCTTCTTGGAGGTCTACTACAAGTAGAGCTGGCGTGAAGGGGGTTGGTGGTGACATGGTTGTGGATGGTTGCGGTGGTGGGGCTTGCGGAGGTTGTGGGACAGGTGGATTTGTAAACCATATCCTGACGTCACTGGTCTTCATAAATACGCACTCGGCATGCGTGAATCCATCCAAACGTGTTCGTGGGGTCCTGGTCAAAGAGGTCACCGTGACTGTGCAGTGCAAATCAAGAAGTTCATGAGATGTTTTGATCAAAGTATCTTTTCGACCAGGTTCAGATTTGGCAAATTCGCTGATCGCAAGAAATATGACAGTACTCCTCCGTGATATGACCCATTCTTGTCTTTACTCGAAAACAGATTTCGGCACCTACCTGTCATGTTTGAATTCTGGCGTGCATTTCGTACCAGGTGCTCTGATAGAGTAGTTGTATGTTCTCAACCTTTGCGGCTTGAAGTAAGAGGGAGTACCATCGACCAATCCTATCAACTACTTCAGTTATTTGTTAGTATCTCTGTGCGGGCAATAGCTTTGGCATACACGGTTGGCCTCAGCCAGTACGTTCACAATGGAAACAGGACCATAGAAGAACGATTAGTGCTATGGGTTCACCGAATCTGGCTGATGTGTATAGCGAGAATGTATATGATCTAGCAAGCAACAGGTATCATGCTTATTATTTATACCATGTCATCTATCCATATACAGCAAACAAACAAGTGAACAAGGTCATCATCCCAATCATCATCGTCATCATCATTGTATCCTAAGCCCAACGCCAAAGCACCATGTAATCAGATAGGAAGCAAACTGTACCCAACTAAAAGCCCAAAGAATTCTCAATAAGGTCCATAACGCCAATGGTATACATCCAATACACCGACGCCTTCCTCTCAACTGGGTCCTCTTCCCAAGACTTCAATAATCCTCTCATCCGCGTTTCTATTTGACAACAACGCTCTCAACCTATGCACCAACTCGATTTTTGTCCCTGTCACCTGTACATCCTTGTTAAACTTAGCATGCAGCTCCAGATTCCTCTTCAAAACCGGCAGCGTCATATTCTCCACCTTCGCCGGGTCGGTGATATAACCCGACGGGATCTCGACGCAGTACTTTTCGTGCCGGTTGTTGAGAAACTCGATTGCATAACCGGGGACACTAAGGAGTCTACATCCCTTTGGAAGATTCTCAAAGACTAGCCTCCGCAATGCTGGCATTGAGAAGCTGGTACCACGAAGGTATAAGGCTGTGAGTTTTGGGAGTGCTGAAAAGACAGGTCGCACGTCATCGGTGATTCGCTCATTGTTTGAGATGTTTAGATTTGTTAATGTATGCGAATGACAGACGAGGTGATAGAGGGCGTGGTTGTTGATTCCAGTAGCACACAGGTCAACGGTGGTAAGAGAGGGGAGAACCCGGAGGAGTGCGATGTCGTCGGAAGAGACAATGGTGTTTCGTAGAATGATGGTTGAAAGTTCGGTATATCGATGCTGGGTAAATAGTGGTGCGAGAAGCAGCGAGGAGGGAATCGTGGGGATGGAAAATCCACCGGAGGTAGCGGGCGAGCTGAGATCGAGTGTGGTGATGGGAGTGGTTCCAAACTCGACGAGAAATTCGGGCGTCCAAAGACCTGCAACTGTTAAATGGTGTACGCGAGCGCGATCAGCAACCGAGAGTAGAACCTTTTTTGGTGATGAAATCTGCGGCCTCTTGGAATCTTTCCTCGTCGACAAGTGATTGGAGGTGGTGAATGTCTGAAGAGTGGCTTTCCAAGTGCTTGAAAATCCCGGTCCCAGGCTTAAGGACGTCTTGCAATGGGGAGACGGTCTTGGAACCTGAAGTGTGCCGGTGCTCTGTTCTCAACACGGAACCTTTGCTCTCTTGCTTGAATGGCTGGTCATTGATGAAGAAGCTCTCTTGCTTGACGTCGCGAAAAGAGGTATCTCTTGAATTGGCAGCCCTGGTCTTGTCTTCGAGTGCATGGCGTTTGGGTTGCGAAGCCGGCTTGCCTCCACTATCGAGGCGCTTCCGTTTTGCATTCCGTGGAGAGGATCTCGTGGGAGCCTCAGCATTTTCGTTGAAGATGTCGAGCTTTCTTGTCCTTTTGGGGGGCATTGTGGCGGGATCGTAGCGAAGATTTAAGTTACACTGCTGGACAAAAGTTCATGTATTCTCTCGCTTAGCAACGCCGTACAGGAGGGTTCCCACCTCGCTCTGGGAGAAGTGACGAAGTCCCTTCAACCTTTCGATTCAGCAACCAACGATCGAACAAGAATATCTACGAGAGGCACGACGGAGAACGAGATAAGGAATATTTTTGAGCAACGCGATTAAAGAGGATGATTGAGGTAGACGATTCTGAAAGGGAAAGGACGATCAACCTAGCGACACGCGTATATACCAAGAGCTATGGCTGCCGCAAACGACCAGCAACCAGCCTTCGATGTCGTCGCTGGGCTATGAACGACATTTCCCGTTCGTATGTCATTCTGGCTACGTACATTGAGAGAATCCCCAATATCCTAGCTTTCGATGGAGGGCTCCAAGCTCTAATGATTCCAACGGTCCGGACGATCTTAGTCTGAGGTAGGGCTCAGTATGGCCCGGTTCGGCGGGGGGGCAGACCAAGCTCCAGACTACCAATCCTACACTAAACCATCCTAGTCCAAACCAGTGCCAAAATCAGATACAATAAGTAACTAAAATCTTCTTGGGATGACATGGTGAACAAGTGATTCCTTCGCGCGGTGACAGGTGTTAAATAGCTGTATTTCACTATGCAACTGGATTCCCCCTTCGATCACAGTCTACTGATCATAGGTCTGCAGAATTTTACTCGGCCCGCGACATGGCTGGACGGTTGGAATCATTGCCGACATGGGAATACAGTTTGAGAACGTGAGGCTACAATTAGACGAGATCAAACAAGGACTCCAAGCAGCGTGAGCGACTTTCGATGATCCCGCTTAAGTGAATACTGCAGTGCTGACTTTCTCTGTCTAGCGATTTCAATTCTGTGGCTCGCTTGAGAACAGCTCTCTTGCCACGACTGCTGGCCCACCGTTAAGCCCATTGAGGACGGCCCAGAACCAGCATGTCAACAATTTCCCTCCGACACCGGGTCATATCGATCGCTTGAGCTGTGAGTCATTCTACCCATCTATTGGGTTGATCGGTAGCTGATGTGTAGTCTATTAGCGGAGAACGTGAATGCTCTCCTCACTGCCTGTGGCCTGCCGACTATGGAACTTTTCGCTGTCTGTCGACGCCGACTGAAAAAGTACATCGGTATTACTATGGCTATGACTGGAATATAGACTCGTGTTGTCACGGTTATCTGATATCGGTAAAGAATTCGCTGCACTGAAGACTGTTAAAAAATGGATCGTGTCGGTGGGATTGCTTGCAGGTTGCTCATTTATGCTCATGCTTTCTTTTTCTAGGTTAGTACGGACTGGCGCATAGAATACAGTGTTGAAGGGGGCTTCTTTTGCGAATTATATGTAATTTATTATTATCAATTGATGTATTTATACTATTTTCATTCTGGGCGAAGCACCAGGTAAGATTAAAGGTGGTCGAGGTAAGGTCGGTAAGGTGGTAAGGTGAAGTGTTGAAGGGGTGACCGACAAAATGCTTGATCCTTCGCTTAGAGCCGCAGTCTAGAGTCTCACACCTGCATTAGTGCAACCCAAACACCCGTGACTGAGACCTCATTGGTCCCAGATCCGAATGCTTCCAATATGAAACACGAATAAAGGACTTTGTAAACAAAAGTTCGCCGTCTCTAGCGTTTTGTAACAGCTTGAAAGTAGCCAGTACGGGAATGAAGTTTTGGATTCAAGCATGAAACGGATTCTGACCACCTGGTGCCTTTACTTCGCATAAACACTACATTGGTCGTAAATCGTTTCTGGGCTGCAGTCACTTAACCCAAAAAGTGCGTATCCAATAGACGAGAGTTCTGGTGTTTCGCGATTTAAAGGCAGAACAAAACGTAAAGCCATGTGCGGGAAACGCTCAGAGTCACTAGCCTTTGTAACGCCACGTGTATGGAGCCGCACCTTATTTTGACGACCAGGTTGGGTGCATGAAACTCACGGGCACAGACGAAATAGCCCATTCCATCACTATCTCCCCGGGATTGGCTCTATCAGGAATTACCCTAGCTTTCATTAAGTGATGATGCATGTATGCCTCCTCTCGGGTGGCACTGTGGGTGGAGATAGACTACGCATGCCTGACCGGGCGCGGGGATCCCATCATATGGACGGACTGAAAGGGCGTACTAGCCAACCGGATGACAGTGCATTCACCGGTCCGTGTTGTTGGGTGGAGAGCGGCGTCGGAACGGTCAGCTGCAATGGTCCAAATCCGACGATACCTGCATAACAAGCAAGTCCAGGTCGAATAGGCATGAGCTTGGGGAGTCTGGTCCCGTATCATGCGGGTCTTTGCAGATGCGGACTGCCACCTTCGGTGATCCGCAGATGCTGTTAGACGGTTGAATCTACCGGTATCGGTTGTCAAGTTGCTTGCGTCTTCCAGACGGTGCAGGCAGCGGCATTAACCCCCCACCACCGGCGGAGTCAATCTCTACACTGAACTGTGTTTCCGGGGAGTTGTAGATCCTTCTGTCCGAGGAGGGGCATTGAGGCTGAGGGGCTCTTAGCGGGTGACCCCGCATTTAGTTTAGTGGGTAAAATACCCCAATCATGACGGAAGGCAACCATCATCAGGTTTATATCATTAAGAAAACTCGAGTCTTACTCCGCCGCCGCCTCCTCCGCCTCCTCCGCCTCCCCTAACCGTCATAACGTGACATGATATCCTCACATCCTCCTTTATGACTACCTCGAATGCCGCACCCCCTTCGACCCTACTGTCGCTCCCGGAGGAGGTCCTTACCGCCATCATCTCATGCATCTCGGATAGCTGCCTAGTAAACCTGTCCCAGGTCTGCAAGAAGCTCAATCGAATATGTAGCTCGCCACTCGAGCTACGCCAGCGCTGCATTCGCCTGCGGTGGTGGGAAGAAAGTCACGAAATCGAAAAGAAGGAGGCTTTGCCCCACGTCACTGACGTCAACTGGCGCCAGCTCTTTTTACGTCGAGTTGGGATAGATATGACTGCCACACACCTACTGGACCAAATCATTGCGAATCCTACAAATCACATCAATAATTTCAACCGTATTGTGGACTTTGGGTATGATGCGAAGGATTGCCTGAAGACGCATGCTGAAGTTTCGGACGATGAGGTTAACGACCCATTGGCAAGGAGGTTGGTACACACATACATGTTTGTGCTGGATGAATCCCGGAACGAAATGTTGATGTCGGAGCAGATACCATGCCACCACTGCTATTCATTATATCCACCGCCGCCGGGCATTGTCGATCTGGAAACGTGTCCGCGATCACAACGATGTTCCTTTAGAAGTGGCGTTGCTGGCGCTGGACCTCTTCGTCATCAAGACGCCTTCTCCGGACGTGGAAGATATTGTTAAAGACTTCGACAAGCTTGCCACCAGTTTCCTCGCTGCCACACCCGAGTTTCCAACACTCAATATCGAAGAGAAGGCAGTAAAGCTCATCCACTGGATGTGGGATCAAGGATTTAAAGACGCACCCGTTGAACGCTATCACGCCCTCAAGAACGTCTTTGTCGGCCTAACAATCCGCACAGTCCGCACTGCCATCCCCCTCACCCTCGTTGCAATCTTCTGCGCAATCGCCCGTCGGGTTGACCTTGAAGCGCATCCTTGCGGATACCCGGGGCACGTGTACGCAATCGTCGAGGATGATGACGGAACATACCTATACTACGATCTCTTTCCTGTGCCCGGGAAGCCCCCACTACGCCCCAGAGAAACACTAGAAGCAGAGCTTCCAGTCGAGGGGGCGTTGCGAAGCGCCATTATGGAGCCCGCCTCGGTTCTGCAAATGGTTATCCGCGCAGCGCAAAACATACTCAGCATATTACAGCTAGTACCAAACGAGCGCGCGCAAACCAACGAAGGATACCCCGAAATCTGCAAGCACTCAATGGTGTACGCAGCGCTAACGATAATGGTAATTCTCAAATTGGGTCCTATCACTTTTAATGTAGTAGAGCACATGACCCAACAGATCCCCTCCGACTTTCCAATGGACGTGCGATTCCTTGAAGAAGAGTTACTACCCCGGATCCAAGATCGTGGCGGTCGACAACGTCTGGAAAATGTTTGCGGCGCCCTAAGGGCGGCGGATACAATCCCACGCCTCGTCTCGCGGAGAAACTGTCCAGAAAACAAGTGTGTTCAGGTATGCCCCCCCGTATCTCCCGTACCTGCGGCGCGCAAAGTTGACTGAAATGAGTTTTTTAAGCACCGTGTGGGAACCATCATTAAACATCGACGATACGACTACTCCGGCGCTATTTTTGGGTGGACAAATGAATGTCGCGAGGGCGAGGATTGGATTGCGAAGAATGGGGTCGAGACGTTGCCCAGGGGGAGAAAACAACCGTTTTATCATGTTTTGTAAGCCGTCTGCTCCGCTTTTGGTGGTCCTCAGACTAACGAGCCCAAAGGGTCGAGGACGGAACAGTGAGGTATGTGGCGGAAGAGAATATCCGGTCGGTTAAACCAAAGAATGTTAGATCCCTGATTGGATTGGCGGGGAAGTATTTCAAGCGGTTTGATCCCGAGGAGGGGAAGTTTGTGAGTAATATGCATGTTGAGTTTCCGGATGATTGAAGTGTTGAAGGGGAGGGTTTGTATGTATATATTTTGGGATTTTGGTTATGTGTGTGGGGAGTGTCACGATAATGAGGTGGAGGTGGATGGAGGGATGATAGGGCGTTATCTGTTCTACTCTGATATATGGGCGTCAACATCTACTTCAGTACTGTAATGGTGGTTTAGTGGGATCAAGCTGGGTGCCATTATGGCATCTTTTCTACTCCTCCTCCTGTCCTCTCCAAATTTCAAGCCCATGGCCCCTCTTTTGGGGTTGTTTTCTCGGGATGGGACTCCTAATCACTGTATTATCCCGTATCCAAGAGAGAATGGAATGGCATGATAGGCAGCGGTTCGGAAGTTGGTCACAGTCTCATTCTTAATTCTTACTCGATATTGCGCTCCTCCCAGGGGTTTGATCACATACTCATGAGTTCCCGCCGTATTGGGACGATTGGGCATTAGAGATTCACAAGATATCATTCAAGCAAAAGCCAGTGTTTGCCCTATAGTCTGAAAAAGCGCCGCTATCTTAACCACTAACATTCAAACAACTAATAAGAACATCCTCTCAAAGCACGCTTAAAACTCCATCGCATCTACCGCAGCCCTTTCTCTCTTAACCTTAACCTGTTCCTTCGTCTCATCTCTCAGAACTCTGGCGACAAACTTTCTAAAGTACTCTACATATGGCTTCAAGCTGGTCTTATCAACATCCGGTTTCTTTTCCTCATCTTTCTTTAATAAGTCCTCTTTACTTTCGACATTCCACTCGTCAATCTCTTTCAGTAGCTCTGTTACCGTCGGCACGGTGAGGGGGTCGAAGTCTTCTGGGTGCTCGGAGTCGATGGGGACACACACTCTACCGGTGCCAGGGTGCACAACGAATGGCGATTTTAGCAGATGGTTGAGATGTTTGGTGACTTCGGAGTCGAGGCGTGGGTATAGGTATTCGACGATTATGTCATGCTTTGCGTCGTATAGGTGTTTTTTGGTGCTTGTATTGGAGGGGATGTCTTTCCATTTTTCGGCGGAGGAGCGGTTGGGCTCGGATTGCCATTTTTTGCGGAGCTCGGCAACGAGGGCTGGTACGATTAGCGGGCTAATTGGTACGTAAGTTGGGGGGGCAATTATGGCATACCATTGTCTGGCAAAAGTCCCAGCAACATCTCCGCCTTTTCATTCTCCCTCCATGGGTCTTGGTCTTTTAGGATAACCTGCATAAACGACTCCTTAAGCACATCCATACTCCTCTCCAGATGTGGATGCAACGGTCTCCTCAGGTTGACTTTTTTCCCAGACTTACTTCCTCCCCTCACTACTTCCAAATACGCAAGAAGAGCCTTCCTCTTTTGGTCATCCATAACCCGCGCTCTCTTATCACACACCCAAGCGTGTGCACCTCTCCGTCCAGAGTACACCCACATGACATGACGGAATCCAAGATCCTCCTTGAGGGCAACATCTATAATTTTGATTGCCACCGTGACAAACTGCCAGCACTTGTTGCAAATATTCGCCTTATCGCAGCACGTACGGATATCGTCGTAATCCGTCAGATCTATATCGAGGACCAGTTCCTTAGTGATAGGTTTGAAGGCGGCTTTTTGCAGCGACTTGCGGTCGCGCGGGTTGGCGGTGTACACGGGTCCGATCTCGAAACGGCTCGGGTTCAGACGCAGCACGTCTTTGCGTAGCGTCTCGAAGGTGGGGTAGGATTGGTAGCGCAGGTAGGCGTCGTTCTGGAGGGTGAAGGCGAATTCGCGGTGGCTGAAGTCGTGAGAGGGGATTGGAGAGTGGTTGAGCCATTGGAAGAGGAGACGCCAGGGGAAAAGACGCTGGTAGAAGGCGTACATCACTTGGGGATCTGAGTAGCTCGCCTTGGAGTGTGCTGGGCTGTGGTGAGTTAGCAATTGATCACTAGTTTCTGGGGGGCGGCGAGAGCTACATTGCTACCGCTTCGGTCTCGAGCATATCTGCGTCTGGTAGGTTGCCATAGTCTTCGTCGTCGTCATCGTCGAAAATAGCCTTAATGTCCTTCTTGCTGTCAAGGCGCTCTGGCGGGGGTGAGGAGTGCACTGGCTCGTCTTTGATTACAACGGAGGTTTCGTCGCTGGACGCATCATCTTCTTCCGGAGAGTCTATTGGAGGGGCATTCGGGAGCTCATCGGCAGTAGAATCGTCAGACCGGGGCATGGCTGTCTGAGGGTCTTTGAGAGTGTAGGTGTTGTGTGGGAATGGACAAGAAACAAACTTAATCGCGTATATAGAAATTGTCTTGGCCGGGATTGTTGTTCGTTCTGCGCGTTGTCTCATAAACATAAACCAACCTAGTCTACCAACAACCACGAAATGTCCTCAATTTCTGCAGAAACTCCAACCGACAGTTCAAAATCAGACCGTATCGCTAAGCTGCGTATTGAGCTAAAAGAATGGGAACACGCCTTTGCCAAAGCCCACGATGGACGGAAGCCAACCCGTGAAGAAACAAAGAAGGACACCGCAATTGGTTCGTCTCCTCCGCAGTTCCCTCCCTTCCTCACCCCCGCTCTGGTATATTTTATTAACATCCGTCTTTCTTATAGCTGCAAAATACAAAGAATACTCCAAGCTTCGTGCCGCGTCGTCATCAAAAATAAACACACTCTCCCATTCCGTTTCTACGACCTCGCTCAAGCAGCAGACACTGCCGCAACCGTCTCCTCAAAAGACTGCTGCTGCACCACCCCCGCTAGCTCAAACACCCACCAAAAACACTGCAAATAGCCCTTGGACCACCGAAATCTATGAATCACCGCTCTCCATCCGTCGCCAACGTATTTTTGGCCGTCGCGACCAAGTCGGGCCCACACCTCAAAAGACCGGCCGCGTCCTCGGAATCTTTGACTCTTTTATCGATGTCGAGAGTACGCCGCCACGTCCCGGGCAACAAGAGCCAGCACTAGGAACGCCAACAAAGAAAGCCGGAGGAGACTGTGTTTCCGCTTCCCCATCCACCGCTAAGGACGCTGGTGGTTCACCGTTCCTGACACCTCGGAAGCGGAAGTTGGAGGATTTGAAGGCTGCAGACCCATTTGCAACTCCATCTGCGTTACGACAGTGGAAGCCACCGCCAGTTGATGGAGAGCTGGAAAGTCCGCGGGTTCGAAGACCACCGTCGATGCCGAAGCGTGGGCTGAGTAGCATGTTGAAGGAGCTTAGAGAGATGGAGAACCATGCGCTCGATGATGATGAGGAGGCATTGAGGGAGATGGAGATGGATGCGGCAGGTGGCGCCGGTTTACCAACACTATCGATGGTAAAGAAATTCGAGACAAAGAAACCGGTGTTTGATGAACCAGAACTGCCGCCACTCCCGCCAGGCGCATTTGTAGAAGAAACATTGGTGGATGAGGATGCGGGCAAAGATGTGGAAGCTCCGAGGATCTGGAAGAAAAGAGGGCTGAAAAGGCAGCATAGGAGGGTTATTAGTATGTTTGCCTGGCCATATCCACGTATACGCATGCTAACCTTCATGCAGTGAGGCCTGTGGTGACGAAGCCAAAAACCCCTGGAGAAGAGCAGGATGAGGACGAACAATCAGTGCCATCCGACATTGAGAATGGTGAAGATCCTGTTGCAGATCCCGATGCATACTCGGAGTCAGGTTCAGACTACGAAGAAGTAGATGAAGAAGGAGATCCCAAGCCCAAGAGATCAAAGAAGACAGTAAGTGAAGATGTGGCTACAGCAGCAAAGAAGGAGAAGAAGAAAGGCGTGGTGGAGAAAGGGAAGGAAGCGGTCAAGAAGGCTGTCCGAAAGATTTCAGCGAATGCGCATTCGCACATGAACTTTAGGAAGCTAAACATCAAGAATAAGAATAGCAAGGCGAAAGGAAGAGGGGGCAGATTCGGGGGCAGGAGAAGATAGTGAGCGCAGAGAAACGGAGTGGGAACGATTGAGTAAGATATCCTTAGAGTTGCTGGCCGTAGAAATAGAATTACAGCGGCCGATAAATGTACTCACTGCCTGAGTATTCTGAACAATTGTTGAGAAATTCTATACCGAGTGAGATTTTGTGCGCACATGAGCGGGGGTGGGTCCAAATTTTGAGATGTCATCGAGTCTACCGCACTTCAATGCTCCACCATCTCTTTACCCGCACTGGAGTCACCACCACATTTCTACGACCCTTCACGCGACGACTTTTACTGCATCGCATAGCACCAACACCGTCCGCTTATATCCGTGCACCGTCGCCGTGACAATTCGCGGCAATGGCTTTGTCCCCGCCAACAGAACCAGTCTTTGCGTCTCCAGCCGACACAGCATCCACCTCTGAAAATGTCGAAGTACTAGTAGAGGCTCCTACCTTAGAAACGGATAAATCAGCCGACCCTACTGCCCCTTCCGAGGGTGAGACATCAACACTGTCCAAAAACCAGCGCAAGAAGCTCGCGCGCCAAAAGAGATTCGAAGAGACACGGCCAGCATGGAAAGCTGCGAAGAAGGAAAAGGCAAAAGCGCGCAGGGCCAGGAGGCGCCAAGAAAAAGCTGCTGCTACTGTTGTTGTTGCCCCCATTGATACCACAACTGCTACTGCGAGTGTGGGTGAGAAGCGGAAATTGCCTGGTGACGATGATGCGGAAGTCGAGGGAGTAAAGCGGGTTAAAACCAAGGGAGAGACACCTGTGGTAAAAGTTGTTGAGGATATCACTTTGATTATGGATTGTGGGTTTGATGATCTGATGACAGAGAAGGTTCAGATCCCGAGACGGGAGGAGGCGGAGGTGGAGATGCTGACATTTTTTGGTTACAGGAGGTGATCTCAATGTCCTCGCAACTCACGCGCTGCTACTCCGCCAACAAGGCTTCGCACCGCCAATTCAAAATGCACGTTACATCTCTTAACAAGCGCCTCCTCGCCCGCTACGAAGGCACCCTTCAGAACCAGCACCTCAAATGGAAGGGAATGACATTCTCCAACGACCCCTACCTCGTCACACCCGAAGAAAAGGAATCTCTCGTCTACCTTACCGCTGACTCGAAAAACACTATACATGAGCTTGAGCCGGGGAAGAAGTACATCATAGGTGGGATTGTGGATAGGAATCGGTACAAAGGGCTGTGCTTTAAAAAGGCAGAGAAGCAAGGGATTGCACATGGACGCCTGCCGATCGGGAAGCATATCCGGATGGCTAGTAGGCAGGTCTTGACCACGAACCAGGTGGTTGAGATTATGCTGGAGTGGCTGAAGGAGCGGGATTGGAAGAAGGCTTTTGTCAAGGCCATCCCGCAGAGGAAGATGTGGAAGCTAAAGGGAAAGGAGGAAAGCGACGATGAATGGAATGGTAATGAGGCTGGAGACTGGCTCGAGGAGGAGGAGGAGGAGGTGGTGGAGGAGGTGAAGGAGGTGGTTAAAGAGGAGGCTAAGGAGGAGGCTAATGAGGAAGTTAAGGAAGAGATTAAGGAGGAGGTTAAGGAGGAGGTGAAGGAAGAAGTGAAGGAAGAGGTGAAAGAAGAGGTGAAAGAAGAAGTTAAAGAGGAGGTGAAAGAAGAGGTTAAAGAAGAGGCGAAGAAGATGCAGGAGGAGGTTAAGGAGGAGGTGGAAGAGATGCAGGAGGACGTTAAGGAGGAGGTGGAAGAGATGCAGGAGGACGTGAAAGAGGAGGCGATGAGGGACACGAAGGAGGAGGCGATGGAGGATATGAAGGAGGAAGCGATGGAGGATGTGAAGGAGGAGGCGATGGAGGACGTGAAGGAGGAGGCGATGGAGGATGTGAAGGAGGAGGCGATGGAGGACGTGAAGGAGGAGGCGATGGAGGATGTGAAGGAGGAGGCGATGGAGGACGTGAAAGAGATGCAGGAGGAGGTGATGGAGGAGGCGATGGAGAAGGACGTGGTGGTAGCGCTGGAACCAGAAAAGATGGATGAGACCCCGAGGAAAGCAATGAGGCGCCTCCATCATGATAAATGGCTAACGTGGTAAAAAAAAAGGGGGGGATGTTCCGTGAACATTCTGGTAGTGTTGACCGACTGTCATCAAATTATGTAGTTTAAATCTATGCTTACAATGCGTTAATGACACTTTGCATGGTTTTCGCCTGCAAAATGTAACTACTTACCGAGTACTTTACTTTCTGCAACATTACTCATCTGATAGCCATTCATCCACTGTCTCTGCAATGTTTATATACGATTAGGTAGATATCTCTACTATGCTTATGCTTTATTGCCCCAATTCAGGTTGTAGCATTCAGCTCTCGGGACTTGCACTTTTGCCTGTCACTTTTGCTGGACAAATTTTTCACTGCCATGCACGAGATAGGCGTGGCATGACAATTCTATTTGTTGGAGTATAATCTATCGTAAGTGCAACATAAACAAATTGGTAGGTGGAGAGTTAAGTAGAGGGTAGATATTTTTTAGTAGGTAAGAAGTTATCTACACCCGAAAGCCGCAGCCCAACATCTCAAGCACACTCCATCACTCACTCCATCCAAACACGGCGTAGCGGAACCCAGGCCTTGGCACATGCTCCGAGCCGACGTCGGTCGAGCCAATGCATCACCGTATCTGGTCCGCCCGCAATCTGCAAACCGTCCACCACCTCGACAACAATGGTCCAAGGTACTGTCGTCCCTTCCCCCCAATCGAACCCAACTAACACCTCCAGATCTCCCTCCCCAAGGCGGTTACGAGCCCGTCCAATACAAGGTACCCCACCACCACCGTCTCCACCCCTCCGGCAGCTAACCTCCACCACCACCACCAGCGAAACCTCCCCTTCCGCGGCTTCCGGCCAGGCTACTACCTAATTGCGATGGGCGTAGTCAGTGCCTACGGCTGTTACGTGGCCATGAACGGGATTAAGGAGCGGCGCGAGATGGCACGCGAAAAGATATGGACGAGGATCCATCTGACGCCGATGCTGCAAGCTGAGGCAGACCGCGACGATGTACGCCGCTACTGGGCCGCTGAGAAGCGTGAGAAAGAGTTGATGAAGGGTGTTAAGGGCTGGGAGGTTGGGGGTGTTTACAATTCTGATCGGTATGCCTTTTCCCCGGGGCAGCAGTTGTTGGGTGGGGACTGACAGTTCTGTGTGTATAGGTTCGTTAGACCCACATATACTGTTTCGCCGCCAGCAGAATCCGTTATTAGCGAGAAAGACTATCTCAAAATCGTCGGGAAGGAGGAGAAATAGGTGTATATACCCCCCTATAGGAAAGGGTGGTTTTTATACCGAGATAGACGGTATTTTTTTCTTTCCCTCATCCTTAGTCCCGAGGTGCGATAAGATCTTTGAATTGTATCATATCAAGAGACAAGTGTCCCGTCATGCCTGCATATTTTGATGAAAGCTCAAGTAAATAGATACATTCAACCAAAATCATCATCCATGCCTGATATCCTGCCGAAAACGCGCAAAGCGAAGAGCACACGCACACACTGACAAAACCAAAGCTGAACAAAAGCCAGTCCTCCATGCAAATACAAACATAAACGAAGCCGCGCACTCATAAAAACCAAGCTACATGATTAAGCATTGCCCCCAGGTTCCGTAATTCCTTGCAACCATCTCTAAATAACCTTCATTCTCACCCCATATCTTTCGACGTCCAACACCCTTGACTTTTATTTCTTGCTCTCCATCCATGTGCCACCACCGCAATACGCTTCTTTCGTCATCATACTCCCACTTTCCACCCGAAACTTTAATTTCCGTTTCCGCCTTTGGAAAATGGAATGGTGGCATAAACATCTCTGTAGGCCAGGCCTCATCGGTCACTTTATCCGCTGCAAGCTTGAGCTTAAAAGTGACATTCGCAAGGTCAAACCCAGATTCGATAATAATGCCTTTGGTATACACTGCTGAAGGTCTAACAAAAGCCTCGTACGCTCTAGTAACTTGAAAATCGGTCCGGCTTATATCTGTTGACATGGTATTCCGTGTCATTGCCCGCTTGAGGTTATCCCGGTCCACCTCGCCGCTGAGTTTAAAATCGCTCGCGGTTGAATTGGGATCTCGGTCTTCGGCAGAGTAGATACTAAGATCCTCCCCGTTCCAGTTGTCACCCCATATATGATTATTGCTGATTGTGTATACCCATAATGTGAAATCCGCTTGCGCACCTTCTAGGGCATAGTGGTTGGCATCCATAGCGTGGATCTGAGAGATGAAGTCGCCGGTTTTGTAGGCGTACTTGTCATCCATATCGTACGGGATACCAATTTCGGTAAAGACGCAGGGTGTTACTCCGATGTTGTCAAGGCCTTCTTTTTTCATGGCTAGTAGTTGATCCCTAAGACAATTGCGAATTGCCGTCTCGCCAATCTTGATTGCGAATGCTGGTGTGAGATATCGGCCTCGTAAGACCCCCAGAACGTCAATGTTCCAGAGCCGGTTCCTGACGAAAATCAGCACAAAACCACTCATTCATCATTGGGATTGTCTATCACGAACCATGATTTTGTCATTAGCGTAATGCCGTCGTAGTAATGTGGGGCATAAACCATCCGCTCGTGTGCGTCTTTAGTCCCCTTAATGACTGGCGGAATCTCAAGAACAGGTGGCTGGCAAAACAGAATGGCATTCTTATGAATTGACCTGATCCGCTTTGAATACGCCCTATAGTGGTTTATGAAGTAAAGATTCGTGAACCCAGCAACATCGATATGTTGTCCGTCCGGCGCTTTCGAAAAGTAATCGGTTTTGAGAAGCGTATCCGTCACGGGATCCCAAACACCATGCTGGGCCCAAATACATTCACCGAGTTTCCAACCAGGATCACGCTTCCACCCATACCGTGAGTCGTCGTAGTCGGCTGGCAACCAACATTGGACACCCTTGGGATCTACGAGAGCTTTCCCCGTTCTAAAGGGCCCAGTCCCCCCAAAGTCCCAGGTATCAATTTCACATGCGCGGCCACTTCCAGTCAGGATTGCCTGCCATGCTGTGGGCGACGTTCCCTTCTGTAGCTTCTGTTCTGACGGAATGGCGTCAATAGCTGCGTATCCGATCACTCCTCTGTTAGGTTCGTTCAAAGATTCCCAACCGATAACGGGGAAATCTTCCAAGTCTCCGGCCTCGTGGATCCTCGTGGCTAAGTGGGCGCAAGCATTTATGAAATGCTCTTGCAGGTAATCCTGAATGTTTTTCTCGTCTATGATAGCCTTTGGAGCAAAATCTCGACCCGCAAAAAACAGCGTCCATGCTACTTGGTTGGCCATTCTTTGGTAATTGGTAGACCAGATCATCTTGGGGAATTTTTCGGGTTCGGGGTAGGTGTTGTGAACCATCGCTGCTTCCGTTGCATTGAACGCTTGCGGATTTAGGCCCATGGCATAAAGAGTCCACATAGGTGCACCAGAACCTCCAGAAAACCGGGACCAGACGTCTTGGTGGGGATCCATAAAAATCATAAAATCGTACTCTTTTGCTTTGCGCAGTATCTTGATTGTACTCTCAATCCATTCCTCATCATACTTTCCCGGCCCCTTGGCTTCGATTGCCTCCCATGTAAAAAGGTACCGAATCGTATTATAACCGAAGTTCCTTAATCGCTGAAAATGGATATCTGCATCCGCAAGCGAAAACGGCCGTCCAACAAAGGAGACATTATCGCCGTCAAAGAAGCCGTCAAAGACATGTGAAGGCTGATTCGGGCTTGTGGGAAACTTGGTGTCACCAGCAACGTTGATGCCTCGAAGCGTTACCTGTCGACCGTGTTGGTCCTTGAAGTAGGGGCCTTCAATATTGAGGAAGGTAGGCATGGTGAGGTCAGGTAAGTTGCTGACGGGTCAAACAAGGTCGAAACCCAGTCTGCGCACGATGTTCAGCTCCCAGCAGTGCTTTTAAGAAAGATTACACACTGCGATGAGGTATGGAATAAACAGTAATGGAGAGCTTTAGTTCGGAAGCCGGAGGTGGCTTCGCAGTAAGTGGAAGTTTAGTTGTCGACTTGTCGGAGATGAAGAAGAGAGCTGTGGTACCAATCAAGTACTTAAACTAGAAGCTACCCTGATACTTAGCCTATCGGGTTGGCATCATGACGTGAGTGGTCGGTGCGTGGAATCGATACAACCAACAGACTTAACAGTTTCGTTCTAGAAGGCCTGAAGGCCAACTTTCAGCTCAACTTTAATAATTTCTATAGAGCTTACTGTACATATCAAACAAAAAGCATTAAAAGTTAAGCTGGAAGTTAATTTTCACGCTGGAGCAGAACGACTCTAATAGTGTTGGCGAATATATACCTTCTTTTTGGGGGATCAACCGCTTCCTCTTTTTTATTGCATACTTCTTGGCCTCGTACCCCGGCCCTTGATCTCACGTGATTTTACACTAACCGAAATGGTGAGTCTGATCCAAATTGAGATCATGAAAAAAAGTGAGGTGAAGGGGCCTGGAGACATCACTCCACCAAAAATTCAAATTAGCTGAGCTTTTGGGGGTATTAGTTTACACCTACCTGAGTCAATGCCAAGCTTTTTTTTTAAAAAAAAATTCCACCACATAGGCACTTACTACAGCCTTAACCCAAAGCTAATCTGAATCGTTGCCAGCTTGACCTAGTCACTCTCATTCACTTTATACTACAAATTTTGTCTGACTCACTTTGTGCCCCATATAAACTGTATTTCCTTTACCCTAAACTCTTCTTTCCATGCATACCCAGCTCAAACCCGTGATGTTGAAATTTTCACCGGGCTGACCTTTGAACTTTGTGACATTGTATGGAGCGATGTCTCCAGGCTCTCTCACAACTTCATTCTCTTGTAACACTTTTCCCTTTTTGTCACTTCCATTTTCATCTTTAGTGCAATTGAGAGCCTGATTCGAGGCCACATACTTCCTGCGGCTTGCAACCATATGGTGATGACTGATTTCCCCTCTAAGCCCATCCCCATACATCCTTAAACAAGGCGGTTGTGTAAGTCATAGTAGAAAATGGCATAGCGATTATATGCACATTGAAAATAGAGACTTGTGACTTATCGAGCCTATAGCCTTGTGAGGATCACACGCAAGAATTGAGCGAAATTTCCACAAGCATGTAGAGATTCAGTGGATTTGTATTTACATTAACGTGCTGCAGCAGGGGAGGATAAGGCAATTACGAGTTCCTTTTTACATTCAACAGTGCAACTAGTGATCTGTGCACCTAACTTCTAAAGTTCCTCTCCACATTGACATCCGCTAAATGAAGTCCGTCAAGGTTAGAATACGAGGAACAACCACGGGACACGACGTCGCACGACATTTCCTACACTCTAACAATGCTCATTCGTGTTCTGCAAAACATCCATTTCCACTAGCGCCCAATACTCTCGATAACCTTCTTCGACACTGAGTTAATAAGATGAGTGATGGTCTATGACCTGACTAGAATACTCTATTGACAACCCATAGGTGGCCGCATCCCTACATTCCATCGGTATTCTACCATCACCTTCACCCGCCTCTTCCTCCTCTACTAGTCTCGAATGACGAGTCACCCTCCAGTCTCGTCTCAAGTCGACTCATATGTGCAAAACTACTTTCGCTAGGTGGAGGTTGAAGATCCCGGCGAGAAGGTAAACACGAGACTGTCCCATAAAACAATCACCAACGCTCCAGGCGTTGCTTACGATACTCTGTCTCCCGATCAGCCGGGCATAAGAAAATAGATGCGACATCTAAGTCTGCGCGGTATCTTAATCGTCCTGTATCTCGTCCTCTTCCTCGCCTTCACCACTGTGTCCGGCGTGCGACTCAACGACTGCGACAATGCAACTCCAGGCCTGTGCTACAGCACACTACTAATAAGTCGCTCAGACACACCGCATCCAAAAGCAGATCACATTTATATCGGTCTCACGTGCCTGTACATACATGCATGTGACGTTTGGGGGTGTTTGTATATATTCGATATACTTCAAAGATATGTCAGAACAGGAGCTGAAGAAGGGACTGGAGGGGCGGTTCTGGCTCATTTACCACTTATTTCATCATGAGGTTAGCCGGAATTTGTTGGTTGTCGTTATGCTGCAATATCCGCTACACTTATATTCGACAGTGATACTAAGAACCAATAATGCGAGCCTGTTCCAAGGTAAAACGGGCAACGAGAGTGGCGGGATCTTGGACAGATGTTGGCCATGGCTATGGCGCTGGTCAATATTTTGCTAGAGGCAGTTAGTCTTGTATCTGAAAAACACTGGGGTGGTTGAGACAAGAACTTGCCTAACTGCAACCGACACTGTCGTAGATGATATGAAAATCATAGAAGCTGAACTCCCTAACATTCAGCAACGACGTAAAAAGCTGCACAATCCATATGTACATTCTCTTAATTTGCCGCGCTCTTCCTTCAAACCATTCGCCTACTTATGACACTACTTATATGCATAACTCGCAGACAGTAAGATTCCATCAACAATATACGACCTCTCGTGAACTTCAACGTATCGTTTGCCATCCCCATATAACCTTTTCAACCTGCGTGTGAATTCCTTCTTGCGAAAGTCCAGCTGTAGAATATCGTGTCTCGCGCGAGAAGCAACTGTAGGAATTGGTGTTGCACGAAGTTTAAGATCGGTTTTGAGCAGGAGATTATTGAGAGCCCCATAGATATAAAGACTTGCAGAAACACGGAAGTGAGGACCTGTGTCTGGTTAATAACGCTTTGAATGTAGAGGATTAAAGTTACGCCGAGACCTACGATGTCTAGGTTTAGTCCGCCGATGCTTCTACACGGCATTATTAAAGAGGAATTAATAGAGTGATCCTGAAATCTCTCATGCTCATATTAGTCTTGCGCTACGCCTTGCTGGCGACTCAAACTCCCACGAGCAACCACTTGGAACTAGAGAAATAGCTGGAACGTGGTACAAGGCCTTGTACTACTGAAACATCAATTCCTTTCAACCCGTGCTCATTATTGTGAAGTCGATGTCAATTTAGGAATTATATGAAATCTGCAAATTTAAACGTGTGTACTCTCAAAGCTACTTATATTTAGATGATATTATGATAGTTCACCCTCTACCCCTGCAAACAATAATGCCTGTGTTACCTTGGTACAGCTGCACCCCACTTGGTCCCGCCCAGCAAGAGCCGCACTCCAACATCCGCCGTCATTACCCCGCCGCATCTCCAAAATGTCGAAACCAGCTCTCAAAGCCGCTAAAACATGCATCGACTCAAAAGATTGGACTGGTGCAGAAACGCAATGCCGAAAAGTCCTGTCATTCGACCCTCAGAATTATACTGCGTAAGGCACCGTAGTTTTCCAGTAACTCAAAACATTAGCTAACTTCAGGCAAGACATTTATACCTCGGTCTGAGCCTGTTCAACCTTGAAAACTATGAGGAGAGCGAGAAGGCATACCGGCAAGCTATCGATATTGAAGTGGATGAACGACAAAGGAAGGGCCGGAGAGAAAACCCTGCATCCTGGCAAGGCTTGCTGAAGCTGTATGAAGCCCAGAAACGAATAGACGAACACATTGATGCGACTGTCCAATTGGCGAGAATATTTCAAGATCAGGATGACCGGGCCAAGTGCCAAATCATCATAGAGAAGACGGTTGCCTTAGCCAAAGAGAATGGATCAAAGAATCAGTACAAAAGAGCGTTGTGTATGCTACTGCCTGGGGGACCGGTTTTTGGTTACTTAGAAGGCTTAATCCCCCGCCCGGACCAAATATACTTAAAGCTCGCCGAGATTGTTGAAGCGGAGGAAAAGGAAAGAATAAATAAGGAAATTGCAAATAGGCGCTCTCGCCTTGGTGCTGTGCTTGGTCAAGTTACTACGGAAGTTCGGCGGGAGGTCTGGGGTGCATCACCCTTGGAGGAGTATTATCAACAAATTCTCAACTGGTCGGACGATGAGGAACTCAGACGGCAGATTGACTGTAAATTGTTGCAACATGGCTATGAAAAGTTGATGGTCTTCCCAAAGGAGAACAAACTGGAGCAACGTGTGAAGGTCGAGAATTGGGCGCGGGGATTGGTTATTCTGAAACATCCCTTTGAATTGGCATGGAGAATTGTGATAGAATGGAAGGATTGCGAGAGCATAGGTACACCTCTAGACCGCATCTAATTGGGGCATGCCTAATAATAGGGTAGGAGATCACGATGTCAATGTCTTGCGAGAGTATATCCAATTTTTCCCAGAGAATGGACTCACAATATCCCTCAAAGCTTTCCTCGATTCCGAAATTTCACCTTTTCCAGCAGCTCTAGAAGGCGACAAAACAGTAGAGAAGCCGGTAGCACCGGGGGACGAACAGCCAGACAATAATACCGTAGATGCTGCGGCTCCTGACCAATTACTGGATGATATGATTGTACGTCTAGCATCGAAACAGTACGAGGGAGCGAGACTGATATATACAGGACGCAGTGGAGAAGTGCCCAACATCAATCTTGTGCCACCGAATCTTGGGAGATTATTATCTTCTGTTGGATGAGTACGAAAACGCTGTCGATACCAGCCGGAACGGCAAGAAGTTTGTTTTGGCAGAATCACATCGCACAGGACTTGCGTTCCAGAAGTAAACACCTCAAAGCCCTGAAGATTGTCTCGCCTTAACATGTTCATAGGACTCAGGATGCGTTAACTGTTACTCTTGGAACAGCCCTAATTCATTATCAAGCACCAAAACACCACAGTGAAGCAAAGTCGCTGTTTGAAATTGTCTTGAAGCATAATCCAAGTTATGGAGGCGCCCTCGTCGGACTTGGCCTTATTTTGGAAGAACAGGGCGATTACTCTGGCGCCGTGGAATTGTTGCATAAAGCATTATCGAAAGACCCTGATAACATCAGGATCGTGTGTGAAGCGGCTTGGTGTAATGTACTTCAAGGCAACTACAATATTGGCCAGCAAGGCCTTGAAAATTGCCTTGAGAAAATCACAGGAATAGATCCAAGGTCAAGAGATTTGAAAGCACAAATTCTGTGGAGAATTGGTACCTGCATTTGGAACGCAGATGGTACGACATCTAGCCTACAGTCAGCCTTTGTTGTACTAACCGCGTGTAGAAGAATCCAGACGGGACCGTAAAGGTCCTTATCATTACTTCATTGCAGCTTTGCAGAGCAATCAAAACTTTGCACCAGCATATACGAGTCTGGGTTGCTTTTACGCTGATATCATGAGTGACAAACCCCGTGCAAACAAATGCTTTCAAAGAGCATTTGAAATTTCTGCTGGAGAAGTCGAGGCTGCAGAGCGGCTAGCAAGGAGCTTCGCTGAGAGCCGAGAGTGGGAACTTGTGGAGATTGTAGCGAGGAGAGTAGCCGAGGCCGATAAGAAACGATCGGTGCCTGGTAAAGGCCTTTCCTGGCCACAAAGTGCGATTGGTGTTGTTGAACTGGTATCTACCGCACTTTGCCTATGAAATGACGCTGACTTTGTGACCAGAACAACCAAAACTACAATTTGGCAATCCAGTCATTTCAATCTGCCCTGAGAGGTTCACCAAAGGATTTTCATTCGTGGATCGGTCTTGGGGAAGCATATGCTTCAGCTGGGCGATACACCGCAGCCCTCAAGGTCTTCAGTAGAGCAGTAATGCTCGATGAGACGAACTGGTTTGCAAAATACATGCTTGCGAATGTCAGACGAGAACTGGGCGAGTTTGAATTGGCATGTGAGGGTTATCGCGAGGTCTTTGCGCTGAGAGAGCGAGAATTTGGTGTTCTCGTAGCACTATCGGAGACCTTGGTGGCAATGGCTTGGAAATACGTCGAGACTGGTTATTATGGGAGAGCCGTGGGCAGTGTTGTAGAGTGTATAGGTGTTGCAGAGAAGGTCCTTGAAGAGAGATCAAATGCATTTAACCTATGGAAGACAGTCGGAGATGCGTGCATGTTGTTTTCCTGGGTTCAGAACTTGGCTCATCGTTTCCCACACACTCAAGTCCTACGACTTGTGGAGGGTGACTTTGAAGCCAGTGAATTCGATATCATGGCAGATGCGGATGAGGTAGGTCATATGGCCTTGCAGAAGCTGAAAGACGGAGAATTCGACGATGTCACCGCATCTGTTTATACGGGAATATTGGCATACAAACGAGCCATCTTTGCCACTGCGGACGATCGACATGCACATGCCGTTGCCTGGTATAATCTAGGAACCGCTGAGTACAGGGTCTATGTGGCTTTGAAAAAGAGGGAAATGAAACACAGACTAGCAGCCATACGATGTTTCAAGAGAACCATAAAGCTAGAGCCAGGAAATCACGAATTTTGGAATGCCCTTGGGTTAGCAACCGCAGAACTGAATCCTAAGATAGCACAGCATTCTCTGGTCAGAGCACTATACATTAATGATAAAGTGAGTTTCCGAGAGTGCAGAGGTTGAAGGGTACTAAGTTTGCAGAATGCACGAGTATGGACAAATCTGGGGGCGCTTTATACAATCCGAGAGGACTATATCCTTGCCAATGAAGCTTTCTCGAGAGCACAGAGCACAGATCCTGAGTATGCACTGGCTTGGGTTGGACAAGGTCTCATCGCTACAATACTTGGAGAGGCCCGGGAAGCGCAAGAACTGTTCCAGCACGCTTTTGAGATCTCCGACCAATCTTTAGTAAGTACCAGCGGACATGATGTGGAGCTGGTCCCTGAGATTAATTTTGTGTTCTCAAGATCCCTGCCAAGGAACAGTTTATTACTGCAACATTCGATACATTGGTCAAAACGAAATCTGAGCCTGCGTTGGCTTCCATTCTTACTCCAATATTTGCACTGGAAAAGTTGGAAGCCCAACTGTCAAAGATCCCGGCGGTCCTACAGCTCAGTGCACTATTTGATGAACGTGTTGGTGATTTTACTTCTGCCTGTGAGAAGCTGGAGCGGGTGTGCTCTATCTACGAAGAGCTTTACGAGGAAACAGAGTCCGACGAAGATCTTATCAAGTTTGCTCAGTCCAAGGCAGATCTAGCACGCATGCAATTAGGTTTACACCAGTATTCCGATGCAATTGAAAATGCTTCGATGGCTTTGGATCTTTCCGGCGAAATGGATCAACTCCAAAACAGCCGACTTTCAGCGCATCTCACAGCTGGCCTCGCCTACTATTATTCGCATCAGATGGATGAAAGTCTAGAAATGTTCAAATCAGCACTCACGGAATCTGAAGAGAATCCGGACGTTATATGTTTACTCTCGCAAGTTCTATGGGCTAAGGGAGGTGAAGAAGAGCGCGATGTTGCAAGAGACCAGCTGTTCGCCAGCATAGAAGCCAACCCGGAGCATCTTGGATCAATCTTGCTTCTTGGTACGATTGGTGTTATGGATAGATCTGAGGATGTCACAGAAGCAGTCCTCGATGATCTGCGGTCGTTCCGAGCGAAAGCCGGACTGCCCAGGGATGTGCGAGAGAGGGTTGATAACCTTCTTACGGCAATTGCGCAACTTTCTTCGGGTGAAACAGGAGACATCGACGCAACTGCCATTGCTGCGAGCGCCGTGTTCATGCGTCCTGCAGCGACAGAAAATTGGTCGAGACTCGCATCTGTTGCCGAAGATGCCTTTGCTTCAGAGACCGCCCTCAGGGTTGCACAGAGTGCCAAAGATTGTGATTGCGAGAGGTTGTCAAAGGCGTATGCTGGAATTGCCAAGGTGGGCTGCGACTTGAGGGCAATCTTTTTGGCGCCTTGGATGATTGAAGGGTGGGAGGCTTTAAGAGGGGATGTTAAAGCATAGGGCGGGAGAGTTGCTGCTGCTACTGCGGGCAATCATATTATGGTTAACCAGGCTTTATTCATGATGAGGGCCAGCCTATTGAAGTATATTCATTCCTCTGCTAGCACACGATCCTTGTCTTCAATTGAGCTGGGAACCTAGTTGCTTGGAATTGGGTTAAGGCGGATCATTGCATGATACAGGATACATAAGCCGTGTTAATCGTGAAAATCCACATAAATGCCTGTAGCTCTAGTGCTACCATTCTTCACCTTCCCTTCTTTGCCAGCTAAAGTGGTGCTTCTGCGAAGGTGGGGGTCAAAGTTGACTGAGGTAGATCATGGGAATTGACTGTCCGGAAATACTCCGCGAAGTGATAGGTGGTTTGTATCGAGTGACATTTAATGAAAATTTTGTCAAAATCACATACTATTGTTATAAATCACTGGTAAAGCAAGTGAGAGAATTACGTTGTGTTTTTTGGAGGGGGCGCGAGACGGAGGATAATGGTGACGGAGATACCGGCGTACGTAGGTAAATTATTGTGGTAGTTGCAAGGGTTAGGTGTGTGGTCAGACATTCAGAGCCTCAAACCTTCAAGCTTCAACTCTACAGCCATCAACCCCACGACTATCCACATCTCATCAATCACCCTCCGATCATCAATAAATTCAACGCGTCATGGATATCGATCCGAAGCCGATCCCAGAATTCCTTGTCCAGCAGCGTGATGAGCACGCTCCAGCCGAGCTGCAACACTTCTTTATAGATTTCGAAGACTTCTGGGATCGGAAATTATGGCATCAGCTCACAAACTCTCTCGACGACTTCTTCAAAGCCTCTGAGAGTGGCCCGCAACGTCTGGAGCTGTTCAAGAACTTTATATTGACGTTTGCCGACAAGATTAACCAGTTGAAGTTGGTAGAGTTGGGATTGGCAGCCAGCCAACAGTGCACAGGTACGTTGTGGAAGTTGTCCATCTGCCCTTCATCAAATTTCATCGCGAGCTAACAACTATTCAGACTACAACGAAGCCCTCGTCTTTCTTGAATCCCTCACCAAAAAAGTAAACAACAAGGACTCCCAAGACGCCTACGTCTACGCCACAGTTGAGGTTGCACGCATCAAACTCTGCCTGGGAAACCTCGAGGGCGCCCGTACAGCTCTCGACGAAGCCGAAAAGATTCTCGATAAGTTTGACAGCGTCGAATCGATTGTACACGCCTCCTTCTACCGCGTCAATAGCGACTACTACAGCACGAAACGCGAATTCTCTTCCTATTACAAAAACGCCCTGCTCTACCTCGCATGCGTCCAGAGCCATGAGCTACCCAAGGAGAAGCAGACAGAGCTGGCCTACAACCTCTCGATCGCCGCGTTGCTCTCGGAAAAGATCTACAACTTTGGTGAGCTGCTGCTGCACCCCATCCTCGACTCGCTGCTGGACACCGAGCACGCGTGGATCCGCGAGCTGTTGTTTGCATTCAATGCCGGGGATCTAGGCAAGTACAACTCGCTACTCGGCCATTTCGATAAGCAAATCTTGTTCCAGGAGAAGCATCAGTTCCTTAGGCAGAAGCTATGTCTATCGGCCCTGACGGAGGCGGTTTTCCGAAGACCGCCTCATGATCGTGCTTTGAGCTTTGAGACCATTGTGAAGGAGACAGGGGTTTCTCCGGAAGAGGTCGAATATTTACTCATGAAAGCGCTGAGCGAGGGATTAGTGAGGGGAAGCATCGACCAGGTTGCGGGGGTGGCTAGAATCTCGTGGGTGCAGCCCAAGGTACTGGACAAGAACCAGATTGAGAACATGAGGAAGAGATTGATGGAGTGGGATGCAAGTGTAAGCACTTTGAACCAGTACATGGAGGAGAAGCTATCAGAGACTGTGGCTGCATAATTTACAGATGTCGGACGGATGGAGAATTCAGTATATGTACTTTTACTAGATACTCCGCATTGTGATGACTCAATGATGCTGGTCTGCCTCTCCAACTTGTATTGGCACTTCTATTCCCCGCCCCCTATACAAGAGAACTTTTCCGAATCCACATCGTGATCATAATGTACAACCCATATCCTCTATCTCTGAAACTCCTTGAAATCAGAATCCTCAAACTCTACCTTTCCATCCTTAGTAACAATAACTCTCTTCAAACTCCCTGAGTTTGTCCGTTTCGTCGTTAGCGTAGGTGCTGCCTTTGTCTCCCTTGCGTCCTTTGCTACAACTTCTTCAACCATCTTCTCGGCCTGCTTCGCGGTCTCCAGCCCGCCTTTCTTCACCAACATAGTCTCAATCCCAAACTGCTTGGACGATGTAGATGCTGAATATGCGCCGGGCTCAATATCAGCCAATTCCCCTATCTCCTCCCTCCGAATCAAATCCTTAGTCCTCCCGCCAGTCCGACTCTGTAACAGAACAGTCGCAGGCCCCACAAAGCGCAAAAACTCGCGGTCTCCCCAGAGAATGGTTTTAATGGCCCACACAGCTTTCCCAAGCAGCTCCCACAGCTTCGAGGCACGAACGGCATTAATCCACTGCACATCCTTCAACTTCTCCGTCAACCGCAACCCGATGACCCTCGGGATTTGGAACCGCAACGTCGTCGTCGCTAACCGTGATTTCGTCGGCTTCTGTCCGGCGGTAGAGTATGCGAGCAGCGACTTGCGGTGGATGATAAACTCCTCACCGAGCTTGAGGGAGACCTGGTAGACCTGGCCCCTCCCGGCCAGCGCCACCAAACCCCGCCCCGTCACCTCTGATGGCTGCACCATGATGCTGCGTCCGCTCCATGCCAGCAATGCGTCGGGCTGCGACAGCGTCCAGTCCGCGGTGCCGTCCAGAGAGAGCACGCAGAAGGTGGTGTTGGGTGTGTTGGTGGAAATTATGCAGGTGAGCGGAGACGTCGAGTTAAGTTTTTGGTACAGGAAGGGAATGCGTTTCGGTGCACGCAACAGCGGGGGGAGGATCGATAGTGTACTTGTTGTGTCAGAGGGCCGGCCATTGAGGCCTAGGAGAGTTCCGCGTCGAGTGTAGAGGTTGCTGGAGGCCGGGAGCGCAACGGAGAGGAGGGAGTACGGTGCACCAAGGACTTCGAAGGTGATTTCTGGATTTGTTAGCGACCGATGAGGGGGAGATGGGAGACGGGAGGTACCGGCGGGGAATGGCCCAGAGCCAGAGAGCTTGGGGATTGCTTGTGTCTGGCTCGAGAGGTCGACGAGGCCGTTGATGCTAGTGGTGGAGGGAGTGGCTGAGATGTGGACCTGACGGAGGGAGCGGAAGAGAGGAAACCGACCCCCTGTGAGGAAGGGGTTGTAGAGTGGACGTTGAATGGCAGCCATTTATGCCATTGATCAAATGTCGTCGTCGTTCGCGGTGGTGTGTCGTCATTTACTGGTGCGAGAGTAAAGTCCAAACTACGCCAACCCTTTCAGGTATGTTATTAACCGGAAAAGGTGAGCACGAGTGATATTTGTGAAGCACACAAGTTGTTTTGCTGGAGAATTGGAATCCACGTACGGCTGCCTCTTATAAACTTCCAAATCACCGAGCGAGATATATCTAGCTGAATATGTATCGACCTACCAACTGAACAACTGTTCGTTCTATATCGCTTATCATTGATTACTTAGTAGGAATTGAAGTGGCTGACCGAAATGCAGGGCCTCGGCGATTTTGATGGGTGGTGTGAAGTTACTTATTATATGGCGCCGGCTCTGCGGGATTTGTCAAGCGAGAAAAAGAGAATTAATACAACGCCCGGAAGTAAACCCTATCACTATACCTACAAAGTATTCGTACGTCACGTTCTCTCCTCGTACGACATCGATAGATGACGATCCCTAACTATATTCGATACTCTGAAAATTCACCAAGAGGACCAACTACTTTATCGAAGAATTCCCCGAGTACGGTCTGCTTCTGCATACCTTCAAATTCCTGAAATTCTGACCGTAGGCATGCAAGAACAGCATCAGTATACCTCTCACCCATCTGAGAACGTAGTCGCAGTGCGTATTTATTAATCAATATATCACGAAATGCCGAAGGATCTGACGCCTTCCCTCGAGTATTGTTTATGAACTCCTCTAACGGTGACCAGCTACCAAGTTCCAACAGGACTATACCAATGCTATAGTAGTCGTAGATATTTCGGATTGATTGTTGCTGGTACTGTATGTGGGATGTTTGGAAAATATATATTCCCGGTTCTTGCTTGTGGTTCACTATGCCATAGATTCTCCGAAGGCCGCGAGTCACAATAACCCATCAGGTAAGGATTGTCGAGCACCGCTGCAACTGAAATGTCCGACGAGCTTTCGTGAAAAAAAACCACGTTCCTCGAGCTAATATTCTTGTGTAGCCAACTGACGATATGCAACTAAAACTTTATATTTATTAGGCTGTTGAAGAATATCGGAAAGACTCTGGCGAATACCATTTAAATCCGGCTTGCGGACTTGGAGCTGGGTAAGCATAACAATACTATAGCTCGGGTGAACATTCGGTTGCACAAATCTAACGCAGTCTAGTACGCGAAAGTCAATAGGCTTTGGACTTCTGTGCAACATTTCAGCTAGGAGCTGTATGCGTCGTCTTTTGAATTCCGGAATATCTTCCTGTTCCATCATGTGTACCCACTCTACTAAGATTTGCTTATTGTTATACCGTCCAAGTTGATAGCTCTCGTAAGGCTCTTGAAGGCTGAGGGCGCTTGAGTCTAATAGAAGGCTTCTTCCTTCGGGTTTTTGGTGGTCGAGTGAATTTAGGCGGAGATTTCCACGCCTCGTCGATGCCAGAGCACGAAGTTCCGAGTACTGAGGTGTATTGGATTGTGAACTCGACTCAATACGTCGAAGATCTTCTCGATTGTTAGTAGCCAAGGAATCCTCTTGCCATATATGCATTAACTTCGCTCGAAGCTGGACTGGAAGCGGATTGCACAGGTTGTCAATCAGTTCTTGAAGCATTTCAACCTGCTTGGCGATAGGAATGGTATTTTCCACGCCGACAGGTACTCCGTTGAGCCAGTCGCGATATTGCTATTGCGTGAATCCAGTTTCTCAAACAATCTAATAAGAATGCTGCGGAAATTATCTCCGTTATTGCTGCAAATTCCAATCATGTTGGTTGACACTATGTTGCCAGCGAGCTGTAAGACCTTAAGTTACCCCAAGCTGCAAGACGCTTACTCTCGAGTTGGATCGTTGTGGCTGATGTTTCGTCGGTTTTGCCCGGGGTCTCTTTCAGGTACTGGTCAAACGCTTGCTGAACAGCATTGAATAGAGAATTCACGCTTAAAAACGATAAACTTTGATGAACATCCGCCGCCTTAGAGCGCTCTGCAGGATTGGTCCGAAGCATTAGCTCTGCCGTATCCAGCAGGTTCTGGGGCATCCCGCTGTCAGTCTTATCTTCAAACTTTTTGTACCAAGTGGTGACTGAGGGTTTCAGTTTGTTTCCGGAGAAGAAATACCGATCTTTCAGACCGCGACGTCGCCCTGGCCCAAGCCTGAGTGCCCGATATTCCTTAATACCACTTGGCTTACCTCTCATATAAGCCGCAATCTCGAACAACATGCAGCCAAACGACCATATGTCTAACGGACGTCCGACTTTCTGGCGCATTAATCCTTCATTCATACACTCTAGAGCAACATACTCCCCTAGTCCGGCTTTCCACTTGGTTTGAGAGCCCAATTCTGCTAGCTTCATCCACCCAAACCCAAAGTCCGCAAGGTAGAAAGCTCTGGAATCGACCAGGGCATTGGCTGGCCTGATATTGTGGTGGTAACCAATCCGTGCCAACTCTATGTCGTGGTCTCTCACGCTAAGATTTAAGGAGTGAACCTTTTCTACCGCCGAAGAAAGCCCTTGCAAAGCTGTGTAGAACATGAAATCTTTTTGAAAGCCTTCCAGGCGTTCCCCGCGACATAGAAACTCTTCGAGGTCAATCTGAAATAGTGGGAACAGCAGACAATGGTCATCGTGGTGAGTATAAGACCCGAGTAGCTGAATAATATTGGGATGTGTGAGGTGATTAGAACCCAGAGGCATTCTTTTTCTCGCATCGGGTCCGAATGCCCTTTGCTCAGTTTCAATCGTATTCGGACAACATAGACCTCGGCATCCTATCATGTAACACATGAGCTTGTAATATGTTTGAAGTAGCGGAAGTACATACTGACCTAGGGAAAATTGTCTGCATCGATGGAAGTACTAACATTTTGGAAACTTCTCCAAATGCTCCTTCCCCGAGTCTGGTTTCTGCAATAAATGGCAAGATCTCTTCATTGCGGATGTGACAATGATAGCCACTCTTTCCTTTAGCAGCATCCTAGGAAGGAATTCCCATTGCGCTCTTTCCGCAAAGTCTCCTGCGAACGCTTCTGCGATACCTTTCACTAGCGTCTTATCTAGTGGCAGTTGACGATCGAGCGCATTGTGCTCGATAAAGCGCATCAGTCTCGATTGCTAATGATTACGGACAAGAATCCCAAAAACGATTTTCCCTTCCTCGAAGATACGATCCACAATAGCGGGTCGTTGATAATCCGGAACGTTGCATTCCAATATAGCTTGCGCAAGACATTCTCTCGTAAAGAGTGCTTTAAGCTCGTGCTAGACAATGAAATAATGTCCATCTACCGACTCATGACGCAAGTTCCCGATTTCAACTCGTAGTTTTTAAGCTAGGATCCCATCGCGATATTGTAGCTTTAGCAAGGCAGTCTGCGAGGTCTGCGAGAGGAGTAATTTGATTAGACGTATGCCTCTCGTTACAAGTAAAAGGTATCAAATATATTCAATAAAAGACAAGAGAGCCCTAAATGCTAGAGTTGTCAGCGTCTGTGTAGATCCCTTCAGAGGTTGCAGTGAGGTAGCTATTGTCAGGCTAAGGAACAGGGCAGGGCGTAGGCCAGTTGACGTGTGGGGTAGTCGAAAACCAAGACTTTCTCAGACGGCCACGCAATTGTCAATTGGTCTTACAGGTATCTAAGGCCATAGAGTAAAAAGAGCGGATAGTGGATAGAGTTGTTAGAGAGATGGCAAAGAGTGAGGGAGAAGGCCCAGCAAGTACCACCTCATCCATGTAACGAGACCGAGACTCACGGTACATATCCCTCTAAACAGTCAATCCTCCAAATCTTGAACTGAATCTTGTTCCTCCTTCAATAGTTAGCTTGAGGGTGAAATCATCGAAACGTTGAAATATACCTCCGTGAGCTGTCTCGGTGCTTTGATCAATATATTGGAACCCCATGTCTAGGAAAGTATTATCAGTTAGGCCACTACTCCTAACTCTTGAATAGCTGCATTACGAATGTACTTGGGTACAAGGGTAAGTCGGGCGCGGTGACACAGGGCAAAAGAGCGCCCGACTTTTTTCCCCCATACAATGAGAAATGCCAAGATCCTCATC
>Ga0307515_10000297_pt1 | contig 122823 bp, 124 predicted proteins | sample 17_EM_MG_FD_194513 | JGI IMG/M metagenome (GOLD analysis project Ga0307515, IMG submission 194513) | Populus trichocarpa ectomycorrhiza microbial communities from riparian zone in the Pacific Northwest, United States - 17_EM | ecosystem: Host-associated > Plants > Roots > Unclassified...
AGTCGCACTCATCCTGAGCATTGCTCAGGGCGACAACTCCAGGTCGAAGTCTTTGAACGTCCTCTACGAAACTTACAAGGATCACAAACAGCCCCAAGCAGCAATGCTTGGGGCTGCTTTCGTTTTTGGGGGGTGAGTATTGCTGCCTGCGTAGCCGCCGAAGCATTGGCAACGTCCTAGAAAAGTGGTTCCAAACGTCCTCTGCATGATCCTCTTGGGGAACGGAGCTCCTCGGGCACAGGCGCAGGCCAGTACGACCTCCAACCCCGACGAGATCGTCATTCCCTTCATCCGCTTCGAGAAGACGGATATCCGAGCGGCGCTGAGTTGGTTGTTTCAGAAGGCCGGCGTGAACTATCGGTTCGCCCCAAACGTTGCAGGGCTCATTTCGCTGGACACGCGAGATATTCCATTCGAGGTTGCACTCCAGCAGATCACTCGACAGGTCGACGTTACTTACCGCATTGAGGGCGGCACGTACGAGGTCGTCGTCCGAGAAGGCTTCGCCGGGAAGTCGTATCCCGAACTACGCGACCGAAAGCCGATCGAAGCCGCGTACCGTCAGCTGAATCAAACACTGTTGGGGAAGGACCCCCAGGGGATTCGGAGGATCGTTGATCCTAGATTTCGTTGGATTCCTGTGTCTGGCAAACCCCTCGCCGGAACGAAGGCCGTTCAAAAGCTGTTTGAATTCGCCCGCCAGGTCCATGACCATAAGCTTGGCGGCTCAGAGATCCTACGTGCCACCGGCAAGTTCGCAACCGAAGTCCGTATCTATGGCGAAACCGGAAATACTTCTCTCATTGAATCCGGTCTGTTCTGCGACACCTGGATCCGAAATAAAGGAGGACATTGGCGCCTCCGTGAGCGGTTAGATTTTTATCCGTCTCTCTAGGCAACTGGCTCCGCCTGGAAGGCGGAGTTACATTGGGAGATGCCGCCTGGAAGGCGGCACTACGGTAACGGCAGGCCAAGCGCGGTGAGCGCTTTACGAAGCTTCTCAATCCGCCCTGGTGTATTCAGTGAGAAGTTGTACGGACGGCCGCGGCAATCGATGATCAGACCGACGGCGCCGCCGATGAGGTTCGTCGTGTGGTCGCGGTTGCCGCGGGTCGAGTCGAACCGCTTGATCGTGACCGACTTGCCCTTGCCGGCGCCGACGTCGAAGTTCTTCGTCGGCTCGACCGTGAGCTGTTCGGCCTGGGTCTCGTCGAAGGGAAGCGTGACCATCTCGCCGTAGGGAACGGTGATATCGACGCCGCTTCCGTGAACGCGGACACAGGACTCGCCTTCCTTACCCACGCCGACTGGTGAGATACAGGTACCGATCCGGACGATGCAGTCGCGCTCGAAAACCTCACGGGCGGCATCGTAAAGGTGCTCGCTCAACACGCCCAGGTGCGGCATCATGAAGATCGAGTCGACGGTGAGCATCGTGATGCCCTCCGGCTGGTACGCGTCCATCATCATCAGCGCCGACTGCGCCCGTTTCGGCGCGTGCGAGAGTACGCCGCCCGAGCCGATGATCATGTCCAGATTCATCATGTTGACTAGCGAAGCGCCGGACGACTTCTGGTCGAAGATCTGGCCGACGTCGCGCTGCTGCGCCGACCCCACGAGGTCGCGGGCGAGCGACTTGTGATGCTCGAACGCCAAACGCAATGCCTCCCGTGAGACCGCGTGCTCGATCAACAAGTCCTCATAGGTCTGAGGAATCGTCGTCGGCCGGATCATCTTGTTGCGCAGCCGGTTTCGCACCTCGGCCGGGTCGATCTCGAACGGCAGCCAGCGGGCGATGTTCTCGACCCCCGCCTCCTTCAAGACGTTGCAGATCGAGTACGACATACCGAGGTTGGCCGAAACGGTTCGGTTGTAGATCCGCTCGCCGTTGCCGGCCAGGAACACGGAGAACACGTCGGTGGTCGCGCCGCCGATGTCCACGCCGAGAACATTGATCTTTTCGTTCTCCGCGTACTCCTTCAGCAGCTTGCCCACCGCGTTCGGCGTGGCCATGACCTCTTCGCTGGTCCACTCAAGGAGCTTGGAGTATCCCGGAGCCTGCTGCATAACATGCTGCAAGAACATCTCGTGGATCTCTTCGCGCGCCGGGCCGAGGTTTTCGGCGTCCAGCGTTGGGCGAAGGTTATCCACTACCTGAAGCTGGATCGACTTGCCAAGCACCGTGCCAACCGCCTCGCGCGCCTCCTTGTTGCCCGCGTAGATGACCGGAAGCTGCATATCGCCAAACCGGGGTTTCGGGTCGGCGCGGCGGATGACCTCCGCCATTTCCAGGATCTGCGTCCGATTGCCGCCGTCGGTGCCGCCGGACATGAGAATGATGTCGGGGCGGAGCTGACGAAGCCGTTCGACGCGCTGATACTCCTTTCGGCCGTCGTTGACCGCCAAGGTATCCATTAGAATCGCGCCCGCACCCAACGCGGCGCGTTCGGCCGATTCCGCAGACATCTCCTTCACCACGCCCGCGACCATCATCTGGAGGCCGCCGCCCGCGCTGGAGGTGGAAACGTAAAGATCGGCCCCGTCCATCTCACCCGTCACCCCGGTGAGGTCCTCCTTGCCTTCCTTCAGTTTCCGCCACACCAATCCGTCCCGAATCAGTTTTCGGCGCCCGGGATTGAACCCGGTCGGAACGCCCGTCTCCGAGATCTCTTCAAGCTCGGTGATCGAGTTTGTCACGCCCAACGTAACGTCTTCAAACGGTTTTTCGACGGTCGTGGGGGCTTCTCCTCGGGCTACGAGGCGGTACTCACCGGTGGTGGGGCTCTTCTCGATGAGAATCGCCTTTGTGGTCGTCGAACCGCAGTCGGTGGCAACGATGCGGCGGATGTCGCTGGCCATGCTGGGTCCATTATGCCTAATGGACCCGGCGGGTTGAAACGTTAACTCCGCGTCAAGCCGCTAGGGCAGGACGATCGAAGAGATTAGGGCTCCGTCGTACCGGCCTGCCGCCGAGATATTGACCCCGATCGCGGTGGTATCCGGAAGGTCTTTAAGCGCAGAAATCCCTCCGACCCGGTCCAATGCCGCGGATGTGAGCTTCATCTTTACGTACTTCGGGTGGCTGACACAAAGTGTCCTCCCGTTCGGAAGTTGCTTCCGGGTAAGGATCAGCGTGATGTTGTCGCCGTCGATCTTTCGGATGCAGCCATCCAAGCGGGTCATGCCGGAACGAGGGCGGCCCGGAATGATGGCCGGTACCGGCGCGGAGAGGACTTGTGCGCGATGAAGAGAAGGAGTGGGGTTACGTATCCGCCCCATCGTCGGACCTTTGCCGGGAGCGTACAGTTCAAAGTGAAGGTGGGGGGCGGTGGCGTCGCCGCTCTCGCCCAAATAGCCGATGAATTGACCGGCATGAACACGCATCCCCGCGGTCAAATTTGGAGCGAACATCAGGTCCTTTGGCGCCCTGTGATCGTGCTTGCCGGGGTTATCGTCGTTGAGGTGCGTCGCGAGAATGGCCCAGCCGGTGTCCGAGTAGATCCAAAACGAATACTTCTTAATGCCTAGGGTGCCTGAGAAGGGAGCCACGATCGGGCTCATCTTTCGTCCGCGGATGTCGATCCCGGTGTGAAGATAACCCGCCCTCTGCTCGCTAAACCCGTCCTTCCAACGCACCTTGCCGACCACCGGAAAGACCATCGGCATAATGACGCGCTGGGAGGGCAAGGCGGCTTGCCCAAAAGGAGCGACTGGCGGTGGAGGTCCCCATTCAGGTCGTTGACCGGCCAACAGGAACGGGAGAAGAGTCATTGACGATACCATTCTACAAAACCTTAGGCTAAGAGTCCTGGGCACAAGCTCTCGCCTATGTGAGCTTGCCGGGGTACGTGCGATTCATTCCTCATCGGTCGAAGACCGATCCCAGCATTAAGTCAGGTTTGCGTAGTCTGTGTAGCCGACGGCCCCGCCCGCGTAGAACGTGGATGTGTCCGGCTCGTTCAGCGCTGCCCCTTGGCGGAAACGCTGAACAAGGTCGGGGTTGGCGATGAACAGTCGACCGTAGGCGACGGCATCTGCCTCACCGTTCGAAACCGCCCATTCGCCCGAGGCTTGATCAAACTTCTCATTCGCGACAAATACGCCGCCGAACTCCTGGCGAATCGTCCGGGAGACCCAATCGTTCTGCCGCTCTTCGCGGGCGCAAATAAAGGCGATCTCCTTCTTACGCAACTCCCGGGCTACGTAACCGAACGTCTCGACCGCATCTTCCTCCGGACCGCCTCCGCGCGGCGCCAGGTGCATTCCCACACGCTGTCGCCCCCAAACCTCGATGCACGCATCGGTGACCTCCAACATCAGACGCGCCCGGTTCTCCAGCGATCCGCCGTAGTCGTCGGTGCGGACGTTGGATGCTAAGTGGAGGAATTGCTGGAGCAGATACCCGTTCGCCCCGTGAATCTCCACCCCGTCGAATCCTGCTGCCTTGGCGTTTTCTGCACCCTTTCGGTAGGCCTCGATGACGCCCGGAATCTCATCTCGCTCCAGCGCGCGGGGGACCACGTAAGGCTTTGCCGGTTGAACCCGGCTCACAATGCCGCCTGGCGCGATCGCGCTGGGCGCCACCGGCAACTCTCCATTTAGATAGAACGGGTCGGAGATACGACCCACATGCCACAACTGCAGAAACATTCGTCCGCCCTCGGCGTGAACGGCGTCCGTAATCTTCCGCCACCCCGCGACCTGTTCGTCGGACCAGATCCCCGGCGTATCGGTGTAACCCACCCCCATCGGGGTTACGGCGGTCGCCTCGGAGAGAATCAAGCCGGCTCCCGCACGCTGGACGTAGTACTCCAGCATCAGATCGTTTGGAATCCGCTCCGCGCCGGACCGGCTACGGGTGAGGGGAGCCATGAATACGCGGTTGGGGAGTTCGAGGTCGCCGATTCGGATGGGGTCAAGCAGGTGGGGCACCGAAAACCTTCTACGGCAAACGAAGCCGCTTCCTTTCGCTCCGAAGAGACGAAGGGGCTGAATGTAAGCGAGTGCGTTATGATCAGCGCCGTGAGCCCTACCGATCCTTCAATTAAGGGGACCGATGAGAAATCAGCAGGAATTAGCGAATAGACTTGGCTCTTAGAAGGGCCAAGTCTGTTTATCGAACTCGACCTGTCCTACGACAACAATCGAGTCGGATTCTGAAGATAATCCTTCACGAGATTGATGAACTTCGCGCCCACCGCGCCGTCTGCCACTCGGTGGTCGAATGAACCCGTGATGTTCATGCGGCTGCGAATCTCGATCTCGTCGTTGTCGCCCACCACCACCTTCTTCCGCACCGAAGCGATCGCGATGATCGCCGCGTTCGGCTGGTTAACGATGGCGAGGAAGTTGTCCACGTCCAGCATGCCCATGTTGGAGATTGAGAACGTCGTTCCCGTCATCTCGTCCAGGCTCAGCTTGTTCTCACGTGCCTTCTTCGCCAACGTACGAGCGGCGGTCGAGAGTTGGCGAAGGGAAAGCTGATCTGCGCTCTTGATGACCGGAACCGTAAGGCCGCCATCGATCGCAACCGCGATTCCAACGTTCACCGCGCCGAACTGAGTGATCTGGTCAGGACCCTGGAACGTCGCATTGATCTCGGGCATATCGCGGAGAGAAAGTGCGCAGGCTTTCACCACGAAGTCGTTGATCGAGACCTTGCCGCTGTTCTCGCTCTCGAACATCTGGCGAAGGTTCAGGATGTTCTCAACGTCGACCTCCACGGTGACGTAAAAGTGGGGGACTTGCTGCTTGCTGTCCGTGGTCCGCTTCGCCGTGATTTGGCGAAGGCGGGGAAGCTTGATCACCTGATCCGCGGCGCTCGGAACAACCACCGGAGCGGCCGGAGAAGACGATGGAGCAGGAGCCGCGAAGCCCTTGACGTCCGCTTCCACAATGCGACCACCAGGGCCGGTGCCCTTGACTTGATTGAGATCGACGCCATTCTCTGCAGCAATCTTCCGGGCAAGCGGGCTGGCCTTCACGCGGCCCGCCGGAGCAGGTGCCGCAGCGGGAACCGGAGCGGCGGCAGAAGCCGGTGCCGAAGGAGCTGCTTCAGGCGAAGCTGGGGCCGGAGCGGCCGACGCAGCCGGGGCGGATGAAGCACCGCTGCCCCAGCCGTCAGGAAGCTTTTCGCCCGCTTTTAGGATCGCCGCGATCGGCTTGCCCACGGGAACGGTGCCGCCAGCTTCCAACAGGATGCCGGTAAACGTTCCGGTGCCTGGAGATTCCAACTCGAGGGTGGCCTTATCCGTCTGGATATTGCCGATGACCTCGCCGCTCTTGACGGCATCGCCGTCTTTCTTAAGCCACTCGAGGAGAGTCCCCTCTTCCATGCCGTCGCCCATCTTGGGCATGATCACTTCGGTCATATCTCTGTTCCCACCGGCGACCGGCGTTGAGGCCAGATTACCCTGCGGGTTCGCTCTGGGCGATTCTCCTATGCGGCGGACGAGACCGAAAGCCCGCAGGTGCCTGCCCAACTCCGAATGACCGCCAACTCTTCCGGCAGCGCCCTCCGGTTGAACCGACCCCGAATCTGAACGATTTCCGCTTTCTCGGGCCGAACCTCCAACGTTAGGCGCTTGATCTCATCGGTGTCCGCAAACCACCGCACCGAGACGATCCGACAGTAGCCTCCGAGGCAGCTATCTGTATAGCTCGTCACACAGTGACTTTGTCGAGAACCTTCTTCGCTCAGATGAACGCTTCCCGTTAACTCCATGACCTCCACCCGATGTAAACCATCCTTCCCGGTCCAAGTCTCGTAAGCCGGTAACCAAGAGACGTGCTTTTCCGTCCAGACGGCGTTAAATTCTCGATGCCACTCCTCGCACAATTTGAGGACCGAACTTGCGCTTCGGCCTTTCAAAGAAAGGCTTCCTTCGAAAAAGCTGTGTCGGATGTAGTCGGCGATCTCCGCGTGGCCGGCCGGGTCGAAATCGCCCCAGGTTCTCGCGTAGAACTGGAAAAACTCCGGGAGACGGTCGCCCAACCCGCTAAGCACGTACCGTTGGTATCGATCCAGGATGAAGTTGCAAGCCTCCGGCGGAACTCCGGCGGCCGCGGCCCGAGCCCACATCGCGCAATCGTCGATCGACAAATGGGTCGGCGTCTTGAGGAACCAATGAGCCTCCCGCCGCGTGAACCGATCCCGGGTCAACTCGGCAAACGAATCCCCCCGCGAGATGGCGTGAAACCATTCCCGATAGGTTGCCTCTCGCTGCATCCGCTTCTTCAGGCCCCCATGAACCCCTTCGTCAAATACCATCATGAGCCCTTCCGGCGAGAGCATCGGTCGGAAGAGGCAAAGCGGCACCGGATAGCGCACGAACAGATGCTCGATCAGCGCCAAGACCCGCATCGGCCCATCCGGATACGCACTCTCAAACGTCTCCGAGGGCCGAATAACGTGCGGATTCTTGATCGACAACGAGAGATAGATGGCCAACTCCTTGGCCGATGAACGCGGCAGAATCGGCTTCGAAGTAACCGGAACCGCTCGTGACGGCGAGACGAGAAACTCCAGCCGTTCCCGGTAGGAGTCCGATGCATAGGTAGGTAAGTCTTTGATGTTCCTGAGTTCCAGCGGACGCAAAGCCGCGGGCATGACTCGACGACAAGGAACATCGAGGCTTTAAGGATGGAGCTGCCGAGATGGGCCGGCAACGCGGCGGGTCGGCGGAAAACTTAATTGGGGCGAAAGAAGAGATCGCTCCTTGCCCGACCTTCTCCTAACGTCCCGTACTACCGGTACGGAATCTCATGACGGAGAAGATGATGACAGCGAGGGCAAGGCCTGCCAGGACTATAGACTCAGCTGGCTAGGGGCTTTGGGTGGACCGGTCCACCCTCGACCCCTCCCACAGCTAACCGATGCCAATCCGCGAAATCGCGTCTTCCGTATCGCGAACGTTCACCCGCGCTTGGTCCAAATTCCGGCGGGCGTCGTCCACCTCTCGCTTCGCCTGGTCGCGGCGAGACTTCGCGTCCTCGTACCGGCTGTTCGCTCGGTTGTACTCGTCCTTCGCGTCGTCGTACCGGCTCTCCGCCGACCGAAGCTCTCCTTTCGCCAAGTCCCTGGCAACGTCCGTCTTTGCGTCGTTGACCTTATCCTGCCAACTATCCCGCTCGCGCTTGGCGTGATCGCGTCGGCTTCGTGCGTGGTCTGCCTTACTGTCCGCGTCGCGAACGTCGCTCTCGGCCCGGCTCACGCTCGATTCGGCTTGACTCAAGGCGCTTTCCCACCTAGAAACCAAGGACTTCTGGTCGCTCAACACCGTATTCAACCGGTCGGTCTCTTCTCGATCTTGGCGGGCTTTCTCGGCCTTCAGTCGTTCTTCTTCCGCTTTTCGCTCTTCCTCGATCCGCTTGCGCTCGCGTTCCTTAGCCACCCGGTCGGCCTCGGCTTTCCGCTCGGCTTTCTCTTTCGCTACTCGCGCGTCTTCGAGCCGTTGCTCCTCCTCCGCCCGGCGTTCCGCCGCCTCCTTGCGAGCCTGGATCGCGGCCGCTTCCTTCCGCGCCTCGGCAACCTTGCCTTCCAGCAGAGTGATCCGGGCGGCGATCCGCGCTTGCTCTGGCTTACCGTCCAGGTGGAGCGTCTTTAACAAGCCCACCGCATCTTCAAATAGCTCCGCCGACTCGAAAAGGGTCGCGGCCGTCACGCCGTAGGAGTAACGAGAGGGAAAGGCTCGGTAGGCACTCTCCTGCGCCCTCGCCGCTCCCGCCAGGTTCCCGGAGGCTTTCAACGACTTCGAAAAGGCCACGAATCCAAGCGCCTGACGCAAGGAAGCGCTCTCCATCAGTCCCTTCTGCAAAGCCGGCTGCGCCGCAAAGGGGGCGAGCGTCAGAGACTTCCGAAAGGCCACCTCCGCCCTGTCCGGCCGGTCCAGCAGGAGATTCGCCCGTCCGACCAGGCCGTAGCCCTCCCATCGCTTGGGAAATTTTGCAACGATCAAGTTCCCCTGCTTCAGCGCCTCCGCTCCCTGGCCCGCGTTCAGAGCCTTCTGGCCCTTGGCCGACAGCGTGGTCAGGGTAGCCGTCGACAGCTTGGCCGGCTTCTGGGGAGGTACCGCCCCGGCCATAACCGAGAACCCAAGGGCGGCGAAAACGGCGATGTTACTAAGCCTCCGCATATTCATTAAAACGAATAGACGGGCAAGATCGTTTAGCGAATTGGCAATTTATTCAGCAAACGATCCTACCGAGCCCACTTAAGAGCTTCCAACGCCATTGCCGCTCCGCCCAGCATTCCGGCGTCGTCGATCTGTTCCGCCACCGTGATCGTCGCATCGGCGAACAGCGAAGGAATCGCCACGTTCCGCGCCTCCCGAATCGCCGGCTTCATGAGGAAGTCGCCGGCCCGCGCGATATTGCCGCCGATCGCCACGATGTCCGGGGCGAAGATGTTGATGTAGTTGCCGATGCCAACCCCCAGCATCGTGCCAACCTCGGTCCAGACCTCGATGCAGACCTCGTCGCCTTGAGCGGCGCCCTCGCTGATCAGCTTCGGAGTGATCTTCGTTAGGTCACCACCGATCAAGTCGTTCAAAGCACTCGGCCGGCCCCGCTGGAGCCGGTGCATGGCACGCCGGATGATCGAATCCCGCTGGCAATATCCCTCGATGGCCCCGTACTCGCCCGCGCTGCAATCGACGCCGTTGTGCGCGATCACCACATGGCCGAGTTCCGCGCCGCCCTTATTCCCGCCTACCAGAACCAATGGCCCCCGTGCGTCGCCGATCACCGCGTCTGGTGACAGGATCACGCCGCCGCCAATGCCGGTGCCGACGGTCAACATCACCAAGCACTTGGCGCTGTTTCGCCCGGTGCCAAATCGGTATTCGCCCAACGCGGCCGCATTCGCGTCGTTGTCCATGTGAATCGGCAGCCCTACCTTCGGAGCGAGCGAATTCCGGAACGGAACGTCTTTCCAGTACCGAAAAACGCCCCCGACCTCTTCGCCGAAATTCGGCGCCCAACGAACCAGCCCTGCCGCGTTGTCGATGTGACCTGGAATGGCAATGCCCACGGCTTCCGGGGAGACGGAACTGGCGGCTTTCGCCTGCGCAATTGTCCCGGCGATCGCGTCCATGATGGCCTCCGTTCCGCTTTGGGCACGGGAGGGATTGCTAAACGATGGACCGGCCGGGGTTCCGTTCTCGAAATAGGCCCCCGCCCGGACGTTAGTCCCACCAAGATCGACACCGACGACACACTTCACGAGGAGGGATCGTACCCGCCGAACCTTCTTCGGCCCTTGTGCCGTAAGATGAAAGAGCGTCGGCGTCCTTCGACGAGCCTTTGGGGTTAATCTTCACCGCCCCCAACTTTTTCACGGAGGACGCCGACGTTAAGCTGTTAGGTTCCGGAGTTATGATTTGAACGTAGGCGAGGTCGCGCAGAAAGCAGGAAAGATGGTCGACGAAGTCGAGAAGGCGATCGTCGGAAAGCGCGATACAGTGGAAAAAGCGGTCCTGGCTTTGCTCGCCAACGGCCATATTCTTCTCGAAGACATTCCGGGCGTAGGTAAAACGACCCTGGCAAAAGCACTGGCAAAGGTCATCGGCGGAGATTTTCGCCGCATCCAGTTCACACCGGATCTTCTGCCCGGCGACATCACCGGTGGCTCCGTGCTCAACCCCGGCGAAGGGACCTTCCGCTTCCTTCCGGGTCCGATCTTCGGCAACGTCGTTCTGGTCGACGAGATCAACCGCGCGACGCCCAAAACCCAGTCCAGCCTCTTGGAGGCGATGGAGGAGCGCACGGTTACGACGGATGGCGAAACCCGCCTCCTGCCGCGCCCCTTCTTTGTCATCGCGACCCAAAACTCTATCGAAATGACCGGCACCTACCCGCTGCCGGAGGCCCAGCTCGACCGATTCTTCATGCGCCTGAGCATGGGCTACCCGGACCGCGACCAAGAGGCGGCCATCCTCGGCTCCCAGCAGCAGGTGCATCCGCTCGAGCTCGTGGACAGCGTGATCGACCCCAAGATCCTGATCGAGATGCAGGCGGCGATCCGCGAAGTCTTCGTCCACGAGACCCTTCGCTCCTACATCGTCGATGTCGTCCGCGCCACCCGCGAGAGCAACCAGCTCCTGATGGGCGCGTCGCCCCGCGGCTCCCTGCTCCTAATGCGCGCCGCACAAGCTTGCGCCGCGATGTCGAACGTCGAGTTCGTTCGGCCGGACGACGTCAAGAAGGTCGCCGTCGCTGTCCTCGCCCACCGGGTCCTCCCCCGGGCGGAAGTTCGGGCCCGCGGCGGATCCGTGGAGTCGGCCATCGCGCGCATCGTGGACGAAGTACCCGCCCCGGTGCCGGTGGCATGAGGTCGCTGGCGGGATTCGCGCTCACCTGGGCGTCGGTGTTCCTCGCCATCGTCGCGATCCTCATCGGCTCGCAGGCTCTGTTCTTCATCACGACCGCGATGATCGCCACGCTCTGCGCGTGCCATCTTCAGGCCTACCTGTCGGTTCGCTGGCTCCGCGTCGAGCGGGTCGTCCCGCCCAGCGCCCAAGTTGGCGACCTCGTGACCGTTCAGATCACCCTTTGGAGCGAAAAGCCGATCCGCCGCCCCCTGGTGGCGGTGGCCGACGCGCTACCCGCGGGCCTTCCGGTCTCGGATCGCTCTCCCTCCCTACCCATCGCCCCTTCGTACGATGAGCCCGTTCGCACCCAATATCGGTTCCGCCCACTCAAACGTGGCCGCTTCCGCTGGAGCGGCCTGATCGTGGAAGGCACCGACGTACTTGGCCTCGTCACCCGCGGCAAGGAGTATCCCACCGCCCCTACCGAGATGATCGTGCTCCCTCGCCCCATTCCGTGCTCCATCGAACTTCCGATGGCGGGTGGCTGGGGCGTGAGCGAAGCCGAAAGCGGCCAAACGCGTGGCGCCGGTATCGAACCACGAGGCATCCGGGAATATCGCGCCGGCGACCCCCTCCGCCACGTGCATTGGCGCTCCACCGCGCGTACGGGAAAGGTGGTGGTGAAAGAGTTTGAAGCCGGCTCCCAGGCAACCGTCGCCCTATTGATCGACCGGCAGAAAGGCCACGACGTAGGCAAAGGGGCGGAGACGTCTCTCGAAATCATGGTAGGCCACGCGGCGTTTCTCATCGAGACGTTGCTTCGCCAAGGGGTACGAGTGCTCCTCCCGCAGATCGACCCGGAGTCGCCCAACCACGCCAATGTGCAGGAGCGAACCGTCGAAGCGATGCGCGCCCTCGCGTTGTTGGATGCCGAGCACGGAGCTTCCCTCTCCCAAGAACTCTCTGGGCTCCTCCTTCCCGGTGGGTCCGTCGCATACGTCTTCCATGCCATCGCCGATTCCGACTTGGCCCGTGTCGCCGCGAATCTGCAGGCCCATGGGGTTCGTGTCATGCCTCTGGTCTACGACGCCGGCGCCTTCGGCCGATCGCCCCTCACCACCGCCGTCGATGCCCAGTACGTAGACAATCTCCAAGCCTCCGGCATGACCCCGCAGGTGATGACGGTTGCCGAATCAAGCGATCGAGAAACTCTTTCTGAGGGCCGCCGAGCACCCAGCCTAGGAGGCACCCGGTGACTGCAACCGCCCCACGAGGACGCGACCAGAGCCGTCTCAACCTCATCGACTACGCCCTTATGGGCATGGGCTCCGGACTGGCCGCCTACACCGCCGGCATGTCGATCGGTCGCGAAGACACCGCCCAGTTCTTGGCCACCGGCGTCATCCTCGGGACCGCTCTTTCATATCTCGTTCGGACGCTTCTAGGTGCAACTTCCGTCGTCAAAGTTGACGGAATCCTCTACGCTGCTGCCATCGTCTGCGCGGTTATTGGAAACCCGGTCCTAAACGGTTTCCTCCCCGACGAAGGCTTCGCTCGCGACGTTATGATGGCGGGCATCCTGGCCTGGATGCTCGTCCTCGGCAGCATCCTCACCTGGCGAGACGGCACCCTTCTCTTCCAGGCCATCCCGAGCGTGGCGCTCTTTGGCCTTGTCGGCTGCTACGACACGTACGCCAACGCCCCGTACATGTTCTTCGGCTTCCTGGTCTGCCTGGCTATCGTTCTGGCACGGGCGAACCGCCGGGAGATGATGCGGCAAGCGGTGGAGAGCGGGTATTTCAATCGGGCCGACGCCCCGTCGACGCCGCAGGAATTCCCGGAGCAATCTCCCGAACTGTACGAAGATATCCGGCGCGGCCCATGGCGTTGGCAGGCTGGCCCGGAATGGGCCCTGGCTTCCGCCCTCGTCATCATCCTGCTGTCCCGAATCGGCGCCCCCGTCCTCCAAGAAGTCGCCAAGCCCATTACGGGCGCGGTCAAGATCCTGGCTCCTCCCTCGCTTCGCAGGGCCGCCGGTACCAACGCCGACTCTCAGCAAAGCTCTTACCTGGTGGGCCGCGGTCCGAACGGCACCCTAAGCGATAAGGCCGTCTACGAGGCAAAGCTGGACCGGCCGCGGTACCTACGGACCGCCTCATATGAGTACTACACCGGCAAGGGCTGGAGCACGGATCTCCGAGCCCGCGCCGAAGGCGACGGGCCGATCGTCGATTCGGTTAAATACGCCCTGAACGCCATGGGAGCGGATCAGAAGCGTGTGCCGTTCGGCATTCGCCCCGCCGAACCGTCCCGACAGCTTCCGCTTCCTGGCGAACCGACCGCGCTCGATCTAAACTCCGCCCGCATTCGGCCGGATGGGGGCGGAATCCTTGATCGGGCGATGACCGACCGGGTCTCCGGGGTACTCGTCGAGTCGACCCAGGCCGCCACCAACGCTCCCCGGGATTTCGGCGGTTTGGCCACGACTCTGTTCGATGCTTCGCTCGTCAGCGAACGGGTCAAAGAGTTTGCCCACACCGCCTCCACCGGGGCCAAAACCGACTACGAGGCCGCCGAAGCGATTGCCGCCGCGATCGCCGGGCAGGTGAAGTACAACCTCAACGCCGCTGCCGTGCCGTCGTCGGAAGAACCCGTCGATTGGTTCCTGTTCCAGAACAAGGAAGGCTACTGCGACCTCTTCGCCACCTCGATGGCCCTCTGTGCCCGGTCTATCGGCCTTCCCGCACGTTATGTCATCGGCTACCTTCCAGAACGCACCGACGGCGCCGGTAACTTCGTCGTTCGCGAGGCCGACTACCACGCTTGGTGCGAGATCTTCTTCGAGAAATCCGGATGGGTGGTGTTTGACGCCACCAGCGGAGCCGAACAGGTCCAAGGCGGCGAGCGGGGAAGTAGCGACGAGAGGCGCCCTTGGTACACCGGCAAATGGGTCGTCCCGACCGTTCGGGGTGCCCTGGCGATCATGGCGATCGGGGTCGGATTCTACGTCCTTCGAGGGGTCAGGCCCAAAGTCCGCCCTTCCCGCTACGAAGCCCACCGTGCCTATATGGCGTACGAGCGAACCCTCTCGCGCGGCCTCGGACGGCGTCGGCGTCCCGGCGAGACACTGGAGGCCTTTGCCGAGGCTGCAATCCCAATCTACGGTCCAGAGGCCGTAGAACTCGGAAGCCGCTTCGCCCGCGCCCTCTACGGACCCACCGACCCGGACGAAGCCGAGATTGCCGCTCTAAGAACTGCCACCAAGGCCCTGCGAAAGCGCTAAACTTTGGGGGTGGGCGAACCCTCCGCTCACCCCCAACATGACTCCAGATAAGGCGATCACCCAACGCACCGTGCTCATCGTCGGCGACGAGGAGCTGTTGCGTCGTCGCAGCCTTGAGGGACTCATGGCCGCGGCCGAGATCGCAAAGGACGATTTCGATCTAGAAACCTTCGAAGGCGACGCCTCCGATCCGGAAAGCTGGATCGCCGCCGCCGGTACATCTCCATTTCTGGCAGAGAAGCGAACGGTGGTCGTCCGCCACCTCCTGCGATGCGACCCCGAGAAGCTTCGTGAGGGCGCCCTCGCTTCGCTCCCCGCCTCTGCCCTCCTAATCCTCGTCGCGGACGAAGAGAACGGCGACAAAGCCGACCGCTGGGCCAAATCCTGGACCAAGGCTGTCGAAAAGGCGAAGGGCGCAGTCATGCTCTGCAACGCCGACCCGAAGAAAGCCGCCGAAGCCATTCGGCCGGAACTGGCGCGCCTCGGCAAAACAATGTCCTCCGCCGCCTCCGCCACCCTCCTCGAAATGACCGGCGGCAGCCTTAGCCGGGCCACCGATGAGTTGGAAAAGCTCGCCCTCTTCGTCGGCGACGCCGAACGGATCGACGAGGCTGCCGTCCGCGCCGTGGTCGTCCCTTCCCGCGAATGGAACGTCTTCGCGATGATCGACGCCATCCTAGACGCCAACGTCTCCGAAGCCCTCCGCCACCTGAGAATCCTCGTCGGCACCGCGTCTAAGGCGGCCGACGTCGGCCATTCCAGCATCATCCCCATGGCCTCCCGCACGTTGCGGATGACCTGGCAGGCCCGCGTCTGCCTCGACGCCGGCCGAGGCCCTGGCGACGCCACTCCCGAGATTCGTGCCACCTTCCCCGAACGCCCCAACCTCGCCAAAGAGTCCCCCTGGCGCCAAAACCGCGTTATGGGCTCCGCTAGAAAGACAACCCTCCCCGCCCTCGCCGCCTGCCTCGGCGTCCTGGCCGACACCGACTCTCGACTGAAGGGCGCGTTACCCAACTACACGCCGATCGACACGCTGGAGCGAATGGTGTTGGAGATGGTCGAAGCTCTCAGGAAACGCTGACCATCCCACCGTGGTGTGGGCGGCCCGCAAGGGAATCCATTAATGAAATCTGGCCACTCCCCACTTCACCAATCGGTCTATGGATCAGGAAGGCCCAGCAAATTACCAAAAGGTTTTAGACTCAAAACCCAACGATCCCTTTATTCGCCAGCGCTGCCTTCTTCGGCAAGCATCTCTCTCACCGCATCTCTCAAGGCCAACGGTGATCCACCGCATTCACCGATCATCCGTCCGATTCCTTCGCGATTGCCAAACACCAGACCAAGCAGGAGGGCTTCCAAACCGACCGTCTCTTGGCCAAGAGAACTTGCCTCGCCGGTCGTTCGATCGACAACCTGCCTTGCATAGGGTGACAGAGTAATGGAAGGGGCTCCTTCGGCCCAGGACTGATTTGCTTCCAAGACTGAATCAAGTTGCGCAGGATCGACATTAATCTTCTGAAGGGCACGTGTCGCCACCGAATCCTCTTGCGCCAGTAACGCCTTTAGAAGATAGTAGGGTGTGACGTCCAATGCTCCCTGTGCCTTGGCCATCTCGTCCGCCAATCGGATTGTCTGCTGAGTCACCTCGGCGAACTCATCCCAGACATAAGTTCGAGGCGCTTTCATCTGCTCAACCGGGGCCGACCGTGGTCGATCCGCCGCGATCTGCTGGGAGAGAACCTGTTTGCGAGTCTGTTCGATCCTCATCCCAACTTTAGCCAAGACCCGGCCCGCCAAACCGTCGCCTTCGCGGATCAATCCTAGGAGGAGATGCTCGGTGCCGATGTAGTTATTGTTTAGATTCCGGGCTTCATCGTAGCTCAGATCGATCACGCGCTTGGCCCGCGGGGTAAGCGTCATATCCATCCCCGGCGTACTGTCGGCGGACGGCAATTGCTTTTCTACCTCCGCCAGAATCTGGTTCCGAGAAACTCCCATCGCCTCGATCACCTGAGCCGCCAGACTGTCCGGCTCCCGCACCAGTCCGAGCAAAAGATGCTCCGTCGAGACATACCCATCCCCAAACTTCTGCGCCTCCTCCTGCGCATAAAAGATGACCTTTCGAGCCCGTTCGGTAAAGCGTTGCCACATCCGAATAGGTCAACGGGTCGTAGGGTCATTGGGTTCGGAGAAATCCTACAAATAACAAAAAGGGCCATCGAGCCCAAAGCCCAATGACCCTCCAACCCAACGCCCCGTTTACCGAATCGCCTGTTCGGTCTCAGCGTCGAACAGGTGAATCGCGTCAAGGTCGATGCAGAACTTCGAAGTCTGACCTTCCTTCACGCGGGTTTCGTTGTCGATCGTCGCGATCACGTTATGCGGTCCGATGCCGAGGTAGGCAACGTACTCGTGACCCAGCGGCTCCAGCACGTCCACCTTCGCGTCGACCGTGTTGGCCTCGCTCGGAGCGATGTTCGAGGCAAGGTTCGCGTCGAAGATGTCCTCCGGGCGAATGCCAAGGGTCACCTTTTTGCCTTCAAAGGCAATCGCGGCGTGGCCGGCGGGGAGGGGGAGCGAGAAGGCGCCCGCATCGACCTTGCCGCCGGTGATGGTGGCGTCGATGAAGTTCATGGGAGGCGAGCCGATGAAGGACGCCACGAACTTGTTGACCGGATACTTGTAGACCTGCTCGGGCTGGTCGCACTGCTGAAGGACGCCGTCCTTCATGATTGCCATGCGCTGGCCCATCGTCATCGCCTCGACCTGGTCGTGGGTGACGTAAACCGTGGTAATGCCGAGGGTTCGGTGGAGACGGATCAGCTCGGCGCGAGTCTGAACGCGGAGCTTCGCATCGAGGTTCGAAAGCGGTTCGTCCATCAAGAAGACTTTCGGCTTCCGGACGATGGCTCGGGCAAGAGCGACGCGCTGCCGCTGACCGCCGGAGAGCTCCTTTGGACGGCGATGGAGGTACTTTTCGATGTCCAACATGCGGGCGACTTCCTTCACGCGGTTGTCGATGTCCGCCTTGATGGTCTTCGCCTGGCTCCAGTTGGCCAACTGCCAGAAGAACGACTTCAGTTCGCGCAGGCGCAGGCCGAACGCGATGTTGTCATACACGTTCATGTGCGGATACAGCGCGTAGTTCTGGAAAACCATCGCGATGTCGCGGTCCTTCGGCGGCACGTCGTTGACGCGCACGTCGCCGATGGCGATATCGCCTTCCGTAACTTCTTCGAGGCCCGCGATCATGCGCAGGGCGGTCGTCTTCCCACAACCAGAGGGACCGACCAAGACCATGAATTCCTTGTCTCGAACCTCTAAGTTGAGGTTGTTGACGGCCTTGACGTCTTTGCCATAGATCTTGTTAACGTTACGAAACGCGACTCCTGCCACCAAACCTCCATCGCCCTCAGTCCGTTCTGCGGGCTTCGCCATTATAACCTAGCATTCAAGGGTTCGGTTAAGTGTCTCAACTCGACCGAGCGGTAACCTGAAAGGGATGCGCATTCTGGTGGTGGGTTCGGGGGGACGCGAGCACGCCCTCGCTTGGAAGCTTGCACAGGACCACGAGGTCGTCTGTACCCCCGGCAACATCGGAATCGCCGCAGACGTGCCCTGCGTCGGCACCGGCTCCCCCGAGGAGATCCTCGCGCTTGCCCCTGTCTTCGACTTGGTGGTTGTCGGTCCGGAAGATCCGCTCATCAAGGGCCTGGCCGACCAACTCCGCGCCATCGGCATCCCAACCTATGGCCCCGGAGCCGACGGCGCCCGCCTCGAGGGCAGCAAAGCCTTCAGCAAAGAGGTGATGGTCGCCGCCGGCATCCGTACCGCCGAGCACGTCTCCTTCACCGACGCCTCCTCCGCCCTGGAGTACACCCGGTCCCGATTTGAGGCGGGCCGCGGGGTGGCGGTGAAGGCGAGCGGCAATGCGCTCGGTAAAGGTGTCGTCGTCTGCACGGAGTACGCCCAAGCCCAAATTGCGATTCACCAGATGATGGTGGACCGCCAATTCGGCGATGCCGGCGCCGAAGTCGTCATCGAAGACCGTTTGGAAGGCCCTGAATTCAGCCTCCTCACCATCGTCGGGGACAAAGACTTTTTCAGCCTTCCGATCGCCCAAGACTACAAGCGCGTCTTCGACGGCGACCAAGGCCCCAACACGGGCGGCATGGGCTCCTACTCGCCCTGCTCTTGGGCCTCTGAAGATCTAGTGCGAGAGTCCGAACAGATGGTTGTGCAGCCGCTGCTCGAAGAACTGCGGTCGCGCGGCATCGGCTACCGCGGCACCCTCTTCTCCGGCCTCATGGTCCAAGATGGCGTGCCGTATTGCCTCGAATACAACGTCCGCTTCGGCGACCCGGAAACCCAGAGCGTCATGCTCCGCCTTGGTAAAGGCCTCGGCGAAGCCCTCTTCGCCGCCGCCACCGGCCTCCCCATCCCGCCGCCCGAAGTCCTGGACAATGCCGCCGCCACCGTCGTCATCGCCAGTGGCGGCTATCCCGGCGACTACGAAAAGGGGCTCCCCATCGCCGTTGGCACGCTCCCCGAAGGCGCCAAGCTGTTCCACGCGGGTACGGCCCCCGGTGAGGGTGGCCCGGTCACCAACGGCGGCCGGGTCATCGCCGCCTCCGCCAGCGCCCCCACCGTCGCCCTAGCCCGCGCCAAAGCCTACGCCGCCGCCGCCGCCGTCAAATTCGAAGGCGCCTTCTACCGAAAAGACATCGCGTCGTGAAAGTAAATCGCCCCCAGGCGATTTGTAGGCGCAACCTCCGTGGTTGCGGAAGGCCCTTAACCCTTCACAAAGAAACTGCTGCCGTCAACCTTCCCCTTCCGGGCAAGCTCCGAAAACAGGTCCCAATCCTTCTCCTCAACCAAATACATCGAACCTTTAAACGGCACGATTCGGAAACGCCGATCGGCTTTCCATGCGCCCCCACCCCCAGAAAACGAATCCGGTGGAAGCAAGGAAATGGAGCCCGGTGACCCACAAAAAGAACCCGTCGCGACGACGTTGCTGAAGCATCCCCGATGACGATACTGATACTCCCCCTGGCTCCCCAACGTAATTGACGTGAGAAGCCCACCCGCGCCGAGTTGACCGATCTTCGATTCGTAAGCCCCCAAATACAACTGACCTAAAGAGAGAAGCGCAAGAGTGATCATGATTTTCCGTCGGCTAGATCGCCCGCAACTCCGCCAACGCCGCCTCCGTAGCCTGCGTCTGAGCCCGGGCCAGTGCCACCGCCGACCGAAGCGAGTCCGTCGCCAAATCGGGTGCCGTAACCACTGCGCCACCGTTTAAACGTCTGGCGGCGTCCCGCGTTGCTAAAACTGCTTGCCGCAAAAGCTCCAAGTGCGCGTCGATCCGCTCCAGATGCGTTCCTTGCATCTCAAAACTCTTCAACCGCTCGTCCAGCAACCCCAGCGACTGCTCGAACGCCGCCCGGGCGCTCGGATCCTGCGCGCTGGACGTCTTCCCGGCCAACCGTTCCCGTTCCGAGGCTAAGTGAGCCCGCTCATCCTGACTTTCACTTCCTGAAAGCCGAGTTCGCGTCGCCAGCAACCGTGTCTCTTCATCCAGAAGCGCGTTCAAGGCCCGCATGGTTTCGTCGATTTCTCCCCGCGACTGCCCCATGTTTCCGAGGGCGACCACCGTCTGGGCATACGCGCGTTGCGTTTCGGTCAGATCGAGAATCGGAAGGAGCGTCTCCAACTCCTTCAAGCTCATCCGCCGCCGATTCACCATCAGTCCCGCAATAAGAGAGGAAACCATCGTAATGAGAATCCCGAGTATCGTGGCGACGCGGACCCCTTTGGGCTGCCCGGCCGTAAACGAGATCGCCCCCACAAACGCAAAGACTAAGGCTGCGACCCATCCTAAAAGCCAGAGTCCGTACTCCTTAAACCACTCCTTCTGAAACTCCGCCTGCGCCTTCGCATCCTTGGAAGCAAGGTTGGTGTTGAACATCACCCCGTCCGTCGCCTCGAAGATGGAAGGGTGAACGAGCTTGGGGTCGAGCCTCACACCCTCATGATACGACCTCTTGGGCGGTACCCTTAGGGCTAATGATCGACCGTTACACCACCCCCGCCATGACCGCAATCTGGAGCCGAGAGGCCAAGTACAACGTTTGGCGGGACGTGGAAGTAGCGATCGTCGAGGCCCACGCGGAACTGGGCGCCATCCCCGCCGACGCCGTGGCCGCGGTCAAGAAATCCACTTTCACCCTGGAGCGCTCCGACGAGATCGAGAAGGAGACCCGCCACGACCTCATGGCCTTCGTGCGCAACCTCGCCGAGACCACCGGCGAAGAGGGTCGCTACATCCACCTCGGCGTCACCAGCTACGACGTCATCGACACCGCCCTCGGCATCATGCTCCGCAACTCGGCCGATGTCCTCCTGGAAAGCGGCGAGAAGCTGGCCAATGAGATCGCCCGCCTCGCCAAAGAGCACGTCGACACCCCCCAGATCGGCCGCACCCACGGCATCCACGCCGAGCCCATCACCTTCGGCGTCAAGTGCGCCAACTGGTACGCGGAGCTGCAACGCAACCTGGCTAGGCTGAGAGACTGCCGCACAGACATCGCCGTCGGTAAGGTTAGTGGCGCCGTCGGCATCCACGCCATCACCAGCCCTGAGATGGAAAAGGTCGTCTGCGACAAACTCGGCCTCGGCGTCGACCCCAGCAGCACCCAAATCATCAACCGCGATCGTCACTCTGCGTTCATGAACGAGTTGGCCCTCCTCGGCGCGGGCCTCGAACGGATCGCCACCGAGCTCCGCAACCTCCAGCGCACCGAAATTCTCGAAGTCCAGGAAGCCTTCGCCAAGGGCCAGACCGGCAGTAGCGCCATGCCCCACAAGCGCAACCCCTGGAACAGCGAAACCGTCGTCGGCCTCGCCCGCCTTCTCCGCGCCAACGCCCACGCCATGCTAGAGAGCGTCTCCACGTGGCACGAGCGCGATCTCACGAACTCTTCGCTTGAGCGCATTGTTTTCCCTGACTCCTGCCAACTCGCCGACTTCATGCTGAATCGCCTCACCACGATCCTCAGCGGCCTCCACGTCTTCCCAGAGCGGATGAGCCAGAACCTCCGCATGATGGGCGATCTCGTGTTCAGCGAACACGTCATGATCGCCCTCATCCATGCCGGCATGTCGCGCGAGGCTGCGTACAAGGTTGCCCAGCGAAACGCCGCTAAATCGTGGGAAGGCGAAGACTTCAAGACCTCCGTCGCCGAAGACGAAGACGTCAAATCCCGTCTGACCCCGGAAGAAGTCGAAGAACTCTTCAGCCTCGACCACCACCTCCGCCACGCCGCCTACACCTTGGCGGCGGTTGGCATCGAATAGACAGCATATCTTTAGAATGCGGTGGCAGGGAGAGTGTCGCGTGGGACTCTCCCTCTTCTTGGTAGCAATGCCCTGGGGGCCGAAGAGGTCCGTTTTTTTGATTATTGAGCCCGGCCCCCGGGGCTCTCCGTGAGCGTTACGCCTGGGAGAGCCCCGGGGGCTAAGGTTTCCATCCGCCAATACTTCACCCAGTGCGGCCCCCAGGGCATTAGCACCAAGAAGGTATCCAACACCCTTCAGGCCACCGCACTCTAAACCTCCTCCGGGACTTTTTTCCCGCAACCCGGAAACCCTAACGCAGAGAGGTCAGTCCGAACAGGCAAGAGGCAGCGGTTAACTCCGAAGCCTAAACCCTAAAACAGGAAAAACAATGCTCAAACAACTGACTCTCGCCGCCTTCGCCCTTTGCTCCGTTGCCGCCATGGCAGATGAAGGCTGGTCCATCGATCCGATGACCGCCAGCACGAGCGATATGAAGAAGTTCGTGGTTAAGCACGCCTACAAAACGATGAACGCCGGCGACGCCTACGTTCTCTCGAACTTCCTCACCCGGATCCCGTCCAACGCAGAAAACGCTCTCCTCCGGGGCCTCACTCAGAACGCCGTTCAGGCCAAGATGATCCGCGAAGAGAATCAGACCTGGGCCAATTCGCAGCCCCCGATCGGCGACGGAACGTTCGCAATGACGAACACTAGTTGGTCGTCGGACAACACGGTTTCCGACAGCTCCCGTCCGATGCGCATGTTCGCCGCCAAGCCGGATCGCGACCTCAACTACTGGGACTCCATCAAGATTACGACTTCCGGCCTCGGAGTCATCGACCAGGGCCTCATCTGGAACCTGTTCACCGACAAGTCGTACACCGAATCTCAGATCCCGACCGTGAACAACGAGCGCGAGCTGGATGCGATTACCCACTTCATCGAAGCCAACGCCAAGTGGACCGAGCCGTATCGCCTGAAGTACACCTCGCTCGTCCCGAAGAGCTACTAAGCGCCATAGAGACGCATAACATAAAGGCCGTCGCGGTGAACCCGCGGCGGCCTTTCCGGATCTCCCCCTCTCCAAGTGGCTCGTCTTGGAGAGGGGGCTGGGGGGAGAGGTTCCGGGTGTCTCCCCCATGGCTCAATCTAAAATAGACAGATGGTCCACCACGGCGAACTCCTCATCGACGGCCACTTCATCGGCGGCCCGTGCGATCAGTCCACCGCCAAGGACGTCATCCGCTCCCCCTGGAACGGCAACGTAGTCGGCGTAGCTGCTGAGGGCGGCCAACAGGAACTCCGGGGCTGTATCGAAGCTGCCCACACCGCTTTCCAAACCTGGCGCCACTCCCCCCGTCACGAACGCCAAACCCTCCTTCGAAAGGTGGCCTCGCTCGTAAGAGAACGTAAAGAAGAACTCGCCCTCCTTCTCTGCCGCGAAGTCGGCAAGCCGATCACGATGGCCCGCGCCGAAGTCGCCCGCCTCGCCGTCACCTTCGACCTCGCCGCCGACCACCTCGCCACCTGGGGCCTAGAAGCCCGCCCCGCAGACCTCGACCCACGCGGCAACACCGCGAGGATCACCGTCGAACGCGTCCCCCTCGGCGTGATCCTGGGCATCGTCCCTTACAACTGGCCCTTCAACCTCGCCGCTCAAAAGATCGCCCCTGCCCTCGCTACCGGCAACACCATCGTTCTTAAAGCCTCTCCTTTGGCCCCGCTCTGCACGATGGAACTGGGCCGTATCCTCCACGAAGCCGGTGCCCCTCCTGGAACCATCAACCTCTGGAACGGCGCAACCGAGGACATCGATCCCCTCCTCGATGACCCCCGCATCGCCATGCTCAGCTTCACCGGCAGCGAAAAGGTCGGCTGGTCGCTGAAGAAACGGCTTTGGGACCGCCCCGTCCTCCTCGAACTCGGCGGCGACGCCCACGCCATCGTCATGGCCGATGCCGACCTCCCGCGTGCCGCAAACCTCATCGCAAAGAGCGCATACGGCTACGCCGGCCAGGTCTGCATTTCTACGCAGCACGTCCTCGTCGAGGAGAAGGTCTACGACCAGTTTCGCGGCCTTCTCATCGCCGAAACCAGCGCCTGCCCGACCGGCGACCCCGAACTCGAAGACACGGTCTGCGGCCCCCTCATCTCCGTCGCCGCCGCCGATAAAGCCCGGGCTCTGCTAGATGGACAAAGCGTCATCGCCGGAGGTGGCGGGGAAGGAACCCTGATGCGCCCCACCTTGGTCGAGAACATCCTCCCAACCGCCCCCCTCGCCACCGAAGAAGCCTTCGCCCCCATCCTCACCCTCAGATCCGTCGCTAACCTCGAAGAGGCCGCCCAAAAGGTCAACGCCTCCCGCTTCGGCATCCACGCCGCCGTCTTCACCGAGAACCTTGCAACCGCCGACCAGGCCTATCGCCTCCTCGATGTCGGCGGGGTGATCATCAACGATTCCCCCAGTCTAAGATTCGACATCATGCCCTACGGCGGCGTCCGCCGTAGCGGCTTCGGAAGGGAAGGGGTGCGCGAGGCGATGGATGAGATGACCGTGCCAAAGACGATGGTCGTGGTGCCGCCTTCCAGGCGGCATCTCCCTTCGTAACCCCGGCTTCCAGCCGGGAAACGCCACAATAACCCGTGTCCACCATCCGCTCGAAAACGGGCGTGCGCGAAATGATGAAGGAGTTCCGGGCCGAGCATGCCTCGACCACCGAACTCTGCTTCCTTCTCCAAGACTGGGAAGACGCCTACAATGTTGGCGGCATGTTCCGTGTCGCCGACGGCTGCGGCGCGACGCAGATGGTCATGAGCGGCCGCACCCCCGTCCCCCCTAACCCCATGATCGGGGTTACCTCCCTCGGCCACCATCGCCGGATCCCCTACCGCCACATCGAAAAGAACGAGGAAGCCGCCCTAAAGCTCAAAGCCGAAGGCTGGTCCCTCGTCGCCGTCGAGATCGCCGAGGGTGCCGAGAGCTATCTCGAATTCGAATACCCCCCAAAAACCTGCCTCGTCCTCGGCAACGAAGCCAACGGCGTCTACGGCAGCGTCATGAAACACCGCGACGGCGCCGTCTACATCCCCATGCTCGGCAAGGGCCGCTCCTTAAATGTCCACGTCGCCGCCGCGATCGTCGGATTCCATATCAAGTTGAGAAGTTAGATCACCGAAGATCTACCGAACTCGAATCCTTATAATTCGTCGTATAAATAAGTATGGATATGGCGAAAGGCACCGAAGCCCACACGCTCGACCAGGCTGAGGACTTCATTCGGGATTTCATCCTCGAACTCAGGAAAGACGAATCGGGAAGAATGCGGCGCCACTCGGGCGACTACGACCTATTTCTCCCGTGGCTTTGGGAAGAGGTCGTCAACTCCGGGTCGCACGTCCAACCCGCCCACTGCTCGACGAAAGCCAGTCGGCTCTTCATGGAGGCCGCGTGGTCGCTTGTTCAGAAGGGCTATCTGAGACCTGGACCGATCAAGATCAGCGCCTCGGCGGGCGCGGGAGACCAAGGTAAGGGCTACTCCGTCACGTTCCGGGGCGAAGATTGGCTTAACGAAGTGGCTGCGCCGCCGGCACCGGAGTTCCTCGCGGCGTAGGGACGCGAACGGCCGCGTGGTCGGGCAGTGCCGGAGGGGTCGGCAGCCCCGCGATCATGTGGTGGCGGCAAGCTAAGAACGCCTCCACGACGACGGGGTCGAACTTCGTCCCGGAGAGCCGTTGGATTTCCGCCACTGCATCGGCCGGTTCCCAAGCCGCCTTATACGGTCGGTGAGAGGCGAGCGCGTCGAACACGTCGCATACCGCTACGATCCGGCCGACCAGGGGAATCTCTTCTCCTTTGAGGCCGTGCGGATAGCCGGTTCCGTTCCAGTTTTCGTGGTGCGTAAGCGCCACCCGATAGGCTGTCTGAATCAAAGGATGAGATCCTCCGTCCAGCATTTTTGCGCCAATGGCGACGTGGGTCTCCATTTCCGCGCGTTCTTCCGCGGTCAAGACATCGGCCTTATTGAGAATGGCATCCGGGATGCCGACCTTACCGAGATCGTGAAGACTTGCGGCTAGCTCGAGCCGCTCACACTCCTCCTCGCTCAGCCCCAGGGTACGCCCAAGGACGCCCGAGTAACGACCGATCCGCCGAGCATGACCGCCCGTGAGATCGTCCCGATACTCGCCGACGATGGCCAGCCGCTCGATCAGCTCGATACTTGCCGCGCGGTATGCCTTGTCTGCCTTCTCCGCCGCGGAAAGCGCGCGCAACACCTTGACGTGCAGGTAGCTGGTGGCGAAGAAAAGGAAGGCGATATCCGCCCCAATCTTTAGTTTCAGGCCCACCTGGGGAAGGAAAGTCGCCAGGGCTCCGGAAAGCACGATCCAAAGAAGCGCGCCCACTAAGAACCTGGCGACGATGCCTCCGGCAAGCGCCTCGCATGCCTTTAAACGACGCCGCTTCTGCCCGATCGAGCGAAAGGTGACCTTGATCTGCGTCGAGGCGGAAGGAGCCATTACTCATCGTTATTGGCGCCACCTTCGGAGTTTTACAGGGTAAGTGACCTTTTTTCCCCCGCAATTCCCCCAGCATCATCCGAACAGGGTCAGAACTATATGTCAAATGACCACCAGTAAATGGGCATCGCTGCCCACTACTTTGACCACCACCCACCTGTAAACTCGAATCGGTTTCGCCGCTATGCAGTCCAGACGCGATTTCGTCAAAGCCGCCGCAGGCGCGGCCGCCCTCACCGTCATGCCGCTCAAGTCCTTTGGATCCCAGCCCTCGTCCGATGCGGCCCCGAAGTCGCTGCTTGAACTCCAGCAAGCCTTCCTCGACCTCCGGTTCGGCATGTTTCTGCACTTCAACATGGCCACCTTCCAGGACCTGGAGTGGGGCGATCCGACCGGCCCGATCGAGGCTTTCCACCCGACGGCGCTGGATACCGACGGCTGGGCTAAGGCCGCCGTCTCCGCGGGCATGGGCTACGGCTGTCTCACCACCAAACACCACGACGGCTTCTGCATCTGGCCCACCAAAACCGGCGGCGACCATACCCAAGGCCAAGACATCGTTCGCGCCTACGTCGACTCTTTCCGCAAGCACAACCTCCGCGTCGGCCTCTACTACTCGATCCTCGATCTCCGCGGCGACATCCGCCACTTCAACGTCACCCCGGAGAAGATCGCTCGCATCAAAGCGCAGCTCACCGAGCTTCTGACCGGCTACGGCCCGATCGACATGCTCATCTTCGACGGCTGGGACGCTCCGTGGAGCCGCATCCCTTATGACGAGGTTCCTTTCCGAGAGATCTACGACCTCGTCAAGAAGCTCCAGCCGAACTGCCTCATCTCCGAGCTGAACGCCAGCCAGTATCCGCCCACCGCGCGCTACTACAGCGACATCAAAGCCTTCGAGCAGAATGCCGGCCAAAACATCCCGGGCGAAAGCCGGATCCCCGCCCAGTCCTGCGTCACCCTCACCGATGGTTGGTTCTGGAAGCAGTCCGACGCAAATGCCGAACTGAAGTCGGCCAAGCAGGTTGTCGACGAGTGGCTCGTCCCGCAGAACGCCATCCACTGCAACCTCATCCTCAACGCCGCCCCCAATCGCGAAGGCAAACTCGCGCCGAATGTGGTGGCGAGACTGGAAGAGATCGGCAAGCTTTGGAAAGACCGCGCCCCTGCGCCCAAGCTCGGCCCGAGCATCGGGATCACCACCCAGAGCCTTACGAAGGGCCGCCCGATCCACGCCATCGCCTCCGCTGACACGTATGGCCCCGACATGGCCAACGACGGCAATTTCAACAGCACCTGGTACCTTCCGGAAGGCAGAACCGAGGGCTGGCTTGAAGTCGAACTCCCCAAAAATAGTTCGTTCGACACCCTTGCGGTGGTCGAGCCCATTGGTAAGTTCCATGACTACAAAGAGACGCGCCTCAAGCGCTACAAGATTGAAGCCTGGGACGGCAACGGCTGGACGGAACTGGTGACGGGCGAGGAAGGCATCCCCGTCCGCTTCCACGCCATCCCCCGCACCCACGCTTCCAAGGTCCGCCTGACCATCTGGGCCTCCAAGGACACTCCGCACATCGCGGACTTCTCGGTCTACGACGAGCGCCGGTAGCGTCTGTAGGTTGACTGAGTTTGGGGCGCTCTCGCCCCTCACCCCTGCCCCTCTCCCCCAGAGGGGAGAGGGGTTCTGAGCCGTTTTCTCGAAACGCTTCACAATAGAGGCTAAGCCGTGAGTATCGACTTCAGCAACGCCCTCAAACAGGCCCAAGCGATCGCGAACGATATCGTGACCATGCTTCCCAACCTTGTGTTGGCGGCGGTCATCCTTCTGATCTCGTTCGTCATGGGGCGCTACATCGCCAAAGCCATCCGCGCGCTCTCTCACCGCGCGGGGCAAGGCGCCAACGTTGGCCTGCTCCTCGGTCGGATGGCCGTCTATGCCGTTTCCATTTTCGGCTTCCTGGTCGCCCTCTCCACCGTCTTCCCGTCGTTCAAGGCCCGCGACCTGATCCAGGTTCTCGGCATCGGCGGCGTCGCGGTTGGTTTCGCCTTTAAAGACATCTTTCAGAACTTCCTGGCGGGCGTGATCATCCTTGTTTCCCGCCCGTTCCGCATCGGTGACGTGATCGCGGTCAAGGGGTTTGAAGGAACCGTCGAGGATATTCAGACGCGTGCCACGATGATCCGCACTTACGACAATCAGCGGATCGTCATTCCGAACAGCACCGTTTTTACCGAAGAGGTGAAGGTCATCACGGCTTATGAGAATCGCCGGACCGAGGTCGAATTCACGATCGACTACGCGGGCAACCTGGAACTGGCGAAAGAAACGATCTGCCAGATCCTGAACGACAACGAAAGCGTCGATAAGACGCCCGCTCCGGACGTGCTGACGATGAACTTCCTCGGTGACGGGGTTCAACTCCGACTCCGCTTCTGGGTCACCCCGGAAAAGGCGAATCCCCTTATTGTCCGCGACGCAGTCATGACCGCGGTGAAGGTCGCGCTCGATGCAAAGGGTATTGCCCTCGCCAAGGCCGCCCCTGTCCCCCCTCATATCGAGTCCTAACGGTCCTTTCATTCGATGGGAGGGAGAGACGACGGCGCCCCAGAGAGATAATTATTTACAAAAGCTAGTTTAGATCTTGGTTTTTCAGGCGGGATTTTACGGGGAAATCCCGTATTATTTTTTTTCGGAGGCGGAGTAGATGGTATTAAAACTCAAAGACATATTATTTTGAATAAATTAGATTTATGAGTGGACTTATGTCTACTATTTTACCCTGCGAACCCTTTGGCCTTCTTAGTGACCGCTTCGCGGTCGCCGAGTGCTACTCGGCGCTCCACCGGTACCCTTTTCCTGTGCGCTCAGTCCTCTTCGTCTGCCTCGGAAACATCTGCCGCAGCCCGCTCGCCGAAGGCATCTTCCGCCGCGAATCGCTCGCCCGAGGCCTGGATCTAGAGATCGATAGCGCGGGCACCGGCGACTATCACATCGGCAGCCTTCCCGACCACCGCGCCATCAAAGAAGGGAGGGACCGTGGCTGCGATATGACCATGCGGGCCCGCCAGGTCGAGCCGGAAGACTTCGAACGGTTCGATCTGATCGTCGCCATGGACGACGCCAATCGCCGCAACCTTCTCCGCCTCACCCGCGATAGCCGCCATAAGGTCCGTCTCATGCGAGACTTCGATTCCTCGGCCGCCCTCGGCGCCGAAGTCCCTGACCCCTACTACGGCGGTCCGGCTGACTTCACCGAAGTCGGTGAAATGCTGGAACGTGCCATCGATGGTCTCCTCAACCACATCGAAACCGGAACCCCCGTCACGTCTCCTGCCCAAGACAAGTTCGATCTTTGACCGTAAGGAAGCGGCCCCCAGGGCATTGGCAACAGGAAGACGGCGGATGGTCGCCAATCTATCAAAGATAGAACCCAGCGGATCGAGTCAAACCGGTTTCCCGATCGCCCGATCCAGTGCGGCCTTTGCCCGCACGACATCCCCACGAGCTGTCTCCAAAGTCTGTTGAGCCGTGAACAACTGGGCCTGCGCCGTTGTCACGTCCAGGAAGGTCCCCCCAACTCCGCCGCGATATCGGCCTTCGGCTAGGCGAACTCCTTCCGTCGCATTGGCGACCCCGACCTCCGCCACCGCGACCCTTTGCACGGAGTTGGCCAGGTTGAGATAAGCCTGTCCGACATCGGCGATCGCCGTCTGTTGCGCCTGCTTATAGGTCGCCTCCGCCGAGCGCCGTACGCCTTTCGCCTGCTGGACCGCCCCCGCCGTCGCACCGCTGTTGAAGAATGGCCAATCCAGGGTAAGCCCCACCGCCGATGTCTGACTCTGGAACGGATCGTTCCCCCCGCTGCTCCCAATCGTCGCCGTCGCGCTCAAAGAGAGGGCATTCGTCTTTTGCGCCGCCGAGATCCCAAATCCTGCCGCCTCCAATGTCTTCTTGGCTTGCCGAAGCTCGGGGCGCGAAGCCAAAGCTGTCGTAAACAGCTCCGTCGGGTCGGCGGGTACGGAAACCGGCGATGTCTCCTCCATCGGAGTGAGGGGAGTTCTGGGGTCCACGCCCATGGCCTGCGCCAAAAGAATCTTCGCGGAGGCCTCGTTCCCGCGAGCCGTGATCAACGAAGCAACTCCCGCGGCAAGGTTCGTTTTCGCGTCCACCACGTCCTTCGGCGGATACAGCCCCGACGCCAAATTTGCTTCCGCCAGATTCAGCTGGGCCTGCCGGTTCGTCACGTTTGCCTCTGCCACGGTTACCAAATGTTGCGCCTGGACTAAGTCCGCAAATCGTTGCCGAACGTCCAACGCGACGTCCATTTGAACCTTCGTCAGGTTCTCAACGGCCGCCCCTTGAAGTGCCTTATCTTGCCGAACCTGGTCTCGCGTCCGGCCGAAGTCGAACAGTAGCTGCGCCGCCGCCAAGGCGACCCGGCCGCTGCTGAACAGATTTCCGTTGCTAACCACGCCGCCGGTACCACTCGTCCCACCGCCAGAAGAGCTGCTTCCCGCCAAACGGTCTGTCCGCGTCAAGCTTCCGGTCAAGCCCACGGAAGGACCCAACCCGGAGGCGGTCTGCCTCGCCCGCCCCCCGGCCTGATCTAATTGGCCTCGCGCGTCTTCGATTGTCGGCTGTTGCCGTAGCGCGATTCGCACGGCCTCTTCCATGGAAAGTGGGGCCAGGGCAGTACCGAATCCGGGCAGTGCCACTCTCGGTGGTACTACCACGTCAGGCGTCTTCACCTGAATCGGGGTGGTTTGGGCGAGGGAGAGGGAAGAGGTGAGGAGGAAGAGGGAAAAGGCGAACGTCTTCCCAAAGTTGAGGTTGGCTCTCGGCCCCTCAGTCCTGCGTAGAGTTGTCAGCTCAAGCAGATCTTGGTTCTGTTTGGAAGGCACCCGGAACCCCCTCCCCCTCGGTCTTCCAACCAGAGTTGGAGCCCCCTTCCGCTCGTGCCTCGCTCCAAGGGGCACCATCACTGGGCGTAGCTTTTCTACTGCTCTTGAAAGGCTCTCGCCCCTCACCCCTGCCCCTCTCCCCCAGAGGGGAGAGGGGTTCTGAGAGTCTTGGTTCTGTTTGTTCATTCCGCTTCTCCCTTCGGCTTGAACCGGTTCGCTAGATCGTCGAAGAATGTGTAAACCACCGGCACGACGAACAGGGTCAGCGCCGTTGAGGTGAGCAATCCGCCCACCACCGCCGTCGCCAACGGAGCCTGCAGCTTGGACGAGTTCCCGATGCCAAGCGCCAGCGGCAACATGCCCAAGATGGCGCAGAGGGAGGTCATCAGAATCGGGCGAAGCCGGGTGGGTGATGCCTTCAGGATCGCCTCGTCTCGGTCGAGGCCGCGCGTTCTTAAGAGGTTTGTATAGTCCACCAAGAGAATTCCGTTTTTCACAACGATGCCCACCAGCATGAGCACGCCCACGTATGCCGTCAAGCCAAACGCCTGATTGGCGAGGAGCAGCGCGATAATGACGCCCGGAGCGCACAGTGGCACCGAGCAGAGGACGATCAAGGGATAGATGAAGGACTCGAACTGCGAGGCGAGCAGCGTGTAGATCAGCGCGATTGCGAGGAGCACCGCCGTTCCCAGTCCCGCGAACTCGATGGCCCTCCGCTTCTGACGGTCGCCAAAGTCCCAGCGTGTCCCTTCCGGCAGTTTCAACTTCGCCATGACATCCGCCACGTCCGCCTGCACCGCACTCTCCGACCGATCTGCTGGTCGGCCGCTAATCGCGATGTATCGCTGCCGATTCAAACGCGCGATCTGGTTTGGACCGGTCTCGATCTTCACCGAGGCCACCTGTCGGAGTAGCACCGCGGAACTGATTGTGCCATCCGTCTGCAGGGTTCCGGCCTTAATCGGGATGTTCAAGATGTCCGGAATCGAGCGCCGCTCGTCCACCGGAAGCTGAACGTAGATCGGATACTGCTGCGCATCGTTGGGATCCTGGAAGTAGGTCGTTAGGGATCCCGAGGTCGCGGTGCTAACGGCACTCGCCACGTCGCTAAACGAGACGCCCAGCGAGCTCGCTTTCGCTCGGTCGATGTTGAACCGCAGTTCCGGCGACGAGTCCTCTTGACCGATGTCGACACTTTCCAATCCTGGGATCTGCGAAAGCGCCTGCTGAACGTCCTTCGATGCCGTGGCCAGGTCGGCCAAGTTTTGGCCGAACAGGTCGATCTCGATGCCCTGGTTGTTACCGCCCAGGATATTGGAGACCAAGTCGTAAGGTGTAGCGATGGCGCTGCCCGGAATCGTCTTCAACTTCGGATTCAGCCGTTTGATAACGTCTTCTGTCCGGCTCTTCCGGTTCCGCTTCAACCGAACCGTCGCGCCGCCTCGGTAGGCGAGCGAACCGTTCGCGCCACGGAACGAAACGTTCGCCCCCGAACCGACGAACACCGTCTCCACGTCCGGATCCTTCCGCAGGACATCCTCCATGTACAGCACCCACTTTGTCGTCTCCTTCAGTGAGGTTCCGACCGGCATGCGCAGGCTCACCTGAAAGTCGCCGCTATCGGTGGAAGGCAGCGTTTCGAAACCGACGATGGGAACTAGCGGCAGGGCCACGACCGAAAGCGCGATCGCGCCGCCGAGCACCCACCATCGCCGCCGCAAAGCCTTCTCCAGCAGACGCCGATAGTTGTGATCCAGCGCTTCGAGCGAATTGCCGGCAAGCCGGAAAACCTTGCCAAAAAATCCTTTGTGGCCGGTGTCCTCTTCCGGATGCTCCAGAACGCGGATCTCCTTCTGTTTGATGAATCGCGAAGCCAGCATCGGAACGACGGTGGTCGCGTCCAGCAGGGAGACGGCGATGGAGAAGATGACGACCAGCGCGAACTGGCTGAACGTCTGTCCCGACTGCCCTTTGATTAGGAACAGCGGCAGGAAGACGACCATGATCGTGAAGGTCGAGGCGACGACCGCGCCCAAGATCTCCTGTGCGCCATCGACCGCCGCGTCGGCCGTCCGCTTCTCACCCCCTTCCATGTGCCGGAAGATGCTTTCCAACACGACAATGGCGTCGTCGACGATCAATCCCGTTGCCAAAGCGAGACCGGAAAGGGAAATCGTATTCAGCGTGAAGCCGCCGAAGTAGAGGATGGCAAAGGTGGAGACGATAGAGATCGGAATCGAAAGCGCGACGACAAGGGTGCTGCGCAGATTGCGAAGGAAGAAGGTGATGACGAGGATCGCAAGGACGCCACCGATCATCGCCGTCTCCTTAAGTTCGTCGATCGAACCTTCGATGAAGCTTGCTTGCTCGTAAGCGAGGTGGAAGGTGATTCCTGGGTAGGCCTTCTTCAAGGACGCGATCGCGTCTTCGACCTTTTGGGTGGTGTCTACCGTGTTGGCGGCCGCTTGCTTCGTCACGGCAACCGCAATCGCTGGCTCGCCGTTCAGCCGGGTGATAATTCGGTTTTCTTGCGAAGCGTCCCGGATCTTGGCCACCTCGCCTAACCGGACGACGCTGCCGTTTCGGGTGGTAATCGGGATGGCCGCAATGTCGCCCACCGTCCGCGTATACGCCTCTGCTCGAATCGTGTATTCCTTTCCGCCCTGGCCGGCGATGCCCGCGGGAAGGCTAATGTTTTCGGCTGAAATACGGTTCCGAATGTCAGTAAGAGCAAGTCCGAAGGCCTGGAGCTTAGTTGAATCGACATCAACGATGATCGACCGGGGATCGCCGCCAGTCGAGTTGACGGCCGCCACGCCACCTGCCGACTCGAGGACGGGAGAAACCTGGTTCTCCATGATCGTCCTAAGCTTCGTCAGGTTGGGGTCCTTCGACGTCACGCCGTAGACGAGAATCGGAAGGCTGGACGGGTCGAACTTAAAAACCGTGGGGTTGCCGAGCGTTGGATCGTTCGGAAAACTGGACTGGGCGCGCTGGACGTACTGGAGCACGTCGACTGCCGCTTGGTTCACGTCCACGCCGTAGTCGAGCTGCACGCGAACCGAACTGCTGCCGAGTGAGGAGGTGGAAGAAATGTTGTATAGGCCCGGTACGGACGCCACGGCCTCTTCGATTGGTCGCGTTACCTGCGACTCCATGACTTCGGGAGGGGTGTTTGGCCAACTTGTGTTGATCGCGACGATCGGCACGTCGACCCGCGGAAGCAGGTCGATCGGCAGGCGCATCAGACACATTGCGCCGAGTAGAACAAGCGCCGCGATCCGCATGGTAACCGCGACCGGGCGGTTGACCGACCAGCGGGCGAGATTCACGGCTTTCTCCTGCGTCCACCTTCGCGAGGTTTCGCGCTTGCGTCGCTCACCTGTACTTTCTGTCCGTCCTTCAAGGCGCGGAGATGAACCGTCACCACGCGGTCTCCCTCGGCCAAGCCGTCTAGGATCTCCACGTTCATCTCATCCCGGCCGCCGAGTTTCACCTCGCGGTTCTCCACGACGTTGTCCGTGCTCAAAACGGAGACGGTGGCCTTGCCATCCTTCTCCGTCACCGCGTCGAGCGGGATGACCACGGGCGGCGTCCGCTTCGAGGTCACGATCTTGATGTGGCCAAACATGCCCGGCCGCAGAATCTCGTCGCGGTTGTCGAGCAGGACCCGGATCGTGAACTGCCGGCTTTGTGGGTCGGCGGCTCGGTTGAGGTCGGAAATGCGGCCGGTGAAGGTCTTTTCCGGGACCGCGTCGAAAGTCACGGTCGCTTCCGCGTCGGGCCGGATCTGGCCGGAGAGTTCGACAGGGAAAGAGGCTTCGACGTAGAGGCGCTTGATCACCTGGACCGTCAGAACCGGGGTTCCGGGTTGAGCCAACGAACCTGGATCGGCGGCGCGGTCGGTCACCATGCCGTCCACCGGCGAATGAAGTTCCGTGTTGGCCCGTTGAGCGCTCGCCTGATTCAGCTGACCTTGCGCGGCGCGGACGCTTGCGTTCAGGGCGTCAAGATTCCGTTGGTTGGCGGGCTTTTGGGCGCGGTTGGCGAGGGCGCTTTCGAGGCTGGCTTGGGCCGAGCGGACGTCTGCCTCGGCGCTCACGATGGTCGCCTGGGTATCGCGTTGAACGACGAGAACATTGGCTTGCGCTGCCGCTTTCTGCGCGTTGGCGGCGCCGACTTGGGCTCGGGCACCGTTTGCCGCCTGTTGGGCGACGCGGACTTGGCCTCGCGCGGTTTCCGCTTGGGCTCGGGCATCGTCGACATCTTGCGCGGCGATGAATCCTTGCTTGAAGAGATTTTCGGTGCGGGTGAACTTCACTTGCGCGGCGTTGAGGTTGGCCTGCGCCGCTTGCTCTTGGGCCTCGGCGCTGGCGACGTTGGCTTGAGCTACTTTGGCCGCTTCGCCTTGTTGCGTCACGGCTGCCTGGGCGGCGGCGATCTGTGCGCTCTGGGTCTTGCGGGCCTGATTTAGCTTCGCTTGAGCACTGGCCAGTGCGGCGCGCTGGTTCCGAATCGCGCTCTCGACCGCTACATCAGAGGAGCCGATGGTGGCCTGGGCCTGGGCGAGTCGAGCCTGCGCTTCCGAAACACCGGCAATGCCTTGGAGGACGGAGCCTTCAACTTGGGTTGGGTCGATCTTAACCAGCGTGTCGCCCGCGTGAACCCGGTCGCCTTCGCGGGCATTGAGGAAGGTGATGCGCCCGGCCGTTTGTGGACTCAGCCTCACGGTCTGCGGGGAGACGGCGGTGCCGACGGATTCAACGGTCGCCACTAGCTCCTGGGGGCCGGCGGTCGCCGCCTCCACGGAGGAGGCGCCGCCCTTGCCACCACCAGCTCCGCCGCCACCTGGTCCGCCGCGGGCGCCTCCGGATTGAGATGCGCCGCCCGCCGCCGCTTCATTTTTCTGGGTAATCCGCCACCCGATCAGTACGAGAAGGGCGACTAGCGGAACGATCCAAAAAGCGCGACGCATTACCGCACCCCTCCACGAGGAGGGGGCGTCTGCCGCTGGGCCAGGTTGTCCATTATCTTAATTGCGCACTACGGCGCAAGAACCTTCATTGGTTCCCCTTGGGGGAACCAATGAGATTAAGGGTTTAAGTCTTGCGAAAATCGAAGCATTGAAAGCCCACTCGTGTCGCTTCGGCGAGAGGCTACCGGGCGTAAACCCCGGTGGGCTCTAAGCTAAACTCATCCCGGTGACCCAGCCGACCGCCCTCTCCGCACCCACCCGGTGGGCCCTTGCGATCGGCTGCGCCATCTCTGTTGGCAACCTCTACTATCTCCAGCCTCTTTTGTCTCAGGTGGCGCGGCACTTCCATGTCACAGAGGGCCAGGCGGGATTCGCTGCCACCCTTGGACAGATCGGCTACGCCCTGGGAATGCTCACGATCGTTCCTTTGGGCGACATCCGGGAGAGACGAAGCCTTGTCCTGACCTCTCTCCTTGCTACCTCGGTTGTGGCGTTGGCAATGGCGGTTGCTCCTTCGTTCGAAGCATTCTGTATCGCCTCGCTCACCCTCGGCTTCACCACTTGCACCCCTCAACTTCTGGTGCCTTTCGCCGCGGTTCTTTCAAAGCCGGAAGAGCGGGGAAGAACCGTCGGCTTTGTCATGTCGGGCCTTCTGCTCGGCATTCTGCTTGCGCGGACGGTGAGCGGCTTCGTCGCAAGTCATTTTGGCTGGCAAGCGGTCTACATCGTGGCGGCGGTTTTGAGTGTCATTGTCGCCCTCGGAATGCGTCTGCTTCTTCCCGAGAATCGCGCCGATAACGCTCATCTCTCCTACCCTAAGCTCCTGCATTCGCTCGGGGAACTCGTCAAGACGGAGCCGATCCTTCGCGAGTCCGCAGTCTACGGCGCATGCCTCTTCGGCTCCTTCTCGGCCTTTTGGACGACGCTCGCGTTTTTCCTTCAGCGCCTGCTTCAAGTCAGCCCGGAGAAGGCGGGCGAAATGGCCGGCCTTTTCGGTCTCATCGGCGCGGCCGGCGCCCTGGCGGCCCCCATCGCGGGTCGCCTTGCCGACCGCGACGGCCCTCGTCGAACCATCCTGGTTGGCATTCTCTCCGTGGCCGTCTCCTTCGGCATCATGCTCGTCGGATCCATTGGCGCGTTGGTTGGCGGGGTTCTTCTCATGGATGTCGGCGTCCAAGCGGCCCACATCTCTAACCAGTCTCGCATCTTCGCCCGTCGCCCCGAGGCTCGGAATCGGATGAACACGGTCTATATGACCACGTATTTCGCCGGCGGTTCTCTTGGATCCGCTCTCGGCACCTGGGGCTGGGCGAATTACGCTTGGCCGGGTGTTTGCGCCACCGGCGCCTTGTTCGCGGTGGTCGCAACGGCGGTTTTTCGTCTGACCAAGAAAGGGTGATTGATTACCGAAAGGTATCCCACTCGTTCGCCGTCCCCCGTGCCTCGTCCAACGAGTTGAACCCATCTCGCTTCATCAACTCGACGATTCGCCGGTTGATCTGGGGCACTAGGGCGGGGCCGCCGTAGATCCAGCCGGTGTAGAGCTGAATGAGGTGGGCGCCGAGGGTGATCTTGCGGTAGGCGTCGTCTCCGTCCATGATCCCACCGACGCCGATGAGGATCATATCTCGCGGGCAGGACTTGTACAAATGGGCCAACGACCGATCGGCCATCATCTGCACGGGACGTCCGGAGAGGCCTCCGGCCTCTCCGGGGTCTTTGGTTAACATTTCACGGGCAATGGTGGTGTTTGTCGCGATGAGTCCGGTCAGGTTGGCCTCGATTGCCACTCCGACCAATTCATCCAAGGCTTCTAGGGTGAGGTCGGGCGCCACCTTCACGAAGACCGGACGGGTGGCGTCGATTTCTCGCATCGCGGCCAGGATCTCGCGCAGGGCGCTCGCATCTTGTAACGCTCGCAGTCCCGGTGTGTTGGGGGAGGAGACGTTCACGACGAAGTAGTCCCCTTGGGTGTGTAGGAGCCGGAAACTCTCGGCGTAGTCTTTCGGCGCGTCGGCGAGTTCGGTGATCTTCGATTTCCCGAGATTGATCCCAAGGGGGATGCCTGGTTTGGCCTCTGCAACCCGCTCGGCGAGCGCCGCCGCGCCTTGGTTGTTGAAGCCCATTCGGTTGATGATGCCTTGGGCTTCCGGGATCCGGAACATGCGGGGCTTCGGGTTTCCGGGTTGGGCGTGGAAGGTGACGGTTCCGGCCTCGATGAAGCCGAAGCCGAGGTCCTTCCATCGGTTCAGGGCAAGCCCGTTCTTATCGAAACCGGCGGCTAAGCCCACCGGATTTGGGAATTTCACTCCAAACCGGAGGCTCTCCAGCAACGGATCGGAGAAATCGGGAGCGCGAAAGAGGCCGCTTCGCAGGCCTTTCATCGCGAGGTCGTGAACCGTTTCGGGGTCGATGCGAAAAGCGAGAGGCCGCGCTAGGCTTTCGTAAAGACCCATCGAAAGGAAGGTACCCCCTGAACTGCAACCGATCGTGTCAGTGCAGCTTAGTCCCGAACTTATCGTTCGGATGCGGGCTGGAAGCCCGCGCTCCCAGGAGGTTACTTCCGGCGAATCGGCACCCCGGGGTGATAATGCGTGATCACACCATTCCGAAGTACGGCGACGCCGTTCACGAAGACCGTCGCGATTCCTTTGGGCTCGGCTTGAGGGTCGGCGGTGGTGGCCGTATCAGACACCGTCTTCGGATCGAAAAGCACCAGGTCCGCCTTCTTTCCGGGGGCGATCAGTCCGCGGTCTTTTAGCCCGAAGCGGCGGGCGGGCAGGGAAGTCATCTTTCGAATCGCCTCGGGGAGGGAGATCGTCTTCTCCTCCCGAACATAGCGGCCAAGGATCCGGGGGAATGAACCCGCGCCGCGCGGATGCGAGCCGTGGAGGCCGCCGTCGGAGCAGAAGCAGACCTTGGGATTGCGGATGAACGCCTTCAGGTCCTCTTCGGACATCGCCGTTACCACCACGCCTTCCGACCCCTTTGCTCCGGGGCCGTAGCAGCGGGTGATGATCTCTTGGATCAGGGTGATCGGATCCTCCTTTTGGGTTGCGGCCAACTCAGCGATGGTGTGGCCAGCCCATGAAGGGTCGGGGGTGAAGTTGGTCAGTAGGATATGCGCCGGACCGCCGATATCGGCTAGGCCTTGCTCCCACTGCTTCCGGTCGTCGAACTGTTCGGTCGCGATGATCACCCGGATCGTGGACTGCCAGTAGAGGTAGGGATAGACGTCCGCTTCTACGTCGTTTTGGGCCATCCGGGCGAATACCTCGCCCGTTCGACCCCAGACTCGGGCGGAGCCGAGTTTGATGTGGTCGATTTGGCCGGGGAGGTGGCCTTCTTTGGAGATCTTGATGAGTTCGTCGATGGCTTCGAAGGACTGGTTGTCCTCGTTCCGCATGTGACTCGCATAAAGTCCATGATTTCGACCGGCGGCCTTGGCCAATTCGATGAGTTCTTGGGTGTCGCTGTATCGACCGGGTTGGTATTCGAGACCGGAGGAGAGGCCGATGGCGCCGTCTTTCATCTCGCGGTTGACGATCTCCGCCATGGCGCGCTGCTCCGCGGGCGTTGACCGTCGTGGGTCGTCCCCCATGACCGCGGTGCGTACCGTTCCGTGGCCGACGTAGGAGGCGAAGTTGAGGGCGGTTCGGTGGCGCTCGAGGCGTCCGAACCAGTCGCGGAGGGGGTAGTTCGATCCGCCGTCGACTCCGACGATCGCGGTGGTGATGCCTTGTCGAACCTGCGTTTCGGCATCTGGGTCTTCGAAGATGCCGCCGCTGGCGTGGCTGTGGGCGTCGATGAATCCGGGGGAAAGGGCGAGGCCGGTGGCGTCGATGGTGGTGTCGGCGGGTCTCGGGGAGACGATTCCTACTTCGCGAATCGTGTCGCCTTCGATTCGGATGTCGGCTTTTAGGGGTGGTCCGCCAGTGCCGTCGTAGAGGGTTGCGCCTCGGATGACAAGTCCGGGGGCAAGGGAGAGAGCGGCGACCAGCAGCACGTCTGGATTCTACGTGAGGAAGCGGTTAGGGGTGTGCCGATGATTAACGAGTTTCCGGAACCTCTCCCCCCGGCCCCCTCTCCAAGACGAGCCACTTGGAGAGGGGGAGTCAAGCTCTGAGGACCCTTGCCAAGAATTCGCGGGTTCGCGCTTCCCGTGGGTTTTCCAGCACTTGTGAAGGCGGCCCATCTTCGAGAATTCGTCCCTGCTCCAGGAATATCACGCGAGAGGCTACGTCGCGGGCGAAGCCCATTTCGTGGGTGGCGACGATCATGGTCATGCCGGAGGAGGCCAAGTCTCGCATGACCTCCAGCACTTCGCCGACCAACTCGGGGTCGAGGGCGGAGGTGGGTTCGTCGAAGAGCATCGCGGCGGGCTTCAGGGCCAGGGCGCGGGCGATGGCGACGCGTTGTTGCTGACCGCCGGAGAGTTCGGCGGGGAGGGCGTCGCACTTTTGGCCGAGGTGGACCTGATCGAGCAGTTCGCGGCCTTGTTTCTCTGCCTCGGCGTCGCTCAGGCCGAGCACCTTGCGCGGAGCTAACGTCACGTTGCCAAGGGCGGTGAGGTGCGGGAAGAGGTTGAATCGTTGGAAGACCATGCCGATGTGGCGGCGGACTTCGTTGACCCGGTCGGCAGTGACGACTTCGTTCTGGAAAACGACTTGGCCGGCGGTAGGCTCTTCGAGGTGGTTGATGCAGCGAAGGAGGGTGCTCTTTCCGCTGCCGGAGGCGCCGATGAGGGCGACGACTTCGCCTTCGTTGATCTCCAAATCGATGCCCTTTAGCACCTCATTCGAGCCAAACCGTTTGGTCAGGCCTTGGACGGCGAGAATGCTCACGCCTTTGCTCCTTCGGGCCGGCGTCGGCCGATGGCCCAGCGTTCTTCAAGGCGGCGGACGAGCCAGGTGAGGGGCAGGGTCATTGCGAGATAGATAGCGGCGACGGTGAGGTAGATCGTGGTGGGGGAGCCGCCGTCGGTGGCGATCTCTTTGCCGACGCGCATCAGCTCGGCTAGCGCGACCACCGAAACGAGAGAGGAGTCCTTTAGGAGCGCGACGGCTTCGTTGGTCAGCGGCGGGAGGACGCGACGGATGGTTTGGGGAAGGATCACGTAGCGCATCGCCATCGAGTGGTTCATGCCCAACGAACGGGCGGCTTCCATCTGGCCGGAGTCGAGGCTCTCGATGCCGGCGCGGAAAATTTCCGAACTGTAGGCGGCGGCGTTGAGGCTGAGGGCGAGGACGCCGGCGACGAAGGGAGTTAAGTACTTGGAGATCCCTGGGGGGAGTACGGCCGGGAGAACGAAGTAGATCACGTAGATCTGCATCAGGAGCGGGGTTCCGCGAACCACCTCGACGTAGGCGACCGCCGGAGGTCGCAGAGCCTTGATCGGTGACAACCGAAGGAGCGCCAAGAGAAGGCCGCCAACCACACCGAAAACGAGGCTGAGGGCGGTGATTTGAAGGGTGAGGACCGCGCCGCGGAGCAGGAGCGGCATCGCCTTGGCAAGGAGGTCGCCCCGGAAGGTGAAGGAGCTTCCGCCCTGGTTGTCTGCGCTTACGGCCGGGACGGGTTTTTTGGAGAGGTCTTCCGCTTCCTTAACCGGCGAGCCCGCTGACTTCTGCGCGTCGAACTCAGCGACAAGGGCGGTGGTGTAGGGTTCTTGGAACCACTTCTCGTAGAACCGGGCATAACGGCCATCCACCATCATCCGGCCCAACGCTCGATTGATTTGGGCGACGAGCGGCTCGTTGCCTTTCCAGACGACGATGCCGAGATTCTCTTTGACGAAGGGCGGGCCAGCGATTTCGAGTTCGGGATAGCCGGTTCGGAGGATCGCTTGAATCGTTGGAAGGTCTCCGACGCAGGCGTCGGACTTCTTGTTTCGAAGGTCAAGAAGACCTTCTTGGATCTGGTCGAAGCGAAGCTGGTGGTTCTTCGGCACGCCGATTTTTTCGACGGCGAATTGGCCGGTCGTTTCGGCTTGAACGGAGACCATCTTGTCCTTGATGTCCTCCGGTTTCGAAATATGGGTGTCGCCCTTGCGTCGGGTGATGACTTGGCCGCTCAGGAAGTAGGGCCGGGAGAAGAGGTAGCCCTTTGCCTTCCGTTCGGCGGTGATGGTGACGCCGGCCATGACGAGGTCGGCCTTGCCGCTTTCCAGCGAACCGAGCACGCCTGCCCACTCTTGGTCGATCCAGCGGACCTTGACGCCGAGTTCTTTGGCGAGCTCTTGGCCGACGTCCACGTCGAACCCTTGGAGGTTGCCTCCGGGCTTGGTTTCGAACGGGGGATAGGTGGCGTCGGTCGCGATGACCAGCTCCTTTTTCTGGCGGATCCGATCCACGATCCCTTGCGCGCCGGCCGATGCGGCGAGCGCGAGAAGGAAGAGAGGAACGAGGATGCGCCGGGCCATATTCGCGAACTCACTATAACCCGAAAGGTCTTCTTTGGGCGCAGGATAAAAGACCTATTTCCGCCAAAACAGTAGACGAGAAGATACTGGTATCGGGGTAATATTTCGCTTCTCCTATGAAGGCCAACGGCTCCCGCACGCCCGCGTTGGCGTTTATCTTTGTTACCCTCCTGATCGACGTCCTCGGCTTTGGTCTGGTGATCCCGGTGTTTCCGGACCTGCTGAAGGAGCTTTCGCCGGTTCACGGCTCCGTGGCCGCTCAGGCGTCGCATTCGGCGACCGAGCTCGGTTTGATGGCGGCGGTCTTCGGGCTGATGCAGTTCCTCTTCGCGCCCATCCTGGGTGGATTGAGCGACAAGTACGGGCGGCGGCCGGTGCTGCTGGTCTCGCTCGCCTGCGCGGCGCTGGATTATGTTCTCTGCGCGATGGCGCCGAATCTAGCCTGGCTTTTCGTGGGTCGGGTCATCGCCGGCATCACCGCCGCAAGTTTCACTTGCGCGAGCGCCTACATCGCCGATGTGAGTCCACCCGAGAAGCGGGCGCAGAACTTTGGGATGATCGGCGCGGCGTTTGGCGCGGGTTTCATTCTTGGCCCGGCGCTGGGAGGCGTCGTGGGCGGCTACTTCTCGCTCCGTGCTCCATTCTGGGTGGCGGCGGGACTGTGCGGACTCAACTTCTTGTTCGGAATGTTCGTACTGCCGGAGTCGCTGGCGGTGGAGAACCGGCGAGAGTTCGATATCAAACGGGCGAACCCGTTTGGGACTTTCAAGGTGCTGTTTAAGGTCCAGTGGGTGTTCCTGCTGGTGGTGGCGTTGGTCTTCCTGTACCTCGCTCAGCAGTCTCTCCAGGCGACCTGGACCATTTCGGGAGCCCTTCGCTTTGGCTGGAAGCCGAGCGATATGGGCTGGAGCCTTGCCTTGATCGGGGCGATGAGCATTCTTGTCCAGATGGTGATTCTTCGTAAGATGCTTCCCCGTTTTGGGGAGGCGAAGACGTTGATGATCGGGCTGGTCTTCCAGTTCATCGGCTTCCTCGGGTTTGGGTTGGCGAGCCATTCGTGGATCATGTTCCTGATGACGGCGGTCTGGTGCCTCAGCTTCGTGGGCGGTCCCGCGACGCAGGGGATTATCTCCAAGCGGTTCGGCGATCACGAGCAGGGACTTGTGCAGGGCGGCCTCACCTCGCTGCAAAGCGTTACAGGCATCCTGGGGCCGTTGATCGCGACCTCCGTCTTCGCTTACTTCACGGCGCCGAACGCACCGATTTATGCGCCGGGAGCTCCGTTTATTTTGGGCGCGCTGTTCGGGGTGGTGACGGGTGGCGTCGCCTATTGGGCTATGGCGCTGCGGCGGTCGGATGCGATGCAGTCGGTTGGCTAAGGGCGGTGGTAGTTCTCCTTTCGCGGGATTGGCTTTTCGGCGCGAGGCTCTCAATACGTCGTCGGGCTCTCGTCCGGATTGACACAGAGTTCAGTGAGGGAGCGCAGAGAGTCACAGAGAGGGGGGGCGTTATTGAGAGAAGTCGTTAGTTGATGGCGATGACGCCTGCCCTCTCTCCAGGGGGTGAAGGTTCCTGGGTCGGCGAACCCCGTGGCCGCATTCTTACCGGCGTTGTTTGGCGACAAAAAAGGCCCCTGCGGAAACCGCAGGGGCCTTTTTTCAGAGGAGGCTCACCAGCCCCAGGATTTCTTGCCGATGAGACCCTTGGTGGGCGGGCCGCCAGCCTGGTTGCCGCCGCTGCGGTTTCCGCCGAAGCCACCGCCGCCGCCGCCCGGTCGGCCACCACCGCCGCCTCCGAAGCCACCGCCGCCGCCACCCTCACCTTTCGGGCGAGCTTCGTTGACGGTGATGGTGCGACCCTCGAGGTTGTGGTTGTTCATGGCCTGAACCGCCGCCTCAACCTGATCGGCCTCCACGTCGACGAACGCGAAGCCGCGTCCCTCGATGATGCGTGCGTTGCGCGCGCCAAAAGCGGAGAAGGCCGACGTAATGGTGTCGGAGGTTGCGGAATAGGGCAGGTTGCCCACGTAAAGAGTCTTGCTAGCCATAACGGGTTCTTCGTGGTGGATTCGAAGAATCCGCCGGGGCGCGCACGGTCAGACCTTTGCGCAACCCTCTTAGGGTACCTCCCCTAAACGATGAAAGGTCGAATTTTCGTCAAATCCTCGTCCATTTCTCATCGTGGCGGCAGCCTTGAGTGACCGTTAAGCGATCAAACGGATTTGGCCGTCCTGCATATCGTAGTAGCCTCCCAAAAGCCCGACTTCGCCCCGTTCGATCGCTCGTTGCACGGTGAACGAGTCGCGGCGGAGGGATTCCACGGTTAACCAAACATTCTCGATGACGGCTTGGCGATAGAGATCGGGTCCGCCTTTTAGGCGGGCCCGGTAAACCGCCATCTGGACGTCAAACCGGAGGGAACCGCCGGAGCTGCCCATTTTGCCTTCGACGATCTGTCCGACGGCGAGGCAGCCGGTGTGGCCGAGGACAAGAACAAGGGGGACCTTGAGCTCGGCGACGGCGATGTCGAGCATCCATTTGGCGCTGTCGCTGGCCACGTTCCCGGGCACACGGCTGGCGAAGATGCCGCCGAGGGGCTGATCGAAGAGGATCTCCGGGGCGACACGGCTATCAGAGCAGGCGACGATGGCCGCGATGGGTTGCTGGGCGGTGGCGATGGCTTGGAGGTCGCTCGCGTTGTAGGCCCGGGTTTGAGGTTTCCCGTCGAGGAAGCGTTGGTGGCCGGAATAGAGGCCAGATAGAGAATTTCGGACCCGCTCGTTGGTCGCGGCGTCGATGGCGTCTTCCCAACTTTGTGAGTTCAAGACGACGCGAGTGTACTTCTCGGATGGAGGGGCGGTAGGTCTTTCGGAGGCGGCAATGCCACTCTACAGGCTAGAGAAAATGCCAGACAGGCGTATGGTTAAGAGGTATAATCCAGGCTCCGCAAGGACCGGATAACTCCACTCCGCTATGGCTGATAACCTTCCGAATTCCGACGACCAGCTCGAACATATCGACGCGATTACCAGCAAGGTCGAGGGCGATTACAACGCTTCTCAAATCCAGGTTCTTGAAGGCCTGGAGGCCGTGCGAAAGCGGCCTGGCATGTATGTTGGCGACAACGGCAAGCGGGGTCTCCACCAGCTTTTCCGCGAAGTTTTGGACAACTCGGTGGACGAGGCGTTGGCTGGCCACTGTAACGACATTCAGGTCATCCTGCACTCGGATAACTCCCTGAGCGTCAAGGACAACGGCCGCGGCATTCCGGTGGACAAGCACGAGAAGATGGGCGTTTCCGCCCTTCAGGTCGTTATGACGGTCCTCCACGCGGGCGGTAAGTTTGGCGGTGAGTCGTCGGGCTATAAGACGTCGGGCGGCCTTCACGGCGTCGGCGTCTCTTGTACGAACGCGCTTTCCGAGTGGATGGAATCGACGGTTCGCCGCAACGGCAAGCTGTATCGGATTCGATTCGAGCGAGGCATTCCGGTGGACGACGTTCACGAAATCGGAACTGTGCCACTCGAAGAGACCGGAACCCAGCAGCGATGGCTGGCGGACGATACGGTTCTTACTACGACGGAATACGACGTTCCGCTTTTGAAGAACCGTATGAAGGAGCTCGCGTATTTGAACGCGAAGGTTCGCTTTAGCTTTACGGACGAGAACGAGCCGGATCACGATGAGTCGTTCTATTACGAGAAGGGCATCCCGCAGCTTGTCGAGGATCTCAACGATTCGAAGGACACGCTGACTCCGGTCATCTACTTCCGCCGCGTTCGCGAGAGCACGGAAGTCGAGATTGCGTTCCAGTACCACGATGGTTTCAACCAGACGGTGCTCGCGTTCTCGAACAATATTCATAACCCCGACGGCGGTACCCACGTTTCGGGCTTCCAGATGGCGCTCACCCGCGTGATCAACGCCTATGCGAAGCGGATGAACTTCCTGAAGGAGAAGGATTCAAACCTCTCTTCGGACGCGATCATGGCAGGGCTCACCGCGGTTATCTCGCTGAAGTTGGAGAACCCGTCTTACAACTCGCAGGACAAGGTTAAGCTCGTAACGCCGGAGGTTCAGGGGTTGACCAACTCTCTGGTGGGCGACGGACTTACTCAGTTCCTCGAGGAGAATCCGAAGCCGGCGAAGTACATCGTCGATAAGGCGATCGTCGAGCAGCGGGCGCGTGAAGCGATGCGCAAGGCGGCGGAGAACATTCGTCGCGGCAACGCGATGGACTCATTCGGTCTTCCGGGCAAGTTGACGGACTGCCAGTCGAAGAACATGGCGGAATGCGAGCTGTTCCTCGTGGAGGGTGACTCGGCGGGTGGCTCAGCGAAGGGCGCGCGCGATCGGCGGACCCAGGCGGTGCTTCCGCTCCGCGGCAAGATCTTGAACGTAGAGCGTGCCCGCCTCGATAAGGCGCTCGACAACGAGGAAATCAAGTCGTTGATCGCGGCCCTCGGCGTCGGTATCGATCTTTCGATGGGCAAGTCGAACGCGACGCGGTCGACCGATGCGGACACTGACCAGGAAGCGTTCGAGATGGTCGTCACCGAGTCCAAGACCAATAACGGTTATGGCAGCAAGAAGGAGAAAGAGAAGGATGAACCGACCTTCGATATCACCAAGTTGCGGTACGCAAAGATCATCATCATGACGGACGCGGACGTGGATGGCGAGCACATCCGGACGCTACTTCTGACGTTCTTCTACCGGTATATGAAGCCGCTGATGGACGCGGGCAACATCTACCTCGCGCAGCCGCCGCTGTTCGTTGTCAAGGTTGGCAACAACGAGCGGTACTACGCTTCTAGCGTGGAAGAGCGGGACGAGCTGATCAAGCTGCACCGTAAGAAGAAGGATCCGACGGTCACCCGGTTTAAGGGGCTTGGTGAAATGAACGCGGACGAGCTCGAGGAGACCACGATGAATCCGGCCAACCGCAAACTGGTCCAGGTTCACATGGATCCGCAGCTTGAGATGGAGATCGAGCAGATGTTCTCGCGCCTCATGGGCGAGAAGGTCGAGCCTCGACGGCAGTTCATCGAAGCGCATGCGAAGCAGGCGCACAACGTGGACTGGCACTACTGAGAAGGGTCATGGGTCGTTGGGTCTTTGGGCCGGGCGACCTCATTGAGGTTTTGATGACGCCGGAAGAAGCTCGGAAGCTGCAGGATGAGTGGATCGCCTCCCGGCCGAAGTGGGGGGATCAGGATGAGAATGGGATTGACCTGGGTCACCTTCGGACTAATCTGCGACTCACGCCAACGGAGAGGGCGGAGAAGCATCGTAGGGCGCTGGTCTTCGCGCTAGAATGGTCCCGTGGAGCGAACGACGCCGGACTTCGAGCACTTCATAACGGTTCTCGCTGAGTCGGGCGTCGATTTCGTGATCGTGGGTGCTTCGCCATGGTGCTTCATGGCAGCAACTACATGACCTCGGACATCGACTTCGCAATCTCTCGAGACCGGGAGAACCTTAAGAAGGTCGCGGCAGCCTTATCACAGGATCATCCGAAGCCGGAAGGTTGGCCGGCGGATTTGCCTTTTTATTTGGGATGAGGAAACCGTTCGGCGGGCGACTATTCTTACTCTTCAGACAGATCGGGGTTCGATCGATCTCCTTGGCGAGACCCCGGGCGTGGCGACCTATCAAGAGCTTCGCGAACGAGCCGTGTCAAACGAGGTTTACGGCAAGACCATAGCGGCGAACCGAACCAAGGATCAGGGACACATTCTCGAGTTGATGGCTTTAAAGAAGCTCACCCGACCAGATTGAGTCCCTGACTCCAGTCCACACCGATCCATCCAGCAACCGTCGCCCCTACGGCGTCGAAACCATCTAAATCTCCGAGTGCGTCCGCGCCCAAAGACGGCGACCAGAGAACGACTGGGACGTATTCCCGCGTGTGATCCGTGCTTTCGTCTGTAGGATCGTTGCCGTGGTCGGCAGTTAGGATCAAGAGATCGTCTGAATTTAAACGAGGCAGGAAATCGGCTAGGTAGGCATCGAAGGCTTCTAGGCAGCGAGCGAATCCGGTGGGGTCGCTGCGGTGGCCGTACTTCATGTCGAAGTCTTCGAAGTTCGCCCAGATGAAGCGGTTGGGCTCGTTGAGCGCGGCGAGGAGGGCCGCACCGTGCTCGTCGTTGCTTTGAGTTCTTGGACCGGGGAGGAAACTGCGACCGCCGAAGAGTTCGGGGACGACGCCGATGCCGCGGACGTTGCCGACGGCGTCGACCAAGTTTTGAGGCGGCACTAGGGGCCAATCTTTGCGGCGTTCAGTGCGGACCCAACCGCCCGGGGTACCGATGAAGGGGCGGGCGATGACGCGTTGGACTTGGGAGATCTCGCGGCCGATCTCGCACCATTCGTAGAGCTTTTCGATCGGGACGACCTCTTCGTGGGCGGCGACTTGGAAGACGGAGTCGGCGCTGGTGTAGAGGATCGGCTTGCCGGTGCGGACGTGCTCCTCGCCGAGTTCGTCGAGGATGGCGGTGCCGCTGGCTGGCTTGTTGCCGAGGACTTCCGTGCCGATTCGTTTTTCAAACTCTGCGACCAGATCGGCGGGGAAGCCGTCGGGGTAGGTGGGGAAGCGGGTGGGGACGCGGATCCCTGCGATCTCCCAGTGACCGGTGACGCTGTCTTTGCCGCCTTGGCTCATCGGGCGGAGGCGGCCCCACTGGCCTTCGGGCTCGGCCGAAGGGATGCCGGCGGCGGCGAGGAGGCCGAGGCGTTCGAGGGTGGGGGTTTTGAAGGGGGCGGCGTCGAAGACGTGGCGGAGGGTGTTGGGGCTCCAGACGTCGCCAAAGGCAACGGCGTCCGGGGCGGCACCGACGCCGCATCCATCCATTACGATGACGATTGCCCTTCGCATTCCTAAAGGGTACCGGCGGTAGGCTACCGAGCGTGAATGGTCGCAAGAGCTATCTGGGATGCGTTTTTGCCTTCGCTCTTGTTGCGATCGTTGTCGCCGTTCTTACGCCGGTTTTCTTGGCGGCCAAATCGGCGACCAGAATGGAAATCCGAATGGAGGAGAACGGACGGGTTGCGCGGGCGGTTCAAACCTATCTCGCCTCCCAAAAGGGCCACCTTCCGGGAGCCGACTGGCAAATCCAGCTTGCGAAACTCGATCCCGGGATCGAGAAGATTTTAAATAACCGTCGGGGCGGCGGGTATGCGGCGGTGCCTGGAACTTTGAATAGCCAGATCGGCAAGCTCCCGGAGGAAACCATTCTTTACGTGACTTATCACGGGGAATCTCTTACGGGCATCCTCAGAGACATCGGTGAAGTCGGAGACGCAGAGTTTGCCTGTCGGGCCTACGTGGTCAGGGTAGGCGACGTTGAGTCGCCAGCCGCTCGTGGCGGATGGCCCTTGGCGGAGGTTGCCTTCCAGCTCGGCCTCCAAGGAGCGTCCGGGCTCAAGAGGGATTGGCGGTAGGCTGCGGGAATCGTGCGCAGGGTCGGGGTATTTCTCGCATGGGCTGCGGCCCTCTTTGTTGCCTGGGTGTTTTTGGGAAGCCTCTCTCACGTGTTCGCCTCGGCAAAGGTGGCGGCCAAGCACACTCGGAATTTAGAAAGCCTCCGTCTCCTCTCGACGACCATTGCGAAGTATACGGAAGCTCACCAAGGGAGGCTGCCGGGGGCGGATTGGAAAGCGCAAGTCGTGAAAATTGAGCCGCGACTCAGGCCGTTTATAAGCCGTATGGACGGAGACTGGGCCGTCGGCCTCGCGGCGGTTCCGGGAACTCTCAATGCAAAGATCGACGATCTTCCCGACGAAACCATCCTATACGTTGGTTACCGGGGGACGGTACCCATCGACGTGATCAAGGACGTTGCCGATATTGGAGATGTGGAAGCTCCTGAACGCGCTCCGGCAATTACCGTTGCGAATCTATTCTCAAACGGAATGCGTGCCGGCGGTGAGAGCTCGGCAAGGATCGGATGGCAGTTGGGGCGGCAGCATGCGCCTGGCCTAAATTAGGCTCGAGACTCGGTAACCTCTTACCGGATGCCCACCTACGATCTTGGCTTTCTTGGCGGCGGACAGCTTGCGCGGATGTCGATTCAGGCGGCGCAAAGAATGGGGCTGAAATGCTTCTCGCTGGATCCAGGACATGAGACGCCGGCTTCCCAGATTGCGGATGCGGAGACGGGGCGGCTTGACGATCCGGCGGCGATTGCGACGATCTTGGCTTCCTGTGAGCAGGTCACGTTGGAGAATGAGTTCATTCCTGCGGGCGCGATTAGAGAGGCGTTGAGAGTAACTTCTCGCCACGAATCATGCATTGTTCCTGGGATCGATGCGCTGGCGACGATCCAAGACAAGCTCCTCCAGCGTCAAGCCTTCGACCGTGCAGGCGTTCCTTCCCCGAAAGCCGTTCCGATTGAGGAAGCCGAAACGCTTGGTTTTCCTTGCGTTCTGAAAGCCCGGTTCGGCGGTTATGACGGGAAGGGGACACGGTATGCCCGGACGAGGGAAGAGTTTGAGTCCCATCGGGCGCTGTGGGAGCAGGGCGGTTGGCTGGCGGAGGAGTTTGTGCCGTTTCGGCGGGAGCTGGCGGTGATGGTCTGCCTTTACGGGGAGAACCGGATCGCCTTTCCGACGGTGGAGACGGTGCAGACGAACCATGTTTGCGATCTGGTGTTTCCGGTCGGCGTCGACGCCTCGGAGATTGCGATCAGGGCCGTCGAAGCGGTTGGGGGGCAAGGGCTATTTGGGGTTGAGTTGTTCCAACTTGAGGATGGTTCGATCAGCGTGAATGAGTTGGCGCCGCGGCCCCACAATACGGGCCATTACACGCTCGATTGGGGTGGGCCCTCGCAGTTCGAGGCGCATGTTCGGGCGGTGATGGGATTGCCGCCGGTGTTGGCCCAGTCGTTCGGTTTTGCGGTCATGGCGAATCTGCTCGGCCAGGAGGGTGCGGGAGACTACCGTAAAGGCCTTGCTCCGGCCCTTGAGGTTGACGGTGCACGGTTTCACTGGTACGGCAAAGCGGAGGCTAAACCAGGAAGGAAGATGGGCCACCTTAACGTAGTCGGCGGGCCGGGTGAGCCAGTGGCGGAGGTGGTTGAGCGGGCAAAGGCCTCTCGGGCGGCGTTCTACGCAGGGTGGACCCAGTGAAAGGCATTCTCGGCGTCCATCACGTGGCGCTGATCGTGGCGAACTACGAACGGTCGAAGCAGTTTTACACGGAGGTTTTGGGGGCGACGGTGATCTCGGAGGTGTATCGCGAGGAGCGGCATTCTTACAAGCTCAACGTGGCCTTTCCCGATGGCGTGGAGCTTGAGATCTTCGACTTTGCGGGTGCTCCGATGAGGCCAAGCCGGCCTGAGGCGCAGGGACTTCGACATTTGGCGTTGAAGGTATCGGACCTGGATGCGGCGCTGGCTCACGTTCGAAGCTTCGGGGTGGAGACGGAGGACATTCGGGTGGATGAGCTGACGGGGAATCGGTTCGTGTTCTTCGGCGACCCGGACGATCTTCCGATTGAGTTGGTTGAGATTCGGGGGTAGGGCAGTTTTTGGGTGTTCCCGGAACCTCTCCCCCCGGCCCCCTCTCCAAGACGAGCCACTTGGAGAGGGGGAGAATCGGAACTGCGTAGATCCTAGGCGTGACCACGTTTAAGATCGGCGGAGACCTGGAGGTCAATCGTCTTGGGTTCGGCGCGATGCGCATCACCGGTAAAGGGATCTGGGGGCCGCCGGCGGATCATGAAGGATCGATCGCGGTGCTTAAACGGGCGGTGGAACTCGGCGTCACCTTGATCGACACGGCCGATTCCTATGGGCCGTATGTTTCCGAAGATCTGATTGCGGAGGCACTCTCGCCGTATCCGTCGGGCCTCGTGGTCGCCACGAAGGCGGGACTTACGCGGCAGGGACCGGATAAGTGGCTGCCGGTAGGGCGTCCAGAGTACTTGCGGCAGTGCTGCGAAATGAGTCTACGGCGGCTTAAGCTGGAGACGATTGAGCTTTATCAGCTTCACCGCATCGACGCTAAGGTCCCGGCGGAGGAGCAGTTTGGCGTGCTAAAGGATCTCCAGAAGGAAGGAAAGATCCGGCACGTGGGTCTTAGCGAGGTCACCGTCGAGCAGATTGAGGCGGCGCGGAAGGTGGTGCCCATCGTGACGGTTCAGAACCTCTATAACTTGGCCAACCGGCAGTCGGACGCGGTGCTTGAGTACTGCGAGCGGGAGAATATCGGGTTCATCCCTTGGTTCCCCGTTGCCGCGGGCAATCTGGCGAAGCCGGGCGGGATTCTCGATGAGGCGGCGAAGGCGCACGAGGCGACGGTCGCCCAGTTGGCGCTGGCGTGGCTGCTCCGGCGCTCGCCGGTTATGCTTCCCATCCCAGGCACTTCCTCGGTGGCTCACCTAGAGGAGAATATGGGGGCGAATGGGCTCGAACTCACGGATGCGGAGTTCGAAGCTTTATCGGCAGCGGCCTGATTTAGCAGCGGAACGGCGACGGGGGCGTCGCCGCTACGTGTCTGAGTCCTTACGAGAAGATCGGTGCGAGAATCGCCACCATGAGGGCGACGATAGCGAGGCAGGCGATCTGTTCGAGAATGGTAGTTGTCTTCATGACGGGTTTCCGATCCTTCAATTCGAAGTTTCGGAGCACCCCCGTTAAAAGCGTAGGTTTCTCTTGAAATGCACAAGATTTTGCGATTGAGAAGTCAGGAATGAAGCAGCCAGCCTCGCATGGCTTTGATTTTTGAATGGCCTCCCTCGGAGAATAGGGCGACGCCATCGCCCGTCACGGGCAGATGCTCGGCATGTGAGATGAGGCTCCCTTCGCCCTGGCCGGCGTAGACGTCTACGGTGGTTCGGTCGAGGAAAATTCGCAGTTTGAGTCCTTTCGGCCCAGGCGCCTCCGGCAGCACTACCGATCGCCCAGGAAGGGAAAGCGTACGAGAGGCGGGGGCATAGCTCACCTCCAAAGCGCCGGAACGAAGCCGCACTCCTGCTTTGGTGGCTGCGTCTGGCAGGAGAGTCATCTCGATCTCCAACGTCTGTCCAGAGATCTGCGGTACCTCGAAGGTACCGTTGACCTCGGCGTCGCCGACCTTGATTTCCGGGCCCCGGAGTTTCGTAAGTTCCTTGACGGGCAATCGAAGCAGAGTCCCATCCTTTCCGACCTTGAGTTCGCTTGGCAGCGTGAGGAAGCCGTTCCACCCTCTGTGCTTGCCGGTGTTGACCCAAGCGGAATGGATTACCCGCCCTTTGACGCCTTGGAATAGCTGGCTGGCGTATGAGCCGTCGGCCAAGACGCCGCGCTTCTCGGTCACGAAGCGAGTGTTTTGAAGTTCGCCCACGAACGACTCGACCCGTCCGTGAACCGAGATCAAGAGGACGCACTTGCCATCGATGAAGGCGATGTTCGGGCACTCGATGTTGTGAACGTCCGCGTCCGGATGGGTGAACATGAGGCCGAGGTACTGCCACTGACGCAGGTCTGGGCTGATCGATTTGTAAAGCGCGACGACGCCTTTGCCATCGAGACCCCCACCGACCGCCATGTACGTCAGGCCAAAGTCTTGGAAGAGGAACGGGTCGCGCCACTCGGCAAGCGGTTTTCCGCCGTGGATCGATTGGGTGATTTTGACAGGGTCTTTGCGCCAGTGGAGGAGGTCGTCGTCTTCCGGCGTTGCGATCCACTGTTCGGGTTCGCGGCCATCGCCGATGCTGGTGTAGAAGGCGACCGGCTTTCCGCCTTCGACGGGAAAGACACTGCCGGAGAAGACGTGACGCTCGCCCAGACCGAGCGACGGCCAGAGGGCGACGGGAAGGTCTTCCCAGTGCACCAGGTCCTTACTGCGGGCGTGGCCCCAGTGCATGTGCTCCCATTGGTCCCCGTAAGGATTGTGCTGATAGAACATGTGGTACCAGCCCTTGTAGAAGATTGGCCCGTTGGGGTCGTTCATCCATTGGGCCGGGGCGTGGTAGTGGAACTGGGGCCGTTCCGGGTCGGCGGCTGCCGGGGGGATGGCCGCCTGAATAGCGGCATTGGCTTTATTGAGGGCGGCATCGCGCTCTTGGTCCTGGGTTAGCATCGCAAGAAGGAGGGCGGAGAGACCGACCATGTTTCGAATACTATACTTGGGTGGGTAGCCCGCTTCGGGTCATGAGTTTCAACATCCGCTACGGTCTGGCGGACGACGGCCCAAATCGGTGGGAACTACGGGCACCGTGGGTGGTAGCGGTTCTTGAGAAGCATCGGCCGGAGTTGGTGGGGCTTCAAGAAGCGATGGATTTTCAACTCGACGCGCTTCTGTCCGCCGGAGGCTATGCGGCGGTGGGCCTGGGCCGCGAGGATGGCCGCTCGGCGGGCGAGCACGCGGCGATTATGTACGACGTCTCCCGGCTAAGGCTTCTTCGCTCGGATACGTTTTGGCTCTCAGACACGCCTGACGTCATAGCCTCTCGAACCTGGGACCATCGCGTTACGCGGATCTGCACCTGGGCGCATTTCCGGGACCTGAGAAACGGAGGCGAGTTTTATCACTTCAACGCTCACCTGGATCACGAATCGTCCTTTGCCCGAGAGAAGGGAATCGAGCTGATTCTAAACCGCATCGACGGGCGGAATCCCTCGGATCCGGTCATCCTGACGGGCGATTTCAACTGTGGGGAGTCAGATCCTGTCATCGGTCTCGTTCGGGCTGCCGGTTTTCGAGACACTTTCCGGGTGATGTACCCGGATGCGACGGATTCGGTGACGTTCAACGGGTGGAATCCCGAGCCGGAGGGGGACAAGATCGACTACATCTTGGCGCGCGAAGGGACCGCCGTTTTAGGTTCGGAAATTCTTCGGGATCGTTTTGAAGACCATTGGCCGTCGGACCATTTCCCGATCACTGCAACCATCGAGTTTCCCTAGGCGATTTTGTTCCGCAAGGCTTGCAACCGGAACGCGAGTTCGGTAATCTCACGCTCGATGGCGCAAGCATCGCAAGGCGGGCGGAGATCGGAACGCGAGGCGCGGGCCGACGGCGCTCCCCCGGCGGCCACGCGCTTGTTGCGCAGTACCGCGCAGGGTCGGCCTATGGCCGGAGCCCTTTGGCCCAAAGGGCCCAGCGGGCCTCCAGATTTCACTAAGGGAGGCGTATCGTAGGAATATGGACACGGCGTCCCTCCCACCCCTGCTCGAGCATTCGAAAGGCCTGAACCACCTCGCGTTCGGATCGGACGGAGCCCGGCTGGCGGTGGCGGACACGGCGCTCAACGTGGAAGTTCGCGAAGGCGACCGGCTGGTCTGGGCTCGCTCTTTGGCAAGCACGAACTATAAAGTGATGGGCATTCAGCGCATCCGAGGAATCGCCTTCGCTCCCGATAGCTCGGCCCTTTACGCCTTGGCCTCCGACATCCTTTACGCCTTGGACGCCGAGACTGGCGAAGAGCTTTGGCGCTACCAGCCGCCCCGTGCCCTCGGCTTCCTCGTCGTCTCCACCTCCTCGCTCGCCGTGCGGGCCGACGGTCTTGTCGCGGCGGCGTTCGACAATGGTGCGATCGGCGTCTGGACTCCCGAAGGGATCCTTAAAGGGCTTTGGAAGGACGTCGACACCCAGCGTCACATGGCGTTCCTGCCCGATGGGCGTTTGGTGGGCGACGATAGTTTTGGCCTAACCGTCTTCGACGTGAGCACCCGCAAGCGCGTCCGTCGAACCTCGCTGCACGACCGCGCTTTTGGCCTGGCAACTTCCGCCACGGGCCGAGTGGCGGTCCGGACTCTCCATGAGGCATGGCAGATGTCTCCGGAAGGCGAGATCTACTCGAAGACCCCCGTCGAACCGGGCCTACCGCTCTTAGCCTTTCACCCGACGGAGCCGATGCTCGCCCTCGGCGCCGCGCACGCGGTGCACCTGGTTGATTCGGAAGGGAAGAAGCTTCACCGGATTCCGGTGGAGGATACGACGGTCGTCTCGATGGCCTTCACTCCCGATGGCCGCGTGATCGTGGGCGGTGCGGATCGTTCCGTCCGTTTCCTAGAAACGGCCTAGTCCGGGGCACCGGATCGGGTATTATCTCTTGTCGTACGCGCTCGTAGCTCAGTGGATAGAGCATCAGCTTGCGGAGCTGAGGGTCGGAGGTTCGAGTCCTCTCGAGCGCGCCAAAGTTTAGAGAATGAGGCTTGTCCAGAAGGGCAGGCCTTTCTTATTTCTTGACTCTTTTCATGGGAACGGGCTAAGCTCGAAGAGATGGCCCCTCTGGCTTCCCGATCATCCAAATCCGCCCGTCGTCCGGCCCTGGTTTTGTGGGTTGTGCTCTGTCTGGGGCTGGTGTGGGTTGCGAAGTTCGTTTGGGAAGTCAATCAACCGCCTTACTCCGCGCTGCTGTCCAGGCTGTCAACGCAGGACCCTGGCAAGCATTTTGCGGTCTATCGCTATGAAGTCCCGATCAACGCTCATTTGACAAACTTGAGGGTCGATCATCTTAAGTTGAGCAAGGGTGAGCCGTACGTGACGACCACGGTGTCGTTCGCGTCGACGGCCAGCAAGACGATCGCCCCGGTAGTAAATGTGAGCCTTTACGATGGAGAAGGCAAGCTCATTGTGCGCTCGCCGATGGTGGATCCTAATGTGGCGGAATTGTCGCCAAACCATGCGGTCGTTATCGAGCGTAAGCTGATGATTGGGACCCGGCAACCGGTCATTGTTGCCGTCGACGATGATCCTTCGTAAACAGATGCGAGCGATCACTCCATAGGAATCGATTTTCTTCGCGTAAGGCTTGCTTATTTGGGTACCCCCTTGGGGTATCTTTTTAGTGTGATACGAAGCCGTCGCATAAACCTGGATCGCTTTGGAGCGATGGCGAGCACGATCTGTGCGGTGCACTGCCTTTTGACGGGTGTGGCGCTGGGTCTGCTGAGCGTGATGGGACTCGGGTTCCTCGGCTCGCCGGTGGCGGAATTTTCCTTCCTCACGGTTGCCGTGGTCGTCGGTGTGGCGGCGGTTTGGCATGGCTCGAAGCGGCATCACAGCGTGATCCCGGCCCTCATGTTTGTGACGGGTTTGGCGTGCTGGTTGACCAGCCACTTCGCGTTCGGGCATGGGACCATTGGGGGAACGGTGTTCTCCGTGGCCGGTGGGCTCTGTTTAGTGAGCTTCCATGTGCTGAACCAGCGGATGGCGCACGTCTGCGGTTGCGGCTGCAAGCACAACCATTAAAGAGTAGCGGCGACGCTACTTGCGTTGTTTTTCGGCTTGATTGGGGGGGCTGTCTTGCTCTCCCCCCGGCCCCCTCTCATCGCCCGACGACGGCTTTGCGTACACCGGGCCGCCTGGGCCGGGGCGACGAGAGGGGGAGTTTTTTACGCCAAGGCCATCGGCATGATGACGCAGAAGTAGCCGGACTCGTCGTCTGCCGGGCGGAAGACGGCGGGGCGGGAGGACTCGGTCATCTCAACGCGGACGCCGGGGCCAGCGATGGGGCTGAGGGCGTCGACGACGTATTTGCCGTTGAAGGCGATCTCGACATCGCCGTTCTTGGCGATCATCAGGACCTCTTCCTTTGCCTCACCCTTCTCTTCGCTACGAGCGGCGATCACGATCTGGTCGCCTTGGCCGCGGAAGCGAACGCGGTAAGCGTTGTCACGGGCGAGAATCATGATTCGGTTGACCTTTTCGAGAAGCTGATCCGATTCGACCGACCAGGTACGCGTAGTCTCGGCGGGCACAACCCGCTCCCAGTTGGGATAGGTGCCGGCGAGGAGTTGGGCGACGACCTTGGCGCTGCCCGCTTCGACGCCGATGCGTCCGCCGCCGAACTTAAGGACGACTTCCGAATCGTCCGGCACGGGGAGGGCCTTGATCGCTTTGAGCGCCTTCTCCGGAACGACCACCGAGATGTTCGAACCGATGCCGGCCTGCTCGATCTTGCGAACGGCGAGGCGGTGGGTGTCGGTAGCGACGAGGGTCAGGACGTCGCCGTCGTAGTTGAACAGCACGCCGGTGAGAACCTGGCGGTGGGAGTCGGACGAGACGGCGAAGAGAACGGAGTCGACGGCGTTCCGCAGAACGCCCATCGTGAGGGTTAGCTCACCGTCGCCGCCAAAGGAGGGCGGTTCGGGGAAGTCTTCCGCGTCCAGGGTCTGGAGGCGATACTCCGACTGGCCCTGCACGAGCATGGCGCCTGCGGCGTCGGTGGTGTAGAGAGAAACGGGCGATTCGCCCAGCTTGCTCACGAGGTCGTTCAGCAGTCGGGCGGGGAGGCAGAGAGCCCCGGGTTCTTCGACCACGCCGGCCACGTCGCGCTCGACCCACATCTCACCGTCGCAGCCCAGGACGCGAACACCGCCGTCCATGGCCTCGATCTTCAGGTTCTGAAGAATCGTGACGGAAGTGCGGACGGAAGCGGCGGCGGTGGCAGCGCTTACGGCCTCGAAAAACTCCTTGCGGGGGACATCAAGCCTCATGGATTTATTTGAATTCAGCCCTGGATGGGCAATTGGTACTGCAGGTGAGCGGGCTCCGGCGAGCTGGTGTCGAAGTAAGCGCCCCGAAGGAGAAGCTTGTTGCGGATTCGTTGGTACGACTCCTCGGTAAATTGGGCATCGTCCGCATTGCGGAGGATGTCGACGGTCGAGCGCATGCTCGCCATTTCGACGGCGAGGTCGGCGTCGTTCAACGCCGCGGCCTCCATTTCGGTCTCAAGTTCGCTGGGGAGTTCTCGTCCCGCATATAGGTCAACGAGTTTACGAAGATAATCGTGGTCCATAAGTCCTCTCGAATTGGGTTCCTAGCTTGTCTCGCAGAGCGCGCCTACCCCGGTAAAGTCTCGACTTTAGGGCAGGCACGCTGATTTTCAGGAGCTCGGCCGCTTCCCTCGCGCCCATCTCTTCGAGGTCGCAGAGGACAAGGGGCTCTCGATACTCCGCAGGGAGTCCATCGAGCGCCTGCTGCACGGTGACGCGCAGGGTCGAGCGGTCTTCAGTGCCCGGATATTGGGCGTCGGGCGGCAGTTCCATAAGGCGGTGCTGCCGAAGTTTGTCGATACAGAGGTTCCGCGCGATGCGGAAGATCCAGGTACGGAAAGCGCCGTCCGCGCGGAGCTCAGCGGAGCGGCGGAGGACACGTAAGAACGTCTCGGCCGTCGCATCTTCTGCGTCGGCCCGGTTTCCGAGCATCCGGTAGGCGTAACGGAAGATCCGCTCGCCATAGAGCTCGTAAAGTCCACCGAGAGCGTTGGGATCGCCCTCTGCGAGGGCGGTGATCCACCGCTTTTCGGCCAAAGAATCGCGTAATGCGTCATTCGGCATAGAAAGGGACGACCTTCGCGCGGAAAACGATGCGCGAGACCTGAGAGTTTAGCTGAAACCGATCGTCAGGGGGCAGTGACTGCCCCCTTTTGTGCCGCATTAGCGGGTCGCGAGCTTGACGAAGCGGATAGTGGGGGCGGAGGCGCCGGTGGCATCCTCTTGGCCCGAGACGAGCGCGAGGTAAACGCTGCCCGCATCCAGGGTGGTGGTTGCGGCGGCGAAGACCTGATCCGTACCGTTCTGGCGAACCTCGAACGTCTGCGAGCCGGAATCTACGTCGATCGAACGGGTGGCGCCGAAATCGATATCCGTGGTGTTCACCACGGGAGGATCTTCGGGATTGCGGAAGTCGATGCTCGGGGTGCTGAAACCAGACTTTCGAACGAAGGTGTGGACGATGAGCAGTCGAGTACGGCTGCCCGTGGGGGCCGTTCGGTCGATGTTCCCGAGGGCGATCACGAGCCGCTTTTCACGTTCGGTGTCTTGGGTGAGGTCGGGGTTCCGCAGGCCGAGGGCCACGGAGACGTAATCCTCATCGGCGGTATAGGTTTCGGTTTCGCTCCAAAGAACCTCCGAGCCGCCCGCCGGGGTGACCGAGACGTCGTAATCCCCGGCCTTGACGTCCGAGAAAGCGGTCGCGGTGCCAAAGGTTACGCCGCTGGCCTTGCTCACTCCGTTGGAGTAGAAGTCCAGATTGCCGGCATCCGGCGAGGCGTTGACGTAAGCGATGTGAGCCGGCTTTGCGGTACTGCCGCCTCCGCCTCCGCCGCCACAACCGAAGAGCGCGAAGGCCCCGAGTACTCCAAAGATCAGTCTTTTCATCCTAAGTCTCCGCTCCCTTGAGCGTACCGCCCCGGTGTGGCACCGAGAGACGGCCAAACATTGGCCAACGCCGTATAGCATAGCGGACAACCTGCCAGCCCCGATTGGGTGGCCTTTGCCGCGGTGGTTCCGCAGTGAGGGCAAACCTCACGCGGGGTGGGATCGGCGACCATCGCGCGAGCCAGGGTCGCCAGGCCGGCGATGCCGGATCGACGCTCCGCACAAGCCGGACAAAGCGCTTCGTGAACGCCTCCCTTACCGAAGGTGACGCCCGCGCCACCTCCACATTGAGAACAGGCCTCCCTCAGGCGAGCACGCCCTCAAGGAAAGGCGTGCCCTCGGCGGTGTGGGCGCGGAAGCGGGCCATCAGGTCACGGGTCACCGGACCGGGGAGTCCGGTTCCGATTGGCCGCGTGTCGAGCGAGATCATCGGAATAACCTCGGCGGCAGTTCCGGTGAGGAAGGCTTCGTCCGCAGTGTAGACGTCGAAGGGCGTCATGAACGCCTCTTCCACTTCGTAACCCGCATCTTTCGCCAACTTCATGACGGTGTTGCGAGTGATGCCTTCGAGGATTCCGCAGGCCGGGTGTGGGGTGCGGATTTTCTTTCCGTGGATGAGGAACAGGTTGTCGCCCGTGCACTCGGCGAGGTAGCCCTGACCGTTCAGCATCAGGCCTTCGCCCGCGCCGGCGCGGTTGGCTTCGGCTTTGGCGAGGATGTTGGAGGCGTAGCGGCCGATGCACTTGACGCGGGGGTCGAGGCAGTCCGGCGGGATGACGCGAAGGGAAGTGGTGACGACCTCCAGGCCGTTCTCGTAGGCCTCCGGTGGATAGAGCGCCAGCGTGGAGACCATGATCATCACGTTCGGCTCGCGATCCATATTCTTCGGATCGAGGCCCAGGCCGGTGCCGCGGGTGACGTTCAGGCGGATATAGCCGTCGGCGATCTCGCTTTGGCGACAGACGTCCAGAAGGGTTTTCTTTAGTTCGTCGAAGCCGATCGACATTTCATAGCCGAGGTAGCGGCAGCCGTGGTAGAGGCGGGCGAGGTGCTCGTCGAGCTTGAAGACTTTGCCGCCGTAAATCCGGATGCCCTCGAAAAGGCCATCACCGTAAAGGTGGGCGTGGTCGGCGACGCTCGTCGACGCGGTTTCGAGGGGCGTGATTTGCCCGTTGAGCCAGACCAATCTCGGCATAGGTTCAGGATACTTGGGTCGCGTCGATTCGAACAAGCCAGGGAAGGGGAAAGGAGAGGGACTTACACGGTTCTGCCCTAGGACTTCCGAACCATTTGGGGGTTTGCGTCGTCTTTCGCTGCGTTTAACACGCTTCCAAGGGTGCGTTCGATCATAATATTCGAGTCCCCTTTAGGCCCGATGGTTCGGACCGGTATGAACAAGATCTTGCTCGGCTTCCTCCTTACAACCGCCACCGCCGGTACCGGCGTCGGCATCATTGCTTTCCGCCAAGTCCCAACGATCCGCGCCAATGTTTACGTTGGGCCGATCGCCGTGGGTGGACTGGAGCCCGCCACGGCGGCGCGGAAGATTCGAGCATGGTGGGGGACCGAGCGACTGGAGAAGTTGAAACTCGTCTGCTCGGCTTCCAACGTGGTTCTGCCGGAGATGACGGCCACTCAACTTGGGGTTGGGGTCGACGATGCGGGCATCGTAGCCGGTCTTCCGTTGTCCGGTTTGACCGACGGATTTTCGTCTCCTCCCGATCGGCAGGATTTCCCAATCCAATATAAGCCGAACGGCGCGAACCTTGTACCGATCTCCGAGATGCTGAAAGCGAAGGTCGGTCCGCCCAAGCCCGCTGCGGTTCGCTGGGTGGGCATGGTGGAGACGACGCCGGAGACGAGCGTTTACCGGCTTGATGCCAAATCTCTGCCCGACGCGGTGATTGGCGCTTTGGAGGGCGACCGGACGGTGGACCTCCCGGTGATCCAAGCGCCAAAGAAAGTGTCGGACGAGGCGCTGGCCGAGATGACGGATCTGGTTGCCGAGTACACCACCCATTTCCCCGCATCCAACCGCCCACGTTGCGCGAACATTAAGCTGGCCTCCTCCAAGCTGAACGGCGTCATCCTGTTGCCCGGTGAGAAGCTAAGTTTCAACGGTACGGTCGGACGGCGCACGGTTAAGGCCGGATTCAAAGAGGCGGGCGTTTACAAGCAGGGCAAGCACGACGTGGGGATCGGCGGCGGCATCTGTCAGGTCAGCTCCACGATGTATAACGCGGCGCTGTTCGCCAACCTCAAGATTCGTCAGCGTTCGAACCACTCGATCCCGGTGGCCTATGTGCCTCTTGGTCGCGACGCGACGGTTGACTATGGCTCCCTTGACCTGGTGCTAGAGAACAACTCGAACGCGCCGATCGGGGTGACCAACGTGTATCAGCCGGGCAGCCTTACTTTCCGAATCCTCGGCAAGAAAGACCCAAGCCTTGCCGTGAAGGTTGTTCAAGAGGGCGAGTCTTCTTGGGATATCCCGGAGAAAACGGTGGTTGACCGGACCCTGCCGCCTGGTGCGCGCCGGATTACCGAGAAAGGTTCGCGTGGCCACGCCATCCGCACCTATCGCCTCGTTTATCGAGATGGGAAGCTGGTCGAGCGACAGCCCCTTGGCCGTTCGAACTATGGCGGCGGTCCTCGGATCGTCGCGGTCGGTCCTTCGAACTTAGTCCGTCCGAAGCCGGTAACCGGCCCGCCCCAGGCGGAGATCCTCTCGAACGAGACCCTTCCGACGGGCGGCTAGATCGGCGCCCGTCCGTACTGTTTGTCGAAATCTTTTTGGCGGGCTTTGAGGTCTTCTTCTCGCAGCCGCTGCTCTTCGGCAAGGCGGCGAGCGTCGATAGCCTCGGGTGAGTCGGGGTCGATGGCGGAGAGCTGATTCCCGCGCGTCTTAAGCCGGATCGCCGCCTCGTGGTCGGCGGTGGCGGTGTGCTGTCGCCGTTTCAGTTCCAATGCTTCCGGCCAAGCTTCGGGCGGCAGCTTCCAGAACCACTCGCACCAGGCTTTAGTGGTGAGGTTCTGGATTGCGGCCAACTCGAACTCGGCACGTTCGATATGGTCAGCCGCTTCGGGGCCGTGTTTGCGGCGGAAGAAGGCGTAACGGATACGGTCGAGCATGGATTAGTTATATTTGCGTAATCGCGAGGGGAGCATCGGGCATGTCCGCAAGATTAAGCGGCGGCTTTCCATGCTTCGTGAAAAAGGGTTCGGCGAACAGCCGGTAAGCGTAGTCGCACCGTTCGATTCGAGTTCGGAGCCCGAGTAGCCGAATGTCGAGAACCCTTCTGGCCTCAACGTCGGAGATGCCAGACAAGGTGTCCCGTTCAGCAAGCACCGACTTTAGCATTCTGCGCAACAGGATCATCTCCATCCAAACGGCGTAAGCATCGCTCCCACGTTCTCGGTCTTGCTCCGGGAGAGAGGAAATCCAGATATTCCAGATTCCGAAGGAAGGCTGCACCCCGTCGTTTGCCAAACGGGCGGCCTCTTGGATGACTTCGCGGGCTTTTGTGAATTTAGGTGAATCTACATGGGGGGCATCAGCCAGAGGACGAAATTCCTCCTGCAGACTTGTGGAGAGCGCCTCAAAATCGGCAATCTCCGCCGAGGTGAGCGGCCGGACTTTCCTCGTCGTTTGAGCTGCAACAAGATGGCTCGACCAGAAGGCCCGGTATCGCTCTTCATAATCGTCCCACCGAGCAGCGACGATTTCGACGTCCTCCAACCGATCGTCCACCTCCATTTCGAATGCGGAGGACGCTTCCCAGTTAAACGACCTCTTTGGAGTGCATCTCCGAAGTTCAAATTCTTCGCGTCGGAGGTCAACCGCTTTGCCCCAGGCCTCAGGCGGAAGGGCTTTGAAGCGAATCAGCCAACCGTCGAGGCTAGGTTCCGCCCACTCGTCAAGCGGAAGTCGACGAAGCTCCCTTGCAGCTTGGGCACGAAGGCGGGCGCGGATCAAGGCACTCTTAATTCGGCCGGCCATATCTAATTAACGGCGATGGGCGAATCAGGTTGCGGGGGCTCCTCATTGGTCTCAGTTCTCCAGTTCCTGGCAAATTCTTAATGTAAATTTATCGAACTACTAGTACGTATTTGTCCGTCCGCCATTTGGTTCAATCGACGTGGTTGATCTCAAGGTCATGAAATTACAATCTTTTCGGTCTATTTCTCTGCTCGCTTTCGGTCTCAGTGCCCTCTCTGCTTCCGCGTCGGTCAGCAACTATAAGCTCACTGACCTTGGCTTTCCAGGCTTCAATGGCGGTGCGTCTGGAATCAACAGTACCGGCCAAGTTGCCATTACTGACGGTAACGGTCCGTTCGATACACGAGCGTATCGATACTCATCGGGAACCAACACTCTTCTTGGCCCAACCAATCTGGGTAGCAGCGCTTACGACATCAACGACTCCGGAACGGTGGTCGGCAGCATCCAGGTGGCTCCGAACGGCTCTAGCCATGCGGCGATCTTCTCCGGCGGAACGGTCACTGATCTCGCGGGCACCTCGTTTGCCAGTTCTATTTCGAATAACGGCAAGATCACGGGTTCCGGAAACGGTCAAGCATTCCTTTACAGCGGTGGCACCACAACCTATCTTGGAGCTCTTCCCGGGGGTGCGATTTCCACCGGCTACGGCGTCAATAATGCGGGAACCGTGGTCGGCGTGGCCGAGACGAAAGTAGGCGGCAACACTCTTTACCGTGCCTTTAGTTCTACCGGGGGCGTCATGACAGATCTCGGGACGCTCGGCAGTACGGCTCCGGGCTATTCGAGCACGGCCCGCGCCGTCAATAACTCAGGCACCGTCGTTGGCTACTACACCTCACCGACGTATTCGAGCGGGAACGGCTTCTACTACTCGGGAGGTGCCATGCACCCGCTCACCGGTCTCTATACGCTTGGATGCACAGCGTACGGGATCAACGATTCTGGACGAATCGTTGGTACTTCCGCCGTGCTAAGTGGGCAACGCGCGGTGGTTTACGACAACGGCATTGCGGTCGATCTCAACAAGAAGGTCGTTCCATCGACGGCGACGGGCTGGGTTCTGCGCTGGGCCTACGACATCAACAGCAAAGGGCAGATCGTGGGCATCGGCGAGTATGGCGGCCAATACCGCTCCTTCCTGCTAACTCCGGTACCGGAGCCCGGCACCTGGGCTGTCCTTGGTCTCGGAACTCTTGCCGTGCTTCGCCGCCGCCGTAAGGCCTAACCGCATCCAATCGTGCCTACGGGATGGATCTCCCGTGGGCACGAGGTATACTCCTCGCTCCACCGAGAGGTTGGGACGGCGCTGCCAGTGTCCGTCCGTTTTTCGCGGTGGGGAAGAAAAAATCATGGCTGGCATTCGCATCCGAATCCGTCTCCGTGCTTACGAGCATCGGATCATCGACCAATCCGCCGAGAAGATCGTCGACCAGGCGAAGCGCACGGGCGCCCGCGTCAAGGGTCCGATTCCGCTCCCGACTCGCATCCGCAAGTTCTGCGTTATCCGCGGACCGCACATCGACAAGGAGTCGATGGAGCACTTCGAACTGCGAACCCACAACCGTCTCATCGACATCCACGAACCGACCAACAAGACGATCGACGCCCTCATGCGGCTCGATCTTCCGAGCGGTGTGGACATCGAAATCAAAACCGCCTAAGAAACGGTTTCAAAAAGAAAAGGGCTGGAAGCAAATGCTTCCAGCCTTTTTCGGTTTTAGCCCTTCCGTTTGCGGCGAAGCAGAACCAGTGCGCCTAGGCCAAGCGCGGCGAGGGACGAAGGTTCGGGAACCGGCGCCCAACGGTTGACCGGATCCGGATAGCCGGGAGGCGGAGCGGGCGGCTGAGCGTAGCCGATGCTGGAATCGCCCGAGGCGATAAGCGTCAACCCGCCGTCTAGCGAGCAGAGCGCCAGATCCGGCGCGGCGGTCGCGATCGTGGCCCAAGCGTAGCCCCAACCGCTGAAGTCGTCCGTCGACGGCAGCGCCATGTTGAGTTGGTACGTATTCGGACTACCCGGCGCGCTGGTGGTCACGAAGACGTCCACGCCGTCGGCAAGGGGGCCGGAGCCATCGGAGAAGATGCTCACGTAGGCGGTGGCCGTGTAGCCGCCGACGACGTTGAACGTGCCCATCAGTGAGCCCGCGACGTAGGAACCCGGCTGGGCTCCCACGTGGCCGCTCAATCCCATAAAGACCGAACCCCACATGTAGGCGGAGCCCACGGTGTGGAGCGTGTAGTCGGCGGAAACCTGCGAGTAGTTCACCGAGGCGACGTTCGTATTTGCGGTCGACCCAACCGTAAAGTCAGGCCAACCGATACCAACCGGATTACCGAACGTCGTTGCGAAGATACTACAGGTTCCGCCACCAAAGTCGAGGCCAGGGGCGGCAGCGGCGTTCAGGCTTAGGCTCGGAACCAGCGAGCCGGCGGTGGAAGCGATGACCGATTGAACGGCCCCGGTCCCTTTAAAGTTGTGGCCCGGAGTGATGAGTTTGTAGCCGGAGAAGACGGGGCCTCCGGCGGTGGCGCCGCCGACCGATTCGACAGTGTAGTCGATCGTGCCGGCACTGCCGTTCAAGGTGAAGTTCTGTGCGTTCGACATTGCCGCGAGTGCAACGCCGGCAACGGTGACAGCGAGACGGGATTTCTTAAACATAAGCAAGGCGGATATTTCTCCAAGTACATCTTACAGGAATATTCTCTTGGTTACCGGCTGCGTTTGAATTCTCGAAAAAGTTGGCTATTCGCCCGCTTCGCCTGTGCTGCCCATACTGCTCGGAGCCGCCGCTTTCGCCGCCGCGCCTCGCGCCATGTCCTTTGCGACATTCCCAGCTCCGCCCATTCCCGCGCCATCGACGCTCTCGCCCCCGCTCACCGGCGCTAACCCACCGGCGGCCCCGCCGACGATCGGCGCGACGCCTCCTCCGCTGCCGGAGGCCGCTGCGGTAGCTGGAGCGGCGGTCTCGGCCGGAACCGGCTCGGCTTTCGGTCCACATCCGACGAGAATCGAAACGAGCATGAAGAGAGCGGCGGTGGATCGCATAGGTTTTATCTTAGCTTCTCGGTGCAAACGAAGCGTCGTCATGCTTTCGTCGGATCTGAGGCTGGCTGGTCGATGGCAACCGCGGCAGGATGGAGAATCGGCGCTGGATCGCTATTCTCTTGAAAGGCCCAAAAATAAGAGGCAATCGCGCCGCCCACCAGAGGGCCGACCACCGGGATCCAGATCGAGCTAAAGCTTCCCCCATGCATCCCGGATACGACCGTTGCGCCGATGCCGATGGCCGGGTTAAAAGCACCCCCGGAAATAGGCCCGGCAACCGTCGCCGCGACCACGATCGTAAAGCCGATCGCCAAGCCATAGAAACTATTTCCCTCGGTCTTCCGCGATGCGGCCGCGTTCATCACAACCAGGACCAGCATAAACGTGAAGATCGCTTCAACCGCGAGCGCGGTCGTGGCCGTCTGTCCGTCGCCGGGGACGATGTTCACGGGTTTGCCGACAATCGCATAGCCAAGCATAAATGCGAGGATGCCGGCGGCAAGCTGGGCGGCAACGAAGGTGAGGAGGTCGCTTGCGCTGATTTTCTTCTGAAGAAAGAGGCCGAGCGAGACGGCAGGATTGTAATGGCCTCCGGAACGGTGGCCACCCATATAGACGACACACATGAGCGCTCCGCCGATGGCAAGTGGGGTGAGGACAGATCCGCTCGGACCAACGAGCGAAATGGCGAACAGAAATAGAAACGTGCCGACGAATTCGGTGGCGGCTTTCATGGTTGGTTTCACATAGGGTCCTTTGGGTTTGGACTTGGCGCAACCGTACCCGGTTTAGGCGACAACAAGCGCAGTTAAGAAGCCGTCGTAGCCTTTGGTACCGACCGTTTGAATTGCCGCCGCTTCGACACGAGACTCCTTCGCGACGATTTCCATAAGGGCCCGCACCCCGAGAACCCCAGGGTCTTCGGAAGCTTCGTCCGCCACCGCGCCGTCCCGAACCACGTTGTCGACAATGATCAGAGTTCCGACGTGGGATAGGCGAAGAGCCTCTTTCCAATAGATCGGATTGCTTGGCTTATCCGCGTCGATAAAGATTAAATCGAAGGGCCCGCCAACTTGGGGGAGAAGATCCGCCGCCATACCGACACGGATTTCTACGCGGTCGCCCACGCCCGCGCGGTTAAGGTTTTCGCGCGCCACTTCCGCATGCTTCGGTTCGAGTTCCAGGGTCAGAAGATGGCCGCCGACGGAAAGGGCGCGCGCCAGCCAAATCGTACTATAGCCGCCTAAGGTGCCGATCTCCAGAATCGTCGAAACCTTACCGAGGCGAGCGATGAGGTTGAGAAGCCGGCCCTGGGCGGGCGAGACGTCGATCGGCGGAAGCCCGGCGGCGGCATTCTCCGCGAGGGCAGCGTCGAGCGCGGGGTCAACGGGGAGCGTCGCTCCGTTCAGAAAGTTTTCGACAGCTTGCCACTGGGGATTGCTCATGGCTGTTCTTACCCGCGATCAGGTGCTGGTAACCGTCATCAGGTTTCGCGCGTCCTTCGAACGTGCGTCCGATCTTCCGTTGCCTTATCCTTTTCTCAATCGTTTCGCTTACCGGGAATGCCTTCTCGCAAGGTGGCGGTGGAGGTTTTGGGGGTGGCGCCCAGGGTAGTGGACAAGGCGGGCGGATGGGAAATGAGTTGGATAACCGGCGGATCCGTCCGGAGGATGACCCGACCCCAGGACTCTGGACCATTCGGTCCGCCGTTCTGACTCCGGGTGATCGAGTCGAGTACAAACTCACGATGAAAAAGGGCGATGTTCTCTTCGCCTCCGCCGAAAGCGATGCCTTCGATCCCGCCCTTTCCGTAGTCGATGCGAAGGGGAAGGAGCTTATCAAAAACGACGATCGCGAAGAGGGCGACCAGTCTCCATTCCTTGAAGTGAAGGCCCCTGCCGACGGGGTCTATCTACTTAAGGTCCTCAGCTTCCGCTCGGCCGCCGGAGGCAAATTCGAAATCCGGATTCGTACCTTCACACCCTTAGAGGCCAAGTTCGATAAGCAGATTCACCCCGCGCCTTCGACGACTTTGGGCGAAAGAGGCCGAACCGTAGTTCGATTTACGGGGGTGAAAGGAAAGATCTACGATCTACGGCGGGTATTCGGTACCCGCCCCAATCCTCCTTTCGATACCTCGTCAAGCATGGAGTACGTCCGCACCATCGGCCCTTCCGGTGTCGATGAGAACGACTTCCTCATGCTTCGAAGCCCCGACGACACCCCGGTTGTGGAAGCCCTTAAGGATGGCGATTTCTACGCGGAATACGAAGGCGACCGGACGGTCCAAATCCGGACGGACTTTCGAGAGGTCGCGGTCTTGCCAATCAAAGCCAGCGACAGGCTAACGTTGGACTTCGCTCCCGGCGAGATCAAGGTCGTCGAGCTGCCGGTCGACCAGAATCAGATCGTCCGAACGGTTCTTAAAGGGCGAGCAATCGCTCAAAGGCTCGTCGTCCCCAGCGATCCGCTCGGCACCTCAACCGTGGGTGGCGATCCGACCTATGGGATTCGTCAAGGTTGGACCTGGTTCCGCCCGGTCAGAGATTCAGACGACGACGTCGTCCGGGTCTTTCACAAGAAAGAGACCGCCCGGTTCCTACTGCGGTCAACCGACGGGATCACCGGAGAAACCGCCACCTTAACCAATACGGATTCGTTGCCCGAATGGAAGTCCGGAGTGCCGATCGAAGGGCAGATGGCAATCGGCGAATCCCGCCTTTACACCTTGAAATCCGGTAAATCCGAACTTATGAAGGCGTCGATCATGGCGACCCAATTCCTGGTGCGCCTAGACATCTTCCAGTTGAACGGGCAGCGGGCAAACACGCTGCTGGACTCCCGCACGAATCGCCCCATCGCAGAGCTCTACTATCCCGAGCCCGAGCAGTTCGTCGTACGAGTCACCTGCGACGGGTATGGAGGCTCCGGCCCTTATACGATGACGCGCGAAACCGCGGTCGCCACCGCTTACGCTTTGGGCACCACCCAAGCGATCGATCTTGACGGACGAAACTTTAAGCTCTACTCCGTCGACCTCGAAGCAGGGAAGCGATACCAAATGGTTTACGACCACCCAGACCATCCTCTTCGACTCGACGTACTGGATGAAGAGGGCCGGTTTATCGGAAGCCAAGGCGTCGACTTCGATACCGTGGCCGTTCGCTACTTTGTCCCAACGCGAACGGGACGCCACCGCCTCTGGTTCAGAGGCGAACCGGGTAGTTGGCACATCAAGCTCGAACCGCACGTGCCCCCGGTTGTGGGATGACTTATCTTCGAGAGGTGGCTCTATAAAACGCCACCTCTCGAAGACAAGTCAGAAGCTCTTGTAACCCTTCCAGACCCAGCGCAACGCGTTTGGCAGCGTCTGGTTGGTCACCCGCCCATCCACGTGGCCCGAAGCCTGCGAATACACGAACTGGTACGGATAGCCCTTCGCCTTCAGGACGGCGGCCATTCGCAGGTTGGCCATCGGCCAGTTGTGATAGGTCGCTTCCGGATCGTTCTGACGGAGGTCGTTCTCGCTCACGTGCATCCAAATGCGGAGCGGCTTCTTCTTCGCCTTCGCAATCAGGTTCTCGTGATACTCCCAAGCGCCGTGAGGGGTGGCCGGATCATAGGGCCACTGCTGGTTCACGTAGGTTCCGGAGTAGGAGATCACGCGGCGGTACAGGTCGGGCCGGTACCAGGCCATCGTAAAGGCGCAGGCCGCGCCGGAGCTTCCGCCCATCGCGATGCGGGCATTCGGGTCCTTAGTAAAGGTCACGCCGGACTCCTTGTTGGCCCGAGGAAGAACCTCCTCTTCGATGAAGGTTGCGTAGCGGTCGGACAAAGTGTCGTACTCCAGGCCCCGCTCGCTGCCCAGCGAGTCGTTTCCGCCGGAATCAATAAAGATGGCCGCCATCTGGGGGATCTTCTTGTCCGCGACCATATTGTCGATAATCGTGGGCAAAATGTTGCCCGCCATGCTGTCCTGCGTGATGATGTAGGGCATGGGTGTGCCCGGCTTGTAGTTGGCGGGGATGTATACGGTCACCCTGCGCGTGTATGGAACGAGCTTTAGCGGTTGGTCCTTCGCGATGCCCGGATAGATTCGGCTCTCTTTGGAGTCCATCACGAACCGGACGGTCGTCCCTTTCGGTACATCGGCGCGAGGAGTTAGCTCCGGCGCGTTCGTGTAGGGCGGAGCGATGGTGTAGTCGCCGTATACGTCCGTCTGGGTGTACGGAGGCAGCTTCTTAAGTTCGGCGGAAACGTCTTGAACCGCAGGCGATGCGGCGATAAGGAGGACGGCGGCGTTCAACATCGGACGTCCTCCAGATTAGCCTACAAAAGAAGTTTTTTCGTATCCCCAAGATCGTTCGCCGGGCCGCCCCCCAACTTTGACTTGATGAAACCGATCGCGTTGACGATGATGGAAGCGCTGGAGTCCCAATACTCGCCACGGACAGGATCGACTTTAACGAGCACGATGTTTGGGTCCGTCTTGCCTTTGGGGAACCACGCTTCTAAATACGGGGTCCACTTCTCCTCAATCAGGGCCTGATCGTCGACCAGGGTCGCCGTCCCGCTGATCGAGACGTACGAGTTTGCGTGTGGGTCCGAAAAGCCTAAAGCCACTTGGGGATTGGCGGCGATGTTCCTTGCCACCGATTCATCCTTCGCGGCGTAAAACCAGAAGTTGCCGCTCTCGTCGGCTTCCCGGTTGCCCATCGGGCGAACATGAAGCGAACCGTCGGTCTCGATGGTGGTCATCATCGCAATTCGTACATCTCTCGCCATGTCGTAGAGTTTCTGTCGGTCGTCTTGGGCCATTCTGTGTAGAACGACTCGTCCAACTTGGGCGGAGGTTCCGCCCAAGTTGGATGCCCCTCAGACGCGGCGGCGGCGTCTCGAAAGTATCGCGAGACCTGGGATCAGTGCGAGTGCCGTGGCTGGCTCAGGAACCGGATTGACCAAGATCTGTTTCGACTGCCCCGAGAAAGGCCCGCCCTGGTAGATAAACGTGGTCCCGACTGGCGGATGGGCGCCAAAGATCGAATTCCCCAGGAGTTCGGCCGGCGTCGTCGTGGTTGTGAACTTGAAGCCGCTCAGACTTTGGCCTGGTTGGAGCAGAGAACCTGCTTGGGCAACCCAGCGAAGGCCAAATCCGAAGCCTGCGCTCGTCGTTTGCGTGAATGTCCAGTTTGCGGGGTTTGAGTGAGCGCTCGGCGCGATCGGCAGATAGTCCTGCCCGGGAATCCACGCGTACCACAAGGTGCCGATGGTCGTAGTGCCCGTGTTGTGAAGGGTGATGTCGTAGGTGTAGTCGCTACCGTTGTTGATGTAGCTGATCGAACCAGTCGCAGCGATTTGCGCCATCGCGGCGGCGCTGAGTGTAAGTGCGGTCAGTGCAATGAATGATCTAAGCATGCAGAATTTCCAATCGAGGAATCAAGAGCTTTTCCTCAAGCTGGAGGTCGTACGTTGGTCCTAGTAAAGTTGGGTGCTTCCCACGAAAAAACGTATTTTTAACATTCGCCTTTTAAGTGCCTGTGTAAGCTTTTGTTAATCTCGTGAATCTACAGACGTCAATGCGCGAAGCGCCTCGCGTAGAGCCAATGTCCAAAAGGGTATGTCGCCGAGCGACCTTACTTTAGTTGGGGATCTCGGGATAGCGCCCGCCAATCAAAGCAGAGTTGGCTCTCCTCAAGATGAGAAAGAAAATATGTCCCCGCCGTAGGGCGGGGACAATCTATTGGTTAGCAAGGACAAAGCCTCGCGGGCAGGACAGACTTTAACCGTCCATGTAGGTGAGTCGTAGGATCGCCACGGAAAAGTTGGAGGGGCCGAAGAATAAGTGATTTTTACGACCGGCACCGGAGGGACGCTTATTTGTCTGGGTTATCGTGCTTCCGCTTCGGATGATCCAACTTCTTTTTATTGGCCAACGCGGTGGCTTTCTCGTTCGGCATCAGATCGCAGGATCGGAGGCTTGCGCCTTGACCTGCGGGCGCAACGACACCGGAGCCGGCCCCATGGATTGCGTTAACGGTGAGCACACTGGCGCCGCCTACAAAGAAGGCGGTCGCTGCCATACCGGCCCAAACCAGACGCGGGGCCGAGCGAAAGGTCCGGTATCCAAGGCTGGGGTTCTGGAAGACGTGGGCCAAGGAGACGCTCAACGAGCCCATCCTCTTTCGGCGAGCCCGACACTCCGAACAACTGACCAGGTGCATCTCCATGCGGAGATGCGGCCAGCCTTTAAGATCCCCATGCACGAGCATGAGTAGATCGGGTCCTAAGTTTTCGCAAGTTTTCTTCACTGAAGTCCATCCCGGCCGACGGCGGCGAGCAATTCCGAGTGTGCGCGATAGAATTGATACTTTACAGTATTTAAGTTTCGTTCCAGAATTGTCGCGATTTCTGCGAGCGTTAGCTGCGCGTAGTAGTAGAGCTCGATCACCTCACGCTGGGTCTCCTCAAGTCCGGCCAACAATCTTTCGACCATGTCCGCTTGCACGACGGTGTGCTCTACCGAAGGACGTTCATCGTAAATGGGACCTGCATCCAAAGGAATCAAGCGAGCTTCCGAGCGTTGGGTTCGGTAGTAGTCGTGGCATTTGTGCAAACAAATGGCGTAGATCCATGTCCTGAACTTCGCTCTCCGATCGTACTTCGGCAGCGCCTGCCAGGCCGCGAGCCAAACCTCTTGGAGAACATCGTCGACCGCTTCGGCCCTTACTTTCCGGGCGACGAACCTTCGAAGCTCTGGCTCGAAGGCCGCAACCTGTTGATCGAAGGACAACATCTCTTCAAAAGAAGTGAACTCTGACCGCGCCCTTGCGGAAGTTCGGCCTTGGCCATTGGCCTCGACCCCCGGTATCCCTCGTGACCCTATTTTCAAAGCGGTGCCTTGTTTCGGAATACTCGATCTGTCGCGCAAAAAGGGCGGAAGGTTGGCCCCGGATGAAAAATCACCGCAGATTTACCGGCCCGGCCCGCTTCGATCGGGTGTCTCGCACGTTCAGAAAGAGACTCGTTGAGAGCGCGACTAGGAAAACGGCTCCGGCCACCTGATTGACCAGCGCCACCGGGGGATCCCAGCCCGTGAGGATTCGAGCGAGCAGCGCCAGATAGCTGTCCGCGTGATCGTGGATCCCCATCGCGGCGCGGACTTTCCAATGGAGGTCGGTGCAGATGCAGTATCCGGTTCCGAACCAGATCCCCATCGCCGTCCAACTCAGGAGGGTAAGGATAAGGGTCACCAGATTCCACCGGCGGGTGGCCGGCCAGATCCAGCCGAAGACGTTGAATAAGATCAGCGCGGAGTGAAAAACGAAGAACGCCACGTTGAGAACGGGCAGCACGGCCTGAGTGTATAACCTTTTCCATGGCCACAATCTGGTGCACACTCGAACTGCCGGAGGACGCTTTGGCGGAATTGAGGGCCGGGACGAAGGGCTACGACTTGATTCGAGAGCCAGCCGATATGGTCAGCATCGCTTTCGGACAACCGGACCCCGAGCGCTTGTCTTCGCTGCCCGAACTCCGATGGGCGCAGATTACGAGCGCTGGCTACACCCGCTATGACACGCCGGAGTTCCGGCAGACCATGAGTGGAAGGAGCGTCTCGTTGTGCAACAGTTCGTCCGTCTTCGACGAGCCTTGCGCTCAGCATCTGTTGGCAATGATGCTGGCTCTTGCCCGACAGTTGCCGCGCGCCTTTATCGATCAGATGGGCGTGAAGAGTTGGCCCGCGGACGCAATCCGAAACGATTCCCGCCTTTTGTCCGATCAAAGGGTGCTCCTCATCGGCTATGGTGCCATTGCCCGCCGGGTCGTCGAACTTTTGATGCCTTTCAACCTCGATGTCGTGGCCGTCCGCCGAAGGGTTCGGGGCGACGAATCCGTTCCAACGCATTCGATCGAGAAGCTTGACGATTTATTGGTCACCGCCGACCATGTCGCGAATATCCTTCCCGCCAACGCGTCCACGGACGGTCTCCTCGATGCTGGCCGGTTTGCCGCCATGAAGCCGGGCGCGGTTTTCTATAATATCGGCCGAGGCACCACCGTGAACCAGGAAGCCCTTATCGAAGCCCTCGAAAACGGCCATCTCGCCGCTGCCTACCTCGACGTCACTGACCCGGAACCGCTTCCGTCTACCCATCCCCTCTGGACCGTCCCCAACTGTTGGATCACCCCTCACACCGCAGGCGGTCATGGTGGGGAATGGACCCGTCTTGTCCGCCACTTTTTGGGCAACCTACGCCGTTTCGAGGCGAGTGAGCCGCTTGTCGACCGCGTGATGTAATCGCGCTTCGAAGATTTCTTTGAAAAATACTATCCGCCAAGCTCTCCTCTTGCCTCTACCTACCGGGAACGGACGTGGGGCGATGAGTGAAGGCGAGCGGTTGGATGTTACGAGGCTGGTGGTTGCGGCCCGAGAGGGCGATACCACCGCCTTTGGGCAGTTGGTCGCCCGCTACCGGCCGACCGCCGTGCTCATCGCCCTCGGCGCCTGCCGTGACCGGGAGGTGGCGGAGGATGCGGTCCAGGACGGGTTCCTTACCGCCCACCGGGCGCTGGGCAGTCTCGAAGAGCCAAGCCATTTCGGCCCTTGGCTTGCCGCTATTGTCCGCAATCGGGCCCGCCGCCTCTGCGGCAATCGAGATCGAACGATGCCATTGCATCTGGTCGATCGAGAATTGTCGACCGCCTCGATGCCCTTGCCTTGTCCTGAGGCAGAAGCAATCGGCGCCCTTCCGGAGGGCATTCGGGAATCCATGGATCTCTACTACCTCCAGGAGTGGACCGTCGGCGAGGTCGCCGCCCTTCTGGAAAGGCCCGTCACCACGGTGAAGTGGCAGCTTCACGCCGGCCGGGCTTTACTTCGCAAACGATTTAAAAATCAATAGGAAAACGCAATGAAAGATCATCAAAACCCTGAACTCTCGACGATCCGCAGCATCCTCAATGAGTTGTCCGAAGTCGCTGAGCATGCAACCTTGACCGGCAGTCTCTCTTCGGGCGTCCGGCAGGCGGCGCAGTCGTACAACGGCGCGCTCGCCTTCCTAACCGCGCGCGGTTCGCTCCCGGAAGGAATGTTTGATCCGATGGACGTCGACCGTGCCGACTACGGCGTGATTGGCGTGCAGTGTCGCCTCCTTTTGGCTGCGACCAATGTCGAGCGAAGGAGGGAAGGCCGAGGTTACGGCGACGTCGTTGCGCTTGCGCCCTTCCTCAAGTCGGAAGACCTCGCTGAGTTGGTTCGGGAGCAGATTGGCGAAGCTACTCTTCCCACGGACCTTCTCGCCGGGCTTGCGCCTTTCCTGGACAGCGAGACCTTGGGGAGCCTTGTTCGGCGCAGAATGGGCCGTATTCCGGAACCCCCCTCGCCTCCGTCTCCACCCTCGCCTACGGTACCGCCCGTCCCCACCTGGGATGCCCGTCCGGTCGTCGCCGAAGAACGCCTGCCCGTAGGAGCCCCTCCCGAGCCGCGGGAAAGTTTAGAGTCGCTCGCCGCCAAACTCCAACGTCCCGATCTCTCCCCGGAAGAGCGCCAGGGTATTGCCACCCGCCTCGCGGAGTTAGCCTACGAGCAAGCGTCGCACGCTCTGGTCGAACACAACGAGTCCGCGTAATCCCTTCTCTTCCGTCGCATCCGCCAGAAAGCGCGGCTACGGAGGAGGATTTTTTGAGCGTGTCCTTCAGATTTGGAGGGCACGCCTGCCCCGCGCCAAAGCTGGGAATCGCGGCTATCGCGATGGCGCAGAGAGCTTGACGAGGTTCACGGTCGAGTGGCTGGCGGTAAAGCCCCAAGCAAGGTTCCCACGTCGCCGAACCCCTCTCCGCGCTTGACTTTAATGGGAACGCCCAGACCTGATAAAAAGTTCTGAAAGTGACGCAACATTCGATTTCCGTTCTCTTTCCGGCCCGCCCGCGTGGAACTAGCTCCTTGTAGCCTGCACGGCGGCAGGAACGAGAACCATGACTGTTTCCGCCAATTTTTCTTGTAGCCGCCGGCGTACAGCCGTCCGCATTCTCCTCATCAATCTGCTTGGTGCTTCGACCGCGTTCGCGTCGATCCTTCACTTCGGCCAACAGATCGATGCCCGCCGCCTGGAGCAGCTCCAAGTCTCCAATTTCAGCCATGAATCCCAGACGCTTCTGGGGAACCTCGATGGTCTCTCGCTCGGAGAAGAAGTCCCCTCCTTCGACGAAGACCTACGGCAATATCGCTCCTGGCGGACAGAGTTCGGCAAGGATGAGGATTCGGCCCGGTTTCAAAACCTGCTGCGCGCCGAGGACGTCTTTGTGAAGGCGGTGCGAGATGAAAAGGCGCTTGTCCTTAAAGGAGACATGGCTTCCGCCCGCCATCTTGATGAAACGGAGACCCATCCGTCCTTCAACCGGCTTACGGCTGAACTCGCCACGTTACACAAGGAACTCGAAACTGAGGCCGAGCACGGGATTCAGGTGAGCAGCGCGCTCACCGCGGCCATCTTTTTCTTAAGCGCATGCGCCATCGCCGGCCTTATGATCCGGTCGCGGAGACAGGTCGAGCTGGCCGTGTCCTTGGAGATGAGCCAACAGTCGATCGAGTTTAGTGAGCGCCGGCTCATGTCCCTGGTCCAGAACAGCACGGATGTGATCGCATTGGTCGATCGGGAAGGAGTGGTCTCGATGATCAGCGGAGCCTGCGAAGCCGTTTTGGGAACCGGATCGGAGAAGATCCAAGGGTTGTCGATTTTCAATCTGATCGATCCCGCAGACCGGGTCCGGGTACGACTCCTCTTCGCCGAACTCGTAGATGAAGGGCTTTCACGCGCGAGTGTGGAAGGGAAGATTCTGAATGCCCATGGCGAAGTCAAAGACTTCGGGCTCCAAATGGCCAATCTCCTGGATGACCCCAGCGTCAAAGGCGTCTCGTTAACCTTCCATGACCTCACCGAACGGAAGCGGTTTGAACAAGAACTGGTCCATCACGCCTTCCACGACCGATTAACCGCCCTCCCCAACCGAGCCCTCTTTATCGATCGCTTGACGCATCGGCTAAAAGCGACCGAATCAGGGACGGGTTTTGCTGTCCTGTTTATCGACCTCGACAACTTTAAGATCGTGAACGACAGCCTTGGTCACGAGGCAGGGGACACGTTGCTGATGGAGATCTCGTCGCGGATCCAGTCGCTTGTGCGTCCGGTCGATACCGTTGCCCGATTGGGAGGAGACGAATTCACTGTCATTCTCGACGAGGTCGAGAGCGCCGGTCAGGCCATGGAGTTGGCGGAACGCATTCAAAGGGCGCTCCAATTGCCGGTCAGCTTGTCGGACCGCGAGGTCTTTGTGGGCTGTAGTATTGGCGTGGTCATGTCGGATGACACCTCCGACGACGCTGCCGGCTTGCTGCGTGACGCCGACACTGCGATGTACGAGGCGAAAACCGCCGGTAAGTCGCGGGCGGCGCTTTACGACAAGAGCATGGGGCTCTTGGCGATGGACCGAATGGAACTTGAGTCGGATCTACGGCTCGCCGTTCAAGAAAACCAATTCTCCCTCGTCTACCAGCCGATTATCGACATGTCGACCGGGCGAGTCCGCGAAGTCGAAGCTCTCATCCGGTGGGCCCACCCGGAGCGCGGGATGATCATGCCGTTGGTCTTCATTCCGCTGGCTGAGGAAATTGGACTGATCACCAACATCGGAAACTGGGTCTTGCGAGAAGCCTGCGCCCGTCTTGCCGAATGGAATCGTGGCCTTGAGGAGCCGATTCGAGTGAGCGTGAACGTTTCGGGGCGTCAACTTCAGGAGAAGACGTTCATTTCCGACGTGAAGGAGATCGTGGCCGGATCTGGACTGAACCCGAATCTTATCGAATTGGAGATTACCGAGTCGGTCTTGATGAAAGACTTGGGTCGGACGAAGGAGATCCTTGTCCAACTCCAGGAGATCGGAATTCATATCGCCATCGACGATTTTGGAACCGGATACTCGTCGATGGCCTACCTGAGCCAGTTGCCGATCGACTGTCTCAAGATCGACCGCTCCTTCGTTACCCCGCTCGGCGTCGATATCCGGGCCGACCGGGTGGTTCAGGCGATGATCACTATGGCGGAAGGCCTTGGCTTAACGATTACGGGAGAGGGTATCGAGACGAACGAACAGCGAACAACCTTGCAAATTATGGGATGCCAGTACGGACAAGGCTATCTCTTCGATCGGCCCATGGAAGGCGAACGGATCGCCAAACTCTTATCTTCGGTGTCGGCAGAACTGCCGTTGGCGGCCTAAGCTCGCCGGTTCCGCTCCCCTCTCCAGCTTGGAGAGGGGAGCATCGGACCTATGGCCCGACCTTATTGAATAGGGCCGTATAGAGCGCGTCGAAGTTGATCGCGCCCCAGCCCGTCACGTAGTCCCAACCGGCTTTTGCCGTGGAGGTCGTTCCGTTCAAGGTGTTGGAGTTCGCGTTCTTTGGTAGCCTCCCGTTCGAGCCCGTGAGGATGTCGAAGTAGACGGCGCTGGTTCCGTTCTGGCCGTAGATGAAGTCTTGGAGACGTCCCTGGCGAGCGGTTTTTCCGGCGGCGGCGAGCCGTTGTTCGACGACGGCGAGTGAGCCGGCGAAGATAGGGGAGGCGCAGCTGGTGCCGTAGAAGCTGTAGAGGGCTCCGCTGTAGTAGATGTAGTAGGCGCCGGTGTTGCCGCCCGCGCCGGAGGCGTGGAGACCGATGTCCGGGACCAGTCGACGGTTGATGTTGGTGGGCACCCCGTTTCCGTGCTGCCAGGAGGGAAGCGTGTTCCAACTCAGGGTGTTGTAGACCCATCCGCCGCCGCTGCCTTTCCAACCAACTTCGGTGAGCCGCGCGCCGGTGGTCGAGTTCACGTCGGCGATCGTGCCTCCCACCTGCAGAACTTCCGGGTCGTAGTTCGGATAGGAGTAAGGCGTCATATCCGTCCCGCTATCGCCGGAGGCAGCGCAGTAGGTGATGCCTTGGGCGGTCATCGCGAGGTGCTGGTTGTGGGCGGATTGGGCGGTGGAGGTGGAGATGCTCCAGCCATAGCTCTCGGTGATCACGTCCGCCCAGTTGTCGGTGGCTTCGCGGGTGAGAACTCCCACCAGATCGCTCGTGCTGTCGTAGATCCGGATGCTGGCGAGGGGGGCGGTGGCGATGACCATCTCGATATCCAGATCGCCCTCTCCTTGCGCGGTGCCGGGACCGGCGGCGGTGCCGACAACGACGGTGGAGATGTTCGATCCGCTGCCACCGGCGGGTACCGGGAGGCCGTAGCGGCTGGTGTAGAGGGGCACGTTCGAGAGGCGGAAGCCGTCGAAGTTGCTGATCGCGATATGGCGGCCCTCACCGTTGTAGCCAGCGTTGTGGGCGGGAGTGACGTTGTAGAGGCCGTTCACTTGGGCGGGTGTCAGAGTGGTGACACGCGGTTTCGGGCGGCTGAAGGTCTCGAGTCCGGAGACGTTGGTGACCACGCTTCCCAGCGCCTGAGGGACGGTGACCGGAGTCGCATTGGCCCGGAAGGTGATGGGCTTTTTGGTCACGCCATCGGTGCCCGAGTAGTAGGCCAGCCGGGTGCCGAAGGCCGTCTCCGCGCGGGAAGCCGTGCCCTCCGCGATGATCGCCATCCCGTTCGGGGCGACCAGCGTGACGGTAAGGCCTTTGCTGGCCAGGTAGTCAGTCACCGCCTTTCGGTCGTTGGCGCTTGCGCCGAAGCGGTCGCCCACTTCCTTGGGCGTGAGGAACTGCCGGTACAGCGGCGATCGCGGACTGCTGACCGCATCGGCGTAAGCCACGAGTCCCGCGTAGTCGCGTGGTTGGAGACTTACCGTGACTTGGATCGGCTCATTCGCGCCCATTCGGGCGAGCGAGCGGCTCTGGGTGAGTACCGGAAGAACGCTGTCCGGCAGCGGCGTGTGTACCGGAGCGGGCTTGAGTGGGCTGACGACCTGAGCTCCCGCGGCGAACGGAGCGAAAGCGGCGGCCAGGCCTACGGTGGCGAGGGCGACAAGGCGAGTTTTGTTATAGCGGGCCATGATTACCGTGTCCAAAGGGCATGCCGACGCGAGCGTCGCAATTCCCAAATTCCCCCTCGATTCGAAGAACCGAGTTCGGGCATGGTAACGCATTCCAGACGACTACACAAGTACTTTTTCCGGGCAAACCAACCTCCGGGCATATTACTTGGATCATTCACAGAATGCGCTTCTCAGCGTTTCGTCAATAGAATGATGTATTTAACTCCAATGATGAATCTTAGACGAATAGCTCCGATTGAGCATTGGCGTAACTCATGATTGGCTCAATCTACATCGCTGGAATGGTGTCCTTAACCGTACGTAGCGATGAGTATTTTTGAACTATATCGATGGAGCGAGGCTGGCAATCGCTTTAAGGCTACTTTCCGTTATACACTGATATTCCCGGTAAAGAAGATATTGCTTTGACAATGAGATATGGTGGGGCTATGTTGAGTTCAGCGCGCATCGGCACCGTTGCCGGCTTGGTCGCTCTCAGTTCTCTGGCGAATGCCTTTGTTTGCACCGCACTTGCGGAGCTTCGCTTTTCCATGACGAGTACCGGCCCGCTCACGGATGTCGGCTGTGATGGCTTAACGCCGGTGGCAGGTCCGGCGTATTCTTCGATCGCTGAAGAAAGCAATACCTATGCGTCCTACGGCGAGGACCATTTTGACTTCGACGGTCTGAGCGGTTCTCTGAGTCTTCGGAACGATACGGGGGCGCCAGTCACGATTTCTTGGCAAGCCTGGGCTTCCACAGAAGCCCGGGTGTACGACACGATGCCCGGACACGGGATCGCTTACGCGCACGCCGAACTGGCGGTTGACGGGAGCTTCGTGATCTATCGGGAAAATCGGATTGAGTGGCCTAACTACCCGGCAGGATCCACTATCGGCACTGAGTCCGTGTCCGGGGGGGTTATCCTTGCTGACGGCGAAACTTGGAACGTTGTAGGCCATCTGGAAACCTTCACTCAAGCTGCGGCGGAAGATTGGCCGCCGCCGCCACCACCACCGTCAGTGCCAGAGCCGGCCTCCGTAGCGGGGATGTCGCTGGGGCTCGCGGTACTTTTCAAGAAGCATGGTAGTCGCAGTTAGGTAATCCGTCGGTAGTGTTCGATTCGCGCCTCGTCGCCGGACGGCGGGGCGGGCAAGACGGGCGGAGAATTCCAAAGAATGAGCGCCCAAATCTCGTCCGGAAGGGCGACGCTATAGCCTTGAATATGGCCCGCGTAGCCTTCGACGAGTTGGAGCGATTCCAATGTCTCTTCGATGTCCTGAGCCGCGACCTGCCCAAACCCGGGCGCGGCGACCACTCGAAAGGACGTGAGGTACGAACCGATGTCGGCTCTCTCCAAAGTCTTGCCGGCGCGTTGCTGAATCGCCACGTGATGGATTGTCGGTGGGATGGCTTGGGTTCGCGGCGGTTCATCGGAGTTCTCGACCCTCTCCCGGAGAAATTCGGCCGCGGCGGCTTGGTCTTCGAAATGGACGAGGCGAAGAGAAGCCTCCATAGCCCCGACGCCGATCCATCCGGACGAGCCCAAGAACCCAGGGGAGGGGGTTTCGATGGCCTGAGGCAGCGGGAGATCGCCCGTGAACTCGACCAACACAAGGAACCCGGCACCGGAGCCGGATCGAGTTTCGATCTCTTCAATCGTCATGGTTGATGAGACAACGGAGGCGCGGTCGAAGTTTCTCGATGTTGAGAGATCGGGTCCTTTGACTAGAAACCGGTGATCTCTTTAACCGTCGGGAAGACTGTCTTGGCTTCGAGAAGGATTTTCTTTCTTAGATAGATTCTCGGTAGGGGTTGTCGCGAAGATGCGGGCTCTAGGCGTGAACCTTCCAGCCGTCGAGAAGCGTTTGGACCGCGTTCGAAGCGTTTGGTCCTACGATCCTTCCGGTAAGGGTGAGGGTGGCGATGCCGTGAACCAGGCACCATAGGAGCTCAGTGGCCGCAAGCGGGTTCGGCATCCGGGTCGGCATCGTTTCCGCCCAGGCCCCAAGTTCGCGGGCCACCAATTCGCACACATCCTTTGCTCCTTCGGCAATGATCGCCGGATCGGTGACCGCTCCGTCTAGGCCGTGCATGACTTGATAGAGTTCCGGGCATCGGCGGGCGAACTGGACGTAGGCTTCCGCCATGGCCCGCAATCGCACTTCGGTCCCCGATGCGCCTTCGACATCGCGCAGGACCTCGGCGAGTTCAACGAACCCTCGTCGGGCCGCCTCTGCGATGGCATCTTCCTTATTCTTAAAGTGCTCGTAGATGAGGGGCGACGTGTAGCCCAGGTCAACCGCGATCGCACGAATCGTGACCGACGACCAGCCGCGTTCCCGGGCGATGTTTCGCGCGGCGGCGATGATCGAGTCGGGGGTGGCGCGTTGGCGCTTGGGTTGTTTAGTGGGGGCAAGCATCAGAATCTATCAATGATAGATTACTCGAAATGTCGCGCCGGCTATCCCTCATTGCTTGCCGGGCCATGCGATTCCGACCATTTGAGAATCGAATCGAGAACCGGGCAGAGGGCTTGACCGGCTTCGGTGAGGTTGTATTCGACCTTTGGCGGGACTTCGGGATAGACGGTGCGGGTGACGATTCCGTCGGTCTCCAGATCCTTGAGTTGCTGCCCCAGCATCTTCTGCGAGACTCCGGGGATGGCTCGCTCCAGTTGGGAGAACCGTAAGGTGCCTTTGTCGAAGAGGTGGAAGAGGATGATGGTTTTCCACCGTCCCTCGATGATTTTCAGCACCTCGCTCACCCCGGCGGCGGCCGATTCGGGCGTGTAGACCCGAAACGTACCTTCAGGTGCGTCCCCTACTTTTCCGTGCGTTCTTGCCATGATATGGAATTAAAGTCCAGACTCTTAGCATGGAGCTTACTGGAAGAAAAGCATTGGTCACGGGCGGAACGCAGGGCATCGGCGCGGCGATCGTCGCGCGGCTCTCGGAAATGGGGGCGACGGTGGTGACGACCGCCCGCAATGGGGAGGATTCGGAGAGTTTCGTCCGCGCCGACGTCAGCAGTCCCGAAGGGGCGGCCCGCATCTTTGAGCGGGTGGGGCCGGTCGACATTTTGGTGAATACCGTCGGCGGCTCGCCTGCGCCGCAGGGTGGGGCGTTGGCGCAAGCGGACGAGGACTGGCAGCGGGTTTTCGACCTCAACCTGTTTTCATCGGTTCGCCTGGATCGAGCCTTCCTACCCGGGATGATCGAGCGGACACGGGGGGTGATCGTTCACATCGCGTCCATTCAGAATCGGTTGCCGCTTCGGGAGACGATTCCTTACGCGGCGGCGAAGGCGGCGCTGACTAATTACAGCAAGGCGCTCTCGAACGAGGTCGCGGCGCAGGGGGTGAGGGTGGTGGTGGTTTCGCCGGGCTTTACCGCGACTGACGCGGCTACTCGGATGATTGAGGGGATCGCGCGGACGTCGGGCACGGATTACCAGGCGGCGGTGGAGTTATTGATGAAGTCGTTGGGCGGGATTCCGATGAATCGGCCGGGGACGCCGGAAGAGGTGGCGAACGTGGTCGGGTTTTTGGTGTCGGATCGGGCGGCGTATGTGACGGGGACGGAGGTCACGGTGGATGGGGGGACGGTGACGACGGTTTAGGAGCTTCCATAGGCCCGAAGGGCCGTCATGAGCTAGCCCGGGCCAACGGTCTGGGTGGGATACGCCGGTGTTCATAAGCTTTGGGCAGTCTCGGGACCAAGGAAGATCTCGCCCCTTCGGGGCTTCGACAATTGGGCGGTGTTCTACCCAGGCCGTTGGCCTGGGCTAAGTTATCTCGACCCTTCGGGCCTTGGGAGACAGCTCGTGTAAGAAGACTCCGTGTTAAGAAAATGAGCCCACAAAGCGAGGTCTCTAAAACCCGATCAAATAGGGGTTTATCAGTTGTAGACTGATGTTGCGATGAAGCACCCCTTATTCTTGCTTTGCATTTTCCCCTTGACCGCTTCCGTGGCCGTGGCCGATCCGTTTGCGGTGACCTCGGCCCATGGGAACGGAAGCTACTATGTCTTGGCGCAGACGACGCATTCGACCAGCAGTTCGTCCAGTTCGGTCGACGTGTACGACTTGACGGGCTTTTCCTTGGATACGGGGACTTACGCGGAGCAGATTGAGAACTGGGACTACTCCTATGACCAGTTCGGGGGATACGACCTCTACGGGAACGAGATCTGGATCACTATTCACGAGAATCAGTACGAGGAGGCGCGTGCGGAGGCCCATGCCTTCTCCCAGTTCACCCGGAGCGAGAACCTGATCGACACCCAGGTTTTTGCCTCCGCCCAAGCGAACAACTCAGCTTCCGGTTCCATGGCTTTCGCCTATGCGGACGCAAGCGCCTCCGCCCACCTCGACCTCACTTTTTCGCTGGCGGCGAATACGACGGTGGAGTTGTCGTCTTATTCAGTCTCCGGCGGAAGCTTTAGTCTCTATCGCGGAATCGACTTGGTGATGGACGCGTACACGCTGGTGGGCCTCGGTGGGGTGATGCAGACGACGTTGCCGGCGGGTTCGTACAGCCTCGTGGGCGATGCCTCGGGGGGCGGGGCGGATTTCCACATTGCCGCGGTTCCGGAGCCGGCTAGTTTGGCGGCGCTTGGGCTGGGTCTTGCGGCGGTGTTGAGACGGAAGCGGAGGTAGAAGCGGATTTCCCGTGGGTCGTTTTGGGCCGAACTCGGCGAGAGGGCCCGGTGGAGTCGGGTCTTTCGGCCCTTCAGGCCTAGGGATCATTTGGCGATTTTGTTTCCAGGGCTACGCCCTTCGCTATCGACTGTCGCCCCTTCGGGGCTGGTAAGTTTTGTCCTAGGCAGCCCGGCTTTCGGCGCGAATGAAACTCTGCAATCGGGGGTGAGAATGACTAAGAAGTATCGAAGCGAAGTCGCCAAGTCTGTGCATCGGGGAATGTCCCGCCTTGATGCGCTGGGTCTGGTCAATAAGATGACGATGCGGGAGTTGGATGAGTCGTGCCTGATCCAGATCGAGGAGTTCACGCCGGAGGCGGTTAAGGCGCTTCGGGAGAAGGAGCGGACAAGCTAGGCCGTGCTGGCTCGGCATTTGAACGTCGCGATGTCTATGGTGTCTCCGTTGGGAGAGAGGGGAGCGGCGGCCGGAGGGTGCGGCGTTGAAGTTGTTGAGCCTGGCGCAGGCTCATGGGTTGCAATATATCAGCCATTAGAGAGGCTCATGGTCGGTGCTCCGTTACAACCGTAGGCTGAAAGGGGCTTCATCGACTGTCATCCTATCGCTTAGGTTGATCGAATTTCTCAGCAGCTTAAGCAGTTGGATTCCACTGAATTGAATTCTTGGCGCCTGACCAAGCTATTTTCGCAAGTCGTGATGCGTTTCCTAGCCAGAAGTCTAGCGAGTACTCTAAGCCCTCAAAGTCCTCTAGTAATTTGCTGGCTTCGACAATGCCAATTGCTTCAATGCGCAACCCATCTTCCTCAGAGGTTGAGACTTTATCCACAACTAAGAAGGCTGCCTCAACAGCCCAGCAACCAGATCTTGAGGTCAGAACGCTTCCAATGCGGAACGCTTCTGGGCCGTTTTCACAGATTTGATCGCAGAACGGATTTGTACCAAGAAGCAGGATCGGTCTCTGGTTCAAGGGCCTCTTCTTCATATAGACGAGAGTAGGATGATCTGGCCATCCCTGTGGATCTTCGACGGGCTTCACTTCAACGAGATTGCCTGGCCTAATCAGAAAATCTGGGAGCCAACCAGCCCCATCGAAAATGTTAGGCTCATATTCCCACTGCCAGCGGCATTGATCAAAGAATGCTGCCCAAGTTGCTTCCAAGCGGGACCGAAACTGTATCCCCTTATAGCGGGTCGGTTTGGCCTTCATTCTGTATCAGTCCTCAAAATTGCTAGAAAGGCTCTTCTCAAAACGGTGTAGGTCGAATGACTGGGAGTAATAGGCTCTCTCCGGTGCACGTAGAGCGTCAGAAGAAATAACTTGCTGCTGCTTAGGCGACATGGCTTGAATTGCAGTTTCCGTCTGATGTGCGCGGTCCATCATGTAGTCTAGGAAAGATTCGTCGGTTAAGGATTGCTGCCTGGGAATGGTCCCTTTTTGACTTAACTGCGTATCCTTCCAACCAAGAAGTGGGACGTCCGTGACTTCAGACATAAAAATGAACCAGGGCAGCTTTGTTAGGACGGCAACTCGTCCGTCGTATCTCAAAATATCGATCGAGACACTCCGAAGTAGATAGCTGTTCATTGTTCTTCTGAGGCCATTCAGATGGTCTTCAACAGGATCAACTATAAACATGTGGTGCGATCCAAAGCCAGGAGAAGACTCCTTGCCGAGTAAGTATCTCTGCCATCGATAGGAAGCGCCGAGTAATTCGGCGGCGTCCGTCCCCTTAGGGGGATCAATTCTCTCGTAGTAACAGAGCGTTCGGAATGCAAGAGATACGGCAAAACGCAAGAGGGATTCCTCATATTCAAAAGTAGCTCTTACTTCGTAATGGATTGGAAGGAAGATTCTTTCTTTAAAGTATTTTTCGTCTCTACCGATACTTTGCTCACACTCGGAACAGAACAGGGGCATTTTGTGCAAATCCTGCAGGCGCTTGTTAGGCGAGCCGACGGATCTTAGATAGCCAGTCGCAGATGTTTCTCGCAACCATTTACCAATACTTTTCGGGACGATGTGGCTTTCTTGGAGTTTGGAACGATTTCCACAAAGGCGACAGTTCCCTACTCTTAAGTTAGACATCTGCCCATTATCGCAGAGATGACCCGCAGTGATTGCCCTAAGTAACTCGCTTGAGGTACTATTTCCGTTCGCGTCAAGGACTCACCCTCCTTGACGCGTTCGCTTCGTAGGTCTCTCGCCTGGATGTCCCCTAGTGGGCAACGTCGACAGGGCTTGGGCCGGAGGAAGCAAGGACAAGAATGCTAACAGGAATATTGGGCCGCAAAGTCGGCATGACCCACCTCTTTACCGAGGATGGGCGAATGGTTCCGGTGACCGTCATCCAGGCGGGCCCGGTCTATGTCACTCAGATCAAGACGGAATCCACCGACGGCTATACGGCTGTCCAGGTTGGCTACGGGGATATGAAGGAAAAGAACATTACCTTCCCCAAGTTTGGCCACCTGAAGAAGGCGGGCGTGGGTAAGAACCTTCGTACGCTTCGCGAGTTCCGCACCGACTCGACCGACGGTCTCACGCTTGGCCAGGAGATCGATGCTTCGATCTTCACCGATGGCGAAGTCGTGACGGTAACCGGTACGAGCAAGGGCCGCGGTTTCGCGGGTGGCGTCAAGCGCTACCACTTTAAGGGCCAGCACATGACCCACGGCTACATGACCCACCGACGCCCGCTTTCGAACGGTGCGACGGGACCTCAGCGCGTCTTCAAGGGCAAGCGCGGTCCGGGCCACATGGGTGACGCTCGCGTCACGCAGAAGGGCCTTAAGGTCGTGAAGGTCGACGCCGAGCGCAATCTGCTCCTCGTCGACGGATCGGTTCCCGGCGCCAACGGCAACCTCGTGATCGTGAACAAGGTGGCGAAGTAACCATGGCGGACATCCAAGTAGTAAGACTCGACGGCAAGAAGGCCGGAACGCACACGCTGGCCGACAAGCTGGCGAATGCGGTTGCCAAGATGGTGACCACTCACCGCGCCGTCGTCGCCGAGGAATCCAACTCGCGACAGGGCACGCAGAAGACCAAGACCCGCAGCGAAGTTCGCGGCGGCGGTCGGAAGCCGTACAAGCAGAAGAAGACTGGTAACGCCCGACAGGGTTCCATTCGGTCTCCTCAGTGGGCGCACGGCGGTATGGCTCTGGCCATCACTCCCCGCGACTACGACAAGAAGGTCAACAAGAAAGAGAAGCGAGCCGCCATCCTTGGTGCGCTTTCCGCTCACTTCGAAGCCGGCAACGTCATCGTCGTGGACGCCATCGCGTTCGCCGCACCGAAGACCAAGGATGCCATCGCGCTCCTGAAGGCTCTCGGTCTGGAGAATCAGCGCCGCGTGCTGCTCATCCTGCCGCAGGTTGACGACGCCACGTACAAGAGCTTCCGCAACCTGAAGAATGTTGAAGTCCGAACCGCCCCTTCCACGGAAGCCGGCGCGAAGACCTCCGCATTCTCGACTCGCGACATTATGGTCGCGCAGAAGATCGTCATCGCCCAAGAGGCGCTCGCCCGCATCGAGGAGGTTTGGGCCAAGTGAAAGATCCGTATTCGATCATCGTAAAGCCGCATATCACCGAGAAGACCGTCGCCCTCAGCTACGGTAGCGACCGCATTAAGGACGAGACCGAACTGGTGCGCAAGTACACGTTCATCGTCAACCGAGACGCCAACAAGATCGAGATCAAGCAGGCTATCGAGACCATTTACAACAAGGCCGTGACCGTCACCAGCGTCCGCACCATCAAGGTGTTGGGCAAGAAGCGACGGCGTGGCCAATCGACCGGATACGAGCCGGATCGCAAGAAAGCGGTCATCACGCTCGCCAAGGGTCAGCTGCTGGAGGATTACGGAGTCTAATGCCGACCAAAAAGATGAAGCCGACCTCGCCTGGCATGCGCCATGCGATCAAGGCAACTTATAGCGAGCTCACCAAGGGCAAGCCCGAGAAGACGCTCACCGCTGGTCTCACCAAGAGCGGCGGACGCAACCACTACGGTCGCATCACCTCCGTCAACGTTGGCGGTGGTAACAAGACGAAGTATCGCGTCGTGGACTTCAAGCGGAACAAGGACGGCGTCGAGGCGAAGGTCGCGGCGATCGAATACGATCCGAACCGCACGTGCCGCATTGCGCTGCTCCACTACCTGGACGGCGAGAAGCGCTACATCCTGGCCCCGAAGAACCTCGTGGTCGGTACGCGGGTTGAGAGCGGTCCCGAGGCGGACATCCTCCCGGGCAACGCGCTTCCCCTGAAGAACATCCCCCTCGGTACGCTCGTGCACAACATCGAGCTGCAGCCGGGTAAGGGTGGCCAGATGGTCCGCTCCGCGGGTGCTTCGGCTCAGGTCATGGCGAAGGAAGGCAACTACGTCACCCTTCGACTGCCTTCCGGCGAAATGCGAATGGTGCACAACACCTGCCGCGCCACCGTCGGTGAGGTCGGCAACGCCGAGCACGAGAACGAAGCGATCGGTAAGGCCGGTAAGAACCGTGGCCTTGGCCGCCGCATGCACGTTCGTGGCGTCGTCAAGTCTCCGCGCGACCACCCACATGGTGGTGGTGAAGCGAAGTCGCCGATCGGCCGTAAGAAGGGTCCTGTCGACCGATGGGGCAACAAGGCGCTCGGAACTCGTACTCGCTCCAACAAGCGAAGCAACAAGTTCATCGTCCGCCGCCGCGGCAGCAAGTAACCGCCTTCGGGTGGTTTGGAAGAAGCCTCACCTTCGGGTGGGGCTTTTTGTTTTAAGTTGATTTGCGTCTACCATATTCCCGGTAAAATATTGAAAGTTGGCGGCCTTCTAAGGCTGGGTGAAATCTTAGTTTATGCGTTTTTCCCGTCGATCCATGTTTGCCCCGCTCGTTGTGCTCATTGCCCTTTTTTTGACCGGGTGCGGAAGGGGTTCTAATGTCTCCGTTAACGGCAAAGTCGTTCCGAGAAGCGAGATTGAGAGCAGCGTCGGTGAGATGAACAGTGTGATGTCTGCGGACCCGGAAAGCCTGAAGGGCGTGGAGGCTAAGACGGAGATGGGCAAAGTGATGAAAGAGACGATGGTCAGCGCGGCGAAGATCGATAAGGAGCACGAGAGCCGACTTGCCAAGATCTCGATGGAGGATGTGTTCTCGGGGAAGCAGTTCGAGTCGAAAGCAGCGCTGCAGAAGGCCATCCGTGAGATGGATGAGCTTGCGAAGATCGAGACTGATTTCATTCAGAAAAAGATTGCCCTTAGCGAGACTTACCAGAGTTCGATCGACTTGCCGGGTTTTCGTGAAGAGATTGAACGGACGCGGGGCAAACTTCAGACTCTTTTAAAAAAGGAACTCGCCTTTTCGGAGGCTAACAAAAAATATCTTAGCTTCGGCCTTAAGGTGCGGCCTAAGGCAGATAAAAGCAGTATCTACTGGCCCCAGGAGCATTTCGCAGAAGCGGTTATCTTGATGAACGATGCTTCCGAGAAGCTGGACGAGATGGCGAAGTGCGCCGACGAAATGGAAACCCGCGTTCGGGAATCAAAAGGCTTCTTCGGTAAGGAAGCGACGAAGTAGCCACAAAATTGGTCCGAAACCTAAATCTATTCGGCCTCCGGGTGGTTTGGCAGGGAAGGCGCTCCGAAAGGGGCGCCTTTTCTTTTGGCTTCTTCGGGAAGTCGGCAGAGAGTCACTTATCGGAGAACCCGGTGCTTTCCTTTCGGATACGTGAAAAGGTTGTTATGCTGGTCCTGCAATGAGAATATATTTCGTAGCGGTCGGCACTGCAGCCGTCGCCCTTGCCCAGGCCAGCACGCTTTTTGGCGAGATCTTCGAGTCGGGCAACCTCAATCAGTGGCAGCCTGGCTCCTCTGCCCAGATCGTCAGCGATCCCCTCAACCCGTCCAATAACGTGGTGAACTTCGCTGCTCTCAGGGTTGGCGGAGATCTGTTCTCGCAGAACTTCACTGCCATTCCGGTGTCCGGCACCACCACGCTTAGCTTCGACTACCTCGGAACGCCGGTCTTTGGCGGGGGGACGGGTGGTTTCCTTGGCGTCAACGCTCCGAGCGAGCATTGGTACTTTGGAACGGGTGGATTTGCGACGGACGTCACTCTGATCGACGATGGCGCCTGGAACCACTACTCGGTCGTTCTTCCGCAGGGTATCTCCGCGCAGATCAAGTTGGAAGACTGGGCCTTCGCCGATGGCGTTGCCGGGAACGCCTATTTCGATAACATCCAGATCGAATCTGTCCCCGAGCCGACTACCTTGGCCGCGCTTGGTCTAGGCGGCCTCGCACTGCTTCGCCGACGCCGGAAGTAAGCCACTTCGGGCGGGCGGTCTCAAATCCGCCCGCCTGACTCTCACTAGCCTTTCGGTGGCCGTGGGTGCCGTTCTCCAGGGCGTAGCGATACGACGACGAGGATGAGCGGGATCGGATCTTCTGGTCCGGTCGGGCTGGCGGGGAGGTATTGGTGGGGAAGGGTGGCTTCGAAACTCATCGCGTCCCCGGTTTGCAACTTGCACTCCGAGCCGTCCACCACCATCGTGACCGCTCCGCGGAGGCAATACACGAACTCTTCGCCGAAGTGCTGGTCTACCCAACTGGGTTTATGGAGTTCCATCAGCGCTTGGGCGCCGATGCCGCCCGACATTTCGCTGGACAAGATTGCGGTGAAGAAGGGTTGGAATCCTAAGGTTCCGAGTCGCCGTCGCTCTTCGGGGTCGTTGACATGCTGGTAGTCGTCGTCCACCACGCGCTTCTGGTAGCTCGCCTTTGATTTGCTCACTGACCACCGTGTTTCTTCTGCCCGGTGGACGGCAAACGGGCCGGATTGGTAGGGCCTCGTCATCTGGTCGGTGAACAGGTGGAGGGCCCGCCGAACCTTTTCGAGCGTCTTCGGGGTGCAGGTCATGCCGCTCTCCAATCGGATCAAGGTGTAGCGTGCAACTCCGGCTAGATCGGAAAGCTCCTGCGCGCTCATTCCGAACTTCATCCGCTTTTCGCGAATCCTTCGGCCGATGGTGGCGAAATCCCGAGCCTCTTGCACGAGATCGATTTTACGTCGATAACCACTAAGGATTAGACGAAATCTGGCCGGTTTGACTAATCATTAAGAGATTCGCCGCAAGGCCTATGGTTTGGTGGCGTAAACAGTCTTACAGTGGATCGCATCCGATCCGCACGGCCAACGATGACGTCGGCGGAATGAAGCCCTCGCCATGAAACGTGCCTTTACTCTTATCGAACTGCTTGTCGTTATCGCCATCATCGCCATCCTGGCCGCTATTCTTTTCCCCGTCTTCGCCCAGGCCAAAGCCGCCGCGAAGAAGACCGCTTGTCTGAGCAACGTTAAGCAGATGGCCACCGCGGCCCAGCTCTATTTGGGAGACAACGACGATAGCTATCCGTCGACGGTGGCGTACTTCCCGTCGGGATTCACTTTTCCCAATCAGTCGTACTGGTACTTCGGATTCCACTTCACGAGCAACAGCGCCTGCTGGCTCGACCCGGCCTTGGGCACCTTGTACCCCTACCAGAAGAGCAATCAGATTCAAGCCTGCCCGGATGCGAAGGATCTGAAGCCCGGGGTGGGAGGAGCGCCATTTACGATCGACGCGAGTCAGGCTCCTCTGGGCTATGACAAGAACTTCCTGATCGGCGGATATTACACGCTTGCGGGCAATGTAACCTACGGGCCATTCTTTGGAGCTACTCAGTGGGAAAACGTTGCGGATTCGATCTTGCTAACCGATGCGGCGAATGGCAAGTCCCCGACGTCGACCTCCACAACGGCTCCGACGTCCACGTTCAACGGCATCCACCCGCCCCGTAACATCGTAACCGGCGCGGCAAATACGACCTACGTTGCGGGACGGCATAGCGATTTTGCGAATGTTGCGTTCATGGACACTCACGCAAAATCGAAGAAGGTCAGCTACGTGGGCGCGGGCGTCGCCAATCCGGTGGTCCACATGGGATATATCCTCGGCCCGGGCGCGGCTGGCCCCACGTCGCCAGGCGCGAACTACTACTACGTGCCGGATAAGTCGACCTCCAATCCGTATCTCTAACCTCTCAGAAACCCCTCTCTCCTTCGGGGAGAGGGCCAGGGTGAGGCGAGAGCCTTCGAATTCCCCACGTAACGCAATGAACCTCCCGACCCTCCTTCTCGCCGCTTTCGCTCTCCAGACCCCCACCACCGACCCCGCGGCCCTCGTTAAGACGCTCCGCACCGCGCAGTACGAGGCCCAAGCCAAGGCGCGCAAAGGAGAGGCGGTCGATCTCGCGGCGGTAGAAACGGAGGTCAAGACCAAGGCCACCGCGGCGATTGCCGGCGTTGATTTCACTAAGATCGCGCCCGACCAGGCCGAAGACTGGAGCGAACTTTACCGTTTCGCCGGGCGAGAAGACGACGCCCTCAAGCTCTCCGAGACCTCCATCCAGTTCCACGCGGTCAAGGCCTGGCAGCAGCAGTCCGCGCTCCTTCCGGCCTACCTCAAGCGTGGCGACAAGCCGAAGATTCTTGAGACGCTCAACTTTGCCCTCGGAACCGATATTCGGATGGTGGGCCAACTTGGAGAGTTTGTGGTGTATGGCTTGGCGGCTAAGTACGGCGAGTCCGACCCCGCTTTCGTTCTCCACGCCTACGACCTCCTTCTTCAGAGGGTGGACCTTGCGCGTCCGATGTCGGAAAGCGATAAAGATTGGACCCTCTTCGCTCTTGCCCGCCTCAGTGCGAATCGGGATATGACGCTGTACAAGTCCGGTCGCCAGGCCGAGGCGATGGCCGACCTGAAGAAGGTTCGCCTCAAGGTGGCGGCCAATGCAAGGGCACTGGCAGCGGTGGCGGAGGTCGAGAATCAGCTCTCGATCACCGGCAAGCCGGCTCCCGAAATCGCTTCTCTGCGCACGATCGGTACTTATAAAAGCTTGGCCGCCCTGCGCGGCAAAGTCGTGCTCGTCGACTTCTTTGCCCATTGGTGCGGGCCGTGCAAACGCGCTTTCCCGGCGATGAAGGATCTCCTCGCGGCAAACCAGTCGAAAGGCTTGTCCATGGTAGGCGTCACCAGCCTGCAAGGCTATTATGAGGATCAACAGAACCTCAAGCCGGACGCCGAGTTCGCTCTGATGCGCGATCGCTTTGTTCCCCAGTACAAGCTCCCTTGGCCGGTGGTTTTTGAGAAGAACAAGGCTGCGACGACGGCTTACGGAGTTTCCACGATTCCGCACCTCGCGATCATCGATCGGGCCGGGAAACTGCGCCGGATCGTGATTGGCTATACGCCTGAGGAGTTCGCGGCAACAAAAACGTTCGTGGAGAAGCTGCTGGCCGAAAAATAGGGTTGCTCGTCCTCGTTCCCTTCGTTATAGGGGCCGAGGCCTTTTGAACACCGGATGTTCGCGAAGACGGCTTCGATTGCTGGGTAGGAGCCCTAAACGCGAAACCCGGTATAGCCTTTCGCCGTTGAACCTGGGTATTATCCTTCCTTGTGCCCGCCGCATATGCGGCGAAGCCCCACTTAACTTGCTCCGGCCGGTCCGGGGTTAATAAGGGAGGAAAATGTCAAGAAGTCTTAAAAAAGGATATTTCGTGGACGACCATCTCGTCGAGAAGGTTGACGCGCTCAATGCTACGGACGAAAAGAAGCTCATCAAGACCTGGAGCCGACGTTCGACCATCATTCCCGATTTCATCGGTCACACCTTTGCGGTGCACGACGGACGAAAGCATGTTCCGGTCTTCGTTACCGAAAACATGATCGGCCACAAGCTCGGCGAATTCGCGCCGACCCGCACTTATCGCGGCCACGCCGGCGGGTTGCCGGAGCGGGGGGCGAAGCTCCGATAAGGGGCGTGACACTCATGGAAGTTCGAGCAACTGCTAAATACGTCCGAGTCCAGCCGCGCAAGGTTCGGATCATTGCGGACGAGATCCGGGGCAAGTACGCCGGCCACGCCGCCGCGCTGCTGAACCACCACACCAGCAAGGGCGCCAAGTCCCTGCGTAAGGTTCTGATTTCTGCCATGGCCAACGCCGCGGAGAATCATGGTCTCGCGCCGGAAACCCTTAAGGTCACCGTCATCATGGTCGACGAAGGTCCCCGCCTCAAGCGTATGATCGCTAAGGCGATGGGCCGCGGCGCGCGCATCCTGAAGAAGACGAGCCACATCACGGTCGTCGTCGAGGATGTCGAGCCGGAAGCCGTCGTTAAGCCGCACGGCGCCAAAGCCAAGCCTCGTCCGACCTTTGCGACCAAGCCGGCCGCCAAGGCAAAGAAGGCCGACGCTACGGTTCCGCCGCCCGTCGAAGAAGAGCCGACGACTCCGGAGCCGACCGCTCCCGTCGAAGAGCCGACCGAAGCCACCCCGGTTGATGCAAGCGAAGCGCCTGAAGAGGGCGGTTCGGCTGAAGGAGAGAAAGCCTAATGGGACAGAAGATCCATCCCGTCGGTTTCCGAATCGGAGTGATTCGGGGACACGACAGCCACTGGTACTACGACAAGAAGGGCTACCCGGCCGCTCTGTTGCAGGACGCCAAGATTCGCAAGTTCGTCAAGAGCCGCGTCGGTCTCGGCACCATCAGCCGGATTGAGATCGAGCGCGCGGCGAACCGCGTTAAGGTCAACATCTACACCGCTCGCCCCGGCGCCATCATCGGCCGCGGCGGCAAGGGTATTGATGAGCTGACCCAGATCCTGAACTTCCAGATCCGCAAAGAGGATCCGACGGCTCAGGTTCAGGTGAACGTCACCGAAGTCCGCCAGCCGGAGCTTGACGCTCAGCTGGTTGCCGAGAACGTTTGCGTTCAACTCGAGAAGCGAATCAGCCACCGGCGCGCCATGCGCCAGGCGATGACCCGCGTCGTTCGCATGAACGGCCGAGGCATCAAGATTCAGGTCTCGGGCCGCCTTGGCGGTTCCGAAATCGCTCGACGAGAAGGCGACAAGACGGGCAAGATCCCGCTTCACACTCTTCGAGCCGACATCGACTACGGTCAGGCGACTGCGCACACCATCTACGGATCGGTGGGCTGCAAGGTCTGGATCTATAAGGGCGAAGTTCTCCCCGAGCGCCGCATGCGACCTGAAGAGGCCGCTCCGCGACGCGAGCGTGGAGAGCGTGGCGGCGGTCGAGACCGCGGCCCGCGCCGAGACGACCGCGCCTTCGGCGCAACCCAGACCCCCGAAGGCGGGGCACCTGAAGGAGCACAGAACTAACTATGTTGATGCCCAAGCGCGTCAAAGACGGCCGCCGTAAAATGCACCGCGGCCGAATGACTGGTAAAGCGACCCAGGGAAATAAGATTTCCTTCGGTGAGTACGCGATCGTCGCACTCGAACCGGCGTGGATCACCGCCCGTCAGATCGAGGCCGCTCGAATTGCCATGACCCGCCACATCAAGCGTGGTGGAAAAGTCTGGATCCGCGTCTTCCCGCACAAGTCGTTCACCAAGAAGCCTCTCGAAACCCGTATGGGTAAGGGTAAGGCGCCGGTGGAAGGCTGGGTTGCCGTCGTGAAGCCGGGCCGCGTCCTCTTCGAGATGGCCGGACCGACCGAAGAGCTTGCCAAGGAAGCTATGCGACTCGCCATCTACAAGATGCCGATCAAGTGTAAGTTCATGACGAAGCGGGACTTTGATGCCCTCAACGTCGCGACCGTCGAATCCGCTGAGTTGGCGGGGGCGGAATAACGAAATGAAGGATCTCAAGGCCAAAGAACTGCGCGACAAGAGCGTGCCCGAGCTTGAAGAGATGCTGGCCAAAGAGCGCCAGGACCTCTTCCACGCCCGGCGCGACCTCGTGTTCCGCCGCATCACCGATACGGCGAGCCTCAAGGTTCGCCGCCACAACATCGCGCGCATCATCACCGTGATCGCCGCCAGCAAGGGAGAGGTTAAGTAATGGCAGAAGCCACTGCAACCACCGAACTCACGCGCGGCCGTCGTAAGGTCCGACAGGGCATCGTCGTCTCCAACAAGATGGAGAAGACGGTGGTCGTCAAGATCGTGCGCCGCGTGCAGCACCCGCTGTACGGCAAAGTCGTGCTTCGCACCAACAAACTCAAGGCTCACGACATCGTGGGCTGCGACGAAGGAGACCGCGTCGAGATCATGGAGACCCGCCCCCTCAGCCGCGATAAGCGCTGGCGCGTCACCCAGATCATCGAAAAGGTCAAGTAATCGAGCCGTTGGCGGCTGGCAGTGAACTGCTAGCCACCAACGCTCGAACAACCACGCCCACCCCGGTTCGCCGGTCCGGCCTCTGGAAAAGGAAACAAACTTATGGTTCAGCAATTTACGCGGCTCAAGGTGGCCGACAACTCCGGGGCGCGCGATGTCATGTGTATCCGCGTTCTCAAGGGCAGCCAGCCCCGTTATGGCAAGGTAGGCGACGTGATCGTTGCCTCCGTAAAGGTGGCAACGCCCAACATGCCCGTTAAGAAGGGTGATGTTATCAAGGCCGTTATCGTTCGAACCCGCCACGCGACGCGCCGTTCCGACGGTTCGACCCTGCGCTTCGACGACAACGCTTGCGTGGTCATCAACCCCGCCAACCTCGAGCCCCGCGGCACCCGCATCTTCGGACCGGTCGCCCGCGAACTGCGCGATAAGAACTTCATGAAGATCGTCTCGCTCGCGCCGGAGGTCCTTTAACCATGACTAAGTTCGAAATCAAGCAGCGCGCCAAGCACATTAAGCTCAAGATCCGAAAGGGCGATAAGGTTATTATCATCGCCGGTAAGGACAAGGGCGAGATCGGAACGGTCTACGCCGTTTCGCCGAAGGAGCAGAAGGTCATCGTTCTCGCGGAAAACCCCGAGAACCCGGAGCAGCCGCTGCCCCTGAATGCCGCGACCAAGCACCGCAAAGCGCGCCAGCAGGGCGAGCGAAGCGTGCGGCTCCGCATTCCGAAGCCTCTCCACATCAGCAACGTCAAGCTCATCGATCCTGCGACGAACGAACCGACTCGCGTCGGCCGCCGCGTCGAGGATGGCAAGTTGGTTCGCTACGCCAAGAAAGGCGGCGCGACCATCCCCGAGCCCGACTACAAGCTGTAAGGTGTCGGGTCATAGGGTCATTAGGTCGTTGGGTGAATTCACCCGATAACCCAAAGACCTGATGACCCAATGACCCCACCGACCGCCTGGTCAGTAATCAGGCAAGGATAAACATCCCAACCCATGGCAAGAAAAACTAACGACGCCGCTTTCGAAGCGGGCGATTCCACCGGACTACCTAAGCCTAGACTTCGTAAGAAGTACGCCGAAGAGGTCGCCCCCAAGCTCCAAGAGCAGTTCAAATACAAGTCCTCGATGCAGCTGCCCAAGCTGGACAAGATTGTTATCAACATGGGCACGGGCGCTTCCGACAAGGATCCGAAGCACCTCGAGAACTCCATCCGAGACATGGCGCTCATCTCCGGTCAGAAGCCGGTGGTCACCATTTCCAAGAAGGCCGTTTCCAACTTCAAAATCCGCGAGGGTATGAAGATCGGCTGTAAGGTCACCCTCCGCGGCGACCGGATGTATCACTTCTACGACAAGCTCACCAGCGTCGTCCTTCCGCGAATCCGAGACTTCCAAGGTCTGTCGCCCAAGTCGTTCGACGGTCGCGGGAACTACGCTCTTGGTCTGAAGGAGCAGCTGGTCTTCCCCGAGATCCCCTACGACACGTTCGACCGGATCCGCGGTATGGACATCATCATCTGCACCACCGCCAAGACGGACGAAGAAGCTCGCTTCTTCCTCAAGACGTTTGGTCTCCCGCTCCGCGAGAAGTGAACCGCGCCTAGTGGCGACGAAAAAGGCTCGGAAGTCATCCTTCCGAGCCTTTTCTAATATGAAATTCTTCTCTCCCCAGGTCTGCGATACCTTCGACGGCTACGAGCCGTTTCGCGAGGTCTACGACACCTACCGGCGCCACCTGGAAAGCATGCGGGGCATCCTCCCCGAGCGAGTGCTCGAACTCGCCGAGCCCTCTGGAATGGAAGACGGCCTCGTCGTCCGCGTCGACCACGATCGGGAGCGGCGTATCCTTCGCCTGACCCTTCGAGTCGGCCACCTCCAAATGGGCTACTCCAACCTCGTCCTCACCTACGAAGGGGCCGAGATTTCCCCGGAGCACGATGCCGTCTTTGCCACCCTCGCCCGGAGCACCCATACTCAGAGCTACTTCGGCGGCGACCTCGCTTACCACGAGGTGGACGCGGGCGAAGACGGGAAGATCGAGCACCGCCTCATCTTCAACGCCAACGGGTGGCTCCACCCGACCGCCAACGGATGGTTCTGGTTCACCATCCGCTGCCGCACCCTCCACTGGCGCCGAGATCCCCGCCGCAGCCGCCGTCTCCCGCCGATCGCCGACCGTTATCCGGGCGGGCCATCGGCATAAATTCTAGAAGGGCGGGCCGCCTACGCAGTCGCCCGCTCGTACCGGTACGTGTCGATCTTGAACGACACTCCATCGTCCGACACGGGAATCTCCTTCCGTACCGTTCCGGCTTCAACCGCTTCGTCGTCGATCTTCGACCAGACGAGAACCAGCTTTCCTTCGGCGACTGACCAACTCCCTTCGCTTGTCGCTCCGGCCATCGAGAAGCGGAACTTTCCGTCCGCCTTCAGGTCCATCCGGAGGCCCTTTTCTTCTTGCCCGTTCCGCCGAACGGTCCAGAGGCCTTTGAGGTCGGCCGCTACCTCTCGCTCGAATTCGAGACCTTCCAGCGTCACCCGGTCGCCCTTCGAATCTCCTCGAAGCTCCGTCCCGTCGTCGGTGGTAAGGATCAGCTTCCCGTCCTCTGTCCGGTAGCGGCCATGGCGAGCCGAGCCGTCGCTGATCAGATCGAACCGGCTCTCCGGGAGCAACACCAGTCGACTGGACGGCACGGCCTTCCCCGAAAGCTTCGCCATCCGCACCGCCTCCTCCGGCACGCGAAGCCGGAATTTGCCCACTGTTGGCTCTCCCGCGTGGGTGAGACCAACCAGGAGGAACCCGGCAAATATAAGGGAGGAGCGAAGCATGAGTTACAGATGCCGCGAAGCCCGCTCCGGAAGACCAGGTATTTCTACTTGGAATCGATATCCGAAGGAAGAACGGAGGCTTGTCGCCGCCTCACGCCGATCGGTCGACGCCAAAATGGCAATCTTCGCGGATGACCCGCCATGAGAACGCGCAGTTTGAAACTCTCGTTTAGAAGATATACGCCCATTGCGGCAACGACTGCCCAGGCCACGAAATAGGTAACCCCACGCAACAATTGGAGGAATGGAACCGCCAACAGCAAAATGCAAGTGGCCAAACCGGTCAGCGCAACAAGGGATCGATGGGCGACGACTGCCGTTTCGTTGACCGTCAAAGGAGGTAACACCACCGACTGCGCGTCCGTTTCTTGCGCCGACTGCCATGCCTTTGCCGCCGTCAAAAACCGTACGTTCGAAGCGATTGAGAGTGTTGCCGTCCGCTGGTCATCGTCGGGACCAAAGCTGAAGGTGAGGGACTTCTTATCGATCCCAATATCCCGGACGGCCGACACCGGAAAGGAGAAGACACAACGTCGGCCGGAATAGATCAGCCACCCCTCCTCAAACGAGACGAGCCCCTCGTCGTAACCGTATGTCACCTCCCGAGAAACGACCAACGAAACGGCAAACTGGCCACCCTCCGGGTCGTCTCGAAGTCCTGCCGTCTGGCGTTCTCTCGCTACCCCGGACAGATAACTTGCCGCAAATCCGGAAACCATTATCACTGCGTAGTTGGGTGATCCCATCAGTAGGGTCACCACCCCAAAGGTCACCGCCCCCGCACCAAACCCAAACCACTGAGCAACCCATCGGCGCGTCGGCATTGGCCGCCAGCCCGCATACCGCTGCTCAGGAAGCATGCCCCCATTCTAGCGACTGAAACTGTTACGGCCCAACCCTTTTCTCCGAAGGCGTAGGGCCGTCAGTCGAATAGGCCGCGCGCTACCGTGATTCCAACGAGTAAGGACTCTAGTCGTGAAGAAAAGCTGAAAGAATAGCCCATCGGCCAACCCAAACCACTGACCTGCCCACCGATGCCCAGCAGCAGATCTTCATTCCGCATACCGCGGCTCGAGAGGCATCGCCATTATTGTAGCGTCGTCTCTTGGGGGAGGCTCTTTGGACTGCGTTTCAGGCGAATGCTACGTCCCCAAAACGCGATGGGGGCCGGGTTTGGACACTGCAGGATGCGGAGGACCCGCCGCCGCTCAGAGGCGTAAACGCTCAAGAGAGTGGCTATGACGAGTCCGATCGTCGAGGTGATAAAGCCGCCGAACCCAAACCGGCCGGAAAGGAGAACGGTCAGGCTCACGACAAACAGGAGCGCCGTCACGATGGCCTGCGGGCGCATGGAGGCAAGCACGGATGGCTCGGTCACGATCGGGGGAAGCACGACGGAGTTGGCCGCAAGGTCCTCCGTCATCCGCCATTCGAGGGCTGACTTCGAGAACTCTTTGCTCGGAAAAACCGCTAGACTGGCTCCCCGGAGATCGTCGTCCGGCCCGAAGTGGAAGAATATTCGCGACAGATCGGTAAGGCCTACGTTGACCGCCGATGCCGGAAGCGAGAAGGTACATCGAAGGCCGGTGTAGACCAGCCAACCGTCCACAAACGAGATCAGTCCCTCGTCATACCCGTACGTCACCTCCCGCGAAACCCGAAGCTGGGCCGCAAACTGTCCACCTTCGGGATCGTCTCGATGCCTCCGCATCTGCCAGTTGAGGAGACGAGCCGAGACGAACTGGCTGATCAGGATCGCAATCATGAAGGCCGCCCCATTGGCCTTTGGGAGGAAGGCCCACAAGAGACCGACGACCACGATCGCGACCCCGATTCCCACCCATCGGGCATTCCAGCGGCGCACCCTTGAGGGCCGCCAGTCGGCGTATCGGAACTCCGGATGCACAATCTATTGTAGCGGTGGCTGTCTCTTGAGGGAGGGAAGGCGGGACTGCTCCTAAGAAGACGCCCAGCCTCTGCCGTGTCGCAAACGTAAATCGGCCGTGCAAACGCGCCAGGTAATGTCCCAAAGCGTCCAGAAACTGACATGCAGGCCAAACGGGAACGATATCGAGCGAGTTTGGTCACTCTTAGTCCTAAACGACTTCTCGAATTATCGGAGAAGCGTGATTGCTTGGAATTGCTCTGCCTATCTCTGGGAAACCAACCACCCGATCGGTACGGAAGCATCGAACCGCTTCGCCGCGGCGATTTCGTCGGCGACTTGGATAAAGTCCTCGAAGAGTGGCACCAAGGACTTCACTCTCTGGATTGGAAAAGAGATAAACCGAACCTAACCGGAGGATTTCACGGGTCCTGGTTACCGGACTTCCTCCACTCGAACGAATGCGTCATAACGAAAGACGCAGCGAAGGATCAAGCGTGGCTCTGCAGTTATTTTGAAGCGGCTTCAAACCAATCTCTCGCCGACTATGCCGTTCTGCACGTCGTAGGGCAACAGGATGTCGACCGGAGTCGCGCGTCAGGGGGTTGGGTCTCCTCAGGCAGCACGAAGCTGGGAGACTATACGCTTTTCCCCACGACTCATCGACTTCGTGGCGGCTTGCCAAACATGTTCTGGTCCACCGTGCTTGGCCGTCCTTACGTGTCGATCATGGGACGTAATCGACTCCTCTCTTGCCCCGACGCCGATGTCGTTGAACTCGACTATGGTGGCATCCGAGTCACTAGCCGCCTCCCATTTTGGGCAGCCCGGACCGAACCCGAAGCGTTCGAGAATTGGCGCGATACCGTTCGCGAACATATCGGTCGCGAATTTTTCGTCGATGCTCCTGTGTACGGAAAGACCGCCCGGGTGCCCCAATTTGAGTGGATCTGACCATGAAGCACTACGAGAAAACACGCGTATGACCACAGACGAAGCGATTGCTTTTCTCGAAGCCCATCAGCCGATGCCGCCGGACGACAAGGGCACTCAGGAGGAGATCGATGACTGGATTGAGGCTTTCAATCACGCGATGCAGCTCGAACCACCGGATCCCAGGTTCATATCGCTCTTCTTGAATTCATTTCCAAAGCGAATGGAAATTGGTGCGTACCAAGAGGTTGAGTCACTGCTTGCTAGATATGATGCAAGCCTAGTAGTCCCTCCCCTCATTAATGCTCTAGAGTCTAAGAATCCGTCCATTCAGAGCTTTGCCGCTGAATTTAGCCGGTACTTCCCGGATCCTCGGCTAACATCTCCCTTAATAGCCACCTTGAAATTTGGGTTTGCTGAAAGCCGAGCATTTGCGGCGATGGCCCTTGCGTTCCACCCAGGCGCCTTGGTTGACCAAGCTCTCGCCGAGGCACTTCGCCGAGAAAGAGACCGGGATGTTCGTGGATCCATTGAGGACACGATCGCCGAGCGGCTTGGGATTGAGTTCTAGGGCAGGTCTAGAACTAAGGAAAGGACTCCTTCAGGGCAGCGCCGCGGGCTTCCGCCAGCGGGACTTGGGCAGGCGGATCGGAGTTTTCCAGAACGGGCGGGGAACAGATCGCTCGTCGCGCAGTGCGCGAAGAATTCGGCTGGATTCGATGGTGTAGGCCACCAAAGCTACGAGGGATAGGGCACCAAGGAAAATAAATTCACTGTAGAGCCGGAAGCCAAACCAGTAAGACATCCCGATGAGACCCACGCCGGAAACGGCGGAGAAGATGGCGTACGAGTAAAGGGTCTTGAATGCCGATTCGGAAGGCGTCGAGGGAGGCAAGATCACCGTGCCGGGTTCGCACTCCGCACTCTTCCAACGGAGTCCCGCCTCCTTGAACTTTTCGCTCGAAACGGCCATCAGGTAGGCCCTTCGCGGATCATCGTCGGGGCCAAAGGAGAAGGATAGAGTGTTCTTATCGATAAACGCTCTCCCGTCAACGGCGCTCGCCGGAAGCGAAAAGACGCAGCGATGCCCGTGATAGACCAACCAGCCCTCCTCAAACGAGAGCAATCCTTCGTCGAAGCCGTAACAGACTTCCCGTTCGAGCTTTAGACTTACCGCGAATTGACCGCCCTGCGGGTCGTCGCGGAGCGCGGCCATCCTTCGATCGACCAACCGGACGGTGACATAACGCCCGAAGGTCGCGCAGAAGGTCATCATCGAGAAATTCGGCTTGTGAAAGAAGAGCCAGGAGACGGCAAAGGCTAAAGTTCCGGCCACAAAGCCGACCCACTGGGTTGGCCATCGACGATCCGAATAAGCTCGCCATTCCGCGGATCTCGGCTGGGGGAGCATTCAACCTATTTTAGCTTGTCCGAACTATTAGTAAAAGGTTGTGCCGTTCTACTTGATCGCCTGCCGTCGGATTTCCTCTTCGGCCGCAAACTGAGATCCGCCGATACCCAGTAAGGGGCTCTTTTTGAAAGGCGCACCGCTTTCGATTCGGTGCAGCGCTTGCCGAATCCCCTCGCCGTAAATGAGAAGTGCCCCGGCCAAACAGCTAGCAAGAAAGGCCACGGCCATTCGATCGCGCGTAGAATTCGTAAGTGCGAACAACGCACCGAGGAGCAGAAACGTGCCGACGCCGATGGACAAGCGAGCTAAGGTGAAGGCGCTGGCGTCGGGTGTGACGGGAGGAAAAATCGGCTCGCCTGCCGCAATCGGCCCATCCTTCCACTCTTTTAACATGGACGCTAAACGCTCCCTGTCGCTGCCGCGAAACGTAAGCGTCTGACGGTTATGCGGTCCTATGAAGTCCAGGCGGACGTAGGGATCCCAACTAAAGACGCTAAGAACATCGCAGCTTCGAAGTGAGAAGGCACAATGACGTCCCTCATAGACAAGCCATCCATCTGCGATGGTGAGTAGCCCTTCGTCGTGGGCGTATGTCACCTCTCGCTTGATTTGAAGGCTAACCGCAAACTGATCCTCGTCCGGTACGTCGCGCAGGCTCGCCGTCCGCCGCTGGCTCAGCCGGGTCAATACCTGGCGACAGATGAACCCGGCGGTAAGCATTGCGACCACAAGGCCCAGATTTCCAATCATTCCGCCGAAGGTAATGCCAATGGTTGGAATAAGTACGTCCCCGAGCCCCTTTGTGATCAGCGCCACTCCAATCCATGCCCCGCATGCGCTGGCGCTGCCGATGGCTAAGGCAGGCACGCGACGCTTTGCAACGCCTCGCCATTCTGCATACCGCCGCTCTGGAAGCACACACCCATTTTACGACCTCGATACAATCATCTGAAGAAACCACCGGCCGCCGAGGTCTTGGAAGGGTGAGGGATATGGAACTGTTTTTTGCCCTACACGTCTTCGAGCACCGGCCCCGGGCCGAGGTGGCGGATTTTCTGCGGGACATCCGCCCTTGGGCCTACCGCCTCGCTCTCGCGGTCGTCGGCAGCCCCGAAGCCGCGGAGGATGTGGCCCAAGAAGCGATGGTTCGCGCTTGGCGGGCTCAGGGCGCGCTGGCGAGGGCCGACGATATGCGGGCTTGGCTTCGGAAGGTCGTCGTCCGCCAGGCCATCACGGCGCTCAAGAAGCACCGGTTTGCGGAGCTCCCCGAGATGGCTGCGCCCGACCAGGAGACGTCGATGCAGGTGAGATCCATCCTTTCGACCATGCCGCCGGAGACGCGCGTCCTCCTTGCTCTCGCCTACTTCGAGGGCCTCAGCTACACCGAACTCGCCGAGACCCTCGACATTCCCGAGGGTACCGTCGGGTCGAGACTTCATACCGCGAAGGCCGCCTTCCGGGCCCAGTGGGGAGACCGCTAGTGGATCCGCTGCGCGACTACTTCGAGGGCATCAAAGACGCGCCCGTTCCCGCCCGGCTTATGGCGGAGACACCGCCCGAAGCGTTCCTGCGCAAGCTCACGCTGAACGCCGCTTGGGCTGCCGCCGGATTCATTCTTGTTCTCCTCGTCACCGCCATTCCGACCCCCACTGACTCCCGAGCCGCGGCTCGAACCGCCCAGGCCATCGACCACCGAGTGGCCATGAACTTGGAGGTGGGGAAGTGAGGGCTTTTGCCATCGCCGTCCTTTTCGCTCTGGCCCTCATTCCGAAAACCGCCTGGATCGTTCGAAGTCATGTTGAGTATCTCAACGGCGGCTACCGAAGTTTTGGCCAGATGACCGGCGCGCAAGAATCCGGCATGGTGCCTGAATGGCTGTTCTTGCCCGGGGCCACTTCCGACCCGAAGGTGGTCGCCGTTCTGGATGACCAAGGGCCGAACGCCATTGAGCGACTGGACCGGATGAGGCAGGTCCTGGACGATCCCCAAACCCGAGATCAGATCCGGGCGTTTGTCATCCGCCGAAGCTTCACCTCCATACTCATCTCTCAGCTCGCCGATGAGAAGGCGAAGTCGACGATGCGGCAAGTTGCGGAGCGCCTGATGCCTCTCGTCAAAGAAGGAGAACAGAAAGACCCCGAGAACGCCTTTTATCCCTCCTGTGCTTGGCCCCTCCTCACCGCCCTCGATCGTCCCCGGGAAGCGGATGCGGCTTTGGCTCGAGCCGCCCGATGTGAACGGTACGACGACGGGATGCTTGAGGAGGCTCTCTTCGTTCAAGATGCGATCGAGAAGAAGTATGGCTATCAAGGAAGCCTTGTCCGGATTGAAGCCCGCAGCCGAATCCTTCTCCCTCAATTCTCCGCGTTGGGTCGCCTTTCGAAAGCGGTTCTCAAAGCGGCCCCGCTCAACGATCCCCGCCGCCGAGATCTTCTCCAGTTCGCTGAGATCCTCATGCGGACCGGACCGGAACGAATCAGCTGCCTGGTGGGCCGCAACCTCGCCATGCGGGCCCTAGGGGCGACCGACGATGTCCCCCGCAAGCTCAGCCCGGACCAATTGGTCGCCTTCAAGAAGGCCAATCCCGACGTCGATGTGGATACGGCGAACAACCTGATTAGGGCGTCCAGCTATGACTTTCCCGGCACGGTGGCCGACTATGAAGGCGTCCTAGATGCGCCCTATGTCCCTTACGGCGCGGCGATCCTTATTGCCCTCGTCTGCTCCCTCGCCATCTCAATCCCCAGCCTTGCGATCCCCGGCACCGCACTGAAAGACCGAATCCAACGCGCCAGTTGGGCCTGGCTCGCCCTTCCCCTTGGGGCCGCCCTTGAGCGAAGAAACGGGCCGGAGGGAATGTATGGGGTGGCCGTCGTTGCCATCGTCATCTCCGTTCTTCTCCTGCGTCGCCCTTGGGGAGTTCGTCCGGCCCTCGTGGTCGCCGGCCTTATTGCGCTCGGCGCCTCGTTCGCCGGCGTGGCTTCCGACCCGGGCGCTCGGGCGTGGTTTATCGCCCCCCTTCTTTGGATCGCCGCCATGCTGGTCCCGCTGAGCTTCAATGCCGTTGCTCGAGGCGTCGTCTTGGCCCTCGCTGCGTACGCTTCCGCCGGTCCCATCGCGATCGCGTCGATAAGCCCGTCCGAGCGTGTCGAAACCATCTGGCCCCTCGCCCTTGGCCTCGCCGCCCTTGCCGTCGGAATCCGGGGAGCCCTCCCTCAGCGAAAAGGACTCGGCTGGCTCCCGGCTGGCCTCGCCATCCTTTACTTGGGCGTCGGCGCCGTTGAACTCATGCACGACGCGCAACTCGCCGCCGTCGTCCAGCGCCTGGACGGTGACGCCGCGCAGTTCCGCACCGAGCGCGGTATTCGTTAGATAGAGGAGATCCCGCTGCCACCGGACCTTCTCAAAATCCGTATGGTACGGAATGAGCACCTCGAAGCCGTTTGATCGAAAGTGGACCGCTGTCTCCGTGACCTTGCTGACCGCCTGCTCTTTTGCGGCGGCCCAGAAATCAACCGAAGCGAAACTGATCGTTCCGAAAAATGCTCCGCCCGTGGAACGGTTCGTCAGCCCCCTCCTGAAGAACGGCCTGAAAGCGCCGGACTTTAAAGCCTTCACCCCTGACGGCAAAGCGGTCTCGCTCACCCAGTTCAAAGGCAAAGTCGTAATCCTGGATTTCTGGGCGACCTGGTGTGGTCCCTGCCAAGTATCGATGCCCGGGCTTGAGAACATCTATCAACAAGTGAAAGGCGAGGACGTGGTCGTGCTTAGCTTGAACACGTGGGACCAAAAGCCGGATTTCGTGAAGTGGGTAAAGGAGAACTCGGGAACCAAGTACCACTTCAATTTCGTCCGAGATCCCGCAGAGGGCGATCGCGCCGCGATCCGAAAGGCGAGCATTGCCAAGCGGCTCTACAAGGTTCCCGGCATTCCGACAATGTATGTGATCGACCGTGAAGGCAAGATCGTCGGATCTCTTTTGGGCTCTGGCAACGAGGGCGAGCTGGTCAAGATTCTCGGCAAGCTGGGAATGAAGGCCACCGCCCCCAAAGAAACGCCTTAGGCAAGTGGCTCGTGCGCTCTTCGTGGCAATTTTGCTGGGTAGAGCGCTTCTTCATACCGGATTCATCTCGCCCGGCTAACTTTTGTACTGCGCCGCTTGGACCGAAGCCGCGATGAAGGACGCAGGACAATGAAGACAGCCCAACTCGCCACCCTCCTTGCCGTCACCGCCATTTCGGCGGCGGTGAACGCGGATCCGTCTTATTCGGTCGTTTCCGCCATCCGCATCTCGGACTCCCGGACCACCGCGATTGCCACCAACGACCTTGGCCAAGTTGCCGGTCTCCGCGCCTACACCGGCACCACCACCGTCGGAACCAGAACCCAGAAGTACGAAGGTTACAACGCCTTTCTCACCGCCGCTGATGGCGTTGATGCGCTCGACATCCTTCCGCTTCCTGGTCGCGGCATCGTTGCGAAAGGGAAGTGCCGCGGCCTCGTCTTCTCCAGCGCCCTCACTGCGGTGAATGCCTCGGGTGTGGCCGTGGGCGAAACCACCGTCGCGGTTGGTAGCGGCTCGACCCTCACCTACGTCACCCACGCCGCCCTCTACAGTGCCAGTACCCTCACCGACCTCGGAACCCTAGGCGATGTCACCGCCGCCAGCACCGCCACGGGGATTAACGCCTCCGGCCTTATCGTTGGGACCTCCACCGTGACGAATCGCACAGTCCACGCGTTCGCCTATGACGGAACCGCCATCAAAGACCTCGGTACGCTTGGTGGCAAAACCAGCTATGCGTCGGCGGTCAACGACGCCGGGACCATCGTCGGTGGCTCCACTCTTCTCAAGGGCGCTCTTCATCCGTTCTCTTACAGCGGCACAACAATGACCGACCTCGGCCTCCCGGACGGCTTCTCCGGCGCCTCGGCCACCGGCATTAGCTCTTCCGGTGTCATCGTCGGCTGGGGCGCCACGGGCCGAACCACCGGCGCGTTCTACTACTCCGCCGGCGCTTACACCAAACTCGGCAGCCTCTACACGATTCGCGGGAAGGCTACGCCGATGCAGGCCTCCGGAGTCAACGCCTCGCTGACCATCGTTGGCACGACGGTGAACGCCAGCGGTAAGCCGCGTGCCTTCATTTATCAAGGTGGCACGCTATACGACCTAAACACAACTCTCCCTTCCACTTGCTCCGGCTGGACGATCGTGAGTGCTACGTCGATTACGGACTCCGGCTACATCTCCGCCATCGGGGTTGATTCAAGCGGGAAGCAGTACGGGCTTCTTCTGAAGCTAGCGTAGATAAACTCCCCCTCTCCAAGTGGTTCGTCTTGGAGAGGGGGTCGGGAGGGAGAGGTTCCGGGTGCCTTCCTAGGTTCCTCCCGGTAAAGTGGTGGGATGGCATCCGCCCTTCCAACTGCCAGGGGATGCGCCATTGTTGGGTTCACCGCTATCCTCAGCCCGACATTCTCGCAAGGAAAGGGCAACGTCGGGAATTCGTACCGGGGTGCCGCCTTCACGGCCGAGTATGTTGGCACGATGGTGTCCTACCCGGGCCCGTGGAACCGCGCGGCGAAAGCTTTCTTCATTCAGCGGGCCATCGAGGCGGGCCGCTTTGCTAATGGTCGCATCAACACGGTGATGGAGTTTTCGCGGGAGGAACAGCGGAAGCTAAAGCGGCTGTTTCCTGAGCTCTCGAAAAACGTCTCTGAGCCTACGCCCGGCAGTTTCGCCGAGATGTTTGAGGCAGCACATCCGTTCGGCCCGCGGGTTGCTAAGCCGTTTGTGGATGATGGAGGCCGCTTCTTAGGAGCCTACGAATCTCCGGCGCGCTATCTCTATGTCTCCGGTCTTGGACGGTTGGGTGGACATCTGAGCGTCGCTGAGTGGAACCACGCTCTTCGGGTCCTCAAGAAAGGCGCGCAATGGGAAAGCAAACATTCCGACTACGATTTTGGCCTTGATCCAGAAGCCCAGTTTATTCGGAGTCTGCGTAACCAATTCCCGGGGATCCGTCTGCGTCAGACCATAACCGGAATCCGGGTTACGGAGATGTGGCGGGCGGTTCGGGCCGCACACCATAGATAGGGCCTCCACCCAACCCCCCCGGCTCGGTATAATAGTTTCTTCACGAGGGGTGCCGTGCCCAAGTGGCCCAAGGGGATGGACTGCAAATCCATTATTCGTCGGTTCGAATCCGACCGGCACCTCCATCCGTCCTTAACCCATGGCCGCGAAAGGGACAGCACTAGCCGAGCGGCCGATCACCGCTTTAGGGGTTATTTCTCCCCCTCCCATTCACATCGCGTGTGAAGAGTTCGACGGGACTCTCGGAACCCTTTTTGCCCTCGTTCGCGACCACCGCGTCGACCTCCTTGGCGTCCCCCTCGGTCCGGTCTGTGAGGCTTACCTCGAGTATCTGATCGCCGATCCTTCGACCGATCTCGATGAAGCGGCATCCGCGCTTGCCGCGCTCGCCTATCTGCTGGAGCGTAAGGCCTGGCGGCTCCTGCCCGTTCCGGAAGCCGAACCCGAGATGGACGAGCCGATGGATCCGATCGAGCCGACGGTTCAGGGTTTTGCCGAGGTGATTGCCGCCCTTCGCCTTTGGCAGAGCGAGCGGGAGCAGCTTTTCTTCCGCGGCGCCGGCCCCGGTCCGGACCCGTACGAGCTTCCGTACACCCTGGACAACGTCGCCCCCAGCGACCTGGCCTTGGCCTTGGAACGGCTCCTTCGCAAAGCCGAACCCGCCGTTCCGGAGGTTCTCAACCGGCCGCGCCGCTCCCTCGCCGACCAGATGGAGATGATCATGGCCGCGCTGGATACCGAGTGGACAGGCCTGGAAAACCTCGTTCCCACGCCGTTCACTCGGGAGGACGCCGTCTACTGGTTCCTCGGTCTGCTGGAATTGGTGCGCATCGGTCGGGCCCGGGCGCGCCTCGGAGAAAATGATGTGGAGTTTCTGAAGGTTTGACCGTCGTCGATCGCCTCCACGCCTTGCTCTTCGTGGCCGACGCTCCGATGGATTCCAGCACGTTGGGTGTCTCGCTCGGCCTGCCGGAAGGGGCGACCGAAGAGGCGCTCGACGTGCTCGGCAAGAAGCTTCGAAAGGACGGCCCCGTCCAACTCGTCCGCCTCGCCGGTGGTTGGCAGCTGTCCACCAAGCCCGAGTACGCGGAGCTAGTAGCCAATTTTCTTCAGCCCACTCGAGGCCGCCTCGGCCGCTCTCTGATGGAGGTCCTGGCCATCGTCGCTTACCGCCAGCCCATCACCATCGCCGAAGTCGACGCTGTCCGGGGTGTTCAGAGCGATCACGCGGTTCGTGCTCTGGCGGAGCGGCGTCTTATCCGAGAAGTCGGCCGAAAGCCCGTCCCCGGCCGCCCCGTTTTGTACGGGACCACGGACCAGTTCCTCCACCAGTTCCTGATGGAAGATCTCGCGGCGCTTCCGCCGTTGGCGGATGATTTGCTGCCGTCGTTGCCGGAGCCTTCGGGCGGCGTCAGCGGCGAGGAGTGAAGCCCCCCGAGTGGCGCGGACGTTCCTGTCCGCGAATCGAAGCATGGGCACCCCACCTTCTTACTCGAACGGCGGCCACTGCCGCGGCCCCCGCGACTGTGGCGGTCGACATCGAAACGCCCCCAACCGGTCGACAAATCGCTCCTGATGCTCAACGGGCAAATTTGCCGCGCTGAGAAGCAAAAATTTCAGATAAACCTCCCCCGGATAACGCAAAGGAACCGCCAACTGGCGATCGATTTCGAGCGAGTGAGCCCACAGCCGTCGCGGTTGCACATCTTCTCCGCCAATGGCGAAAGAGGTTCCGCTGCCATTGAACATGAGCCGCCCGGCATCGAACCAGGCCACGCCTCGATCCTGTCCAATTGCCGTGCCCTCGCGGAAGATCGTCACCTCTACAAGGCAGGTGTCCCGATCCTCGGGATCCTCCAGTAGGCGGAGATCATCTTTTGTGGCCACCGCCGTACCGCCAGGTAGGGCAAAACGTGTGACTCGACAGACGCCGATGCTTACGGCAAAGAAGAAGACGGCGAACCCTATCAAACCCATTCCATGACCCGGGGACACTAAGAACAGGAACAGAAAGTAGTATGCCGGGAGCGCAGCTATTCCTGCGGCCCAAAAACCTTTTGAAGAGATTCGAATCCCCTGCCGCTTCGCCGTCCACAGTCCCTGCGTCGGGGCCACCACCGGCGGAGGCAACTCCCGCTCGATCCACCGCGCTTGAATCAGCCGATGGGCTACCCATTCGTCTCGATCGAAATCGTAAGTGACCTCATCCAGTCGCATTTATGACTCCAAAGGCGGCCACTGCCGAGGCGCGTTCACGTAAGTCGGTTGGCGCTGGAATTCGTAGAAGCGCTTGCGGAATCGCATCTCCGCTGGCGTCCCGGTCGCCTTTCCGGGAATCGTTAATGGCTCAATCTTCAGGACCGCCTCGCTGTCCGGGTGTCGTAGCATAATCGACATTCCAGAGATTTCCTTGCCTTGAAGGACGTCTTGACCGCCAATGACGAACGACGTTCGGTGACCGTTGTAGAAGAGTCGCCCATCCGAAAACCAGACCACGCCTCGGTCCTTGCCGACTAACCTTTTATCGCTCTCCATGGCGATCTCAACCAGGCAGACATTCGGATCGTCTTCATCCTCCAAAAGTTGCAGATCCTTTTCGGTCGCATGGTCACCGTTTGCAACCACCGTTACAAGGAGGATAACCATCACTACCGTGATCATCAGGCCAAAACGCAGGAGAATACTGATGTTGGTCTGAGTGCTCGCCGCCAGCCCGAGAAGAGCCAATAAGGTGACTGCGAGGATCCGAATTCTTCTCGAGCCATTCGGTTTGGGTGGGGAAGAACTCCAAAGCCCCTTCGCTGGAGCCAACGCACCAGGCTCGACATCGGCGGAAAGCGTGTCCGCGGCCCGGCGAACCCATGCGTTTGCATCGAGATCGTAAGACCGCCTCATTGCTTCAAATATACGACAAAGGTTGGAGGGTCATGCGGTTCGCGGCGCAATCGGAGTCCGTACTAAAGTGGGCGTGGGTAGACTCCTATTCCCGCCCGGAGCTATGACCCTAAAAATCCTTCTCCCGGCCCTGCTGCTTTTACCGACGTACGCGGTAGCAGTGGGCGACCAACCGGCGCCTCCGACGGCCCTGAGTGCGATTGCGATCGACTCGGCGAGCGGAAAGGTGCTGTGGAGCAAGGATCCCAACAGCCCGCGGTATCCCGCAAGCACCACCAAAATCATGACCGGCCTCCTCTTGGCCGAGCATTGCAAGCCGGACGACGTCATCGTGGCCCCCTGGGACGTCGCGCTTGTGCGCGAGTCCAGCATGCACCTCCGGCCGAAGGAGCGCGTCAAAGCCAAAGACATGCTCACCGCGATCATGTTGCGTAGCGCGAATGACGGCTGTTACGCGGTGGCCGTCCATCTCGCCGGCTCCGTCGACAAGTTCTCCGCGATGATGAACGAGCGGGCTCGCCAGATTGGTTGCACGGGCACTAATTTCCACAACCCCAACGGCCTGAACGATCCTCAGCATTTCACTACCGCCCACGACTTGGCCCTCATCGGCCGGGAAGCGATGAAGAATCCGCTTTTCGCCAGCGTCGTGAAGACCTATAAGACGAAGATCGAACGAAGCGTCAACACGAAAGACCAGTGGATGGTCAACCACGACAAGCTCCTGCGCAAAGACCCGACCCGCGACGGCATTAAGACGGGTTGGACGGTTCCGGCAGGGAAGTGTTTCGTCGGGAGTACCACCCGCGAAGGCTGGCGCGCCATCACTGTTGTCCTAAAGGCGAAGGACTGGCAGAAGGATACCGACGACCTAACGAACTGGATCTACGCCCGCTACGGCCGCCGCGACCGGTTCGAAGCCGGCCAAATCGTGGGCGACCTCCCCGTCATCGGCGGCACCCAAACCACCATTGCTGCCGCACCGGAGCGCGCCGCTTACAACCTTGTCGTCCGCGGAAGCGCGGCCGACGCAACGCATCATGAAATCGTTCCGGAGCCCAATTTGACCGCCCCGATCACGCGAGGCCAGAAGGTCGGAGAACTTAGGCTCACCGACGCCGATGGCTTTGAGCAGATGATCCCCCTGCTTGCCCAAGCAGACGTCCCCGTCACCACCCTCGCCAAAGTTAGCCGGTCTACCGGCGGCAATTCCGGTCTCTGGATCGGCGGCACCATGCTCTTTGGGGCCATGGCGCTCCGCAGCCGAGGCCGAAGGAGAAGCTACCGTGCCATCTGATCGCCCCGCGCCGAGGAGGCCCCGCCCCGCCGGAGCCACCCCGCCCAAACCCCGCCCGACGGCGGAAGTTAAGGACAAGGTCGAAGGCGAGCGCCTTCACGTCCGCATCGCCCGCTCCGGCTTCTGCTCTCGCCGCGCTGCCGAGAAGGTGATCGCCGACGGGCGCGTCACCGTTAACGGCTCGCTTGTCGTTGAGATGGGCGTGAAGGTTGGCCCGGACGATGAGGTTGCCGTCGACGGCATGCCCATCACCGTCGCCAAGCACTACACCGTCATCCTGAACAAGCCAAAGGGCGTCGTCACCACCCTCAGCGATCCCCAAGGCCGCCCCACCATCGTCCGCCACCTCCCCGACTACGGTGTCCCCCTCAAGCCGGTCGGCCGGTTGGACATGGACACCGAGGGCGTCATCCTCTGCACCAACGACGGCGAACTCCACGCCCGTCTCTCGCACCCGCGTTACGGTATCGAGAAAGAGTATTACGCCATCGTCGATGGCGTCCCGGATGAGAAAGCGATCGAGAACCTTCGAAAGGGCGTCTTCATCGAAGGCCGGAAAACCGCGCCCGCGAAGGTCGACGTCGTTCACGCCGAGGCCCGCTCGACGTCCCTGAAAATCACCATCCACGAGGGGCGGTACCGCCAAATCCGCTTCATGTGCGAAGCCGTCGGCCACCCGGTCGTTTCCCTAAAACGAACCCGCTACGGCCCTTACGTGCTGAAGGGCATGCGCCCGGGCGAGGCTATCTTGCTTGGCAAGAAAGACGTGGATGCCCTAAGAAAGTCCGTCGGTTTACCGCCGCTCTAGCGCCTCAGAACCCCCTCTCCAAGTGGCTCGTCTTGGAGAGGGGGCAGGGGGAAAGGCTCCGGAAGCAACTCCCTACAAATTCCCCTTCAACGCGTCCCGCATCTCCTCCTTCGGATCGTCCATATCGCCGTCTTTCTTTAGCTCGTTGTAAGCCTTATCGGCTCCGGTCTGGACATGCGAAGGGCCGTCGCCCGTGCTGTCGGCCAGGCCTCGCCCAACTACCACCATCGCGACCAGCACGATGGCGGCCGCCGCGAGAAGTCCGATCAATCCTAACGCTCTCATTGCTCTCCTATAACTGTCGGTCGATTACGGCAAAGACACGACCGTCACCACCGAACGGGTGGGCAACGGCACGGCCAATCGACCTTGGGCGTCCGTCCGGCCAGTTTTCTCGCGTTCTTGCCCCTTTGCGTCGCTTGAGACGATCTTAATGCGAGTGAGAGCGGGTAGTCCTTTCAACCCCGCCGTTCCCTTACCTTGGGAGTTCACCAAGAGGACGCCGAACCTCTTTCCCGGTCCGATGGTCCCGAGGGCTTGGACATCCTCTCCCGTCCCGGTAGCCGTCATTACTCGCGACCCCGGAGAAAAAACGGACTCCATCTGGCGAATCACCCGAAACACCGGATAGGGTTTGGGTCCGTTCTTATCGACCGTCGGATAGTTGTCCTGATAGGTCCAGTAGTCCATGACGGACGGTTGGGCCAGTCGCAGCGTGCGCTCGTACGCCATCGCGGTCCGCAACGCGTTGTCCCAGGTCCCCCAAGGATCCTTGCCCTGCCACAGGGCGGAGTCGTGGCCGGCCTCCAGACACCAGACCGGCTTGTTGAACTTCTTGCCCAACTCCGCGATTGCGGTATACGCGGCGTCGTCCGCACTCAGCACGTCCCAGCAATGGAATGAAATCGGGCCCAAGTAAGGGCGCAAAGTAGGGTCGCTCAGAATCGGGGTGTCATACGCCACCGCGCTGGATCCACCCGCGGTATCCCCCACCAGAAACTTCGTTTTCAAGCCACGGGCGACAAATTTCGGACCCGCTTGCCGAATGAAGTCGCGCATGGTCGTGGACGTGAACTTGAAGTTCACGCCGTAGTCCGGCTCGTTGAAGGAAAGATAATCGACCTTGGCGCCGTACTTGTCGCGCGCCACGACGAGATACTCGGCGATGGCCGCGATACAGGCATTGTATTTGGACGGATCCAGCGTCCGTCCCGACTGTTCGGGCCGTCCGCCGAGCATCCACTGGGGGCCCTCCCAAATCGATAGGACCGTCGGAATCTTCCGCCGCGTCATCTCCTTCAGCTGCGCCAGCGAAGCCGCCGCCTGGGCGTCGTCGTGGTACTCCCCGGGTGCCGGGCACCACTTCTCCAGAGGGAGGCCAACTCGCGCGTGGGCCACCTTGAGGTGGTCCAACGCATATTGGCCAACCACGTCCATCGGTTCCGTGTGACCGTACCGAGGCTGGCAGAAGTCGCCGCCCAGGCCGATCATCGTCTGTCGGGGATGCGCACGGTCGAAACCGATCGAGAGATTGCCGACCGGACTCGATTCCGCTGCCACCGTCACCAGCGCGTCAAGGCTGACCTTGGGGCCGAAGTTGGCCAGGCTGGTGTTCGCCATCTCCACGGTCTGCGGGCCGAACGCGAGGCGGATCGAAAGCATGGCCTCCTTCGATCCGTAAGACTCCGCCGCTCGAAATGGAACGGAGACCGAGCGCCATTCGTCGGTCAGCGCGAAACCGTGAGTGACGGATTTGGTCCAAGGGTCGGTCGCCTTCTCAAACAACAGTTCCGCTCGCGCCGGCTTTCCGTTGGACCGTTTCCCCCGAATCCATATCGAAGCCAGCATCACGTCGCCGGCCTTAACCGACCCGAGAACCGGTAGCGTCAACTGCGTCCAGTTGGTCTCCGGCGACGTCTTTCCGATCACGACGCGTAGCGCCTTTCCGAATCCGTGGTTTGAATTGACCGAAACGATCGATGCCTTCGAGTTCGTCCGCTCAAGCCCGGAGACTGGGACCGTCAACGGGTCGTTCGGTCCCAGCACCTCGGGCGCCTCTTGGGGGATCTGTCGTACGGCGAAGAGAAGGGCGATCGAGGACAGCATTGTCACCTTCGAACATACCCAGGTCGATCGTTAGTTCCGGCTCAGTACCGCCGTCGCCGCGTCCAACGCCGCTGCCGCGACCACCGCCTGCTCGTCCGCCTCTTTCCAGCGTCGAGCCTCCATCGCCTCTCGAACTCCCGGGAAGGTCTTCACCCCGTAACCGGTGAGCAGGCCCGGCGCATAAAGTGTGTGTCGGTACCAAGGCCGCCCCGGCAGCCCCGGTCCTAGGAGTGCTCTTTCCACGGCCATTGCCTGCGCGTCGCTCAACGGTCCGGCCTTGGCAACCGCTGTCTTAAACCGCTCGACCGCATCCAGCAGCGGCTTCAGCGTGATCGGCGGAACCGCGTCCAGTCGCTTCGGCAGGACGTGAATCTCCGTCTTGTCCAAGGTCAGCAGAAGCGATCCCTCGTCCAACCGGCGGTTGAACTCCTCCGTCTGCGACCGCAGACTGGTCTCCAAGGCGACCAATTCCTTGGCGTAGCCGGAGATGGTATCAGATAGGTTTTGGTATCGGAACGGCAACGATTCCGCGTTCGCCGCCCGAAGAATCAGCCGGCCGGCCGTCTTCGAGAGCACGGTTCCGTAAACTAGACCCGGGTCGGCAAACCGGGTCTGCCAGTCAAACGAATCGTAAGTCGAGTGATACTGCGTCCCCTCTCCCTCACCGCCAAACCCGAGGTTGATTGACGAAATGCCCGCGTGCTGCAGGAACGGACTGAAGTCCGATCCGGACCCCAGCGCCCCAATCTTGAAGTCGCCCTTCTCCCGGGCCGACGCGTCCCCTCCAACAATCTTCTCCGCTCGCACCCGGTCGCCCACCGATACCGGCCGCTCGACATCGGTCACGTCGTTCGCAACCTCCGTGATGTATCGCTCCAGCGCATGTGAGCCCTCGACCCCGAGACCGCCCCGTCCATTGGTGTCGGAGTTAATGTATAGCGCCGCTTTCTTGGACAATTCCTCAAGATGCGTTTCGACAAACTCCGTCGAACCCAATAGCCCCGGCTCCTCACCGTCCCAAGAGCAGAACATGATCGTCCGCTTCGGCCGCCAACCGCTCTTGGCCAAAGCGCCGATCGCCTTGGCTTCGCTCAGCATCGCTACTTGGCCGCTCAATGGGTCGTTGCCACCGTACACCCAGGCGTCGTGGTGGTTGCCCCGCATGATCCACTCGTCAGGCAGTTCGGAGCCCTTGAGGGTCGCGATCACATCGCGGCACTCGACGGTCTTCCAGTCGAATTTCAGCTTGAGGTGAACCTCTTGCTTCGAAGGCCCCATCCGGTAAGCGAAGGGAAGGCCGCCCCGCCAAGAACCGGGCGCCACCGGCCCCGTTAGGTCCTTCAGCAGCGGCTCCGCATCGCCCCAGGAAATGGGCAGCACAGGAATCTTCGTCAGCGTCTGCGCATCCTTAAACGCCAACCGCGGCGCCCCCGGCACCGCCCCGATGTTCGGCGTCAGCGGGTCGCCCGGATAGATCGGCATATCCGCCACCGAACCTCGCTGGGCCGAATTCTTATCGCGCCATCCGCCCTTCGGATACTCGTCACCCTGCGCATAGCCGTCGTCTTTCGGGTCGGAGTAGATCAGGCAGCCAATCGCTCCTTGCTCGCCCGCCAACTTCGGCTTCAGTCCCCGCCAACCGCCGCCGTACCGGACGATCACGATCTTGCCCTTGACGTCGATCCCTCGCTCCGCCAACGCCTCATAGTCAGCCGGAAGTCCGTAGTTGGCGTAAACCAACTGTCCGCGAACGTCGCCGTCGCAGGAGTAGCAGTTGTAGGTCGGTAGAGCTTCGCGGTTCTTCCTGGAAGTGGCATCCCCGGCGACCTTCGGCTCGCTCAGCTTTGCCCGGAAGCCGCCCATCTCCAGACGCCGCTCTTTGGGAGAAGCGAAGAGCACGCCAAACGTCTCGATTCGTGCCTCCAGCCCAAAGGACGCATAGAGGTCCCGCATGAATTCGGCGTTCTTCAACCCGTAGGGTGAACCTACATGGTGCGCTCCGCCGGAAAGCCGCTTGAGCCAAGCCAGTTGGTCGTTGGCGTCGATCGATGCGTCGAACCGTTTCTCCAATTCACGCTGGGCCAGCGCGGTTTCGGGCTTGAAGCCCTGCATGGGAGTCTGCGGCGGCAAGTAAAACGGCATCCGCCTAGGCTACCATGGCACCCTTCCGTTGGGAAGGGTGCCATGAAGTTGGGCTACCGCGTGCCCGCGGAGATCAGCCGCTGCACCAAGCGGAGGCTGCTCTGATCGCAGATGTACAGGTCGCCGGAGGGCGCAACCGACACGCCGGCCGGGCGAACGAACGTCGCGACGTTACCGAGACCATCCACGCCGCCGGACGCTCCGTTGGTTCCGGCTACGGTCGACACCACCCCGCTCGGGCTGATCTTGCGGATCGTGAAGGTGCCGATGTCACCTACGTAGACATAGCCGCTGGAATCGACGCAAATGCCGTACGCCAAGCTGAACTTGGCGGTGGCCGTGTCGCCGTCTGCGTACCCTTGCACACCCGTACCGGCCACCGTCGTAACCTGAAGCAGCGGCGAGATCTTTCTGATCTTGAAGTTGCTCTGGTCCGCCACGTAAATGTTGCCCGATCGGTCGACCGCAATACCGCGCGGGTTGTTGAGTCGGGCCGATGTGCCGGTCGAGTCGGTGGAACCACTCGCGCCGTTCGTCGCCGAGTTGTCGCCCGCCGCCGTCGTCACGTAGAACGAGTTGCCAGAGGTGACGCTGCCGCCCTTGTAGGTCAGCTTCCGAACCCGGTTTCCGAAAAATTCGGAAAGATAGAGGTCGCCCGAAGCCGTGACCGCCATGTCCTCGATCGTGTTGAACGAGGCCGAGGTAAGCAGGGTGTTATCCGCGTTACCTGCCGAGGTGGTTCCGCCAAGCGTCGTGATCGTCCAATTCCCGGCGTTCGAGGAATCGAAGCCGTCGGGGCACGTGGCTACCCGAACGAGGTTTCCGTCTCCAAAGAAGACCGTTTCCCCGTCCGGCTTCACCGCGACCGCGTTGATCGAGCTAACCTTCGCCGTCGATCCCGAGCCATCGGCTGCGGTGGCGATGTTTCCGGGGCCACCGGCAATCGTCGTGACCCGACCCTCCGGAGTGATCCGTCGCAGTGCATTGTTCGAAAGATCCGTGAAGTACACGTTCCCCGCACCGTCGATGTCGTTGTACTTAATCAAGCCCATCCGGGCTTCGGCCGTTCCGTCTGAGAAACCGGTCGAGTTGGTGACACCCGCGAGCGTCCGAACTGAAACGTCCGGCGAGCCTGCGTTGGAGACGGATGAAGGAGGTACGAGACCGGAGGTAGTTGCCTCCACCGTAACCGTGAATTCGAACGAGGTCACGCCTTCGGGCACCGCGAACCACCAGTTTTTGACCGCGCTGGTTGAGCCGGATTCCAACGACTGCGGATAGAGAACATACGGCATATTGGTGCCGCTTTCGGTCTGGGGGAGGATGCCATCCGGATTGGAAAGCTGCACTGGCTCGCCCGGTGTGCTGCCACCTGGAGTGCCAAGTGGGAAGGAGCCGCTTGACGGCACGATCTCACGAATCTTGTTACCCAGATCTGGAACGAACAGATTCCCACTGGAATCGGCGGTAATCATCTGCGGTTGATTGATCTGCGCAACGTTTCCGGTGCCGTTGGCGAAGCCGCCGTTGCCGTTGCCGGCCAGGGTAGCTACCGTCCAACTCGAAGCCGCCGCGGGACTCGCTCCCTCGTTCAGCGTGAGCTGGCGAATCCGGTTTCCAAGGCGGTCCGTCACGAACAGCGCTCCGCGCGAATAGACCAGACCACGGGGGG
>Ga0307515_10000298_pt1 | contig 122318 bp, 96 predicted proteins | sample 17_EM_MG_FD_194513 | JGI IMG/M metagenome (GOLD analysis project Ga0307515, IMG submission 194513) | Populus trichocarpa ectomycorrhiza microbial communities from riparian zone in the Pacific Northwest, United States - 17_EM | ecosystem: Host-associated > Plants > Roots > Unclassified | place...
CATCCTGGGTATAGCGAGGATTCTTTCTACCTCTACGGCATATAACCTTTACTTTGAGAGCCTGACCAAGTAGAAAGCCCTTTTCATCCATGTTGTAAATGTTTTCTGGTTGTGCATTGAGCTTTCTGACAAGTTTTCCAAGCTACAGTGACCAGTATTAGCTTAAAATAAATGTATAAACTAAAATGATATACCTTGCGAAAAAAGTCCTTTAAAATTGCAGGATCATTTGCATTAGCCCTTTGTCAATCTAGACATTGGCTGAACTTTGCAGTGACTGCAGGATGGCGGTTGAGAAAGCGTGTCATCCAGTGCTTACCAAGTTGTCGTCACCGATGTGGAGGTAGAAGGGACATCGCAAATGCCTTAACCATCTTCGCTTGCAACGGATGTCCCAAGTCATCTAGAGTCTCACAAAACCTAACAATTGATTTCTCCTCTTCTAGAGTAAGCAGCTGCTCCTTCTCATGTGCTGCACTCCTTGGCTGTGCTCCTCTAAGTCGGTCTCGCAAGGTTCCATATGGTACACCATATGTTCAAGCAGCAGTGCAGATAGACGGTTCAAGACCTGAACGGTATGCATGTTTGGCTTCGCGAATGTCATTCTCTCTGTCAGTTGCATCTCTGCACTTCACTCTGCCCATGGTTGCGTTGTTGCGGGGAGAGAGTGAAAATTGAGTTTGTGTGCGGGGTAATTAAGCATCCCTGCTCCGGGCGCTTGCGTGCTTTTTGCGTGATCGGTTGCTAGGTCGCGGGCGGTTACACCATAAATTACGTTACTGCTGCTATTCGAGTGGGAGGGAATGGCGCATTGAAGGGCCTCATTGGTAGGGCCAGAGAACCACATGCACAAGCAGAAATCGAACTCATGAGGTACACTTGCCGTTGTTAGATATTTAGGGCTGCCATGGTGTAACGTTTGCATTCGATTTGCTGTATCACTAATGGAAGACTGACATACTAAAAAAGTTCTACCTCTCAAGATGTATGCGAACTCTGGAATGGTGTTGGTCTGGTCCGCGTTGCGGGGTCGCCTGATGTTCTCGAGATAGCTTATAACGAGGTACTTAAAAGCCATCTATACACATACATAATATTCTACAGCCCCTGACAGATACACAGAACTTCGAAATATGCCCATGCGAGAATTTTATGCCGTAAGTTTTGGACATCTGAATTGGAGTAAACGACCAAAATACCCCCTGTAGGAGCTTAGCGATCTACAATACTCTCCACTAGCAATGATTTCTCATGATAGCTAGAGTTACTTGAAAAAGTCGGTTAGGACTATGCTTAATAGCTGTGAAGCATGTCAAGCATTGAACAATTTGTACTATTGTGAAATCTTGTTCGGTGTTGTACGTGTCTGCTATGCGCCCGCGCCGGGGTATTCTTGTTTTTTGCTTCCATGATCAGCTATGGTTTGGCTAACTAGGATGATTAGAGAATTAGGATCAGGACAGATGCTCAAGGGTCGAGCGCCTAACATTTCCTTGAATACCAGTGGCTCAGGCTCAACAACTTTAGGTCTCTGGAGTCTGAGGATCATTGCCTCAATTGGAATGGTACTGCAAACTGGGGTTTTGGCATTTCACGCCATCATCACCTATTATTTGAGATGGGGAAAGAATGAATTTGGGGTTTCTAGATACTCCTACCCGACCACGACTGTTGGGACATTGTTGCTTGCATGTGGCATGTTTGTCTGTGCATATGTTATAGAAGCCAGCACCTTTGAGGAAACCAGAACAGTACCCTTAAGATCCCAGATTGCGTGGATTCAGAGGGGTCAAAGAGTCAGCGATCAAAACTTTAGATCGTACGCAATATACGCAGCCAAAACTCAGCAAAAGGTCCGCATGTCATATCCGGCACCAGACGATAACCATCGAAAGAGGCTTGAGATATGGGCGCTTTTAGGTTCTATATTAAGTATTACTGGTAGGATCTTGATACCCTGACTGAATAAATCGGATGCTGACTCCTCACAGGGTTCATTATTCAATTTGTCGGGTATGCGGTTGCTCAATTCTCATGATTAATTGCTCGTTATGGCTTACGAATTGTAGGTTGCGCGCTTCCCATTATTCGATATCGCTCGCTCAGTTGATCGCTATCACCGTTATGATCATTCTGCGAGCTATCATTCGCAGGGATCTTCTGCGAGGCCCCGCAATGATTGAACGAAACGATGAGCCTCATCAAGAATCATCTTCGGTCAAAGAGCTCACAGCAGGCTATGAGCTGGAGTTTATGTCAAAATCCATTGCTAAAGTCAAACAGTGGAAGGTTCTCAGCCACCCATATGGGGGGAGTCATGACCCAACTAGTAGCCCCACCGATAATAATTTAGCCATCCGCGTTCGAAACGTTAGGGTTAGCCTCGCTAATTTGTGCGAATTAAACTGGCAACCGGAACTGCATCGCGTCGCCACCGCTGTCGAACATACAATGGATACAATTATGAATCATTTGTGGAGTAAGAGGGGAAATGTCGTGATACCTGATATAAACATCGACACATTGTGCTGTGAAATCCCGGTTAACGTTGTTACAAACGCTGAAACGAGTCATTACCAAGTTATCAACCTAGAAATGAACAAGCAGGGTGGAGCCAGATGGGAACGATGGAAGGCCAACACGAATCATGTGCAGGCGATTCTGTATCTTTGGTAGCTCAGCTACACGAGAACGAGGTGCCAATTCTAGGCAACAACTTATGGATTATTAGTTCTACCGCAGAGAATGACGCTATGATAAATATCGTTCCGAATGGTGGATTTCAAGAGGGAGCGATTGCATCGAAATTCAAGATATGTCACAAACGTGTGAAGAGTTTGTTGTCCACGAAGATAGGGTTTTGAGCAGCATCTACTCTTCCAGAGCCGGCCACGGGGAGCGCACCAGGTGCGCTTTTATTACAAACACATCCTTGGAAGTCATGTGCGCACAGTACATGCTGTCTGCTTTTGTCTACAAATTAGCGACGATGATTGCCCCATTCACAGAGATGATCGACGTGGTAAAGATGGATGGGCACTCATTCACGCTAACGACAGGAGGTTTGCAAGAAATAGTCGAACTATTACAAACTTCAGGTTTAACTTCAATAAACGATGCTTATCGAATTGTTGTTTCTGCCCTTTTCAAGGCAGAAAAACTACCAGATGTCGACCCTTTCGATAATCTCTCCAATATCTTGGAAATTACGAGCAGCGCAAATCCAAAGAAAAAGGAAGATATTAAGCAGAAAGTCCTATACCTCTATGAATCGAAGATTAAAAGTTTAGTTGAGAGTGGAAGAGTTAGTGAGGCTGCAACTGTTTATACTAAGGGACCCCACACTTTCGGCCGACTCTCTCCGCCAGAAACAACGGTATTCTTAGATGCTCTGAAGATATGCCGACGGGAGCTGGCTCACAGTATCGCGATCAGAACGCATCCTAAGAACGAGCGCGAATCCGGCAGAACCAATTCGAAATCAATTAACGTGAACGAATCTTCACTCAAGTTTGTCGTTGAGAATGGAAATGTATTCGATGTTTGCGACTTTCTCGAAAAAGGGGAAAATCCGAAGGAGGCGGATGATATCGAAGTTACATTACGTTGGACTATAACACATGGGTTCACCGAGGTTCTCCAAATACTACTGCTTTACGGTGCCGACGCGACGGCTGCGCTGTCTCTTCTAGCAGTCGAGTTAGGACTTGAGGGTGTGGTCAGTGCGCTTTTAAAGAACGGTGCCAAAATCTCTACCGAAAACCAATTCAATAGGACTCTTTTGCGCTTAGCCGCAATGGAAGGACACGAAAAGGTGGTTAATCTGCTCCTGCAAAATGGTGCGGCCGTATCTACGATCGATGAGTAGGAGGATACACCACTGCACTTAGCAGCCGACGCTGGTCACACGAGAGTTACCCAGATACTGCTTGAGCACGGGGCAGACAGCTCAGCCGAAAGCGAGCTAAACAAGACGCCACTACACTTAGCAATAAAAGGCGGACACGAAGAGGTGGCATTGCTGCTCCTGCAAAAAGGCGCGGATACCAGGACCAAAAACCACCGAGGATGGACACCGCTGCATTTTGCCGCCGACACTGGGCACCACATGATGATTCGGGAACTCCTGCAGTATGGAGCGAATATCGGTGCCAAAAATCAGTTAGAAAGGACACCACTCCACCTAGCAGCCAAAGGAGGACACGAGCAAGCAACTCAAGACCTTCTTGCCAACGGGGCGGATATCTTTGCCCGCGACAAGGGTGGTGAGACCCCACTGGATATAGCGCACCGAAATGGGCACAAGAGAGTCGGCCAGATTCTTAAGCTCGGAGTCTTCACCAGTGTCCAAAACCACCAGATGCTAGGGAAGGGATCCAGCTCCAATCAGGAGACGCCAGTCCCCATGGAACTCGGGGAAGTTCAAAGTGATCTAGGTCAAATAATGGTACACCACAAATTACCAACCATCTAGCCGACTATCCCCACTGCCTCAAAGTGTTCACCGTCACTGGTCGGAAAGCCAGCCAAAATACCGTCAAGTATACTATCAGCAGCTGCTAACTAGAAATTTGGATTGCCACTGCTATACATTCGCCTGCTTGTTCATTGAGCACTCAGATTATTAACTTTCTTTGTCTTAATCTCGCATGGTCGTGTGTCGGCCTTAGACTGTATGCTCAAACAGCTTTTAGTCCTAATTCCTGATATACGCTTTCTCTATTGGTGTCAGTCGGGAATTTCGTAATTCGTTCTCCTTTCTAGACTACTTTTTAGCTATATATTCCTAGACGGTCATGGGCAGGCTAGGATGGCCTCAGATTTTATATTACACTTTGCAAATAAGACCGTGTTCATTCATTATTCAATTTGAGTTATGTCTGCCAGTTCATCTCGGGGCAGTCAACTTTGGCAGTCAAATCGCGGCGGCATTCAGCTTTCCGGCGGAGCTAAAATTACTTAAGAACTCGGTTCGCTGGTTAAAATTGCGATATTCATAATTGTGCCTGTCACTGGGATTGTTTCTAGGCAGTATATATGCCTGCGCCAGTTTCTATTCCCATCTTAATAGTCATAATTCATATATTCTTAGACTCACGGGCTTTCTCTCCCTGGCTTTGGTTCTTTGTCACACTGCTACTGCCTCTCATATTCAATCTATCTCAGACTGGCCCATCAACGTTGAAAGGACTGTTGTAGTAAAGCGGATACTGAGAGAAGTTCAGATGTGATACATTCTGTTATGGTCTACAGTTATATTCACAGGCGGGAGCTATGTGGCCTCTTAGTCTAAAGCGGCCGCAGATGAGCGGTTAAGCAGATTTCCAACATTCCACATCGCAGTCACTATCTCTCTGGGCGTGAAAGGTTTACCTGACCTCTGTTACAAGCTCACTCCTAGAGCGATGTTCAGCATCCACCTTTAGTAACCTGGTCAGTTGAACGTCATGGGTAATTAAGGAATTTTAGCCCCGCCGGAAAGTTGACTGTCCCGAGACAAGCCGTAGGTCTTGTTGCATGTGTACCTGCATCATGAGTTTCAGCTTCGTTTGCATGTGAGTTTCATTTAGTGGCGGATATACATGGTCGGCATCAGGATCAGGGAGAGGAGCTCGTATCAAGATAGTGCAAACGCGTATGCAAACAGATATGGATATGGGAGCCTGTATATATACGGGCCATGGGGCCTTGATATATCAGTCAATCAAAAAGTCATTCAAGCATCCAAAGTAACAGGTCTTGTTGAAGTACTGATTGCTTGAAGCTTAATTCAACTATCTAAGAGGGCCACAAGGCCATATATATACGGTACGAGCACGTACGTACTCATCTAAATGTAGAGACGGCTGAGCTCCGTCAGCTCGTATCAGAGCTACTCCGTCAGCCCGTATCAGAGCCAGCCCCGTCAGCTCGTATGAGAGCCAGCCACAGTCAGCCCGTATGAGAGCCAGCCCAGTCAGCCCGTATGAGAGCTATTTATGCAAAAGGTCTGCCAGCAACATTTGCGAGTGAGATATGGTGTATGGCCGTACCCGATGAAAAGATGAAGTCGCAGCCAGCTAGTTACCAAGTAGTTCCGTAATCCTGTCAAAATAAGCATTCCTGCTAAGAAAAAAAGCAAAACTCTAACCGTAACACAAATAGACTTGTGCGTTAGAATAGTGTAACCAGCCCGCCACTAGCTAAATCCTTGTCCCCTCCTCTTTACTACACACACCCTCCACGACCTCACCCCCCAACACCTCGAAAACCGGCACCTCACGCAACAACTCTACCACCGCGCTTGTCCCCGGCGCTCCACCCTCCCACGCAAAGCTCGCCATCTCCGCCATAAGCCTCCTCGTCACCCTCCCTCGCATCCCCGACTTAACGGCATACTCCACGTCGTACTTCCCGGGCTCCCCAACGGCGGGAACACACCTATAGCTCAGCATCATCTCCTCTACTTCCTCCTCCTCCTTCTCTTCCAGCATCAGTCCTTGCAGCAACAACTCGCCAACGTCACCTGAAAGCGTGAACGTGTCTTTCTCGCGGGATGCCTCGAGAGCTGCAAACACTGCGGGCCGGCCGAGCGATTCACGCTGCCGCAGAAGCGCTGAGGCGTCGTTGACGAACTCGACGGGGAGATAGGAGCCGCGGTGCTCACTACCGTCAGCGCTGCGGTACACTACGTCATGGAGGTACAGGCCGTACGTAGTGTATGTCGTTCCGTCCGAGCTGCGGCGGATTAGAAAATGTGTATTGGGGCGGGAGGGGGGGGGAATACGTGTTGTATGCGGTGGCAGATACCGTTGCGGTTGTAACCGTTCCGGGGGAAACGAAGCGGAAGGCATCGGTAGGAAACCAGGTTTGCAGCATAGTCCTAGAAGACTTAAACTTGATATTTGCGGTGACATAAGTGTTGACAGTTGGTTTACGGCGGGGTGGAATAATGGGGAGCAGAGGCATGAGTCTGTGTCTCGGCGGATTCCGTGCAATCTCCCATTTGTACAGCATGTGTTCAGAGTGATGCCACGCGTCGTGGCTAAAGAGGCTATTCGTACTGTTTGCCATTCCTTTTTCCCTCTGTCAGCGCGCGCAGAGTAGGAGGGACGCTGTAGCACGCACTATCAATACTATACTTTGCCTCGACTGCGACTCGCGCAGCTTGATCTAGTCCTTTCAGCCGGGACCATTCCTGAATTGTTGAAGCGCGCTCATAGCGACACTGCTGGTACAATGTAAGACGGTCATGTATTTCCTCAGGCAGCGTGCCGAGCGGGAATACGGCGGTTATGGCGGCGGCGTCCTCGATTGCCTGTGCACCGCCTTGTCCTTGATCTTCGCGGGTCAGCGGCGCAATTATGGGGATGAGAGAGATGCATACACGGTAGAAAGGGATGTGCGGCGTCACCTAGCAGCGCCACACGTCCGTTGACCCATGTATTCAGCGCAGGGAGGTCCAGGAGCCGCCACAACCTGATCGTCTGGGGATCAGCCTTGTTGAGTAGCGCGACGACATCGGGAGGGAACTCCTTGAAGGTTTCGAGAAGATCTGATTTATCCGCCACCAGGTTCCAACCCTCCGTCGGACCCCCCGCGTCACGGTCGGGGTGGATGCACACAAAATTCATCAGGTCGTTGTAGTGGGTCGAGTAGACGATGATGCGCCGGTCCGAGCCGGCCCAGAGCAGCAGCTCTCCAGGCCTTTCAGCAAGGTGCGAAGTTTGTGGATCCTCGCGCGCCGAGGCTTTGGGGACCAGGAAGCGGTAGGCACTCTTGCCAGACAAAACTGGCTTGGTGTCTTCTACAGTGCCGCCGACGACTTTGTGCCGGAGTCGGGACTTGAACCATCAGCTGGAGGCGGGAATTTGCGGGAAAGGAGGATGGAGGGAAGGAGGAGAGGAGGTGGAAGGGGATGAATTACATTAATCCCATCAGCAACGATGACCAAATCCCCCGCAACCTCCGTGCCGTCCTCCAGCTTCACCATCATATTTTCACAGTCGACATCAACGACATTCGACTTAGTCTGCAGCCTCGCCGGGTATCCTTTCCCCTCATCCGCAGTCGCCATTTTCTTAAGCGCATTATGCACGTGCAGGCGATGGGCAAGCAGCCATTTCTACCACACACTTCTATCAGCCATTCCCATCCGCAAGCACGTCTTCCGCACATACATACATACTGCCATATCCCCATCATCGCCTGCATCTCCACGAAACTCTTCCTCTCTCCTGCCGCAGTATACTCCGTTATCTTCCGCACCCCGTCAGCAAACCCCTGCAACACGTGCATAAGGTAAACATACCCAGCACACTTCAACAGCCCCGGTTTCTTCCGCTCGTAGTCCAAGGCGTTGCAGAATTCCGTTCGAGTTTGGCGGGAGATGTATGGCGGCGCTGAATTCCTTTGCAAAGCAGGAGCGCTCGAAGATCTTGCAGTTATTAGTCAATCAACTTTCCAACTTGGGGGGTGAGGGGACATACGGTTACATTGTGGCCCTGCTGGCGGAGTCCAATCGCGGTAGTGAGGCCGCCAATACCGGCGCCAACTATGAGGATGTTGAGCGGGCGAGGGTCAGACATTGGGATGGTTGAAAATTGAGTTGGTAGTCGTGGGGTGGGATGGAAATATATATTACTACCTGCGTAAGAGGGTCTAGAGGGAGTGGCCCCGTAGTGTAGTGGTTTGGTCTTGCCACCACTATGCTCATTGTTACGGGTTCGAATCCCGGCGCCACTCCTTGTGACGCACAAGTTGATGTCGCACCACGAAAGCGGACTCCCTGGCGTATACTACAGGTTGATGTCGCACGAACCGAGTTCCCTGTGTCAAACTCACCACAGGTTGAGCATACGAGCGATTAGTAATGGGGGTGGGCTTGGTGGGTCAGTGGCCTTAGTGCCCTCCATTGGGTAGCGGGAAGTGGGAGGAAACAACTTTGCCTGAGTCAGAAGTAGGTGTTATGTGAGCTAGTTTGGCTGTAATTTAGCCGATGGATGGACAGGAAGTTTCTGATGGACAGGGATATAAAAATGTTAATTAAATGCCATGACCACCAGTGGTCGGCCGGCTTATGGTAACTTAGCTGGGCACCCCTTCGGGGTGAATGCAAAATGATTACAAACAAACAAACAAGAGGGTCTAGAGCAGGACTTTCCGGTTGATACCTCGGCATAGAGTAACTAAAATGCTTAAAGAGTACGAGGATGTTGCTCAGCGTCATGGTAGGTCACTCATGCTGGGGTAGCATTAGCCGGTAATTTATATTTATTCCCATCGCGAGTAATAAGTGCCGAGTTCGAGTACACCTTGCAGGACGCCCGATTGCCTGAACCTCCTGAAGCTGTAAATAAGCTTGTGAGCTCGGCAATGGCAGCATCCTCGGTTCCCCAATACGTGGTCTTCACCCGCAAGAGCTGTGCTTGCTAACCTCCCCCTCTCTACTGGTAATAAGTATCCAATGCACTACTAATTATGGAACCTACGTGCCCTACGCTATTTAGTCCTCAAAAGACAGATCTTAGTCAAAATATGGGCCAGATGACAATACCGAGCGATATAACCAAGTGACTTAACACTCTGACCTGCAGAAAAGGGCCTGTCAGTTAAGGGCATACACTGTGGGACAGGTGCAATTGTGCGGAATGATGAATAGAAGCTGGGTGATACATACCCCTAGGTTGGGTATTAGCGAAAGTAACATATCCTCTGTTCTCCTCCACACGGCCCATCACCATCTCTAAAGCTAGATGAATGAAACCCACAGCTTATACGTTCATTCACTTGAACAAAAACATCAATCAATTCGTTAAAATTCATATCATTAATATAAAAGCCCATACTCAAATCCGCATGCATGACGACCCACCACCCAACCAGGTATTACCACAACCCAATCAATATCAAAGAAAAGCACCAAAACAAAACCGCAATGCAAAACAAAATAGAATCTATACCCTCCCCCTCCACCTCCTCTTTATCGAATCAAAAACATCCACGGACAAAAGATCGCCATCGCAATCTTCTTCCACAGTCTCCTCCTAGCATCATCTTCATACCCCTCCTCCCTAATCCTCGCTCTCCCGACAACATCAAGAAAAACCATATCCATTGTCCCACGATCCACACTCCAGAACTGCATTCCCATCCCGGGTCCCTCCTTCTCAAGCTTTTTAAACACAATGCCAACACTTCCCCCTTCCTCTTGCTGCGCGGGAATACTAAACCGCAACTGCCCGCCGAAACTTCGTGGCTCTAGTTCAGCACTGGGGAACGACTTCGCAACCCACGACTTCACTGCATCCATCTCTGCGGTCGAGCTATGCGGGGCGGAAGAGAGAACGATGTGGACGAGGTACTTGTCGCCGTATTTGCGCCGGAGCTGCTCGGTGGTACCGAGGGCGAGCATGCGTTTTGCGAGGATTCCTGCGCGACTAGCCAGGGCTGAACACTCCTCCATCGAGTGTGTGGTCAGTACCAGACTCCGGCCTGAGACGACGGTTTCGAGGGTGCGCCACATCACACTGGGTACATTAGCATTGCACGGAAGAGGGGGGATAAGGATACATACCGTTTTGCGGCGGCGTCCATACCAGATGAGGGTTCATCGAGCAGCAGGACTGCAGGATTCCCCATCAGTGCAATGGCCAGACTCAATTTCCGCTTATTGCCACCTGACAGTTTTTCCGCGATTCTAAAGCGGAACTCGTCAAGGCCGACGGCACGGATGACTTCGTCGACGTTGTAATCTACGTTTTCGACTCCGCGGATACGGGCGTAGAATATGAGGTGTTCTGTTACAGTCATGCGATCCATCGCGTCGAACTGAGGGCACACGCCAAGATGTGCGCGAGCCGCAGCACGGTTTTTGTTGACGAGGATGTTTTGCACGAAGATTTCGCCAGCGGTGGGAGGAAGATCGCCGCGGATCATATTGATTGTCGTTGTTTTTCCTGCACCATTGGGGCCGAGGAGGGCAAATACTTCTCCGCGTGGTACGCCAAAGGTCACGTCGTCGACTGCCTGGAATTTCTTGAATTTCTTAGAGAGGTGCATCACGCGCAGACCATCGTTCGAGGAGTCTACACGATGTAATTCATCTGTAATCTCTTTCTCGTCAAAGACATTGTCTTCCTCGTCCTGCCTTCCCGGCGCTGGTTTGTTGCGGCGGAAACTGAATCCGAAGCGAAGCTTGCCCGAGTCATTAAGTACCAGAATTGTGAATAGAATAATCGCCTGCGCGATGAGGAGCACGATTGAGCTCCCGTACAACTTGAAGGTTCCGGGGTATGAGATGAGTGTGCCTCGGTTACAAGAAACTTGGAAGCTGTTCAGGGAGACAAAGAATGCGTGAAGCAGGTTGACGATTGGGGAAATTGCGGCGATGACATAATGCGCTTTCTGCGTCATCGGGTCCTGGTCCTGGGGCTCCGCGTAGGTAAGGATGCTCATGTAAATGATAAAGTAGATGAGGAACATAGCCGCCTGACTACCGGCTGCAACTGCAAATGCCGACAACTGACTCTTAGTGATGAGGGAAATGCAGTAAACCAACAAGATCGCAGTCAGGCCGTAGAGCACCATAACGACGAAGAGATACCCAAGTCCATACCAACTACTTGTAGCAGCTGCAAAGAGCCCAACGCAAATAATGCAAATCAGGAGAACGGCGACGAAATCAAAGATAGTGTATGCAAGCCAGAGTGGAAGAGCGCGAACACCGTTGGAATAGTGCAACGCCCTGACCTTTCGAATCCTCTCCGCAGTCGGGTAGAGTGCAAAGAATGCCGGGAATGCCGCGAAAGCAAGGCAAACATAGGTAGCAAAGAGCAGGGTGTCCCCTTGACCCTGTGCCCAAATGTAATCGAACGGAAGATACTGTGCGGTGATACCGCCATTGACGCCGAGCAAGAGGTTATTAACCACATTCTGCAATGTCAACGCATAGCGGAGGGAAAGGTCAGCATCATTGGCCATGAACGCAAATGTTGCATTGTCAGATCCAAGGAAGACACCTCCAGGGGTAACATTGTGGTAGTTATCTTTGATGTACTGGTTGAATGAACCGAGGCTGTCGCTATAGTTGATGGAATCCCGAACCACCTCCGTCAAATTCATTCCTCCTGTTTCGCCACTAGATCCGGATGGAATCAATACACTTGACAGGTTTAACAGTCTGGCAGCGGTAAAATCTTCTCTAGGACCCACAACAAGTTTAAAGTCTGGCTGGAAGGTGAAGTTCTGAGTATCTGATATTGCGAACAACCTCTCCCCACCACACGTAATCCCTTTATAGTGCTTGAAGGTGAGCATGGTGATTCCGGCGGCAACGATGGGAATAACAATGGCCGCAATCGTTGGAAGATATCCTCGCTGGAGAATTGTAATCCTCTTTCTAATAAGAACCCACGTCTGTTTCAGAATCGAGATACGTGTTCCGGTGTGAAGATCCACCGCATTCTTGTCTGTCTGTGAGTTTGCATGTGAAGTTGCTGCGGATATCTGGTCAACAGTTTCGGTGACAGCAAGCTTTTCCTTTTCCTGTACCCCAGTGGTTTCGGGGCGGTTGGCAATACTTTCTTCCGCGACCCTATGAGAAACGTCAGACACAAGCACATCCTTTGGAGATTTAGAACCTACTTCAAAAATACATCCTCAATCGAGGGACCGGCAACGTAGTAATCCGAGACTCCGCTCTTCTCTAGAGATTCAATAAGTTGATTTGCTTGATTTGCGTCGGGGATATTGTAGATGGTCTTGTCGTAGAACCTCTTCATGGACACTCCTTGAAATGATGGTGCATTGATAGGTGCATGGACTCTGTATCCTCCACCGTACTGAGTCTTCAATTGAACTGCAGAGCCTTCACATTTCAAGTGCCCCTTCGACAAGATGGCGATATGGTCCGCAAGAAGATCCGCTTCGTCAAGGAAGTGCGAAGTCATCAAGATGGTCCTGGTTCCTCTGGCCGCAAGAATAATATCCCAAATCTTCCTTCTTGACAGGGGGTCAAGGCCGGATGAGACCTCATCGATAGCACAGATAGTGCTTCCACCAGTAAACATAGCTGCAAGTTGAAGTTTCCTCTTTTGACCTCCAGATAATGTCTTGCTCTTAGCGTGTCTTTTCATGGTGAGATCACACTCCTCAATAAGACGCTTCAAAGTCTCCTTGTCATCGCCTCTGCTCTTGATCAGGTTCCAGATTCTCACATGCTCTTCCACGGTAAGGTCATCCCAGAGCACGTTCTTCTGTGGACAGATACCGACTCCGCCACCAGCACCTGTAGAGATGTTTATATCACCCTCTTTCACACTGGCAAGGCCTGCGATAGCTTCCAAAGTGGTCGTTTTTCCTGAACCATTGGCACCGAGCAACACCATGATCTGGCCTTCGAGAACGTTGAGGTGCAAGTTGTCAACAGCGACAACCGTTTCCTTGCGCTTACCGAATAACCGAGTCAACAGTCGCGGTGGGTATCTTTTGGTGAACCCTTGAACCTCAACGGCATTTCCAGGGGTGATGGTAGCAGAGTTGATATGTCGGTGACCAGTAGAGGCAGTACCAAAGAGATAGCGTTCGACGTATGCTGCCGCGATAGGAAATACCGCAATGTGTACAAGGGAAAATATCCAGAACGCAAGCAAAGGAAGAGTAGAGTTTCCGGCCGGAGCTTTTTTGAGCAGGCTGGCACCCATCTCCTTTCCCTCCCAGCGACCAATGCTGATGAAAAAGAAGACATAATTCATGGGCGGAAAGAGGAAGCTAAGAATTGCATAGGCACCAGTGCTGGCGTTTTTCGATACTTGAGCAATGACTCCAAGGCCGAGAGAGAACACCGTTGCTGAGATACCACTGAGCTGCGCTTTCTTGAAGATTGAACCCAGAAGCATTGCCCAAGAAGCCATAGCCCACCCTGCAGCTAGATGTATGTTAGCCGGGACAATGACGACAACAACTGGCGTAATTAACTTACTGATATGCCAAAGAATAACGATTACTGGAGAAGAACGGTTGACGACCCCACCCCAAATATTGAGGGACATAACGACCCAACCAATAATGTATACAAAGGAAAATGCAAAGTGATACGAAATCATACGTGCAAACTTAGACCCTCCCATAGCTTCAATCAACGTCGACAGTCCTTTCTCACGCTCCATGGCCTGGAATCCAACGAGATGATACACAACACCGATCATGCCTACCAAATAGGCGACTGAAAGGTAGTTGGTAATCACCGAGGAGAACCTTCGCGAGTCAACCTCATGCATAACACATGATCAATCAATGTAAACTTACCTAGACCTGATCCATTTCTCGTACTCGTCCTGGCTCTTGTCGGTGAACCTGAGAATGATTAGTTCAACTGCATTTTTGGGATTAGCTCGACCCGATAACTCACATATACTCGGAAACACGAATGTCGGAGTTGTTAGAGCCAGACTGTGTTGCGATAGCTCGATCTACCGCCAATTGAAGCGGAAGTAGATATCTATGATCGTTAACACCCGCCGTCCTCCACCTTTTTTGCAGTCCTAGGCTTACTTTTGGATGTTATTATCATGACTCTTGACATCCACTCTCCCATCGTTCAAAGCAACATCGCCCCTGAGGATATAATCCCACTTCCCATCACCATTGCTACCATTCGTGTTGGGACTGCTTTCAAACACCACCGCCGCGAAGCAGAACGAAACACCCCTCAAGCTCTGCTGACATTCTGTGCGTAGATCGTTTGAATGCTCCACTACTACCACATTTCCACTTCCCTTCAGCTGCTCCTGCATCCTCGAGATGAGCTCGTCTACCTCCCCCCCGAGCCCATTATTGACAAACACCAGCTTCTTGCTCGGTTCCGCGGCGAGCGCATCCGGAAGGCTACGGACCGGGGCAGCAGTTCCAATACCATACCGGGCCGGGGGCAGCAGTAGATACCGCGAGAAAGACAGGAAGGAGACGAATATTACGGGGAGGATGAAAGAACGAAGCACAGTCGTGAAGTGATGACGTCGAAGGATAATGATGAGATTTTTTCGGACCAGCGCCCACGTCTGGCGCAAGAACGTGGGAGCCATGATTGTTGTGTTTTGGTGTGATGTGAGATTGCAGAACTGCGCTCGACTCGGACCCGGTTTTCGCGAAGGGTGGCCGCCGGCTTTATTATAGGGTTTGGATTGGTGGTGTATTGACGGTCAGAGACGAATCGGTATGACGTTGGCTGTGTTGGCCGGTCGCGAGGCTAACAGCAGGTGGCGCAGCAACACGGAGGATCCCCGTGGATACGAGTTTCGCGGTACCTGGAACTCTCAAACACCAGAGTGGGCCGACGAATGGAGTCCGGTGTTGGTCGATAGACTCGGGAACTCGTCGAATTGCCGCCGGTGTGGATGTATGTGTACGTTTGTGATTGCACGAGATATTGATGAACGAGATTTAGTGAGTGACTTCCTGAAGTATAAGTCCTTAGACGCTGCACAGCTCTTAAGGCTGTAGCTTAGGCGCCTGTCAGCGGTGTAAGGGGTGGTGTGTGGTGTGTGGTCTGTCCGCCTGATTCTAAGGAATGTTTTCTGCGTTAGATGTGGAAGGGCAGAAGAAAGAACTGCGGTTGTTGCACGGTTTTCATCCTATTACCTTGGTGTTTGGTTGGCCTGGTTGGCGTTTACATTCCTCCACGGTTAATTAAGGTCATCATCCCTGCATACTTAGAATTCCAGCACATGCGAAAGAGCCAAACCATTCGCATACAAGGTGCGGCAATAATAATAAACCAAAATGTGCTCTACAGAGAGGTACAGTACAACACAGATCGTATAAAAGATTCGACAATCAATGACCCTGACATTTGGCACAATGATTGGCCTTTTCCCTCACCCTCTCTTATCTCTCTCAGTCTATCCACGCCATCTCGGTTGGCGATCGGGTCCACAATTCAACCCTGGAATAGACGGGCGTCATAAATCCCGCAATCACCCCCAGAAAGAGCGCAGGGAGGAGGAGGCGGTGCGACATCGAATACGAGCTTCTAGCGCGTCCTTCTTGCCATACTCGAACTACTTAAACGGCATCAACGTACCACTTGCAGCGTCGTAAGCGATTTCTGTTCAAGACTAGGGAAGCGCATCAATGACTTAGCTGGCATCGAGAGACATCGTGACATCGTTTCCTATATATAAAAAAAGCAGGGAGTAACAGCCTCTGCGAGCTGAGACATACATTCGGTACATACGACTTTCTAATTGCGTGACGCGTGTTCAGCCCTGTGGTGACCCGTATTCATATCCAACGAATTGTTCGCAGATTATTCGGTAAGGTGGATCGTGGACTAGACCCAATTAGCGCATTAGATTGCGATCTCAGCACTTACTTTTGCTGTTGCCTAGTGATTGGATTGGCTTTGTATCACTCGCGGGAGATTTAAAGGATGATGATAGGCAGAAGTCGGCCCCATGTTTGCCCGAGTCACGTCCTAGGTCTTCGAGCGATGGGAGCTCGAATGGGGAGGATCACGTGCTATACTCTTGGCGTCACGTCACCACCTGACACCCCCATCGCGTCTCCCGCCCGCGCTCAGCCAATAACACCAACCAACCTCAATGGAATCCATCCAGCCTCTGGAGACTAACACAATCCGAGCGCTAGGATCCGGTCAAACGCTCATAGATCCGATCTCGCTTCTCAAAGAGCTCATCGAGAACTCACTCGACGCGAACGCCACCCAGATCACGATCGAAGTATCGCCGAACCTCCTCGACACTCTTATCGTAAAAGACAATGGCTTCGGCATCTCCTCCGTGGACCGTGCCGTCGCCTGTAAACCCCATTACACCTCCAAGATCACGGCGTTCCTTGATATTATTGGGATCAAAACGCTCGGATTCCGTGGGGAGGCGCTGGCAAGCGCCGTGGAGATGAGTGAGCACTTTTCGTTCACAACGAGATGCGAGGGTGAGAATGTGGCGGAGGTGTTTGAGATCGCGAGGGACGGCTCGGTGAAGGAGAAACGGAGTGTTGGCGCGCCATTGGGGACGACGGTCAAGGTGTCGGGGTTCTTGAAGCGTCTGCCGGTGAGAAGGGAGAATGTAATACGGAATCGAGGGATGTTAGTGAAGAGGCTTCGCACACTGCTGGCGACGTATTACCTCTCTAGGCCGAGGTGTAGATTTGCACTGAAGATCTTGAAGGGCGGGGAGACCGTCGTTTATGCGCCGAGCAAGACCGTCCCGGAGGCTGTGAAGAAGGTGGTGGGCGGGGTAGCAGCCAATGCGTATGGGTGGGCTGTTAAGGAGAGGGATGGGATCATGGTCGAGGCGTTCCTGGCAAAACGAGATTGTGAGAATGTCGCTGTGCTGGAGAAATATATGTGCGATACCTACATCTACGTCGACTCGCGCCCAGTACTGTGTGTAAAGAAGGGGTCGACAATGCAGAAGTTGTGGAAGATGTATAAAACCTGCGTTAAGGGGATTGCGGGAGATGCGAAGGCGCCGAGTAATCCGCTGCTCTATATGAATATTCGATGCCCGAGGGGGAGTACGTTGCTGTTGTTGGATGACACAGTGGTGGTTGCTGATGTTGTATAGTTTACGATGCGAATGTCGAACCGGCAAAAAACGATGTTCTTTTCAACGGCTCCAAAGAAATGGATGTTGTATCAGTAGTCGAAGAGCTGTTAAAGGAATTCTACGGAGAGCTGGCGGAGTTTCAGCGTGAAGATGCCACGAACTCGCGAAAAGAGAAGGTCAAGGAAAAGCTCAGCGTGCAGGATGAAGATTTTGACATTTTGCTGGCGAGAAGGAAAGACCCAGTTCAAAACAAAGACCGGGCCCAAGAGATGGCACTTAATCTCCCGACGCCACCGCCACCTCCTGAGGAGGAACCGGACGACATAGGGCTGGAGCCTCTGGATGAAGCCGCTATTGGTACGCTTCTCTTTCTTCACCTCTACGAAACTATATTGACAGATAATGTAGAAGCCGAGAAGGAGCAAATCCGTAAAGACTCCAGGCTGTCAAATCCATGGACTATCACCATGATGAATACACCATCTTCGCCCAAGCATCGCCGAACCGCGGCCTTAGATAGCTCCTCACCTATCCGCCCACCAGCAGATACCAATCCTTCATCCCGCCCACCTATAACGACTCTTAACATTACTATCCCCTCACCCTCCCGCCCTTCCTTCACCCCCGTAAACCCCCTCCATTCGTGTACTGACGGCGGTAATTCAGCACCGTTTCCTCGCACTCCTGCACTCAAACCTCCGCGAAGGGGCTTCGGCATTCCACCCACCCCATTTTCTCCTCCCCGCAGCGTTGAGCGACAGCAGCAACGGACACTTCTGGAGGACCCCGACAATGCAGGTGCCATGGACCGGTTCGTTGTGCGGACGCGCCGATCACCAGAGCCAAACAGACGGCCGATACCTAGAGAGTTTGAAGGCCGCCCAGTTGATCCGGCACAGATCCGGAGGGCGCCGGAGCGCGAGCCTACACCTGAACCCATTGCACCTAGAGGAGTCGAACCTATGAGAGGACTTGAATCTACGGGAACTCTTGGACCCAGTAGAGGGTTTGAAACTATTAGAGGACTCGAGCTTAGGGGCGAACTCGAGCCTAGAGGAGGGCTTGAGCCTATACCCAAACTTATTCCACCTAGGGGAGGACCCCCGAGTGTCGAAGCAACAAATACCAGAAGAACCCGACCCCGCGGCGAGGAACCATTCAATACCCCGCGCGGGGGCTTTTTAACCGCAGCGCAGGTATACGACGAAGTAGGCTCACAGCAATTCGAACTCAACGACGACCGCGACGACAATCATCCACACAAGAGACGTCGCGTCCACGCAAATAACAGTCCGCACCGAAACCGTTTCCTTAGCGCCACTGCCGAGCTACACGACGATCGTCCCCCCGCAGAATCGCCACGGAGCCTGCGTCCTCTTCCCCCCTCGCCTCTAGGCCCCCCAGTGCCCCCAGAGGATGAATCCCCGCGCCGCCCGCGTCCGCTTCCCCCCTCGCTCCTAGGTCCCCCCAACTCCAAACCACCGCTCCTCGTTCCCGAAGTTGGACCCCCAAACCCACCACCCAAACCCGGAGCCCGCCCCACCACCTCCCACCGCAGACGGCACACAACGCGCGCACTCCCCGTGCCACCGCTGTTTCCGTTGGATCCCGAGTGGCAAACGCACCAGCTTGTGACGACGATGTCGACACTGAATCTGGAGGTTGTTCCTGCGGAGGATCCGGAGACGCTAGATGGTGGTGCGGAGTTTGATAAAGACGTGATTGGGGACGTAGTGGCGAGATGGTTGGAGAAACTTACCGGTGTCAAGGAAAACGTTAAGGGGTGGGAACTTGTTGAGGGAGAGGAAGGGGGAAGGGTTTTGAAGGCTATACATAATGGTGAGGGGGAGGGGGTTGAGGTAGGGGGGAAGTAGGGGAAGAAAGGTTGATGGGTAGGACAAAGGGCGTTTTTTTTAGGTTGGTGGATGTACTTTATAGGTTTGTGGATATCTTGTGTCTTGTATCTTGTGTCTGGATCTGGGGCTTGGTTGGGTTGGGTTTGCGATATGGTTGATTTTAGTATATAGTTTACGCGTGGGAAGGAGTGACTGATGACTTTGCTTGGGTACGTTTTCTGCCTTGAGAATAGCCCCACGAGGCATAGAATTGATAGATGTCTCATTAACATTTTCTTTACCCATCTGCTTGATTACCCCCCGCTCATAAGCTAGTCTTGACTGCTGGTAGAGCGCCGATAGGAACTATGAAGATGCTGGCGCTTACATCTGGAGCCTGTGTAAATGAGGACACGAGTGACGGTATCTATTAGGGAAGAAACGAATCCACCAACTGAGAAAATAATGGAGGCCTAGCCCCATGTTCAATCCCTGGGATAAGCATTGAATCGATACCATGCCTCACCCGCTAACGTACATACCCTGAGTATCTCGGAAAACAAGCTTCCGAACCCCACCCTGCAAGTAGGGGAATAACCCTATTCCAAGTGAACGTCAGTCCTAGTATTAATGCAGGGGCCAGAGTTGGTGGCAGGACCTTAGATAGCATTGTGGGTTGTTAATTATCTTCGGCGGCAGTTCGGGCGGGACGTGTCTGAGGTTTCGCCATTGTCCGAACAAGCTTTATGGCGTGAATGTCATGGCTGCAAGTGGACGAATGCAATACATATAAGATCATAGCTTTTGCTATCCAGATGTGGATGTGGCGGGGCATACAACAGTGAGCGCTATTATTGTCTCTGCTCGCAATGAAATTGCTGGAATGTCATTCTGTAGCCGCAACAACTGTAGAACTGGAGCACTTGCACACGAGTTTTCATTAGCTGTCTGAAGTATACTGTAGAGTTGATGTATAAGCTTGCACGAGCTTATATGGTTGAACGAACCTATCCCTAGGGTGATGGATAGTAATTTTTAGACTGCGCTGCGGATTTAGTTGGAGCGCTCGCTATAACGCGCACCCAGGAGCCTGTACAATCACCCAGTGATAATATCTGTCGATGTCACAGCAGTCGTGTCAACCCACGAGCTCAAGTTTCGACATGAGTGACAGCTGGGGGTTTGATTTACAAATACGTGGATATCTGGACGGAAGTATGTCTATAGCGATATACATGGAGGAATCCGATTCGTGACATGCGCATCTGTACAGTGATTGAGTTTAATCAGTCGGATCATCGGCGGTCAACATGATTGGTAGCACTCGTATCTATTTTCGGGCTTTTATATCCCTTTTCATCATCTCCTAAATCTGTGTGCTCAACGTAGCACCAGTATCTCCCACCAGTGCCACCACTGCAGGCACCCACCCATCCGGCGGTTAAGCTTCGGGATGTCGCACTTACCAGGTAGGAATATACACGGAAGTCTCCATTGGATGAAACGACGATTGGTGGCACGTCATTGTAGGCTTCTCGCACGGGGTGGTCTCCGTTTCGGGTAACTAGGCGCAAAGGTGACGGTGGAAGACGGGGTTTGCAGCGAGAATTTTCGAGGCCAAGCAAGATATAACCTCAACGAACCACACAGAATACCCCACGAAATGAACAAATATTGCATTCGATGAGATCTGAAATCTGAGCACAGTCGCCAGTTAAACTTGCACACTGCAGGAACATCATCGCCCAGAACCCGTAATATGGATTTTGCATTGCTGTGTATGTCGATCCCGATATCACCCCGTTGCCTAGTTGGACGATCAGCGCCCTTTGAACACAGTCAAAGCCCCCTTGCTCGGATTTGTTTTCCGTGCGAACTAGAAAGAATGTTATACCAAAGCTGCGTAGTCCTTCCTAACTGGTGCCCCTCTATGACGTCGAAAGGAAGGGGGTTGTGGGTTTGTACTTAAGCACACCTCCCGGAGAAATGTATGAGCGAGTTCCCACACGCAAAATATTTGATACTCACATCGCGGGGATAAAGGCGCTCACGAGAACGGCCCCCGGGATATAGAAGATACTTCGATAAGCGCCCGCAGGACCATCGGGAGGGACGGTTCAAAGCACGCCCGCAGATCGTCTGATAAAGTTGAGGACACGATGAAACATCCGCCGCGAATACCCCGTGGCGATAACAGCAGCAAAAATACATCATCCCCTACGCCTCCAGATCCGCAACACCTTCAGTCCCCCGAGAACTCTGGTGCCTCGGTGGCATTACGGGCTCTGCAGTTCCTGCCGCTTCCGTTGCTGGTGTTATCGGCGCAGAAGACCGTTGTCCTGGCGAACGATGCGATGGGGGAGTTGCTGGGGACGAGTAGGAAATTATTGCGCGGGAAGTCGTTGGATGCCCTCGGGATCGAGCTTCTTGCGGACGATGGCTCATGGGATCTGCTTTTGGAGGATGCGCGGATAGGGAATAATGGGAGGCAGATCGTGGAGGTTCCACAGTCTGATGGTCATGTACGGCTATGCGAAGCGATGGTGTCGCCATGGAAGGGTGTCGGTGACGAGATGCATTTCACGGTGATGTTCTGGAGGGAACCATTAGAGACAATAAAAGATGTCGGAGACTCAAAGTCTTTGCCGTCAGCCTCTTCATTGATAAACTCAGCACAACCGGTGAATGGTAAGGTAAGCGGATGGCTTCCGTTAAAACCCTTCAATTATACGTGCTGGATCGATCTTACTCATCCACCAAAACAGGATTCTAGAGTATTATCATCCTCATCGTTTGTTCAACCCCGGTCATTGAATAGATGGACGCCGCAGTTCTTACAGCAGTTACCAGCTCCATCTCTCCGGATCATCAGGCCCCTCGACTCAATAATAGAGCAGATGGTTTCAGGTAGACTAATCTCCGAAGCAGGGAACTACCTCCCCGACAAAGACAAAGGCGGCGGGGAAGACGTAGGAGCTTTGACGCCGAGAGTTCTCGATTTGCAGCAACGACTCGATGTCGAGGAAGCAAAATTTTGGAAGATGTACGACTGTATACCACGAATGGTATGTGAAGCGGTTCATCGATAAAATTTTGTGGAGGACTATACCCCCAGGGCCTAGTTCACTGCCAGCTGATAATGTGGGGTAAAGATATGGACTGCCACTCCCGCCGGCGAACACGACTATTTCTCAAAACGGTGGTACAAATATACGGGCCTGGCACCCGAGCTCTGCGTGGGATCTGTGTGATGCCCTTCTCTACTACCCAATCAATGCAATCTGACTGACAAGAAGGATACGCAGGGCTGGCAGACAGGCTATCATCCTGTGTGTCAAGCAAGTATGCCATGTGATATGTCGTTCGGTTAGTCTAGCTGACTCTATCACACATTGCAGGACGACATCAGCGCCGTAAACGAGAAATGGAAGCAATCGGTGGCAAGTGGCAACGGATGCTCAGCTGAATACAGAGTCCGACAGTCCGACGGGGAACATAGGTGGATGCTGGGACGAGCCGTGCCACTGAAAGACCCCGAGACTGGAAAGGTTTTGAAATGGTATGGCACGGCTACAGATATTCACGACATGGTGGAGGCACGAACTGCGGAAAAGGCTACGAGAGAACAACTCGCCGAAGCTCTGATCCATGCAGAGCTCACACTGTGGGCAGTAGATAGAGATCGAAAGTTTACCCTGTTAGAAGGTATGGTTTCATGAGTAGGTAGGCAGATGTACGACCCGTAAAGTAACTTTCGACAATAGGCGGAATCATATGGCAGACTCGCGATAATCCCGGATATTACATAGGAAAAGACATCAAGGACATTTTCGATGAGATCGATCCCAACGACAGATACCACCACCAGTTCGTCGAACCAATCGACCCACTACTTCGAGGAGAAATCAGCGAGGGGTTTACAGAGACCGAGTTGGACGGGCATTGGTTCAAGACCAAGTACGTTCCCATGAGGAAAGGGCCTGGCGGAAAAAACGGCGCGAATCACGTCACCGGAATTATCGGTCTCAGCATGGACATGACGAAGATGCACGCCACAGAACTAGAACTCCGCGAACGAGAACGGCAGAACCGAATACTCCTTGCCAACGAGAATGCGGCAAAGGAGGCATCGAAGCTCAAATCTGACTTCCTCGCATCAATGTCGCACGAAATTCGAACACCAATAGCGGGTGTGGTGGGAATGTGTGAGATCCTATCGGATACAGCACTATCTACTGAGCAGCGGGAATTAACAGAGGGAATCCAACGTTCTGCAAACGCACTGCTTACTGTTATAAACGACATCCTCGATCTAAGTAAAGTAGAAAGCGGGAAGCTAGATATCGAAGAAGTCCAATTCAACTTATCCCTCGTGATCCGAGACGTAGTGAAAATGCTGTCCTTCGAAGCGGAACGAAAGAAGCTCCAATTCAAGTACGAAATCGATTTCCCGCGTCCCAATGATTTAACCGTCATGGGAGACCCCGGAAGAGTCCGACAGGTATTGGCAAATCTACTCAGCAACGCACTGAAATTCACCCACAAAGGATCGGTGGAATTGAAGGCGAGGATGAAATACCAAGGTGAGGAAATGATGGAGATTCACTTCGTTATCAACGACACCGGAATCGGAATTCTGGAGACGGATCAATGCCGACTGTTTCAGCCATTCACACAGGCGGACTCTTCAACAGCGCGGAGGTTCGGAGGGACTGGTCTTGGGCTGTCGATATGTCAGAAGGTAAGTCCCGGCAAACACCCACCCTCACCGTCCTCGCTAATTCAACCAGCTCGTCAGCCTCATGGGTGGCACTATCGGACTGTCCTCGAAAGCCGGCGAGGGAACTTCCGCGTACTTCGCGATCCCATTCAAAAAGATCGGAAAGCACTCGCCCACCAACACATACTTCGACTCAATCCCGGAGCGCCTACAGTCAGATACCTCCGTGAACGTCAGTAGTCCGTCGCCAAAACCTTTCATGAACTCACCATCTTCGTATCCAACCCCAGCCGCCTCCCCAGAACGCCTACCCTCCGACCTCGATCAGCGACGAAAACGCCACGTACTAGTAGTCGATGACAGTATATTCCCTCTTGTCCCCTTCCCATTCAACGCGCTCCTAACATCCCCAGACGAAATCAACCAACAAATCGCCATCCGCCTAATCCAAAAATTCCACTTCACCGTGTCCGCCGTCTGCAACGGCGTCGAATGTCTAGTATTCATTAAAGCCTCCGCCGCGCTCCCCTCCTCCACCGACCCCACCTCCACCAACCCCCCCCACTTCCGCCGTCCAGACGTAATCCTGATGGATGTACAGATGCCGGAGATGGACGGGTATGCGGCTACCCGCGCGATCCGCGGGGAGGGAGGGTGGTTGGGGAATGTGCCGATTGTTGCGCTGACAGCGAGTGCGATAAAGGGGGATCGCGAGAAGTGTAGGGATGCTGGGATGGATGATTACCTCTCGAAACCGGTGCGTGGGCATATGCTCGAGAAGATGTTGATTAAGTGGTGTTTTAAGGCAAGGGAGGTGGGGGCGGGGGATTTGTCTGTGGTTGTCTAGAGTAATATCTTTGGGGTGTGGGAGGCGCCTGGAGTTTTTGGTATCGTGAAGTCCGAATTCGGATTTTCTTTTTGGCTAGAGATGTCAGTCATGTTGCGCACGAGACGATGGAATTAATGAAGATACGATACTAACCAAACCACTGCGCAGAACAAACCGAAACGATATTAAACAAGATATACAAAGAAAAAACTGAATTGAAACAATAACGCCTGGGGAGATCTTGGGAATAAACCCACCACCCACATCACAAGACGAATTTCACTTTACCATTCACAACTGCCAGCCACCCCAATAATATCAACCTGTACACTTACCAGGAACCAACCAATTTCAACCCCTCCACCTTCGGTTTCTGGTGAACGGCAGATTCACCTATACCGGCCATCTCCTCCGCTAGCTCATACGTGTGCAGAGAGCACTCGGCAAGGAGGAACCCGGACAAACCACCGTGCATATGAAGAAGAATTCAACCCTAGCTGGAGGATTGGGGGAGAAGATTGTGTAGAATAAGTCACGTTGGCTGTCACATGACCTACATGATTTCTACATCTACCTGTGTTTCCGACTGAACTACCTACCTGCTCTCGTATACTAGACTTTCCAGGTTTGCTTCGCAGCAAAAAATTCTGGGCACGAGAGCATGAACTACCTAGGAAGTAATTTGCTTTGCGAATAAGGCGAATTTTCCTACTAGTTAGCTCAGCGTAGTCGAGTCAACTGTGCGACATACTTAAGGGAAGAAGGTTATAGGAAGGGGATCTCCCCACCTAGCCGGGCCATCCGGAGGGAGAGGGTACAATTGGCGCTGTCATACTCTTAACTAGAGTGAATGGAGTATGATTTAAACAAACCAAAACTGAGCGACAATACAGGTAGAGTAGACCCAAGTGGTGTGATGAAATTCCCCTCAACCTGTAGTTAACATATCATTAGCTACACGCTGGATCTTACGCGGCGCGTAGCCAATACTCGAATAGAATGCTGGTTTTCCAACAGCTTTCCATGGACTGCGCTTGCACGCATAGGAATGGAAACTAAGGCACAACAATATTTCAGGGGTGTGGATATACGTGGAGAGTGGATTGACGATGGCTTCATCAGGTGGGCAGCGTTTCATACTGTGGAGTGCGGTGATAACGGCATGCAGAGTTCTAGTGGCCTCTCGATCACCGAAACTATAATCCTGCGATAGGCTGGACAGTGTGGCCACACAGGTACGCATCTGCGCAGTCAACTTGAAAGCATCTGCTGATCTGCACGAGGATCTCTGGAGATTGGGCTGCTCTACAACCGCCGTTCTACCGCTCTACCTTTCTGTCAATCCACCACTCTGCTTCTCCGCCGCTCTATGATCCACTCCTCATCTACATGAACACAACTAACCGTTGTAAGTTCTATCCCTAGAAACTCGCACCGAAATGGACATGGTCTAAATGCCAACAGCTCAAATGATATTTGTTGATAACGGACGGGAGGTGGGCGGACAGCATAGGTGGTGGGTTTCTACGGCCTATAAAGTCTTTAAATTTCGCCTGGCATTTGGCTGGGTGGTAAAGCTTGTCGTTTCGTAGTTTAGAATTGTAGCTTCGAGCTATAGCTGACTGGTTCACAAGGTTGACTTATTCGGGATGGATGCAGCCGGCTTTGTCACAAAGCCAATTCTTGGTAGTCGAAACACCTGGAGGCCGGTTTACCTGAGTTGGGCTGCAGTAGTGGCTAGCATTATAAGAAGGGCTCATTAGAATCCTTGCTGATCTCGTAAACTAGCGGAGCGAGCGTCAAAGTCTGGGCACGAGATCAAATCCTTGCACCACCACGAACACAGTTATCATTTACATTTATAGGGTACCGGTTAACGCAAGCACCAAGAACTTCCATTTCAGGTAATCGGCCATCATCCCACAACACAGCTGCGTATACTGGATTATTTATGTCCCCCAGATTGGTACACAGATATCAGCCAATCATACTGCACCTACACTGCCTCGTTGCAGCATCTATCTCTGTTACAGGAGCCTTGCTCAGATAAAAATTTTTGCTTGTTCTGTGTATGTTTGCGGGGTAAAGTCCGATGTGTGAAGTTTCAGTGGCTATGTACTATTCGCATCGCGTCGCCATCCGTTACATTCTCGGAGGCTCGAACAGCACGACACACCTTTTTGAACCCAATAGAATATCCCATCAGCTCTGATGAATGGTAGCTTCTGCTCAAAGATTTAATTATATTGGCGATGCGAATCTGTTCGGTTGTGAGGTCTCTCTAATCTCTGGCCACCAAGAAACAAACAAAGGCAGTCAACGGCAACGCTTTGGGCTTGTTTGGTCGTCGCTTGGAGCTGAGCTAGCGACGGCAAAAAATTACACGTGATGGTTAATGACTATTGGTTACTTTAGTGATCCGGCCGACCGATTGAGTCGAGGAAAGTCGTACGAATGAAAGCCGAAAGGAGGCAGTAAATGTCTCAAAGACATATTGAGCACAAGTACTCAGCGCCTGAAATAGCGATCAGAATGTTCTCTAGCAACGCATCGGTTTCTAGGTAATATAATTGGTCAACATCCTATGATAGGGGGCTAAAATAGTATAGAAGGCGAGATCGGAAGCGTCGATGGATCAAATTCAAACATTCTTACATGGGTATACTTGATATACTTGATACTTGGGTGCGCAGCACATACATTCCAACCAAAAACATGGGCTGGGGTACGAAGCAATGTGCGGGGAAGGGCAAACTACATCTCGCATCGGACTAAAGCTCCAGATCCGAGCCAGAAGGGCAAGCATGCCCCCTACTCAATCCCGCCATTCCTGGGGAAAAGATATCCTACAGCCGCTCCACTTGCAGATCCGTTCCATTTACAATCGGTAACGAATATGTGCGCTAACACCTCTTTGTAGCTTTACATACGTCGACAGTTCAGTGCGGCACAAAGAGGTACAAGTCGTTACTTTGTGAGCTGCCCAAGGCAGGCAAACTTTCGTCTGAACAAGCTAGTAGAAATTAAAGCTCGCCCATCCGTGCAGAGACCTTAATCTGCATGAATCACGCCACTACATGATACAAGCCGGTATGAATCCACCTGCACTAGTATCTGTATCGCCTTGTACCAAGAAGAGTATATTGCTCGAACAGCTACAGCACCCAATAGCACATACCGACAACGACTTACCAGTAGCGGGCGGATCACTATTCACGTAGATCACGACCCATCGATGATACGATCGTGGTTTCTCGTGTGGCAAGGAATAATTGCTGGGGAGGTATGCAAGAACGCAGAAACGTTGTGCTTCAGCGCTGGTGGCTTCAACCTAGAGGTCTAACTGAGCCTCCTGTCACGACTTTACAATGTGCCGAAGTCCAATCGGCGCCAGCGGGGCTAGATATTATAATGGCCATTTTCTCGAGCTGTTTCAGAGGACTGGTATACGTATTGATCAGTGGTTGTTTCAATTTATGGCATCATAGGCCATCACGAGGCATATATTGTATAAGGGGTATTATAGTGATTTTGATAAAGCATTTACAGGCTTACGATGTTACGTATCGAAGTTGCGGACAAATCTTTGGGCCGTAACAAGTTGATTAGCGCGGGAAATGTTTAAGGGTAACTACTGGTCACTTTCGATGAATGTGGTTAAGAGGCCACGTTGAAGAACGAGGGCACGCAGTATGCTCTCATACAACGTTAAGCCACATGACTGTCAGGTATGCTGGTTCTGCCATCTACTCTAAAGAAGAATCAAAGGTATGTACTGCTCTATTCTACTCTAAACCATTATCCATTAATACTTGAGATTTCACACGATTAGTCTGTAAAGAAGGATTCGCGGAAATTGAGGACTTAGTACCTTTGTGAGTATAAAAAGGTCGTCATCCAGCTCCCACAAACCCAGATTCATTTCTCTGCCCTCAATTCATTATTATCTTTATGCACCAACCCGGATATCAAAGAGAAAGGTCAGAACATCTATTAGTCAAAGAATTCAGTTTCGTTCTTCTGTCTTTACATCATTTTGAGGTATGCGCCTACTCTAGTCTCGTACTGCTGCTGGCGGTCCGAGACTAGCGCCTACTCGTCAATATTTAATACTTGGAAAGGCTTAGGGCTTTCAGTCAACCCAAACCCTATAAAAATACTGTCTCTTCCCCACGTAGGCTGCACTCACCTCTATTGCGGTTCAGTCTTTCGTCCATCTCTATTTCAATTCAACGTTGCATCCATCTATTACGATCCAACGTTGCATCCATTTCTAATGCAATTAGTTCTCTTTCTATCTTTATTGCTTCCCGCACCACCTAAGTTGGTGAAACAAAGCAAATGGTCGGCTAGCTCACTGTTATAAAGGAACGTTCCGAGACGATATACTTTTTGGCTCACTACCGAACCATTATCCGATAGTTAGGATTCGAGCGATTAAGACAAAAGAAGCTTCGCCGTCGTTGCAGAAGGGCCTTCACCCACAATCAGACCTCTCACTCTACATCCACGGTACAAATCGGGCCGGTATACACACCAATTACGTTGCACCCTTGACAGACTTCTTTAATCTTATTCAACATCTGCAAGTCGACCATGGCACGCAAATTTCAGCCCTCAACTCGCATCCCAATCGCAATGTTGCTTCTGCAGGCGGTTCTTTATGCTGGCCTGAGCACAACTGCACCAGTCGCATCGACTCCAGGTTAAAATATTACAACAGTTCCAGCGGACCAAGGGTTTGGTCCAACTACTATCTCTTCGCTGGTTGTGGGCGTTTTTGGAGCGTTGTTTGGACTACTGTCCTTGGTACCATTTTGGTTATTGTTGAGAAAGAAGGTAGTGGCTGTCTTCGCCAACTTCCGAATAACAGCTGAAATCTTATAGCGCTCAAGCACCAGTGGCCACACTCGTTCAAGCGATACTGCTTCAGATCAATACCAAACAGATAACGAACCCAACACCACCAATTCGTGCGCTCCCCGATGCCCTGACTCTAGCTCTCGCTCGCCCGGCTCTTCGGAACCAGCTCCTATTCAGATGGATTCTGTTCTTGTGTATCCAGCTCCCGCGTCTTCAGCAGCAGCACCGACCCCACCACACAACGGATGAAGGATAACGAACCTCCCCCGTCTTTCCATTATGTGTTGCTCTCCTCTAATGTTGAGTGCTCTGGGTTGGAAGTGGCGAAATTAAGTCACGGCAGCAGTTACCCATGTAACACGCACACCGAAACAGAGAATGAACCAACATATCGCTTCAGCGGTGCAGAAAGCTTCAAACAAGCTCTCTGAGACTGAACAGATAAGTCGGCGTGCCGGCGAAGCAGAAGTGGGCGGGAGTCGGCTTTAAAAAAGGAATAAGAGGATTACTAGGAGTTATATTGTTTGCCGGGTGTTGGTCGGAGTTTGCTGGAAGAGGAGGGGTGTATGCGGAGTAGGTGCCAAGGCTGAGGTAGGAGTGAGTACGTGGCAAGATATGTGTAAATCTCATTGGCTGTGTTTGATATGTGAGATGAGTGACTTGAACCAAGTGGCGTGAACCAAGTGACGTGAACTAGATGAGAATAGCCCAAACGTGGGACAAATGAGAGTGGTTGTTTTTGGTTTATGTACTTACTCTACTCTAGAAAGACATTACAATATAATTTATGATCTAGCTACGAACGTACTACTAATACCGAGAGAGGGAGTGTTACGTTTGTAAATTACTGCCATAGGACTGCTGCGCGCGCTCCATCACGCAGATATAGATAACCGATTGTACAAATTAAGCCTCTGCGAATGTGGTTGTTTGGTGCGTTTTTATGTATCGTACCCGCCCTCCCTGATGCGTTACATCCAGATCTCGACGCTCGGTACTGTAATTATACCAGTGAATTAGCTCGTGCTGCACCGACAATGGTTCTCATAGTGCTGTACTTAGGTGCTTTCTTGTCTCGCTCTCTTTACTATTACGTGATTTGAGCCTCGTACCTCGGCGATAAAAATAATTCATGGTTCAGTCGCCGAAAACGGGAATCTTCAGCCAGCGTAGCGAATTAGGGCTGGGGTTCCGTTGGCCGGGTAACGTCCGGGTGCGAGACAAGGTGCTTTCAATTCTTTAGAAGACATTTACTGGTTATCTCGTGCCCAAACAGCTAAGGATATCTTAAGTATCCATCAACCATGCGTAGATCCCAATTCCATAGTCCTAGGATTTCAAATGCCCATCAACTTACCATACATAGTCTTTAGTACTTAGTCACCCTTTCGACTAGCTCAGCACCCAAACAGATTAAATCTAGGTTCGAGACAAATTTACTAAGCACATGGCTAATAAAAATCCCAAAACCTGGAGTCTAGTTATTACTTTTCTAAATCTAGCTGCAATTAAGAGCTTTATTCTTCAGATGATTCTGCACAGATTGTTCCCATCCTCGTCCTCTTCCTAATTCCCCAGGCTTGAGGTACTGGTTAGAAAGCTGTTGAGGACTCGAAGCTTGTGAGATTTAGGTTTCGCACACCAGTTTCAAGACGTTACTCCTGACCTTGCTGACCCAGGGACACATACTACTTGGAATATGACCGCTACTAGCAGGCGTCTTCCAATCACAGTGTATAGGTCCGTCGCTCCGTGTCATGAGGTATCATCCATTGCATCCGGCGACTTGCCAAATTACATCCCAAGACATTTTGTCCCGCGGCATTTTTAATCTTTTAGGTCCTATCCCGTGGCCAAGACTATAGGTACCCGAATATAGTGAAATCTATGGCCATAAACCGAGCTGTTCGATGTCCAATAGCTTACCGGACCACCTCCGGAAACCGCCACCGGCATCCGGAGTCGACAGGTCATGGCGCACCAATACTAACACATGCGAATTGAACTAGTTCTGGATGGCACACCCGTATGAGCTTGGTCACGATAGAACCCTATTTCAAGCACCCGGCAGTGCCCCAGGTCAATCCCCCTTCTTCTGTTGCTTTTCTTTCACATGGCGACATTCTCTCGTTCGAATGTTCAGTTTATTCGACATTGCTTCGGCTTCTTTGACCCCTTTGCCGCCGGTTTTCTTGCTTGTACCCTCCACTAGCTTAGATAGTCCGAGTTGATACCAATGATAACACCGAGTGACTACAAGCAACCCCGAATGTAGAACTGGAACAGAGACGAAATAGAGCGGGGGGAAGACTAGGATCTAGGAAGGACAATAGGGTTACTGTAACGTACATACGCGCTCGCAACCAATCTCAACCTTTCTACTCACTACATACCACCCAATGATAACTATTTCAATCTTACGCCCGATAGTGCTGGCACCACTCGCCGCCCCTATCGTAGCATCCATGTCCATATGAAGCAACACTGCATAGCTAGCGTCCAACCTTGAATCTTCATCTTCAAGTGTGGGGTCTTCCGCCATCTGACGCTTCTAGGTTGCGTCTGCTCATATTCAACTGGGAAGTATCCGTGTTACCTCAGGCGCGAGAAAAAGGAGTTGATGTCAAGGGGAGAATTATGCTACTTCTGCCTCGACAAGAGCGCAGAGAATGTATGATGGGGGGGAAGTGATTAATGCAGCATCTAAGTCGGGGCCGATGCATTGGTCGAGATATAAATATAATCTGCCTTCACCCACTACAGCTGTCATCACGTCGGGGTATATAATTAAGTACGTATCCGGTAGAAAGGGCTGTATCGTCCGATTATTGGTGTGGTAAAGAGGCGTCAAAATTAATTTGCGACATGGGGCCCATGCACTGAGCCGCACCTTAACTCAACCAACACCCCCTCGATCTTCTCAACGGTTTATATGAACCCAGATTGCACAAACGTTCAAGCCCAGATAACGTTGCCACAATCAAAATTGAGTTCGGTTCTCAGATAATGAACTTAGTCTAATAACACAGCCGCAAACGGCAGAGAATATTGGACAGTTTATGCGTGACTGTTACCCCTAGACTCTACAGCCAATTAGATGCCGCGCCTCAAACGGACCCACTCAAACAACCCAAACCTACCAATTAGGTACCAATGTAGGTAGTAAAACAGGTTCTTCGATGTGTATCCTAGTCAGATGATTTTCAGCTGCGCATGCTCCTGCGTTTGCGGGATGAACCTCGCTATATATGCCGTTTTATTTTGTTTGCAGTGTTGCGACGCGCATCACTACCTGGTGGATTTTCGTAGGCTCGGAAAATACAATCTAGAACCCAATGGAATAACCTTGATGGTCCCATTGGACACCAGCCTCTATTCACAAGACTTGAAGATACTAATGACTATTCAACGCCGAATCTAAGCGTCTTTAACCGCGGGAACTTCGTATGACAGTTGATGAGGCGGAGTCGGACACTTTCGGGGACCGATCGTCAGGCAGATTTCGCAGCTTTGCGAATTATTAATGTGGAGTAACTTGCTGCTTACCGGGCTTCTTAAAATAAAATGCTAGCTATTTGCTGTGTGCTGGTAAAATTTAAGGCTGTGGTTAAGCAACAGATTTTCCGATCAACGATATCTAGATATACTCTCTACTGATAATAAATGCCTGATACATCTATACAAGACTTAGTACAGGTTTCGTGAGTGGATGCGTCGATGTTATTGACTGTCTAGCTCTCTACGTAGCTACCACAGGGCCAAACTCACCAATGAGCCACACCGTCTAGCCATATAGGGGCATTCGGCACTTATGATGGGTGGATGGGATATAATGATCCAAAGCTGTATATCATATATGCCGAACTTTAAAGTTTTCCAGAGATCCACTTTGAAGCCACCCTGCATCCACTTTGAAGCTTCTAGTATTTTAGAAGTACGTCAGCATCAGGTAAGTCGTAACTGAGGCGCTTAGTGGGGCAGATCTATTCCAAGCCAAGCCGGATTTTGGACTTTGGGCTGCTACCATTTTTAGAGGTACGAACTGCCTGCTTGGCTTATAAGACCAGCTCTTGGCATAGAAAACATCACAAAACTCAAGGACACATGGGAATATGAATTGTATCTAAAAGCCTCTAGTAACAGGTCAGTAATGGCGTATATCATCCTCAAATACCGGTACAGTGGATAAATTCCTGTAAGATAAAGTCTTCTCAACTGCTCTTACTGCTTTAGCAAGCTAAAACTTTCCCTTGCAGGAAATGATAGAATTTCGGGGGTTTCCGAATGGGTGAATTTTCTGGATTTAGTTTGGCTTGAATTGACTTTCTATCCTTATCGAGTACTCGGATCCAGGAGAAAGACATCATGTTTTACAGATATTCTAACCGCACATAACGGGGAATTATCAAGAACCTTATAAATGATATTGGTAGCATAAAGGGGAGAAGAAATTTGATCAAAAACAATTAATTTGCTGTGCATTTTTCACTGCAAAATCCCATACCGGGCCAAATTCTTCCTCGTAAAGTAAAGGTAAGTCGTGCAAATAAGAACCTAAGGAGTAATAAGTGTTGTGAAAAAGAAAGACACGAAGATATGTACCTAGTACTGGGCATCGGGCAACAATACACCGATCAGCCCCGTTATTACAGAGTAGTATGCACTGATATTTCATTCAAAAGTCAGGCTGAAGTGCCGTAAGAACCAGAAGGGAGCCGGAGAGGTCGTACACTGTTTAACGCCCCACTTCCAGGATACTATATTCACTCGAATTAGATCTAGAGGTATGCCTTGTCTTGTACCCACGCTTCTTGCAAGCTCGTTCGTACCAAAATTGAGATGGCGACGGAAGCCACTATTAAGGTCTGGGGACGAGATAAAGGTAAGTCTAATGCGCATTTATTTACAATATAGCAAGCATTGCTCCCAAGGCGGAATTAAAAAGCGCTAGACTCAAATAAATTTCGAATTTTAGATTATACGTTTCCGTATTAAAATTCAACGCTAGCCTGATTTGGGGCATACATCTTATTTGCATCTTGGAGGGAATCCTTGATTGTGCACACTCTCGCTGTTCCACTAGATATCGCCCGAGCCGCTACATAAGTACCGGCAGCGGTCCACTAGTAGCGGGCCGAAGACTAGGTAAATTTTCAGGTTCCTGTATGTGACGTGATATCAATCGATCGAACAGGGTTCTAGAAGGGTTTTCTCTCGAATGAGTGTCAACGCCTGGAGTTGCAAGTAGCGCTTCGGAGGCGAGGGTTCAGCAATCGCCATTACCCACCTAGCTCATGATGCGGTCTTTGCACTAGGTGACATTTTCGGGGATTTTGCGGCCATGCACTGGAGCTTGGAGGAGAAGAGAGGCTGTAGCACGATACTCCACTGGTAGGATAGGCCTAAGAAGTTCTGAAATTTAGTTTTGGGCCACAAGGCATAATCGCTGAGGACATGCAAAAGAGTATGATCCGTGGAGAAGTTGTGAAGTAGCATTGATGACTTCAAAGTCAAAAATGAGCCCCCAATTCACAGCCCCATAACATGCCGAAGTCCAATCGGCTTGCGTCGATTGGTCGGATAGTATAAGTGCGGCCGCTGCCCTACCCTTATCTCGTACCCAGACTGCGAAAATAAATTTTGCGGCCGACAGCGAGCTTGCGAGCTAGGCTAGATATCTGGGCACGAGAGAAGTCCTACCCAAAATAGTGAGGGAATCAAGGAAGGACAGGTATTGGTTACTTAAGGCATCATAGATCATGAAGCTACATCAAAGTGGGTCCCCATGCAGTGTCAAGCCGCATAGACATCAAGGTGTGTTTATTTGGCCCATTGAAGCCAAGGTCTGACCAATAACTTTCGAAGATAGTAATCACAACTTATTGATTCGGTGTCCGGTCATCCCCGACTTAAAAAAACCGAAATCCTACACAATTAGCTAATTAGTTGGCAATAGAGGCGGGAAATTATTGTGAACTCAGCATTGATGTATATAAAGGCCTGGTTACTCAACTACCAAGTGCAGGCCCAACCCTTGACCCACGCTCTAGTCCGCCACGTTGTGGCGAGCTTCTACACCGAATACCGAAGAAAAACAGCCAGCCATCGTGCGGTTTGCTGTTGCATCATCCCTAGTATTACTCGTCGACTTGTCCACTCAGTACTACCTCATATCATCTAGCGAAACGGCGGTGCGAATAGTTAGCTCACTGTCATAACAAAATTCTCCGAGAAGGTGTACTCCACCCACTGCGAATCATCATCCGATAGGCTAAATCCAAAAGGTTAAGACAAAGCCTGCCCCTTCGGCATCGCTGTGGTGAATTACATACGCTATATTTCGACGCTGATACCACAATCGGCCCGCTCATTATAGCTACGGAACAAATCGAACTGGTATATGCGCCTACTACGTAGCACATTCGACGGGCTTCTAGCGTCAAACCTATACCGCCTCAAAATACATCGTCGAGTCACCCAATGACACACAAACCTCAGCTCTCAACTCGCATTTCAAATATAGTTTGGCTACTGCAAGTACTTTATGTTTGCTTGGGCACAGCTATTCCAATCAACGCAACATCAATTCCAAATAATACTACAGTGGATGATTGCGATAGAAAAGAAAGCTTTGGTCCAACTTCTATCTCTTCACTGATTGTGGCTATTTTCGGGTCCTTGTTTGGACTACTAGCCTTGATATCATTCTGGTTATGGAAAACGAAGGTATACGTAGTGATTTTTCATCGGCTTTCGAATAGCTAAAACATTAATTTCATAGCGCTCAGGCAACGGTGACAACAACCAGTCGAATGACATTACTGCAGATCAACCGCCACCAGACAACCAACCAAACATTGATTCTTCCGCGCTCCAACAACCCGACTCTAGCACCTCCTCACCCGACTCCAACACTTCTTCACCCGACTCCAACACTTCTTCACCCGACTCTTCAAATCTTGTTCCTATCCAGGTGGATAGTGCTCCTGTCACTCCAGCGCCGGCACCAACCCACAACGGCTGAAGGAAAAGAACCTTTCCCGTCTTTTTGAATAGCTTCCCTCCTTGAGACCTGGGCTCTGAAGTTGAAAGCAGCGGGAATTGAGATTATGGGGGCAATTGCATAAGTACTATGTATAGAGGAGAGATCGAGAATATATGGATATTCTTCTGCGGGGTTTGTTTCTAGTTAGAGCGGGAGCTTGTTTTCTTGAGTGGGAGATACCTAGCTAGGTACAATTGAGAGTAATGTTGTCCTCGGAATACGTCCAAACTCCATTTTATAATAGTTGTTCCATTAAGCACGGTTATACTTGTGAGGCAAAATGGTTCGGAAACACTGCAAAATCACTGTTATACAACCGAGGAAATCGTTCTCTCAGCCCGCATTTTTTCTCAACGGTAGATATGGCAGGTTGAATTAAGGTGCTTACGGCAAGGGCATTGCACGTGTCAAGCTAGCAGATAGATAAACCTCCGGCCACATAGATACTAAAGTAGGGTTCCCAATCACGTCTCGGAAAGGGTAAACTTCTGCCACCGCAAGGAGTATCTACTCAGGCGTAATAAACTCTTCAAACTCGAGGGGACTGGTTAGAACGCTGTTCAGGACTCGGAGACCCCGGTTTACCTCTCTACCTTTCGCAAACTAGAAATAAAAGTTTACTCTAGAGGTTGCTGACCCAGGAACATATATGGCAGCTAATAGCAGGCGTCCCTTAGTTACGATCAGTACTATCCATACGTGTAGCGTCACTCCATAACATGTGATATCACCCATAGTGTCCCACAACATCACAAAGTACATCCCAGGACACCTTGTCCCGCAGCACTTTTGGTTCCTTAGGTCCCGGAACATCTTGTCCCACAGTCAAGACTATACCGATCAAAATGCAAATACAGGATACCTTCCAACAATTTCTCGTGCCCAGCCTCCTGCGGCTCAGTCGCAAGCTCCCTTCCTGCGGTTGGGCACGAGAAAACCAAACAATGCCCTCCCCACCTGTTGGGAAATTATAATTCTACGCTGTCATATGGACTCCAGCGTATGCCACAAAAACAATAACAACCCAAAGAAGCATTGTATTCTGCCCTACACAGCTAAAGAAATAAGCAATGTCGGAGCCATTCAAGGCCCAGACGGTTGCTAAAGGCAATTTCTCATGAATCTTGGCGTATCCATCATTGTCTAAATGTACCTGCCTGTTGAGCTCAATGACGCGTTGACAACCGATGGATCCTCGTAGCTTATTGCCAGTTGATTCGTCGACTACAGTCGGATCCTGTACACCCGCAGACCTTTCAAACCAACGGCATACGTCAGGAGAGCGCAGAACACATGGACAAGGGTATATATTTCCAATACTATAAGTGGGAAACCCTTCAACTTGTGGGCGATTACCTGTTGGAAAAGATCAATGTCTAATATAAAAAAGGTGATTAAGTAAAACTAACCTCAATAGCCATTCAAGAAACTTGTAATATAGCCAAGCCTTTGGCCAATACATCCGCTTTGCTCTAATTCCTGATTGTCTTACAATCAAGCCCCAGAAAGACACCCTTTCTGGCCAGACAACAAGTCCAGACGGCGTAATCACTATTCTAGTGTTGTTGGGGTATCGGTCGAATTCGGGGAAGCCTTTAGTGTCCACTGCGAAACCCCCCATTCCCGCATAAAATCCATATCCAAAGGGAATCGCGAACTAGAAACCTCGCAAACCATTGCACAGCCTTGATATTCACTAGGGCACCAGCAGACGGAGAACTACGGGGTATAGCATGCGCGGATTGTTCGTTCTGCTTTGGATTCCCAATTGTCTTTATCTTTCAGTTCTCCGAGCTGGCCACATAATTCCCATGTCTGATAGATCTGGATAATGCAGACAGCAAGGCCACTTCGGGAGCAATAATGGCTATCAAAACCCATTTTACTCCCCGCCAGAAATTCGAAAATAGACCTTCATCGTATGCCGGTACATTCAGATGCAGCGCATTATTGACGCACACAAGAAGTGTGATCGTGCAGCTGTAGAGAATCCCCCAGGCTCCGCAGTATCTCAGACCGGTGCAGTGTTTTGCCGAAGAGCAGTCTGGTTTGCGAGCGAAGGACGCCATTGGTCGGCAGGTGCAGCGGCTGCTGTGCTGGGGTAATCAAGGATTTGTTGGATCAACAAGGCGGCGACAATCATCCTTGCGCTCCAGCTTCGACCAATATTGCGCAAATTCGATATATATTCGGAGTTTGAATTTTAAATCCAGTATTTAAGTTCAGTGTTCGGATGAGTAGGCATCTTTTGGTCAGGTTTCTGTCTTCTGATCTCATGAGGGCGGGAACAGCCATGAGAAATACGCGCGTCAAAAACGAGATGTCAACCAATGTGTTAGCCATTTTCTACAACGAAGGCTGAGTTTGCTTCACAACGCAAGTACGTAAATTTGCTGTAACCCTCAGATCGGAAAGGTTCTATCGTTGCCACATGCTTAGTGCCTGATATGTGCAATGAGTCGGCTGGCGCTGACAGTTAGCCTCGAACCTTAAGTAGTAGAGCCAGTGTCAGATCCAAGCGTACCACCAATTCGGAAATTAACCAAACCAATACTTGCCACGCTGCCGATGGGGCGCAGCACATCAGCTTCGGTAGGTGAGTTATACACTCCTTAGCAGATTCCGACTTCATGGCTATGCCTGCTGTCTAGATGAACTAATGCCTTTTTGGTGTCTCATGAACGTGTATTCCGGCACCTATGTTCAGTTCATCCCGCATCACAAGTCCATCTTTGGACAGTATCATGTGATTCCCAGTTAGGTTTTATATGTGCCGTCGAGAGACGTACAACCAAGATCCATTCACGTCTGTAATTTCTGCTCTGGAGAAGCCCTGCGTGCGAGTAACCCTAAGGACTTAAATGAATACCGTCCCTCGGGTTTTGGTATGCATAACTTGGTCCAATAATTCCACTCGGAACCCTTACACACCAACTATAGAAAGAACGATACATAAAAACTCCTACCAACTACCTGAGAGCTCTTTACCTTCCACTCTGCCGTGTTTTGAAACTCAGAACAAGAACTCCTCCGTACCATCTTCACTGACATATTGCTCCTCAAAGTCCAGCTCAAGCTCATCTGTAAGATTTGCCTCTAATACATCGTCTTCCCCATCGTCCTCCTGTCCTCTTACTCCCCATTGAATCTTCCATCGATTGCTCTTCTCAAGGGAGGCACTGTCAAGGCTGCGACTGGAGTACCACTTAAACACAACCTTCCTGTATTGGACCGCATATACTTGCTCGCCGTGCACGTCAAATGTTCGCACGTGTCTTTGACGGGTACCAGCGCCGGCTCCGAGAGCCGGAGTCAGACTTACTGGGGTGGTCGTTAGTATCGTGGCTGGAATCTCGAATTCTCCACCAGTCTGTCTCCTCGTGATAATTTCCTCGCGTATCCTAGCATTCTTCACGGTGAAATATCCAACTATCAGATAAAGATCGTAGCCGTGTTCGATTGACTCGATAATCCAGCTGCGGGTGTCGTTCAATTTGCAAGCCTTATTAAACCAAGACCCAGAGTTGGTGAGTTGGTATGTGTTGGCTTCATCTGCAGTCATCGTGACTATGTTTGCGTCTTGATATTCGCAGGTGGTGGAAACAAGCTTGGTCAAGCGTGTCCGCAAGCTCACCGATTTCGAAGACTTCAGGATTTCGTCAAAATTTTGATGCCGCTTGACGATCGCATCGGGGTTGTCGCTTTGGAACGGGTCGAGAAAGTCTTGATGTGGTTCTCTCGCATCGCGGACGATGCGCCCGAGTCGGACGGAATCGAGGGAGAGAAGACTTTGTTGCAAGAGGACGGCGGTACGCAATGCGGACATCTTCGTTTTTTCTTTGCTTCTCCCGAGGCGGTGAAAATGGGAGATACCGTACTCTTTAATATGGGTGCTTTTTGGTGTGCGGCTGCTATTTTCTAAGCTAGGCAACCACGGCCATGTAAACGAATGCAAGTTTACGCCTTGCAGCTGGGCTGTGTCAAATATGTACAATGAGAACACAGGATAGGTGGATGAGAACTGTAAGTTTCATTGGGAAAATGAGGCCAGAAATATTTGATGGCTGCGCTGAGTTTCCACAACGTATTGTGGGGACAACACTCACTGGTTCGCTGCAACAGAGATGCATAATGGATGTTGTATAGTATAGTACTTCGGGGGCCGGGAAAATTTCCGGAATGAAAGCGCCACCGCCGATGTATCTTTTGACGTTTTACTCAGTGAATATGTATTGAAATGTGCAATCAGCATTACCAAACTTTCCAAGTAATGAGAGCTCAGTCAAAGGCATTATCTCCCAACTTTCTTTGCACAAGTTTGGACTTATATAATTATAACTAAAGCTTTTCAACTCATCCACTCAACAATAACTACGTTAATAACACACCCTCATTAAAATCTTGCTCTAGGAGATACCACGATACAGTAAGGACGCAGCTAACAAAACCACAACACGAGGTAGTTACCTTATATGTGGTAGGAATTTGGCCAATCAACAGACCTGTCAACGATCAAGCACACCTATGGCGCAGTTTCGTCTTGGGCTCGAGAGGGAATGGTTTTTAAGGTGATAACACTGGTACAAGAAAAATAACGAACCACTGGTACACAATGAAAGAGGTAGCTATTTGAACCTATAGGCTCGCTCCGGTACGCCTTATCTGAATAACTATCTTTTTCACCAGCGCGTTTCCAAAGCTACCTACTTACGTAGGTAGGAGACGAGTGAAAATGTGGGTGGACACTGACGACTTGGCGCGCGAACACCATGCGTGTAGGTCGCTACTTTGTATCAAAGGAATAGTCCCAACTCGCTGATAGACACTCCTTAGCATGTAAACTTTTTTTAGTAAGTCTTATATGTGTAGCTATCATGGTTGAAGGGTAATTACATAGAGGGTGAGGCGTGCCAATATGCCGATGTCCACTCACTTATTTCACTCGTCTGGTAGCAAGTAGAGTACGATACGTCCGGATTTACTTGCGGCAGCGGCTAATTTTAGGTTGACGTATGACTCAACACTACATGTAGATCTGTGCACCACACAGACGCGTCAATGCAAGTGCAAAGTGTCCACAAATTTAATGACGTTCCCCACCCACCCACCCTCACTATCACTGCGCTCACCAGCCAGCCTTCTATCCACTTCATAATCTCAGCTAAAGACCTCAGCTATCGACCAACGAAAGCTCTGGGAGAGTAGATTTCCCAACTATGACGCTCCTCGACCGCGTTCCCCGTCTCGACCGCTCTCTCCGCTTAGTTCACAAACGCCGCAAACCACGCACCTGGCGTGACATCACCTTGCGCGACATCGCCTGGCCCTCGCCACTCTCGTTCCTCTCGACCATCATCGAACCGCTCGCGGTCTTGTACCTTGGCTACCTTCTCGTCGACACGCTCCACCGCCTACTGATGAAAACAACGGACCTTGGTGGCATCCTTCGCTTCCGAAATCCTGGCTTGAGATACCTGGCAATTGGCGCGGTGCTTTATCTTGCGATGACGGGTGGCGAGGTCAGGGCGGTCATGTTTATAGAGTATTTACTCGAGGCTACGAAGGTGTTACTGCTAGCGGATAGCGTGAAAGCGGTGAGGAAGTGGTGCCGTGGGAATTGGGTAGGTGTTGGAAGGGCGATAAAGAAGAAGGAAGGTCGGGAAAAGAAGGATGATGGGGAGACTGGGACTGGGATCGAGGCGGCCGAGATCCGAAGGTTGAGGGAGGAACGTATCAAGGCGTTGGAGTCTGCGGCCGCTGCGAAGAGGGGGCTGAAAGTTGTCCATAAGCCAAAGGAAAGGGCTCCCGAGGATGTGACGGCTAGGAGAAGGTTGGGCGGGAAGGAGTAAGATCTGGCGGGGGACTGAGGATGGAGAGGAAGTGCGGTGGACAGACACTTCCGCCGGCGAATGATGATGGGAACTAAAGATAGATTAATTCAGTACAAGAGTCTAGGTAGCTCTGATTCAAGACAAAAGCTGTAAGTGGGTTGGCCCTGTTGATGTATGTATATATGCTTCGACTAAACCAATAAGTAAACGGCGTAGTGTCGTAGACGAGGCAAGTTAGCCCCGGTACAATCTAAGATCCGAGGCGGAATGGGGGGGACTAGATATTAAAGCCTTTTCCTTAATCTGCGAGAGACTATACATGAACCGCTAGAAGGTCTAAGAACCACGTCATGTTATACGCAGAGAGTGTAACCAGTCTACTGATAGCCCTACTAGAATAATGTTGATTTTCAAAACTGTCTGGAGTTTGCCGCGCGATAACTGGAAGAGAAGGTAGCTGGTCTTTGGCCTATATTTTTCCATACCTATGCATATATGACAAGATATCTTTGTGACGGTAAATCGTTCGGAGCAATAAATTACCTATGCTCATAAAAAATAGTGAAACTCATCCTCGTAAGCTGCGCTAGGAGGAGCATTCAGCTTCAACTAATTTCTAGTCCAGCCATTAGATTTAATACACTCAATATTGCGAGAGAATTCATTCATTCCCTTTATATTGTTCTTCCAAGTATTTCAGTTCCTCAAAATTCCACTAGACGATTGATAACTGGTGATTTGCTGGTGACGATATAAGTAGGGAAGGTTTAAACGATCACTCAGATAGTGGGGTTTGCGGCCAAAATAGCCGCCCATTTTGATAGCATGGGCAGCCCATCGTGGCAGTTGGCCCACGCATCTGAAAACAGTTGATTATATGTTCAGACCGAAGAAACAATCCACTTTGCAATAGCTAGCTGCACCTCGAACTGTCTTTGGGAACCAGTCAGTTGCAGTCATCAAGCTGCGTTACGAACCGGTAAGGCTCATCGCCCTAACTACCACGGGAATCAGCCTAACGTTCAGCCCAGCATATGCACGATAGCTGCGGGATCAAATCTGGTGCCAGATGCTTCTTTGTATTCAAGTTAGGCAGGCTTTCTTATTGCAAGCTGGGGCTATCCTAACTGCATCGCCATCTCATCCAGCCTTTCCCTTGTCCTCCTAGAGTACATCCAAATGTTATCTATCCTTTTTCCTGTAAGCCTTTCTACTATCAGATGGTATAACAAACATTCCGACTAAGCTTTCTATGCCAACCGTGTCGCCGCCTCCAGACTTCGGCCAACTGCAACAGTTCTCTTTGCGGGATCTGCCGCTGCACTGTTAACTTATTCCACTCTCCTTTCATTTGGGCGATGGTGACGTGGATACCGCAGAATCGGATTGGTGTATACGGAAGCAGCTAGGAGCGAGACAGGAAGAAAGCGTACAGCGATATACTTACTCGTTGTGGGGGGGTTCGTGTTACGAATATAGAGTGGTTGTAGGTTGAAGCCTGCCTAGAATGGTAGAAATAGTCACTAATTCGTTATGCTCAATACTGTTTCAATACCATTTCAAGTACTGTATGTCTAAAAGGCCATATATTCCGGTACCGAATATCAATCCTGCATAGAAACGTCCATATGAACGATGTACCGTGTTTCCGATCGCGATTTGTATTGCCTAATAACGATATCTATTGGTGAAAGGCTTAAGACAGGAGTAAACAGCCAGCACCACCATACATATGAAGTTGCTTTTTTGGCATTTATATGCACCGTTATTTTTGTTCACCGCCGCCTTTCAAAGGTATCCTGCACGACGTCCACGGGGGAATTTGTTGGAGTTGGCAGCTGGTTCTGATAGGACGGCACCTTTTGTCAACCCTGTAAACCCCTGCATATCCTTGCAGGATTCTTTTGCGAGTGGCATATGCCTACGTTTACTGAGTATTGTCTGCGGATGTGTATTTCGATGTGCCACTCTCGTACTCATCTCGATAATCATTTCAATGATATATATATCGCACTAGGCCTCCACCTCGCAGTCGACCGCTATATTCACCAAGTTACCGAATCCTACCGAATCCATTACCACCATTCCATCGCAACTCATAATGAACTCGCCGCAGCCGCAGATGCGCTCGCCGCAACGTCTACAGATTGCCGGACCGCCTGACTGTTATCATGAAAGAGACTCGGATCAAACCAGCCAGCAAGATGGATCGTGGGAGAAGGATTTGAAACAACAAGCAATCAAGGAGGAAGAATGGGGACGACACAAACAAAACTTCAGAGACCTTTATCTCACCGACGGATTCAAGCTTAACGATGTGAGAAGACTCATGTACCAACAGTATGGGTTCTACGCAACGTAAGTAGTAATATGATGTAATTTTTATTAGATACGAATTATACTGATAGACTCTCAGGGAGACGCAATACAAGAAACGTCTGAGCACTATATGGAAGATACAAAAGAATATTCCAAACCATAAGATGATCGCAATGCTACAAATCGAGCACAAGCGCCGTCTAGGGCCGGAAAAAAAGTTGACTCTCTTTTCCTGGCACGGGAAGCCTGTTGAAAAGGAGAAAATCGAGCGTTCAAGGAAGCGGCTAAGATTCACTGAAGACGATAATCATTCTATCGGTTGGTTTGAAGCGCTTTAGGTATCATTGAGTGCTTAGTATGCTGACCCGAAATTACAGTCACACCATCGTGCGTATCTTATCGCACTTACGGAAGTTCTTCCTTTGAAGGCAATAATAGAAGACCCTCGCAGAAGCCTGCTAAATCAGTGACAAGCTCTGCATCAGGACTAGAAATTGCCCCACATCCAGCGCAATTCTTAATACTCCCGCCCATCCCATCAACGTTACGACCCAATTTTAACAACCCCATTCCGGAGGATTTGGATATCCAAACGGCTCAGGAATGGCAAGACTTCGATACCTTATTTGGCGATCCAATTTCTGACCCTCATCGCAATACGGAGGCCAATGATATTCCCATCTCTCACGGCATATGGGTTCCTTCATCAACAAGACTTGAAGGCACCGGGAGCATCATACCTCTTTCAGACGAACTGTTTGAGCAGGTTGTTAACGATGTAGAGGACGGTGAGACGGAACAAGCTCCTCCGACATCGCCTTCAACCATCCTTCACAAAGCGAGCATCTGCAACAAGTTAGGACACGTCTTTTTTAAAGCTGGGCACTTCAGCGATGCACTCGACTGCTATGAAAGCGCATATGCTACAGCGAGTGAAACATTTGGACATCAGCACCCGAATACCTTGAATATTTTGCACAACATGGGCGTGGCTTGTTCAGAATTAGGAGACAACTATACAGCACATATTTATTTGACACATGTACTAGAGGAGAAGGAGATTGTGCTAAAAACAAACGATCCGACCATTTCGGAAACTCAACGGCAATTGGGCATTGTATGCTACAGGCAGGGTAACTATGCAGAGTCGCAAAAGTTTCTTGAGCATGCGTTGGTGGTGAAAGAGAGAGTTCTAGGGCACGACCACCCGTCGACACTAGATATTACCCACGAACTCGGCTTCTTATATTGCAAACAGGAAAATTACTCGCTAGGATATCGGTACTTCCAACGGGCAGTATCAGGACGAAAGAAGATACTCGGGCGAGGCCATTCAGAAACTCTGGATAGCATTATGTACTTGGGCTCTACACTTTGTTATCTAAAACAGTATGAGGAGGCATTTGCATGGTACGACAAAGAACTGATAGCACAAAACGAGGAATTGGTCGGCAGCGGAATACTGTCTGGTGATCTGAGGACTAACTACATAAAAGCTATCGTCTCTATGTCCATCATATGCTGCCGACTTGGATACTTCGATAAGGGGCAGGAGTGCTTTCACTATATCAGTAGTTTGTTGGGAGAAGAGACCGATCAATGGGTAACACAACTCGACTACCCAATGCACTCTGATGATGATCGTCGTTAGTATCTCACTACACTATGCAGTGAACAGTGCTGATGGCATAACGTTGATTCTATAGAATTCTTGCGACAATTATTTGTTTCAGATTCCTTGTACCGAGCAATCGGAATACGTATTCCCTTGATTGACGGGGTTAACCAACGACTTCCCAACGATGACGATTCACCTCCCGAATCCGATCAACCACTTTCCGGAGTTTACCCACCACCTTTCGGAGCTCATGAACCACATTCTAGACCTTACCGTCTGCCCTCCACAGTTAACCAACAACCCCCCCTATGGTCTGACTTATTTCCCTGAACAAAAACACCACATGAGTATTTATACTCTAGAGTGTGAGTAATTCCCGATGTCCCTGAGTATTCATTTCTAAGTTTAAATCATTAAAATTAAGATAAAGTTCGTGACAGAACCGTATTGGTTATTTGTGGGTGGTAAATTCAAGTGTAGAATGGTATATTTCATGACCTGTCACTCGGAAATTTGTATTAAGTATAATTGAAATTTGGCTATGCACCGTGTACAGAACAATTTGACCTAGGTATTGGCGTGATGTCTTATTGAAAACAAAACCTCACAAACAAATGAATCTGGCCTACTGAGGATAATTTATGGACAGCTTATAACCTGACGACTTATAACCACACGAATCAGCGGTATTAATTCTAATTTCTAGATCGAATTACTCTAAATTGTTGCACTTTCACCTCATGATATCACAGAAACGAATGTGATCATGATCAACCCCGATATCCATCCGTCCATTCAATGACAATCAAAACCCACCCTAAAAAAGATAAACCATCATTCAAAACCCAACCACCCTACTTTGGACCATAAGTTCCACTAGTGCCCTTGAGGTACCACCATTCCGTCCCCTTCAACGGTTCCTCCTCCTTCCAAGCCAACGGTCTGGCGGCCAGGATGGCAGGGTCATAGACCCAGCGAAACTATGCATTTTGCGTCAGCGTACTATCTCTTTACATTCTAAAGTCTACGGAAGCTAACCTTTGCTAGCCTTTTCCGCTTCTCATCAGCCTTTTTCTTCGCTTCTTCGGCTTTCTTCTTGTCCTCGGCGGCTTTTTTCTCTGCTGCCATGACTGCCGATAATAGTGGTGTACCGGGCACCAAGACGGCGGGGATCCAATGTCCAGATGCAGTGATCAGGGGGCGGAGAGATCCATCTGGGCCGCGCAAATAGAGGATATTCTGAATAGACATTGCGGATAGATGTGTGGATAGAGTGAGATATAGGTAGCTGTGGAGAACGATATAGATTGTGAGAGAGGAAGATTCTGAAGTAGGAAAGAAGGGGGGGGGAGCAGCTTATAGGGGCATAGTTAGTTGAGGATTGTAATAGTATGACTGGGGTTGAATACTGCAATTGGCGATATTGCAATAGTATGAGATTCGGCAAGACGTCATCGTTGAATCCTGGTGATATAGAATTTCTCAAATATCGTTCCAAGATTCACGATTGTTGGTTCTAGTCTCTGACGCGGTCAGGTCAAGCCGTAAGTCGAGTGACATTACGTGGATCTCTTCTTTACCAATGACATCGTGATATCAGTATTCCCTAGATCTTTATCTTACTTTGTCCGTTATGTTCTTCACATATGTACCGTGTAGCTTGAGTAACAATCGATGCTTTAATACAGCCACCGATACCATATCTCCACACAAAACACACCACTCCCAGGGCACACGAGGCACTTCAACCGCCCATCGCATCCACATTTCTCCCTTGGCTTTCCTAAGTGTTGTACCCAAAACTAAAGCTGATACAATGTCTACGGTGGAAATCAAACACCTCAGCCGCTCCAACGGTTCCTCTGTTCATAGAATGTCACCCGGCACGTTAATACTGCTGGTGCCTCGAAATGACTTTTTTTACCTTCGGACGAGACTGACCAATCTAAAATGACGTCCACTATTAGAACGAGTGCTATCTGGTACGTACAAGCTAGATAATAGAGCAAGGTGGCCGAGGTGTTTAGTCCTAAAAGCGATTTTTGATATGTACTTAAGTATGTACTACACCTCTAACAGTAGTGTTTGTCTGTGGAGTCTCGGTTCAAAGTCTGGCTGTGCAATCGTGTTCCTGACGCTGACGTGGGATATAAGCCGCGGCAATTAGGGCGGAGCCCGTATATATATGACCTTGCACACCCATTGATGTACGCACACGTCATCACCGTCTCTTATTCCCGCGGTGCCATCGAGTTATACTGTGCAAGATACACCGATGTCGTGGATAGAGAGCGACTTACGCCAGGACGCATACATGAAACCAGTCGCTAGATATGTGAAACTTCTAAAGCACACGGGTGGTATAATAATACATTCACCTCCTCACCGACCGCCCCCACTCTCCTGCACTTTCCGCTTTCCCTACCCCACCATCCACGCCAACGCCCACGCTATGGGACAACGTTACTACAAACCTCTCCCAGCACGCCTCCAACGCGCTCCAGATCCCGCTTCCGTCGCTGCATGAGTATAGCCAGCGGTATGTCTTCGTCCTCCTCCTCCAACTCCTCATCGACGCCATAATCCGCGAGTCGCTCACCTTCACTGTTTCTCCACTCCTCCGAGCCCTCCTCCGCCTCTGACATCGAAGTTTCCCACGCACTTTGCCTCCAATCATCCTTCCGACTTTCTCGTTCCCTAGCACCCCTCCCATACCCACCCTTCCCACCCAGCCGCCCACGCATCTCCGCGCGCCGCAACAAATCCTCTCTCAACCTCTGCCTAACTCCCTCCGCAAACTCTATCGAATCCTCCATAATCGTGAACGCGCCACTCCTCTTCAACGCCTCTATCCTCCCCTCCTTCTCTGGGTCCCTGGGAGGCCATTCCAAATCCGGATCTTCAAACCCGTTAACCCTCCACTCCAGCCCTCCCAATATCCCCCCTTCGCCCTCCACGCCAACTCGCGGCGAGCGTGCAAACACATTCCACCACAAGGGGAAAAACCACTGTCCACCGAAGGCGACAACAAGGTTGTCCCAGATGCCGATGTCAAAAGGAAACACCTGGCGGCGCACTACGCGTTTCCGCACCAGCGCGTGGTGGCGCTCCAACTCCCATGTCTCGATGCTGGTATAACCCTCTCCTGCGTGCGCAAGGGTGCGCAGGAGTAGAATTAGCAGTGCGAGGGTGAGTGGGGTGTCGATAAGTAGGAGGATGGTGAGGAAGAGCATTTGCGGTGTGGTGTGCGGTGAGTAGTAGATCGAGAGGTGGCGGGAGTTCCAGACGGCGAGGGCGCGGTACGAAAGCTGGAGTAGGAGGTAGGCGCATGTTGTTGTGGCAAAGAAGAGGAAACGGAGGAAGTGCGGGAGGTTGCGGTAGCCGATACAGGAGGCCGTCCACGGACAGTGATGGTCCATTTTTAGAACACATCTGTTGGCAGTTAGTAGGAGGGGTGAGAGGTGGGAAGAAAGAGTAGGAGGAGGAGGAGGAGGAGGACTTTTTGCAAGTTTTGCAGTGGTGGCAACGAGCAGGCTTGAAGCGTTCGCACCGTTTACACCAGCGTGTCGTGGATGTGACGAGTCTACGCTCCTCGCCGCGGGCTCGTCCTTCTTCTGCATCTAGCCCGCCACCACTGCTGGGGACCCACGATGCCGGCGGGCTGCCGGGGTCGGTGAATACGCTTCGTGCATAGGTGATCCAGATACAGGCGACAAGGACGTTGAAGAAGATGCGTTGGTTCTTTGAGAAGTGCGGGGAGAGGAGGAAGTATTGGCTAGGGTAGGCGAGGGTGAAAATTAACGCTACTACACTGGCGACGGCAAGGCGGGAGAATGAGTGGTCGAGCATAGTTGTTGTGCATGATGACGGCGGTCTGAGGGGAACAAAGGGAGAAGGTTGGGACTTGATTGGTAGGCCGGGTAGCAAAGGAGAGAGGGCTATTTTTAATTATTGTATTACCAGATCATTGCGCATGATTATGCGGAGACGAAAATTCCAATTGACAGACAAAACAGAGCTCGCAATACCACACATTCGCTAAATCTAGAGCAAACTCGACGTAAGGGAAAGCTCCACCACAAACCAGACCCGTATGTAGTAGCTGCAAAGTTACAAAAGAAACGAAAAAAGAGAACAGGACAAAGACCCCTACATCAAATTCACACTAGGGGTACTAAAAGGCTCATATCATATGTAGAAACCTCAACACTAGCTGCACACACATCATCATCGATATCGAGAAGGACTTGGTCATTTACCAGTCGTCGTCGTCGTCATCTTTCTTGGCACTCATAGCCATCTGCCGTTGCTTCAACTGCGTAATTCGTTAGCGTCTGTTCCCCGGATGCAATACATAGCATGGGTTCTTACAGCTTCTGCCAAACCCCCTGCAAAGCTCTCTCCGCTCGTGCTCGCGCCAGAACTGCTAGTTCCAGCGGCACTATTCCTGTCCGGCGTTCCGGCGACCCCCGGTCTCTTCGGCGGTGCCGGTGGCTTCTTCTTGTCAACGCCATTTGGTCTCTTTGGCGGTGGTGGCGCAACTTTCTTGATGATAATCTCTTCCAGGTATGCGCTTGGAGCCCACCCCTGGACGTCTGAGTCGGGTCGCTTAACGAGCCACCAACCGTTTCCTTCTTTACGGACGATCACTACTACCTCGCCAGCTGCAACTGATAGCTCCTTGTCGCTCTGCCCTGCAAAGTCGTATTTGGCTTTACATGTAGGTTCGATAGACGCGGCTGCAGCTGGTGGTGGGGGAGGAGGCGGCGGCCGTGTTGACGCTGTGGAGGCATTCCGGGCATGAGTCTGTGCTGGTCCTGCTGCAGGTACGGGTTTTCTCTGTTGAACGTGTGCCGCAGCAACAGGTTGCGGGATAGCAGTGGGTTGAGGGGTAACGGCGGGTTGGGCGGTAATGGCAGCTGAAGCTCGGGGTTGCGGGATAACTCGAGGCTCCTGTGGTATAGGTTGTGCAGCTGCAGGGCGGTTCTTCGTAGGCCCTCCATTTGGTCCTCCGGGTCTGAGCAGCTTACCCGTTGTAATTGGTTTCGCTGGTAGTTGCTTCCCTTTTGGTATAGGCCGGCTGGGGGAATTTGGTGCTTCGCCAGGGCCAACATGGATCGTTGAGGATTTGTACATATCATCTCGAGGGATCGTAGGGTCCTTCTTAGACTTGACCACAACGATTTTTCCGGGCTTCTTGGAGTATTCAATGGTTGGTCCGATGCGTACATCGATACCGGCTCGCAGTACTCTATTCAAGCGAGTAACTAGTTCAGTCTTAAAGACACAGGATATCAGTGGATCGGGTGCGTGCGGTGAGCCGATACCCAGACAGAACCAATCATCGCGAAGATTCGTCATGCCGACATATTTGATGGACCCTAGAGGGATGTTATGCTCGGCCGTAATCGATACTTGGTTATTGACTAGAGCTTGTACGATGATGTATACTGCCTTATTGGTCTGCGTGAAGGTATTAGTATGGATCTATACAAAGCAGAAGGATACGACTAACTAGGATGATTATCCTCGGACTGGGCTTGCTGCTGCGCCCTAACTTGGAAACCAAAGCCTCGCATCGACAACTGAAGCTGACCTCTTCCGCGACATTAATGCCTACTTGTTTCCTCACCCTCTCGCCAGGCCCGCCTGTGTTTCCAGCGCCCAAGTAGTCGCCCATGAACCGCCGGCTGCCCAGAATGCTCATCCTCCGTCTCTCCTTTTTCCCGGAGAGAACCCTATGCCCTTCATCCCGTAGCTTGATGAATTCTTCTCCACCTCTCTTCTTCCTCCACGCCCTCTGGATTCTGGTCGCACACTCAGCTCGGTATCTCAGGTAATTTCTCCACGCGCGCTGAATTCGGATTGCCATGTTATGCCAATACCGATCTCTCATCGTCTCCAATGCGAAAAGCGTTTCAGGAGTCTTGATGAATGCCTTGGTCACGCCCATCTGCCACTCTTCCTTCGGAATGCTGGTGTCCTTCAAGATCTGCAGGGTACCTGAACGAGCGTCTCCAGTCCATGTATAGTCACCTGCATAACTAGTCTTGGGCGAGAGTAGATAGAATCGTTCAACAAACTTTTCAAACGACTGACGATATGCAAACCCTGCTCGCCGAATGCGCACGTTCTCTTGCAGACCGAGATACTTGATCTGATGCAACACCGCGGGGACGTCGTATTCAGTAGGACTCTTATTCTGATTTGGCTTGATGGTACGAATGTACGAAGGCTGAGCCTTCATCAAAGTCTGAACGAGATCATTGGCAGAGAGTTTGATCTTATCGCTGGCCGTCGGGGGTCGTCGTTTGTTATCCTTGTCGATCTGGGCCGGGAAAAGGCCCCGGAGAAATGTATTGCCACTCTGTGCCACCAACTCGAGAATATCCTTCAATAACTGATCCTTGTTCTTATCCGTCATCCCAGGAACACTGTAGTGCACGTCCCCTGCATAATGCTTGATCACAAACTGTCCGGAGCGGCTCTCAAAGTGCTTGTGGGATGACAACATGTTTAATCTCTGAACGAACGTTCCGTCTGCGGCTCCGGGATCAGCGTGGGCAGTGGCGCAGGCGTCATTAAGGGCTGCGAAAACTCCAGGTGGCCGTTTTTCCTCGATAAGCTCGCACACTACCTTATTGTCAAAGTATTTGATCGGTGTCCAAGTGATCTGCTCGCGCTCATATTCTTCTTGTTCCGTTCTCAGGGTAAGTTGGATGAAGATTTGTTGCAGCTTCTCATTGACATAATTGATGCAGAGCTGTTCGAAGGAATTCGTTTCAAAAATTTCGAATCCATAAATATCGAGGATACCGATAGAGTTGGCGACGGGTCCACCCTGCGTCTGCATAGCCAAATTGACCCGGTCCACAATCCACTCGAAAAGAAGTTCGTATATTGCCTTGGCAAGTGCGTCTCGAACTGCCGACGCTTGAGCTGGATTCAGCGGAACTTCATAGATACTTCCTCGTCGGCCACCCCGGCTCGTCTCCAAGATTCTCAAGGTAAGAGCTTTGTTAACAGCCGCGCCGTCAACCTCTAGTAGATATGCAACAAAGTCGGTCACCGAGGCGTCAACGATTGCGCCATTGCCACTGTCGTCTTCATGGAATCGTACATTCCCCAACCACAAGATCGCAGCAAGCATGCGGAATATCTGATCTTGTTCGTCCTGGGATAATCCGATGATTCCCATAGCTTGGAGAGTCTCCTGAAAATCGGCGACGTCGTCAATACCTGGTACTTGGAGACATCCCGATTTGGATGTGTAGAGGTAAGACTCGGGTCCTTGTATACCGTACGTTTCTATCGCCTTGTTAATTGCCTTCCGCGCTAGGAAAATGAGGACTCACCTCTGTGCTGCGCGCTAGCTGCCTTCGCAAACTGGTAGAAAATATGAAAGTTCCGTTCGTCTCGAATCTGCCCGACAACACGGTTCTTCTCGAGCAAGTAGTTGGTGATGTTGGCGCCCACCGGCTCTCCCTGCCCGTTGAACTGGATCTCCAGGTACTTTCCGTGACGACTCGAGTTGTTATTTCGCAGTGTCTTTGCGCAACCAAAGGATTCCAGTAAAGGATTAGTTGCGAGGACCATGTCTTTGATTTGCTGAATCGTGGATGACGATGTAGAGGAGGCGGCGGCGATATACTGCATTATCCGCTTCGCCGCTTCGGTCTTGCCGGCACCCGACTCTCCACTGCGCGCACTCAGCACCCACAACCAGCAACACCCATCGACGCCGACTTACCTGATGATGATACACTGGTTCTCCTTGTAGCCGTTCATATTATAATATGCGCTCTCGGCAACCGCGAACACGTGTGGCGGTACTTCCAATCGGTTCTTACCCCTGTAGCTTGCCAGTACCTCCTCGGTGTAGATCCCCAAATCGCGAAACGGATTGACAGAGATGAGAACATGTCCGATGTATGTCTGCGAGCGATTTGTCAACTTTAGCTTCTCGGCCACTCTCACTCCTGCCAACACGACAACGCACGTATATTTCCCTATTCTCGAACCGCTTCTGCAAGTTCTCATTGATAGCTTCGTTGGTAATCTTTGAGATTAGAGTGAGATCCGATACTCCGACCTCCTTCTTCTTTGACGTTTCGAACACCGCTTTTCGGACCTTCTGTTGTTTCCCACCGCCCTTGCCGCCCTTGCCGCCGCCGGCGGAGGTGCCGACAGTCGTAGGATCGGCATCGGCGGCGTTCTTTTTCCGCCCGGCGCGCTTTGTGATACCCTGCGATAATGAGAAGAGTCGTCAATTTCGGGAGATCGAGGTGGCGGGGGTGAGGGGGCGTACCATCAGGGGAGGAGCGGAGGCAGGCCGTTCGACAAGAGAGAGTTGAAGACGTAGATTTGTGAAGCTATTGTCGGAGTCAGAGTCGTTGTCGGAGTCCCAGGAGAAGGTGCGACCGAAGTTTGAGAGGTAGAGGGAGTATCGGGAGGTAAATTGGCTCTGATGGCGATGGCTATGACGGTGAGGGTGGTCCCGGAGGAGCTGTTGAGCGAATTCTGGATTAGTCCTTATTGAGTACGCGGCAGCTGTCTGGGCATTAATCGACGCCAACATTCTAAGCCGCACAAGTGAGACAAGCCACGCACCGCCACATCTGGGAGTCCGAGTGATGACTCCATCATTGCATTGATTGTTGTTTTTTTATGATTCCAGGATATGCTGTTGAAGGAGTGGAGAAGAGAAGTTTTGGGTGGCGATCAAAATTAATGGCAGGGCGACAGCAATGGCAGGGCGACTAAATCACATCGCATCACACGGATCACGTTCTATGGGTTACTTCGACAGTGTACCTGAATACGGAGAAGAAGGCGCATTGACCATCAACGCCCCTCGACATCAACCACCGAAAGACCTAACAGGGTCACTTGTTCAGTTCCGGATCCTGTTCACACCAGTGCACCATAGAGCTGTACTATAGACATCAGGATCCGGGTGAGGTTGCTATTCGGTTCCGGTTAAATGATGGCTCGAGAAACACAATCTGCATAGCAGACTATAATCTTCCCCTAACACATTACAGGAAGAGATATAGAGTACATACATCCTAACCCATCGGCGCAGTGAGAATCTATGAGACGCATTTCATTGTCCCTGTACCAGCCGTTCTAGTGAACAATTACAATCGTCCTGCGCAAGGAAGTACTCCTTCCGTCTGCACATCACATCCTCGCTGTTGGGTTCCATCCTACTAGACCCTTGAAGCAGATTTAAGTTGCAACCTCTCAGGCCAGCTGAAGATGACATGGCGCATGCACATACCAATGGAGGATGAAGTGGTTGTCGATGTACCAAGAGGACTGAAAAGGAAATGGAAAGCCTCACACTGGTGTGCAGGAAGATTGCCATGTCACAAGTGAAAGTGCACATTTGCAGCAACCAGTATAGCTCAATAAGATGGATGAACTAGAGGCGTGGATCTCGACCTTAAAATTTATGTGTAGGTGGTATCTGAGTCTTGTGAGAGAGATGAAGGACGGAATTTAAGTTATGAAGCATCCATTTTTGCGCATACATCTTCAGATCTACATCCATATCGTCCACCTCGTAGGTTCATAGAGCTGTAGCTTTCCATAATATTTTCCCCGTTGGGCTAGTGTTAGTGACATGGTATGTTAACAAGTTTGTTCCTCTACCCCCCTCTGTGTCAGACTTCTTCCCTTCCTTCCGCTCCCCTCCTTCCGTTCCCCTCCTTTCTTGCTGCCTTAATATCACCACTTCTCAACCACGAGAAACCGCCACTCCTTTATCGACATCCTTCATCCCTGACATATTGAGCTATCATCCTGACCTGAATTCTGCCAAAGAGTAGATACTCTAGTTCGTTTCATTATTTCATTCGAGGCCTACTCACTAATAATTGCCGTTCTTTCGAATTTAGATGAAAAATGTTCAAGCACATCCGACAAATCCATGGTCTATTCAAAACCGTACGGATGCACCACTTATATTAGTGGTAAGCAATATTGTTTCTAGTGCCACCGCATCCTTCTGGATCTAGGGCAGTCAGACAGCCTCATATCGCCGTGGATGTTCAAGCTGCGCTAATATCAGCCCTCGAGACGCAAGCATTACTCCGCGAAATTTCTTCCATTCGTCCGTTTCACAGGGCTTCGGTTCTCGCCCTCTTTTACTCTCGAACGCGAACTTCGCGAAGGTTACAGGTTTATTCCCGCCGAGAATAGGACCAGTAACTACACGCAGCTCTTCCTCTAAGACCAGCTCCTCAAACAACACGGCTCTCAGCGTTTTTTCTCTGCCTTTGCAGATTTCAAACACGATCCGCGCAGAGATGGAAAAGAAGAGTTCTAACGATTGTGCACTCACCGCGGTTGGCACAAGAATAGCAAGAGGTTAGGAAGGCACAGAATAGGTTCGATAAGGCTTGGGTGGCTATGTCGTCTCCCATCACCTTGACCACGACCGCCACGACCGCCACGACTACCGCCTCAGCTTCTAAGAAGGCCACCCCGGTTAACTGCTTTTTTACTAAGTTTAAGGACTTCAGCTATATCTCCAGTAAAAAGGCAGGAGAGTTTCAACGGCTGTATGCTCTCCGCGGAAAAGACTGAAAAGGGTACGAAATGAGTTTGAAACTGCATCGGCGGCCATGTCATCTTCCTCTTCCTCATCCTCCATTACTATTGCCACCACATCCGCTTCGACATCTAAGGATATCACCCCGATTGGCAAGTTTTTCTTAATTTTTAAGGACTTCAGTTATGATTCCAGCCAAGACACAAAAGAAGAGTTCCAACGACTGTGCACTCAACGCGGCTGGGGTGAAAAGGGGTTAAAGAAGATACGGAACTAGTTTGATAAAGCGTTAGAGTGCATGTCTCCCTTCTCCGCCACCTCTACCAACGGATGTCCCGTTACCACGCCAATTGGTACTTTCTTTTCCGCCTTCAGAGATTTTATCTACAACTCCTGTTAATCACCAAAGGCCGAGTTCGAGCGTCTCCGTACTCAGAGGGGTTGGGGCCGCAATAGTGTACCATTCAAAGAAGCACGCAAAGGCTTCTTTGAAGCATTCGAGGCAGAGTTTAACACTGTGTTCGGGTCTAGTGAGAAGTGGGATTGGAAGTACTTATGTCAAGTCCTTGGCTTAAATTCGATACCTAAAAGTATAACACAGGCTAGGAAAGTGGTGGGTTCTCTTTTGAATGCTGGTGAATGGTGTTAACGTTATGACTAATTGCATAGGCTTTGCCGCCAATCAATGTTAATAATTTTGACCTGCGCGATTCTGAGCAGGTGTTCAGGTCCAGAAACGAAGGCTCAAAGAAGACGACAGTCAATGTACATGAGGCGTCAAAGCTTGAACTTTTTTCGACTGCTGAAGCGCTCGCGAAGTACTCGAAGGAGAATGGAAGGGTTTATCCGAAGAAGGTGGCGAAGAAGCAAGGAGCGCTGAGGTTTATGCTAAGAAGGCTTGGATGGCAGAAACTAGAGGGTACCTGCAAAAGCTATTTGCAGGGGTTCCGGGAAAGGGTTCTCAGTATTGGTGTCGGATTTTGCGGTTGTGGTGGAAAATGTTGAGTGAGGTACGGTTATGTTAAGTAGACTTACTGGCGTACCAGTACAGTTATGATACCAGCTATTTGGTGTGTTTTTATTGTATCATATAACAGTAACACCATTTATCTAAGGTACTTACTTAGTAGTTATTATCAATAATAGACTCTAGGTACTTAATTACACAAAATGACTACTTCTGCCCTCCCCACACACTAGCTATGCCCAAGACCCAGTAGTAATCTGTGCCGATGCAGGATCCTCAGGGCCCTGCCCCGCACGAAATTGGCCGCGTACTAGTGCCTTTTCTGGACCCGGACCATTGTTCTACTGACGTACTAAATACTTAAGTACTTAGCGGCTTGGCAGTGAATTAAAAGGGACAGGTGACAAACCTCGAGGTACTGGGATTAATCCAATGCGCGAACTTCACCGTCGACGCGTTGCGTTGATTAGCCATAGCAGTGACCAATCCCGCCCGCACCAACGACTTAGCACGAGTCCCTTCAAATCTATTACTCCATCTCCTTTCCTTCCGGCTCGGGTCGAGAATCGAATGATGCCGCCTAAACGCAAGGCTAAGGGCGCGTCCGATTCCGCCGGGGATAGGAACAAGAAGCAGCGGACAAGAACTGTTGATAGCAACGACAACGCTCAGCTGCAGTTCCCTTACGCCTTTTCCGACTCCTCCGTTCCTCCTGACGTGGCGATCGAGATATTTGGGGAAACCTACCATCTCCACAGTACAATCTTGCGTGTCAGCTCGGAATTCTTCGACAAGAGTCTCTCGGACACCTGGTGGAAGCCGGAGAATTTCCATTCGGGTTCTGACGGTATCAAGTACCGATATAAGCTGGTGTTGGATAAGAAGGATCCGTGGTCGTCAATTGTGGAGCCATTTCCTCCTGTCTCTGGGGCCAGAGGGATCGGGACATCTAGTGGAGGCAGGTGTGGAGCAGAGGTGGTGGATAGCTCCTTCGAAAGCCTCGAGGATAACTCTACAGAGCTCAAGGCTAATGATAACAAGGGCGAGTCTGAGAATTAAGAGGGCGAAGAGGGCGAAGAGGGCGAAGAGGGCGAAGAGGGCGAAGAAGGCGAAGAGGGCGAAGAAGGCGAAGAGGGCGAAGAAGGCGAAGAGGGCGAAGAGGGCGAAGAGGGCGAAGAGGGCGAAGAGGGCGAATCTGAGGATGGGGACGCAGACGTCCAGGACACCATATCGTCAGTGCTCGATACCTACATCTGCTTGTTTTACATCTTTTACCAAACGTCATTCGTGGTTCCAGACCGTAATTTGGAGGCGCTGCGCAAGATTGAGCGGATAGTCAAACTCGCTGAGCTTTACTGCGCTATGCGCTCCGTGTCTCAACGGATCTCCATGGAGCTTCTCGCATGGTCGGCTAGATCCGGAATGCTGGACTTCTTCCCAGTACATATCATCACACTCGCGTCTAAGGTCCATTCGTCAATACTCTTTAACGATGCCTTTGTCCACCTTGTGGGGCAATGGGCAAATTTCAGACATAAATCTCCGGGCTTGAACGATGAGATTCGCCACCTGATCGACAAGGAGTACATGCGGATCCAGGAGCTCAAGTTGAAGGTTGACCGGAAGCTGGCATTCTATGTCTCCAATCCGCCAACCGGGTGCGAAACGGACGTCAAACAGAGTTTAGGACGAGCCCTTAAATCTTTCGGGTCGAGCGATGAAGAGGAGGCGACGTTTTACTGGAAAGTGGCAGCGATCAAAGGCAACTGGGCGGAATCAAATCTCCGCCCTCTTGTAGGGCCATTGACTGCCTCAGAAACCATGATGCGTAATGGGTTTTCCTATAAGCACCTGACATGTGCCAAACTGGATGGTGCTTTTCCTTGGTGAGAGTTTATAGTGGTACAAGCATGCTCGCTTTTTGATGGGATTGCATATTGGTGGTGCTGGTTTGAAACCTACCTAGTTATATTTTGAGCATATATTTTTTAATCAGATACATATACTTATCAGGCTTTAATTAAATTTCACATGCGAACAAGGTGTGTTTTGTGATGCAATTGGCCACCCGCCAGTTAAGTGTAATTCTCTTTACCGCCACACAATGCCATATTCTCAAGCAGTAATGTTGTCTCTTGCACCACCCCGTTCGGGTCACTGCAATCGGTGTTGCCACCAGACAAGCCAGTCCACCCTGCCTCATAAATGAAGCACATCATACCGCCCGAACCCTAAACCCAAAGCCCTAGCAAGTTGTCAAATGATTGGAGATGGAGCTTCTGCAAAATTGATACTTATTCCTACCGCAACATTTGTTCCTTCACCCTCTTCTCTTCTTCCCAGCCTAGCTCCGTATACAGTCATAAATACCCCCCGAATTACAGAAAACCTTTACTTATCTTTGCCATCTGAGCCAGAACCACCGCAGAGGGTTGGCGACTGTGCCGGGGTCGTGGAGGCGACCCAAGTTTTTCCGGGTGTTTCAAGTCTAGCGCCAGCTTGCAAAAACCGATCGACCACACCTAAGTATTCAGATTGAGAAGCGTAGTCGAGTGCCGTGTTCCTGGCACGGTCTTGAACGTTAGGATCCGCTTTCCACCCAAGGAGTCGATTAACAACGGCCAGCTGGCCTTTTGCAGCTGCAACGTGAAGTGCCGTTTTCCCAGTTGAATTTGGTTCGTCAGGACGTCCGAATTTCTGGAGAAACAATTGGAGGATGGCCAATTCTCCACTGGCGGCCGCTGCTGATAGCGCGCTTGCTATTGAGGTGCGCTGGAACTTGAAGATCCTCACAAGTGATTCGACCGAATCTAAGTGCCCTTGACGGGCTGCAGCGACTAAGGCGTCCTCTCTTAAATGATACCATTCACCCTCGAGCTCATCCTTAAGATACAACGGACCCAGTATTTCGAGTAGCACAGTGTAGCCTTTCGATGCTGCAGCGACGAGTATCCTCCGGTCTTGCAGACCCTGGAAAAGCTGGGAAACATACCCGGAGGCAAAAGGGGCATCGGGTTTTGTTCCAATAATCAGCTCACACAAGGTTCTATGGTTGTTCTCTACAGCCCACCGGAATGCGGTGAAATGAGGGTGTGCTTCATTGAGATTTTAGAGATGCTGATTGGTTGTCACCTTCCAAGGCAATTGAAACCCGAGTGGAATCTTTCCGGACAAAGCAGCAGCCTCAAAAAGTATCTACGATTCATCATCTCTCGGAATAAAAAGTTGACAAGCACAGTCACGATTAACGAGTGCGCTTCCATGATGTACATGTAACGATTGCTTTTTCTCCGCAACGCGGCAGTTGCATTCGATATTCATGCAAGCCTCTACATAGTCAGTCTCCAAATAGGTTATACCAACCGCCCGCCACTCCAGATCTAATCTGGTAATCTGAAGCAGTACTCAAACGGGTGAGGTATCTTCGGATCATACCTTACCAAATTTACCACCCCATATATGCTCCCTACGGTACGTAATCCTTGACAACTCGCAACCTAGAGCAGTCCGAGCCGCGACCTAGGGACATTGCAATTCGACAACCCATCTGCAACCCACAAAGATTTTGGCTGGAGAGATTGTCAACAACCTCTGCAACTAACAATCACTACTATCTATGTGATTAAAGTCTGGGACTTTTGATGGGATCCTAGGATACTGCTGAGACTTACGGGATTGGGTGAGCTGAGCAAGGATAGGACCATAATCATATACTAAGTATCTCACCCCATCTCATTGTCGTACTAGACTCCTACGGTGTGGGGGGAACATTGGTTGGGAGAGTGAACTAGATGAAGCTCTTTGTATGTAGAACAGACCAGTGTGGTCGGAGATGGGAGACGGTTCGCAAGTGCTCACCAATTCATGAGATATATTGTAGCTGATACGAACCGGCGACCGCAGTTGGCAAACCGAAATTGTCGTTCATGGTACGGAACATATATTCATGGCTTGCGACCTGAGTACGGTACTCTCAGTAATCGAGCAAGCCCATCATCACTCCAGCAAAGCCGTTGTTAGAATAGAATTATTCGGACTTGGCGCACTTGGGAAATGAGTTGCTAATTGGACGCCGATTAATGATAGGACCGAAGTCCGCTCCCGGCGCTTGTCAGCATCTGCATCCTTCCGGGCTTGAGCACCGAGTAATAGTTAAATACTAGTGGTCAAACGACATACATTTACTCGAGATAATGAATGTAACTAAGTACTACATGGTGCAGTGCAGACTCATGGCTCCATTTCATGGTATAAAGGACTAGACTACAGCTTCATCAAATTTTCAACACTTTAGCACTCGAACTTCCCGCATCCATCGAGAGTGAACTTTGTCCGTGGCCCTCTGCAGCGCCAGCAGTCATGTGATGAACATCACTAACCTGCCTGCCGAGTTATTGCAGCAGCAGATGTTATCGATGCTCTGCTCTAGTCTTTCAATGGGCTCTCCGACTCCGAAGAGTCAACAGTATGTACAAATCTACTCTTGGAAATATCATGTCTGACACCATCAGAACTATTTAACCATGCTATCTTACGCGCGCGTAACTGAGATGGAAAGCTATGATTGGGAAGAAGTACTGGAGACATTTAACTAGATGCCCCTGCCACTCTATGGCCGAACCATAGTCATTTGCACGTCTAACATATGCACGTACTCTTGCCGCTTCCCGACAGTCTTTAGCGACGGCCGATATTTATACAATCGATCGCCAACTCTAAGTTTCTGGTGCTAACCCGTGAGTCTTGTGGTTTGCCCAAAAGGCTGGTTGACACCCTCCATGGTATCCGCAGCGCTGTCGAGCGGGTCATTGTCGAGTCCCCGAGTGATATGTAGTAAATTATTGAAAATCAGGTAAATACCAAAGAACGAAGCCTTTGACCAATTAATGGCCTAAAAAGGGAGGCTGAAACCACGACGGCGACCGAAGCAAACGTGTTACATCTGCAGAGAGCGTTACAGCAACTAACCAATTGCAACTCACAAATTCTAGATACCCATCGGGTTGGGCCGAGGTGCATACACTGTGCAAGCGCTCACACTGCCTCGAATTCACAGACCGCACAAATCCGAAGTTCTTTGGAATAGAGCCGTCCTCGACACCCGCGAAACCAAACCTTTTCTCTCAGCTTTCAGGATCTTGGCCGACAGTTGCATTGAAGGGTGCAGCTTGACTATACCTATGTGAGCTTTTATAGTTGTAAATCGGTAAAGGTAGATAGATGAAAAGTCTGAGCGGTTGGTGGTGATAAACAAAAGATCTCCCCCCTCTATATCCTGCCCCAAAGTCCTCCATCCTAAATAATATGAAATTCTGCGGGTTCTGTTGAGATAATATGTTCACATCACCTATCCCCCTACACGCTCAGTTTCTGCAAACTAGTTACCGCAAGATTTTAGCATAAGTAATCACTAAGTTACAAGGATTCTAATTAGTAGAGCTGACCTCGTGTATGAGTGAGTAAGGTTGTGTACAGTGACTACGCGATGTTTCATTTCTTTTCACTGAAAAATGGTACATCAGCACTGCCAGGCTGAGACTCTGGCTATGAGAGTGGGCTCTAGGATAGATTCTGTGGCAGGTTCTGCGGCGGGGTCTGGACGTGGTGTCTGATGAACTCTATATTGCGAAGCATGCTTTTGGTGTCACTCGGTAGCTTAATACGGCCTAGTTTGCTTAAGGGGAGCGGTATCCAATATGCAGAAACCAAGCGTGTAGGGGATACCGGATTTCACCACCTGTAGCAGTATCTGTAGCGCTACTGCAGGACTACTGTCAGCCAAGATCCTGAAACCCGAGAGAAACTTCGGTTTTGCGGGTGGTAGGTGGTATCTCCCATCTATCACCGTCACTCCGTTGCATCCAGGCATCTCTATTGATTTCGCATCAGAAGACTTACGGCTACTACAAGAATAACACCGGGTACATTCAACAGACTTCAACAGACTCCACTCGTAGAAATTCACGACCGGTTACCATAAGATAGAAGCAGTGGGGGTTGCTGCTAGTATTATTCAGCTTATCACAGCAGCATTACAATCAGCGAAGGCGATTTAGACAGTTCTTAGCGGAATCGAGGACGGCCTAGCCTACGTCAACAAGCTATCTACAAAGCTGGGAGATCTTCGCGGACTACTCTCGCAGCTGCAATCTCTGCAGTTAACTAGCGGCAATGCATTCGACGAATTCATGAGGTTAACACAAAGATGCGCTACCGATCTTCAAGTTTTTGAAATAAAATTTTTAAAGTTACGTGTGCTAGGTGAGAAACGATGAGCGAAAATACGGAAGGGCCTCAAATCATTGCTCAAGGAAGACAACTGTTTAAGCATGGGAAGGCAATTAAGCGACTATATGATTTACTTTGGGGTACAGCTAGAGATAATCAAAAAGTGGGGCTGTCGCCAAATTTTTCTTCTACGCCGGTTGCTGACGTTCGAGATTAGGACCGAGATCGGCGACCTCCATACAAGTGTTGCTAGGTTCAGAGATCAGTCTTTTCAACGCTCTGGTGACATAGCTTCTACCTTGGGTCAACATACAGGAGCGCTGGATTCAATAACGACTAGGCTCAACGACTATGCGGATGCCTCGAGCTCCCATTGGACCCAAGCCCGCACATCAAGTCAGAGCATGATGTCTGCCATCAATCACAATTCCAGTACTCTCGAGTCAATAAACACCAACATGTGTGGGCTGCAGGACAGCATAGCAATGCACAAGGAGAGCAGCGAAGGTCTCCACCGGTATATGATGTCAATGATGTCTCAACACACTAGTTCCCTTAGTTCAATCGGCAACATGATTGACGGCTTGACAACGTTCTGGTCAGAAAGTAGATCTTTTCAGCAGGGAACACAGCGCGAGTTCCAACATGTGAAAGACATGCTCAGCACTCTCATCGAGACAGTTAAAGGGACGACCACTAGCAAAGTCTCTTCCGGTCAACTAAGTCCAGTTTTGGAGATGATTCAGCCCATCCAGCAGCAGATAGGGGAATCTAGCACACATATTGGGGCTGATGAGAGGTGTATTAATAATCAGGAGGATCAACAAATACAAGATCGGGTTATATCAATAAGGCACGAGCGAGTTTGTGGATCCAGAATATGAGGTAGAAGGTATGGAGGGTGGAGAAAGAGTTAACGGACTTTCGGAGATCATCAAAAGACTCTGTGGTTATGCGGAGGAAACGGAAACGAAATACTTCACAGGCGACGAAGCATATTCAATAATCGATGATCTCGAAGTCATTCTAAATGCCCTTTGCCAGCTGCAGAACACTCTCCGTGAAACCGGGAAACGCAAAAGAGGGAATCAATCACTTTCAACTGAGGAATCCCGGGAATTGAAGAGAATGAAAGGAATATTGATTTCTTCACTATCTATAGTAGTGAATGCTAAGGGATATTACTGAGCTATGGACGTGCTTCAGGTCGAAAGTTTCTCTGTAAGCTAGTAATTAACTGGTGACCTAGGACAAAACCAACAACTCTTTCGACCAGAGGTATCACAGAAATCAATTATTTCAGGCAAGAGACGGTATACAGAATTTGATACAGTTTACGGTTCTGCTTCGGTGCTTGTTAGAAACCGTCAGCGGTTGGCGGATCCTGCTGACATGGAGACTTCGGACACCATATTTACGGGGACTTTGACATTCATGCCGAACAGTTCAGCCGGAAAAAGTTCCATGCGAATCTTGTGTTCACTAGAACAAATCACGAGAGCGGGAGAAAGCCTAAGTTCTCCACACACTTCAATATCATTTTCCCTAGTGCGGCTTGACGGGTCCGATGTGTTCTGGTTGGCAGAATTGGGTGACTTGGAAGGCCTTAAACGTATGTTTGTAGAGGGCAAAGCATCCCTTACGGACTGCGATACAATAGGAACAACTTTGCTCGCCGTAAGCCCTCCCCCCTGGGGACTAATTCAAAGTGTGTTTGATTCTGAGCATCTGACTTTAATTAAGTATGCATGTTACGGCTCGTAGCTGAGTATCTGCAAGTACTTGTTGGAGAAGGGTGCGGACCCTGATTGTTTCGGTTCAGGTGGCCTGTTCATCCGTGATAGTAAAACTGGCTCTATGATACCCTGTCTCTCGTTAGTTACCCACCTAGCTAGGGCCCCTCCTGCAATTATCCATCGCTATTGTTATCTCCATTGACCCATTCGTTGGCAGCCCATTTATATCATTGGTAGGCCGGTCCTCCAATGTTCACGAGCGTAAGTTAGAATGTACCAGCATACTCCTCGATGCTGGTGCAGGTCCCGGATTGTGCGGTTCTTCTAAGTACTACCCATGCGGAACATGGGTGAGCTCTAGCTCTGTTTTACAAAGAGCACTCAGCTGCGCTAATTCTGCGGATGGAAGCATTCAGGCGGTCGTAATTAATCGAATCGCAGTTACCTCTCTCCCTTGCTAACTTTTCCTAAGGAATATCTAAGAATGATCGTGGACAAAGGCGGATACTTCTTTAACTTAGAGGAAAAGATTCAGTGTAGTCAGCTTTCGCCACTACAATGTTTGGCATACACTTATAGATGCAGCTGTGGAAGTCATCTTGAAATGATTTCATTCCTTCTTAGCCGAGGAGCAAGTGTTACTTCCCGCGACGGTTTCGGAAGAACATGTCTTCATCTTCTGCCAGACGGATACAAGTGCGTGACATGTCCAGCTTCTGTACCCGGCATACCGGCGGAGGCGTTTAAACGCTTCATCAAAGCAGGTGCAGACGTGTTTGCGAAAGAAAACCATGGTCATTCGGTCTCGGAATTTGCCTATAGATTGGGCTATGGGAAGCTTTGGGAAGAAGTATTAGTGGACTGTGGTCTTGATCCTGTTGTTGTATGTGGAGAATCTTATCAACGGTATGACCTACACATGTACAATGATGGCAATTATTTGGACTATAGAGTGGGGCAGTGGAACATGGAGCATAAATAGATGGAATTAGAGTACAATATGCGAAGGTCGTAAACTGTATATGTAGTTATCTGAGGCCGGCGGAATGTTGGGGTTCAAGAACACTGGAAGAGTTCGTGTTAGCTACAACCAGCTCAATTCATCACGAAACGATTTCAAGCAAGATTCGATTTTATTTTGTACGATTGTATGTGACTACCCATGATTATGCTCGCTTCTCCTCAGCAGACATATAGCTCCTCTCCTTTTGCGTTTTTTCCATATATGCTCGGCATGTATGTCTGTTTTGTGGTTGATTTTTAATTGTCGAAAGCCTTTTGTTCAACGCAAGAAGCTAAGTGGTCGGAATGGAGCTTAGCTACCTTAGTGATCGTTTATGATTCCCGGCAACAAGTTGCTTCTCTATGCAGGTTGTTATTGCATTGTACTACAAGCTAACCGATAGGTATGTCGGCTAGTCTGAATTCTCTCAAACCTCACATCTCACAATCGAGCTTGCGAGGTTTGAGATAATCCAGACTATATGTCGGCCTCTATTAAAATGTCGCGCAATGATCGGTACTTCTTCGATCTCGGCCTTCGGTAGCGGAGGCCAAATGTGGTGCCAGTGTGCAATGAACCTCGGCTCAGTGTGCCGGGTAAGATACCAACCCCAGATCTCTTCAGAGCAACTCATCTAAACCCACAGCAACACCAACGCCAACATCGATATTACCATGGCAGGTCCAGTCCGTCAGACAATTGATATTCCTGCCCTTGAACGCTATGTGGAGAAACATACAGATATCAAGACCCCACTGGATGTCAAGCAGGTGGGGATTTCTTGTCACGCGACTTCACTGCTCTCACATGCAGAGCTCGCTAATTTGCATCTACAGTTTGGTTATGGCCAATCAAACCCCACGTACCTACTCACCGCCGCAAACAGAGCGCAATATGTTCTCCGCAAGAAACCCCCCGGAAAGCTCTTGAACCCCACAGCCCACGCCGTCGAGCGCGAACACCGTGTTATCGCGGCTCTTACTCCCACTCCCGTCCCTGTCCCAAAGGCTATAACCCTTTGCGAAGACTTTACTGTCGTCGGAACCCCGTTCTATATCATGGAATTTGTCGTGGGACGCATCTTTAGCAAGCCATCAATACCGGACGTAACCCCAGAGGAGCGTAGGCAAATGTGGACTTCTGCCCTTACCACATTGGCACAACTCCACCGGACGGACTATAAGTCAGTCGGCTTGGAATCGTACGGGAAACAAAGCGGGTTTTATACGCGCCAGATTAAGACGCTGTCGGTGATATCGCGCGCGCAGGGAGAGACGAAGGATATTGAGACGGGGAAGGAAGTGGGGATGATTCCGAACTTCGATAAGAATATAAAGTACTTTTCGGAAACGTTACCAGAAGATCGCACCGTCATTATCCACGGCGATTATAAGATCGATAACCTGATCTTCCACCCTACGGAACCTAGGGTGGTCGGCATCCTTGACTGGGAACTCTCCACGCTTGGCCATCCACTGTCCGATGTGTGCAACCTACTCTCGCCATTCCTGTTTGCGACAAATCCCAGTGCGAGCCTCGATATGGATGCGCAGGACTTTTTGGACGGAGCAACGCCTGGGCTGCCAACAAAGGATGAGGCGGTAAGCATTTACGAGAAGGCTGCTGGTTGGACGGTGGATGGCCTCGAGTGGGGATTTGCGTTCATGTTGTGTAGGAATAGTGTTATCACGCAGGGAATCAGCGCGAGGTATGCGAGAAGACAGGCAAGTAGTGCAAATGCAGCCATGTACGAACAGCTTACACCCCGACTGGCCGAATATGCGACGAAGTTGGTGCAGGGGGATAAGAAGAAGAGACTGAAGACTGCACTTTGGAAGCTTTAGGAGGGAATAGAAGAAGGGAGATACCCAGTCTGCATACATATACCCAAAACTGCGGACTTTGAGATTCAGCGGCTATTATCGTTCGATTTTGATGAGCACTTTGTTGAATGGCTTGCTTTGTAGTCTTGCTGCCGTGTTTGACTACATCATATGATGATGCAAAATCGCAGCATCGTCCACTGTTGTATTATGGATATCTGCGATAAGTTGTCAGCCACGGAGTTACAAGAAAGAGCCGATTCAATGCCCAACTGGCACTAAGGTTATCGGAAGATTGACCTCTATCATACCTACGAAGCGCTTCCATACCGCTGTCTTAATTTGTCCTCGTGCCTTCGCCGACACACATAGAACCTGGGTCTTATCACCGGCGGCAGATATCCGAGCTCACAGTCCAATCACTTCACCATAGCTCGAACGCACATTCGGAGCGGACTTATTAGGTGTGCGGCTGATCCACTTGTCGGCAACTCCTTCCAGGTTGTGCTGCAGTTCTTTACATAACAGAACGGTTAGAGTCGGATTCGTTCAACAGTGAAGTCTGAGACGAACGGTGAACATCCGCTCAATCGCTGTTGTATGGAAGCCGTGGAATCAATTGTGCACTTCCAACACCACGCGCGCAGGCAGTGTAAAAAGCAAGCTCGCGCTTGCGAGCGAACCATGAACAGGTGAGTGAGCGAGCGTGAGTAGCTAGATTTATAGGAAGGTTACACGGTGCGCAGATTTTGCGGGGTCGGTGCATGAAGGTTGCAAAATGTTGATTAAAAAGCAACACAGCGAAACGGCGGACCTGCATCTCACCCATACGGCAGGCAGAGGCGGATAGATTCGTGTCGTAAAACTCCGCGCGTTTGTCAGCCGGTACTTGGTGAGGAACCAAGAATTTAGCCACACTGCTGGAACCAAGGAGATTAAGGCAGGTATGTAACGCTTATATCTCTCGCTCCGACGTTAATGCCGTCATTGTGCGTTGCGAGCATTTGTAAGGTGATGTCGCCATCGCATTTCATCGGCGTGTACTTTGTTTCGCAGAGAAGGAATGCTCAATTCAAATCGTCTTGCTTATAAAATCAACGATGGTGTGATCGGCCCGGTAGCCTTTAAAACGAAGAGGCCTGTCCTAAACCTCCAGAGCGAACCTGAGAATCTTCTGCAGCGAAAAGAAGACTACAAGAAAATAGAATTGTCGCCGCCTCCTCACCTTCCGCACAATCCACTCACCGCCAACCACCAGGCAACCTCCACTGCTGCTGCTGCTGCTATTCTACACCACTCTTCTTCCTCGACCGACTGCATCAAGGGTTGCGTTTGTCTCTATTCGTCTACCTGCATCTAGCCATCCGCCCGATCTAACTGTAACTCTACCCTCCGCTTCAACCCGTATTCTCCCCTCACACGACCACACCCCTCCCTCAAAAAACCGCCTATATAATAGACTCAGCCAAATAGTACTGCGAGCACCCAGACAGTACGCTTAGTATCCGTCACATTTTCCTCCGACGCAACTACCACAACCAATTTTTCTGCAATCTCTCCAATTATCCACTATGACTGTCCTGCCTGTTACTCCTCCGTCTGAGTCTGAGCCCCGCTTCCAGAAGGATTCTCGTGGATTTGGAACTCGCGCCGTTCAGGCGGGTTCTCCTCACGACCCTGTCACGGGCGCTGTTATCGAGCCTGTAAGTCTATTTGCCCTTCCCTACCCCGCGTTTGCCCCGCCTTGGTAGTTCAACGACTAAACGCACGACTATCTTAGATCTCCTTATCGACAACTTTTGCTCAGACATCCCTTGGGAACCCGATTGGAGAGTACGAATATACTCGCAGCTCGAACCCGAACCGCAACAACTTTGAGCATGCCGTTGCTGCATTGGAGAACGCCCAGTATGCGCTTGCGTTCTCTTCCGGTCTAGCTGCAATGGCTACTACACTTCAAGCACTTGCTACCGGCTCGCATGTTATTGCTATTGCGGATCTGTACGGCGGCACGCACCGGTACTTTACTAAGATTGCAGCTGCACATGGCATCACTGTTACGTTTACTGGATCGATCGAGGTGGACATGAGACAGTTGCTTGAGGAACACAAGAACACAAAGCTAGTCTGGATCGAGACGCCGAGTAACCCCACCCTTTCTCTGGTCGATATTCGGGCCGTGGCGGATGTTGCACACGAGTACGGAGTATACGTGGTGATCGATAATACTTTTCTGAGCCCATACGTTCAGAACCCATTGGACCACGGTGCTGATATTGCTCTTCATTCGGTCACTAAATATATCAACGGGCATAGCGTAAGTTTTTGACGTATTAATCGTACACATTTTAAATTACTAACTATTGGGACAGGACGTGCTCATGGGTGTTGTCGCATTTAACGATGCCGGAATTAACGAACGCATCAGCTTCCTCCAAAACGCCATTGGTTCCGTTCCCTCCGCATTCGACTGTTGGCTTGCCCATCGTGGTCTCAAGACTCTGCACCTACGAGCCAGGGCCGCATCCAACAGTGCTATTGCCATCGCAACCGCGCTCGAGAACTCACCGCATGTCCACCTCGTCAACTACCCTGGCCTCAGCTCCCACCCGCAGCGAAAAATTGCTCTTAAGCAGCACCGCAAGGGCCTTGGCGGCGGTATGCTGAGCTTCAGAATTAAGGGCGGTAAACTTGCCGCAGAGCGCTTCTGTCAGCTCACCAAGGTGTTCACATTAGCAGAGAGTTTGGGCGGTGTAGAAAGTCTGTGTGAAGTCCCCGCGGCCATGACCCACGCTGGTATTCCGCGTGAAGCGAGGGAGGCCACCGGTATCTTTGACGACTTGATTAGACTGAGCGTCGGAATCGAGGATACGGATGACTTGGTCGCTGACGTCGTGTCTGCTGTCAACCAGGCAGCTCTGTTTGCCTCTGAGAATCGGATCTGGGATCGCGATTCCCTCTTCTGTTGAATAAATGTGAATATTGGGTCGCATTTTTTGCTTCTACTTTCGGAGTTTTAGTTGTGTCTGTTTTCCTTTCTTTGCTCCTATAAATATTGCAGGAGCAATATGTTGGATTTGAAGCGAATATGGGGTTTTTGCTTTGATACATATAATTGGCGTTTGATGGATGAGATTAACTGGGATGAATGTACCTTGGATAGAGTTTGGATCTGATGCGCGGTAATAGATGCGATAGATTCTATCTTCCAATCTATAGTATATAACCTTAAAGTTTTACCTAGAAGTGCCCACGTATTAAGTTTGATGAGTAGCTTCCCAGAGACAAAATTAGGGCTGCAGATATTCCACCCACTGGTAAGGAGGATGCCGCAAACAACTGTACCGTACTGATGGGTCTCCAGACGCCAGGGACCACTGCCAGCCCACGCCCACTCACTTGATCGGGAAATGATTGGGATGCCGGCATGCCGCACGGAAGGGACATTGCCTAATAACTACCCGGGTTGCCTTGTGGAGGGTCAACCACCAGCCATGGCTGGAATCCTTCTCTTGCAGCGTATGTTTTGAATATGGGTGCATAAAGTATACAAGGCGTGGTGGCGGCATTGCCGCCGATAGGATGTGAACTTCGCTGTACTCAGAAGTTAATATAAAGATTTAGTTAGCACACTAGAGCGGTCGACAAAGAAGTTCACAAATCTCAAGTAAAGAAGTAGAAAGGATTGGAGCATACATGCGGGTGCTGCGCACTCGCTCTGCATTCTGACTCTCTAGTTGTTATTCTGCAGTCTCCAGCACCCTCGTCCTATCTCCAAACATCACGTGGCAATGACGCGTGAGTCCAAGGAAAATGACGATGGTGGAAGATCACGATGGTTGTTGCGGATGACACCACAAAAGCCAAATGCCGAACAATTTCCGCCAATGAGAATGCTTCGAGGCGACACAAGATGTGTATATGTTTACAACAATAGGCAATTATCTACATGTAAATACTTGTACGTTTATTGCCATACCCCGTAAGTTTCAGCCATTGACATTTCCGGATACTACATGCACTTCGGGGGACCCCCCGTTCTCCGGTTGGAGGATTTCGAACTTTGTGTCGGCGGGGACAGTTGAGAATACTGTCGCTGTAAATGCTTGGTTGTTAAAGGGCTGCAACAGCCTAGAGATCACGCAATCTTCCGTTTCGATACCCTCTATCCGTGTCTTCTAGCGCCGCGTGAAGAGGACAAGATGAGATCTCGGTGGTCGCGGTAATAACTAGGGTGCGTTTGGTCCGCTCGATAGATTACAAGGTAGTTGGATTGTGATGCGAGCCTAAATGATAATTTTACCAGTGAAGGTTCTATTTAGTAGAATTCATTTGTGACTGCGTAGAATACAGTTTACGCAATTCTAAAAATAATAGAATTTCGGGATGCGAATCTACAGTCCCGGGGTTGGAAAGCTTCACACTTTGGGTGATTGGGGTCATACTTCGCTTGATTGTAAATTACAGTTCATGGGATCCCAAACCTTCAAGCAAAATGAGTCGCCAGCCATGATTTGAATGAAGCTCTTCCCCACCGATGACCTACCCCTGCCAATCCTTATCCTTTGTGGCGGCTGGTGTGGTACTGCTGCCCGTTCTAGTTGCAGCTATCCTTGTGATCTGGAGAGCATAAGTTATCAGCTACGGTCATGGAATCATGAATACACGGCGTCCCACCCACCAGGTGACATTGAGTTTGTTGTACGCTCTTGTCCTGCATTATGAACCGGAGATTTTACCTGCCCGCAATGACGAATTCTCGCTCTCTGGCACTTGGCACTGTATCTAAGCACGACTCCTCCTTTGGTGTTTGTAGATTTGACTTTGGTTGGCTTTTGCGGCTTTGTACGGGTCGTAGAACATTCTATAGTCCTCACTACCGACTCGGGATAACTGGGGAGTGTGGAACCCTCAATCCCGTTTTAACACTTCTATTTATATCAACAAGCCCGTCAATTGCCATACAACACTGCGGCACTGATGCTAAAGCATAGTTATACCTATGAGTCCTGTAAGGAATTACTACTTATATCTCTTCGGGGTCTTGGTCTGCTTAGGTTAAAATGAGTGATCAATCGTGTACGATTTGTATAATACTTAGAGATATTTCGTTCACACCATTCGTCTCATACATACCATACAATACATGTTAGTGAGATATATAAGAAGTAGTATATTATTATATTATCTTTATAACGACTGCGTCTGCTAACTATTGCAACCGTAGCATATACCCGTATATACTGATACCACTGCCCCCATACCTGCTCCGCAATCATCGATCAGTCTACTATCACCTACTAATGTTGATCGACAAAAAGCTGACCTATGCGAACTTCTCATCTCCTTGGGTGGCGAAGTCATTCAGTATATGGTAAGTGGCTTTCTCTCGAGAATATGGAACAGAGGCCTAAACACACTAGATCAACTTAACATACCGCGCAACTACCAGGTATCCGGACATGTATCAGTTCAATTCGCCAAGGGGATTTGGTAAATAGCTACCTTCCTAAGAAGCGCACTGGCAGGACTACGAAATTCTATCGAGCTAATATGAAATGGCGGAAGGAAAACGTGATATACGTCTTTATAGGCGTCTGAAAGCATGTAAAGGTATCACTCCAGTAATTTTAGGTTTTATCATGGCTGCCTCTAATAATCTAATAAGGTTTAACACCTTTCCGTCATCCGCTACATCATCGTCATTCTCTCGTCATAACCCATCGCCCAACATTTTTTCAGCTTTATAGGCATCTGTGCCTTAATCTCAATCTATCTCAAGGTGCCAATCTCTCCTCACTGACTTGGTGAATCTACCATGAGACAAAGAGTTCTCCAGAGCATGATACCAAAAGTCGCGGTGATTTGTATATCTCCAGAGTCCAGAGTTCTCTCATATAATAACTTATCTACAATGCATTAGCACTAACAGAAAGAGTACAGGATCAGAGGGGCTGCAGCGGTGAGACGAGTGGTAGGTGTGAGATGACAGGCATTCAAAGCAAAAGGTAGAGTGGAGGATTCGAACGATGAATAGAGAAGTGGAGGAGGAGGATATACGTGATTGGACGCTTTGTACCATAGAAATTATGTGATATAACGCCTTTTTGGACTTCCTTCCAATGAAAGTTTAAAGCGTGATGTGACGCCTTAAGACGTCTTTTTGACGCCTTCTTACAACACCTTTATGACTCCTTCCCATGACGCCTTTTTGGCGGCTCATGACGCCTTTTTAAAAAGGCGTATCTCACGTTTCCCTCTGCCAAAGAGATACTGAGAGAAATTTAAAAGAGAGAAGAGACTTAATGATTCGCGCTTCAAAGTATTAAGTTGGAGTGACGCTAGAATTATGACGAGGACTAGCTTTTCATATTGGGTTTGTTTGGTTTTGGGTTCCGTACTTTTGTTTATGATAATCGTCCTATATCATTAGCGGCTAATTAGTACACAACCTCGCGATTAGTATGCAACCTCGCGATAAGACGATGCTAGTTCTGATTCAATTGGATGTCATGAAGCATGCTGCGATAAAAATAGTCGTGATGCATGTGTTGATACGATAGGATGATTGCGGCAATGATGTCATCGAAGTGGAACAATATCTGCACATGTAGCCTCATATGGAATCTTTGTTCTCCCCATTTTCTCCGTATGGCTCTCTACGTCTCTATATGTCTTCATAGATGCGTGTCTATCCGTGTTTTGAGTTGGAAAACCGAACGTCACTGGTGACAAGGGCCGAGTGCAGAAGAAAATGGGTTGAATGTAAGAGTATTTTTGTTGCTAACTAGCCTGCCGTCTGTTCTTCACCAATTAAACTTAAGGTGCGATCTTATGAGCAACAAAACGGCTGGTCAACGAGAGAAGGGTATTGTCATACTAGTACCGTGCATAAAGTACACTCGAATAATCACAAGAACACTGCCACTCGAAACCCGAGTGGCCAGCATACGAGTTAGATTTCATTACTCAATTTCTCATTAGCTATGTTACACTATTCCCAGTATCTCGGGTAGGGCAGCATATGCAGCCATACAGCGGGAAAACTTGTCCCACCACAAAATACTAAAATGTTGATGAAGGCTAACCGAATGGAGGGGGATGGGGCCGCATATATGTATGCTTAGCCCCTCTGACGAGTTTCTTGCTTTGTTCTTACGCGTGCTCTTGTCACTACTCTTAGCCAATTCACACTCTATCACTCACTCCTTTGGATTTGTAGTAGATGAGATTCCTAGTTTAAGCAAACGCGAATCCACCTATAAAAGGCTGAAGTTAAACGTGTGCAGGATCACTCTATCCTTAACGAAATGGGCTAAGGCCTGGAGTAACGCGATAAACGATAATGAGGAAACATTGGATTTTGCTACGGAAGCTTACATGGTCAATATTAATCATCTGCGAAGAAATTTTCTGAGAATGAAACAACTCTGGACAACATGTCGACAGAAATCGAAAATTATATGCATAAGGCTTAGAATGAGGGGCTGATCAATAGACGACATTGGAGACGAATCCGCCCATCCTTTAAATCTTTGGAGACGAGCAATGATTGCTCAATAGACATTCTACGACGGCGTAGAGACTAGGAACTACACGATACCCCTCTAAAAAGAGATATAGACAAATACTTGAAAGCATACAAGAGGAATGATTTGATAGCTTGTTATCATCTTGCCCCATGTAGTACCAAAAGAAGATTCAGACCTAACGGCACCAATCTTCGGGTCTGGATATTCTACCGTCTACTCCCATATCAGCCGCTATGCTCCCCTCTCCGCAACCGCCAACTGTGTTAGTTTCACCTCAATCTCGTTCACAAAGCCAGCTGTTCTAAGAAAGCCATAGAGTTCTGTAGACTCACAATAATTCCTTATCTATGCTCTTTCTATACCCATCCTCTAATTCCGGCAGCATGCGGCGAGCCCAACACCATGATGCTCTTTCAGCCACCAAAAATGTAGTATCTTTCGCTGATAGCCAGTATATAACTAGTGATAAAAACCCTCAAGGCACTAGAGTTGCCGTGCTTTACAACCCATTGCAGCGGTGTCGATCCGAGCACCTTGCGGGGTTGGATCAAGAGTGCTTTGTCGGGAAAAGTGCGCACAAGCTCGGCAAGTATGAGCTCGGTCGCTTGGGTGTCGTAGTCGTATGGGCTTCCGATTGTGCTGATATGAAATATATTCAAATCTGCCGAGGTGTTGACGAGGGTGCTTGCGCCATTGCGAAGAAGGTATTCTATCGATGACTAGAGGTAGTTGCTGTTTTCAATAAGTAGGAAATCAAGAAGCGTTAACCCGATATTTTGCTCGAATGCACGCTTCGCTGAATCGATCTCGTAACCGTATGTTATAGTTTGTTCGATATTGGCACTGCAGTGATTGAGAAAGAAGACGGCCATCTCAAATTCTCCATTACGAACTGCCAGCTCAAACTGTGACTTGGCGCTGTTCTCGTGATACTTTACACCGAGTGAGAGAAGCCTTTCCGCCAACCGTAAGCTGGAATTGTTTGATTTCGCCATCCAGTGATAGTCGTTAGACGTTATATCTATTCCGACCCTGTTGTCAAGTAAATTACTTTATCAAGAAGCCGGCCCACTTACCAAGGAGGCCGTCTCTTGGGCAAGAGCCCGCTTTGTGACTGGGTTAACCTGTTTCCAAAGTGCACAGGTTCCAGTTATCAAGAAATGGACTTGATGACTGGGTCGACCAGTTATAAAGTGAGTGACCATAATACAAGCCATAATACTTATTACTCTGGCCAGAACTCACCTTATAATCTACGTTGGAAATATTCTTGAACTATAGTCAGTAGCTCGGTAGCCCATGAATGCATGGAGAAAAAGCGAAACGGGAGATATAGAGCGGCCAGATAGTTTGGATGTTTATCAATTCTCACCGAACATCAAACTTTGTGTGATCCCTAGTATGGCACCACGCTAGTACCCCAAAGTGATCAAGCCGGCCATCTGTACCGTTGAAACTGCAAACTGCAGGACCACTTAAGAACTCCGGAGTTCACTCTTCGATTGGAGTGAATAGGGTATCTGATAGTCTAGTGTACTAGAGTATTAGGCTCGTAGAGAGAATGTGAAAATGTACTGAGAAAGCAGAGGACTGACTACTCATTAAATACTTGGTAAGTTCCAAAGTTTTCACTTTGTTACTTTATAACTAGGTCAACTCAAGCGGTAGCCCCGTCATCAAGCACTCTACTTTACCACTGGACCAGGCCTACTTGCCAAATAAGTCGACCCAGCTGGAAAGTGTGCCCCTTGATAAGTGGGCCGGCCTCTTGACAAAGTAATTTACTTGATAACGGGGTTGGAACATATATGAGATAAATTTTTACTTTAAATAAATGTGCAAATATTAGAATTTGCTATGTTGTAGTCTATAGATTAGCTATGCTGGCAGCAATAGTACAAAAGGCTGATCCCCATATGGCACTGGTACACAGGAATCTAAACAAGAATTGTGTATTTCCCAAAAATCTTTCAACCATGTTTTTAGGCTTTGGTACATCTGAAAGTCAAAGTTGACTATTGCGGTTTGACTGTCGGAATTGACTGCCCGGAGACACGGCGCAGTGAGAAGGAGCTTGCCGCGCCGCGACGGGCATTTCTGGATTAGCCCCTGATCAACGAGGATTTCCATACTCAGCACGATACGCTTGCAGCAGCGGGGCTTCATAAAAAATATTCAAGAGTGAATATGGTGGCTTGCAGGTGATGAAGAAATTCAAGCTTGAGAAACTCTCGGGATGCAACATAACGCAGAACCGTGTCTCCAATCGCGCTAACATAGATCATGTCATCCTCAATCCAAAAGGTATCTCTCAACGCATTTTCCGGGTCTTGGGCATACTTCTTCCACGGTTGCCGCGATGCTTCGGGCTGGTAGCTCCATTCAGGCTCAGGCTCCCAGCAGTTTTTGTCGCCGGTATGCTGGGGAAGCTGATCATGACTCTATGATCTCCGTAGCCCAGGTAACATGAGCACCGGGATCTTCAAGGCCATCATAACCTCCCTTGACTTGTAGCTCTGCGACGTGGAGGACTTCAGCTGCTAAACTCCGAACAGTTGCCTTGAATACTTAAAATATGTCGATGCCGATACCCCCATACTTGGTATTGAGTAATCGTTTGGCGCCCTGGATCCAAGGTCTTCAAGCGCTACAGGAAAACCCCTTGAGGCACCATCAAAAGTCACTCGTTAACGGGTACTTGGTTAGGAACGGCTCTTCCGGGTGCTGAATATATTCGATGGACAATTGGTTGCGTGGTGGCATCTCCGGGAGTGGTTGTGGAGAGTAGCCATTTCAGGGCTTCGTCCGGCTAGTGTTGTACACGAGACGTCCCCGGGACCAAATTTTTGCAGCAAAGTCTCGGGACCACGGGACGTCTCGTCGAATCTAGCCGGTGAATATGGTCCCGGGAAGTCTCGTGCACAACACTGCGGCCGTCTGGCTGACGATCAATCTCCAGGAAGTTGACAAAGAGTCCTGGTGATCTTCCTTTGATCTTGCCCGATGGCATCAACATGCGCACGGATTATACTGTCGGCCAAAACCCGCCGAATTCTAACACTCGAGCTTTGCAGAGCAAGCTCTGTATACTTAAGAGTGATACTCCCAGATATGGTGCACCTGAGTCACTTTATGATGTCCTTTCGGACGACAATAGCCAACGATTTCGCCTATCGCCAACATTCCGCATCATCCTGGCTAAGCTTCTTGCAACGTCTCTTCTGTATCTTCGCAGCACTGGCTGGCTTCACAACGGTATCCGTAGCCAGAATGTCTTGGTCCTCGGAAGCGGCGATCGAAGGTCCCCTTCAGCAATTTCCAAGCTTATTGAAGAACCTCACCTCGTGGGCCATGCATGGGTACGCTCGTCTGAGTAGTAATGCTAGTGGTATAGAACCCGTAGACAATGACCCAGTAAACGCTCAGTACTGACACTTAGATTTCTAGGGGGAGCAACGGTTTAGAATTTAAAAGAAATATGATATTTATAGCTTGGGAGTTAAGCTGATAGAGACCGCTTACTGGAAGCCGCTCAAAAAACTTGTCAGCCTATGGCGTACTATTGCTGAGAACTCGAAAAGGCTCCTAGAAGTAGTAAAGAGCGGGGATCTAGCTCATTGGATGGGTTGCATCTATAACGAAGTCGTTAAAGCTTGCCTTGACTGTGAGTGCAGATCAGAAGATTGCAATTGGAGTTCTTTGAAAAGGTCGTGCAGCCACTAGAGCAATGTGTAGTTTGACAGTAGACAGCATCCATCACACGTTAATTTAAATATTGCTGAACATTCTATCCTCCTGTTCCTGTCATCCTATCGTCAAGTGTTTATACCCATTGGACCGTGCACTTGGTCTTTGCATTCGCCCCTGCACCACCTCCGAAGTGTCGGTCTAAGACTACTGGCACTAAAAGAACTGTTGATGCTACGGATTTTACCGCCGTCTCTACGGACTTCGAGTTACGACAGTTCTAGTACCCTGATGTCTGATGCTGTAGGAGAAGGAAATTCTGACAGCGCTAGACGTCGGATGCAGATTAATTAATTAATACAATTTTGGAGCAATGAGTATGACGCTGGAAGCGGTATCTAGCTCTTGCGGCTCGATTTTTAGTTAGAAGAGCTGAAATTTAGTTAGCTGGAATCCGAGCATCTTTACAGACGGCACACCCTACGGCAACATTTAAATCACGACTGCGTTGGAGTAGATGTGCAAGGTTCATTGAATCTTCAGCTGGCGGCATATGAGTTGATGATACCACAGACGTCTCCCTCGTGATAGTGATTTGAGTTGTTTAGATGCCGATGATATGGTATGACCCATGGTAAGATGGGATTGTCTTGCAGCCTGTGAACTCAATAATTACTTCCATGTGTGCATGGTTGCAATGTGATTGGTTCCTGCTACGTGCAGGGTATCTGATGGCATTAAAAAAACGTACAGATATTATCCTTGCATGATAGGGCATGGACGCCTATTCTGCCTAAGATATAGCAGCTGAAAACATAGGTCTATCCCAGCCGCAATTTGCTTGTCGATATCTCTCAGCACCCCCAATAAATGATGCGCGGTTCTGATCCTTGATGTCGTGCAAGCCAGCACAACTCCTCTTCTCCGAGAACAACATAGCTGTCGATCGCCATCTACGTCGAGTAAATAACAGTCTGTCTTCTGTGTTCATCCGTTGTCGAATAAAATATCAGGCGATGAAGTAACGATCACACGGCGACATGGCTGCTGGATGAGCCTGACTTGTTCGTTGTGGGGAACCTGTGTGTTGGATATCTGGCGGCCCAAATTAAGCATCGGGAAAAAGAGTTCGCGCTTGAGCGGAACTAGCCGTGCGCTGGAGACTATTGTGCCGCCCAGACTAATTCATCTCATTTATATGGGTACTCGATTTCTTTAATTCCATGATCACGAAACATTTGTAGACGATAATGACATCTCTTCTCTAACTATCTATGTATGGTACGATCGGTCGGAGGTATCTGAAGACAGTACTCGAGTGCACTTAAGGTACACTTCGAGACGGCGCTTAGAAGTCCTTAGCAATAGCCGCCGTCGAGTGGGTCGTTGCGGCGTAGAACGTCTCCGCAGGAGCACACAAACATCACGTGCACTCTCTGGATGTAACTACAGTTAACTTTTCAATTACCCACCCAGCAGTTCCCAGCACTTACGGGGCAGCAGAACTGACGCATTTCTTCATACGGGCGTAATCATTGAATCTGGCCCCTAACAACCATCAGGAGACATTCTCTTCGCGCACCCACAGCAGTCCATAGGTAAATATAGTAAACTGACGGAATCTCTGCTGATATTGAAAGGCAAGACTGATCCGCTTCAAGTGTCAGACCATAAGCGCAGCAGCTAGTATCTCATGGGGGTACCATAATGGTGTGTGGGGCTTTCCCATACGCGTGTCGTCGCGGTAGATATCTTGTACAGATGGTGGAACGGATACGGGTATTCCAGGGCATTGTACAGTCTCCGAGAGCAGGGGAAGCGATAAAGTGGGAGAAAACAATGTAAGAGTTGGGATTGGGAGAATGTCATTATAGATTCGTTTAACTAGTACTGTAACACATATCGATCGTCCATTATATGAGCTAGCTAGATACGGATATTGATGCTCGTGACTAACAAACGACTGTTCGGACGTCCGGAGGATGTGCGCCTGCACTCTGCACTCTGCTCTCAGCAAAGAGTGACACCCACAATAGAATGCTTGAAATTACCGAATAGCATGAATGTAATATTGCTGCGATCATCTTTATCCAACAGTCAATGTTGATGCCCTCGATCGTGTAGCTGTATTAACGTCCCTAGTCCCCGGTGCAACCCGTGCACAAGTATTATAGCGTGCTAAATTAAGATATAGGTCGTTACTGTATTTAGCGGTCTCCCCCACCCCAGAACACACAACTAAAGAACATACGCACTTTCCGACCCCAAAATGACACTCTTTGAAGCAACGACATCTACCAACATTATCCAAACAAACACACCAACCAAGCAACTCCCAGCCCTTACGGGGAAGCGGTAACATACATATCTCCTCCGCACCATTATCCAAGAAACCGGAACCAGTAGCCATCACCCGACTTTCTCCTCGTAGCCCATATTCAAATGCAACAAACGACGGAACCTCCACTTTGGCGGACCCTGAAGTGACCCGTATCAAGCCTCCAAGCACAATGCAGATGATCGTGCCAGACAGCAGCCCATCTTCAAATGCAATCTTCACTGATCCATGTCAAGTCTCAGCACAATGCAGAAAGCTTCAAAGAGAGTATCTCGTGGGGGTCATACATAGTGCTGTGGGGCATTTCTCATGCGCCCGTTATCGGCACGGTAGTTATTCTTGATGATGATGGGATGGAAGGGGTTCAGGGACGTGCCGTTCCATACACGTGGCGTAGGGATGGCTGAGGGAACAGTAGAGTTGACTAGACAGCAAGTACTAAATACATTCGAGGTATACAGCTATGGATTGGGTCATATGATGTCCTTTCGCACTTGGAGTGGGTGTAGGAACGATATCAATACACTCCGGCATATAGCATGCAGGAAGAGTTTTGATTTCTGAAACTGTACCACCACCACTTCCATATTGGATAGGGCTTGGAGAGTGGAGAGTTCCAAATGTGAGTGAGTGACCGGCAGTGACCGTACCTACTCCAGGGAGAGATGTGTCCGTGCTGCGTCGGAGGTCTACTTGGCACCGTGTCCGAGGGGCGGCAGACCGGCCGATTTGTGCTTGCCACTATGTGTATACAGAGACCGGTAGGTAGTAAGAGACATTATCGCCTTTAGGCTTCACTCCCTGTACCCGCTAGCATCCCAACATGCAGAGATGAGTCGGTAAGCACACTTTCTTTCCTCTTGCCCTCTGTAAATGCTGTCTTAAGCTAGACGTTCGTTTTCGCTTCGTGGCGAATGTCTGGTTTCGATTGAGCGAGGTAAATCATGAAAACCCGGCTAGCGAGAAGCTTCTAGAGTATCTACTCGGCTCGGCCGTATTGACTCGACAATAAGGAACAAGGCACTGAACCAGAAACGACTTCCGCGGTTGACCAGACAGAGAAATTCAAAAGAATCTGATTAGTTGGGGAAGGAGAGATGTCGCTCATCGATATTTCTGAAAGCCTCCGTGGAGTTGCTGGCATACATCACCGTCACGTCATCCCTCCACAGCCTTTGCCACAATCAGGGTCTGTACTCGCTAAACACGGGAAGGCAGCTGCCTTATTAGAACTGCGGGGCCCCGGACATCCAAAAACCAAAAATTCACGATCATGGTGTGGTCATGATCAGCGACGCAACCGTAGATCTACCAGGCCCGGGTCAATACTCCTTGGAAACCGCGCGGCATATAATAGCACTTTGCTATACGCTCCATATTGGACGCGTCTAGATGTCGCCGGTGCATACGAGGGTACGCGGGTGGGTGACCGCCGGTGACAGCGTGCTCGCTACCCCCACACTACTCCCGTGCGGAAAAACATTGTCCGTACTCCGCCGGGCTAGCAATGCACGAAATAGCCGTCTGTGCTTAAGTAGATCTACAGACTACGGGACAACACAATTCCTCTCTCTCTGTTTCCATGACCACAATCTACACGGCCTACAATCCACAGCTTGTTGAGGCATCGCGATCGGCAGCATATGGTAACACCCTCACACGGAGGGGGCGTGGTAGCACCAAACGAAGCGAATCGATCGTCCGATTCACATGTGTTTTGTACCTCTGCCTAAACTCACGACACCTGTCTCCCCGCCACCCCGCCCCGATAGGCCCGTGCCACTGCATGCAGCATGAGTGCCGCCGGGCATTATGCAACACCCGCGAGCCGGTTAGGTCATAACTAAAGACATACTCTATAATCCGCTGTTCATATAGTATTGAGTCCGTTTTGACGGATCTAGACATCGCTGTGGTGCGGGCTTTTGTTTTTCCTTGCTGACGGTAGACGATGCTGTGTTACCGTTAAAGCAGCCTAACAAACGGCCGTTAAAGAACTCGTGCTCTTGGAAGTGGACCCTCGTGTCACCACTTTTCCTCTGAACGATTCGCGAGGATGTTTTTCGTGGACAATAACAAAGGCACTCGCCCGGAGCTAGCAAACTGAACTGCAGCAGTGGATGAGTGACTTCTCTCTGTACTCCGCCGCCACGGAAAACGCAAGAGTTAAGTTTGCCCATATATTTCATTTTCCTTCCTCGCTGCATGCTGCACGCATCATTCCATAACCCGGGTTCATGCCACCACACTCTATTCCTACGCCATCTTGCGTCAGCTTTCCCAAAAAAACTTTGCTTTGTTTCTGTGGAGACACTTCTCGCTTTGGTTGACCTTGCATAGGATATTTTTTTTATTATGTGTACTGCGCGAGGCGTACGGCTCCTGCCGAGTACATATATATAAAGTGCAATATAGCTTGTGCGGCTCTGGTGTCGGTGTTGAGGTTTTCCGGACCGCTCGGCGGGTTCAGCACGACTATAGCCGTGTTGAAGCGAGAGCGGCCAGCCACGTGGGAGAGAAATTCGCGGGATGAGAAGCGTCTCAGGTTAAGCACGTCGGAGGACGATGCCCGAGTCTCGGCAACTGCTGTCATACGAAGAATAGAGCAGCAGCTGTCAAAAAGTAAAAAAAAAGGTTCGCGGACCCAGAACAAATTGAGACGCCGGTCTCAGAAAGAGAGTTGACTTGCATATTGCGGGGAAAAATGCAGTGGCGTTTGATGGAAAAGCAAAGTTTTTTTGTTTCTCAGCTGCTTGCCAGCCAATGAAATAAAGCCAAGGTTTCCTTGTGAGACTTGCTATCATAGCATGCCTCTAAAGCCGCAGCCGAAACGCACAAGCGAGATGCGGCTTGCCCCCCACGGCGGCTTCCGCTATGCAGACTTTTTTCTCCTTGCCACTTCAGTTCCCGCAAAAAAATCCTCCACCATCGCCACTCCCAGCTTCACATAAGCTGCCCCAACCGGTTTCCCCGTCGCGAGCAACCTCCACAATTAGCGATTCACATATGCGGAGCCTTAAGGGCCTGGGTTGGCCGGTGAACCGCGCCGAAAGACGCTTCTGGCCTAGCATGAAAACAAAAGTCGCATTAATCTGCCGGCAAGTCTTGTCCCGCACCTGGACATTCATTCTTTCCTCACCATCGATCGCATCATGCTGCTACACCATAACGACAGCTCATAGCAACGATCCCATCCGCAGTGCAACGCTGCTTGCAAATCCAAGCACAAGGTAAATCACCCAAATAACTCACCTTTATGTCCAATTGAAAATCCCATTGACGTAATGTTCCAGTGACACCACAAACAAACATCGTCCGCCAACCCTCCCAAAGCGACGACGACGACGACAACGATTCTATCGCAGCCATCCTCCTCACTCAACCTCCTGCGGCCGGAGCTAGTCGTGGATTAGAAGCTTCTAGTTCTCATAATCCCCCACCACAGCCCTACAATGCCGTCGAGCTCCTACCCTCCCACCCCCGATGACCACACACCCTCCCGTCTTCTCCACGAAGCGTTTGACGATGACAGGCACTCAGTAATAGCTCACAGCACAATCGGAGACGCAGAGTCAGGCATCAGTATTCCAGTTGGCGTAACCCCGGTTCCCGTGACGCTCGGCCACCAGAACGCGCGCTCATATATCCACGGCGGGTATCATCACAGCGGTACGTCATTCGTATAGCGCCCTAAAAATCTACAGTATCTAACTACTACCTGTGATGCCAGATCACCCCGCAGACTGGCCGCACTACTCCTTCGCCGGCGTGCGCGAACAGACGGCAGAGCTAGCAAACATTGCGCTCTTGCACGGGACCCCCCCGAGGCCTCCATTATCGGCACGGCGAATGGATGATCCAAACCACGATGTGCCGTCTCTAAAGTTGTCATCTCGCCCAATTGTCTCCGTAAGAAGCACTTCGCATGCAAGGGATCTGTTCGAATCCTCACGCTCGTCGTCCTACACCCGTCATTCCGCAAGTCCCTCGCACCTCAGTTACCTCTTCCGCAAAGACCAAGCCTCCTTAGCGCCTCCGAGTGGTGGTGCTGAGCCGAGTGTTGATTCCGTGGAAACGGCGCCGAGTGAGAGGGATCCGTTGTTGCTGCCGAAAAAGCACTACGGCACACACGAAGATCTACATAGTCGCGAGAACGAAGTTTTAGAGGAGCCCGGCACGGATCTGGAGTCGCAGGTTTACCATCGAGCGAACGGAGCTATGAAGAAGACACTTATGTGGCCGAAGGGTGGAGGGTTGAATGCGGTGAAGACGCTGTTCAATTGCCCAAAGTTGAATGCGAAGGATGTATGGAACAAGGGCGTGGCGCAACCAATAACCTATCTGCCCGCGGTGTTTTTGGGATTGTTGCTGAACGTCTTGGATGGTCTATCATATGGTAAGTTTCGCACCTTCCTCGTGAAGTTGTCTCGAGCTTATGAATATAGGAATGATCTTATTTCCCCTGGGAGAGAGTATCTTCAGCGACCTCGGCCCTGATGGGCTTTCGATGTTCTACGTATCATGTATCGTATCGCAGATTATATATTCTGGTGGTGGTAGTGCGTTTAAGGGCGGGATAGGATCAGAGATGGTATGGAAACCCACCATTCCCGGTTCAAGAGCTGCTGACTTAAACTGTATGTGTACGGTTAGATTGAAGTCGTTCCATTCTTCCACAAGATGGCATTTACGGTTCTCGCCGAGGTGGGCCAAGACAACCCTAAGAGCGTGCTTGCAACGGTGATCCTCTCCTACGCATTGAGCTCGATCCTCACCGGTGCCGTCTTCTTCGCCCTCGGATACCTGAAACTTGGCTCGCTGGTCGGCTTCTTCCCACGGCACATCCTGGTTGGCTGTATCGGAGGTGTGGGATGGTTCTTACTCGCCACTGGTCTGGAAGTTTGTGCACGGCTGGACGGGAGTCTCAACTACGACCTGGACACACTCTCGCTGCTCTTCGCACCGGCAACATTCACCCTGTGGATCATCCCACTTCTTCTCTCCTGCGGCTTGATCTTGGCGCAAAAGGTAATCAAAAGCCCGCTCTTCATGCCGCTGTACTTCCTCTCCATCCCCGTCATCTTCCACATCCTCGTTGCGGCAATTCCAAATCTTGAAATCCACACACTACGCGAAAAGGGGTGGGTATTTGATGCGCCAATTTCGGGGGCGCCGTTTTGGCATTTCTATACTCTTTACGGTAACTCCCAACTTCCCCTGTTCCCTCTCTGTGCTTACGAAGAACAGATTTCCACGCGGTAAACTGGACTGCGCTCCTGAAAACGGTTCCGGCAATGTTCGCACTGACCTTCTTTGGCATCCTCCACGTCCCCATCAACGTCCCCGCACTGGGCGTATCCACAGGCATGGACAACGTCGACGTAGACCGGGAGCTAATCGCACACGGACTGTCAAACGCGTTGTCGGGAGTGTGCGGGTCCATCCAGAACTACCTAGTGTACAGTAACTCGATACTGTTTATTCGTGCCGGGGCGGATAGCCGTGTTGCGGGGCTCATGCTGGCGGGAGGAACATTCGGCGTGATGGCGGCGGGTCCAAAGGTCATCGGGTATATCCCCGTCATGGTTGTGGGCGCGCTCATCTTCCTGCTTGGAATAGAGCTCATGCGGGAGGCACTGTACGATACTTGGGGGAAACTAAGCAAGCTGGAATATCTTACAGTACCCGCCCCCTCCTCCCCCCCGCTAACTCCCGCGCTAACTCCATAGATCTGCGCGATAGTAGTAACCATGGGCGCCTGGGACTTTGTAATCGGGATTCTAGTCGGGGTCTTACTAGCCTGCGTCTCCCTTGTCGTCCAAACCTCGCGGAAAAGCCCTATCCGCGCAACCTACTCCGGCACCGTCGCACGCTCCACCGTCCGCCGGAACCCAACGCAACAACGTTTCCTGCGCGAAGTCGGCTCACAGATCGAAATCGTCAAGCTCGCTGGGTATATGTTCTTTGGCACTATCGCGTCGGTGGAGACCCACGTCCGGAAGCTGCTCGAGGAGCACAAAACCACCACCCGCTTTGTCGTCCTCGACCTCCACCACGTCTCTGGCATCGACTTCTCCGCTGCGGAAGCCTTCACGCGGATGCAGCGGCTTATGGCCGTGCGGGGGGTAGAGATGATTATCTCCGGCGTGTCGCGGGGCGGGGACGTAGGAAGTGCACTCCGGGGGGTTGGGGTATGGGAGTCCGTGCTTGTCTTCGAAACTCTCAACGAAGCGCTCGAGTTCTGCGAGAATGAATTTCTGAAGGCATTGTACCACGAATCTAGCAACACCACGACGGAGCAATATCTCCGTATCCCCGTGAAGCCCTCGGGTGATACCAGCGGATTCGAGCCCTCGTCGCCGAGACGGGCGTTGGTGCAAAACGCCGCTGCAATAACGATGACAAGCGATGAAGTTGTGCAGAGCACGCGATGGGCGAGTTTTCGGCAACCGCTACCGCTGATACTCCAGACATTCCAGGGAGTGACGGATAAGAATGAAGATTTTTGGTTTGGAGTTTGTAGTACGTTCGAGAGGAGGGTGTATAAAGAGGGGGAGATCGTGTTTCGTCGTGGGGTATGCCCCATCTTCCCCCCCCCCCCCCTCCCCCTGGCAACTAATGTACCCAGGACCTATCAAGAGAGTTCTTCCTAATCGAAGAGGGTATCTTCCGCGCTGAATATGATCTCGACCAAGGCCGGTTTTCGGAGAGCATTGTTGCTGGTATTACTCCCCCCCCTTCCCCTCCTTAGACTAACATCCCAGGCACCACCTGCGGCGAACTCCCATTCTTTTCGGAAACACCGCGGACCGCAACGGTGGTGGCCGAGAAGGCGACGGTGGCTTGGATTATGGATTCTGTCGCATGGCGAAAGCTACAGAAAGAGAACCAAGCTGCGGCTGAGGAGCTATTGCGGATTTCCCTAAAGTGAGTGTGCTCCAAAAGAGGAAGGGTCAGGGCTGACGAAGGGATAGATTGACGACTGAACGGATGCATGCGATTACAAGGTATGCTCTGTTGTTGTGATGGTTGGGAAAGAGAAAGAGCTGACGGTAGGTAGCTATGTTTTGACGAGTGCTGGGTAGGATTGGAGGGGGGATATAGGAGGACGCTGGTTGGGCAGGAGCAGCATGTTTGGGGATATCTTAGATTGATGAGTGATAATGAAATAGAGGCGTTTTTTTTTGGGTCGCTAGGTGCCGGCGATGATGATGCAAGGGTGTGTGCGTGATATCAACTGTGAATTTGGAGTGGTCCGAGATACTGTGGGTGTATACAACACCATATATTGTTAACTACGTCGGCACGTTGGGTGGTGATCTAGCTACTAGCAGTTGTCCATAAAATTCGAAAAGGATATAATGATTCCTGAAAATTTTATAACACTAATTGTAATAGTGGGAGAAAGAGACAAGAGTGCGCTCGAAAACCACCCGTCATCTAACTTCGAGCGAACGACGAAAGTTTCTGGGAATGAGTGCGAGACAAGAGGTGCGTGTGCGTGGTGATGTTATTTGCCCTAAGTGAAAAGTCCATGCACAGTGTATCACCGAGATTTCGACTCAAAATCTGATTGACTCCTACAGTACTAAAAACCACCTCCTAACTCATACTTCTGCCATATCTTCAGTCTAAGCCAAAGAACAATGGAGTCTGTGGGGACGAGAGTACAGTGTTAGTACGTATGGAGCATAAAGTTTAGCATCGAACTCAGTAGACGAGTGAGAAGAAACGAGGATCTGCCTCTAATCGTACAGCAAGTGATGTCCTTGAAAGCTGCAACCAATTGATTAATTAGTAACCTTTAGATGAAGATGATCGGTAAATCCTACCTTAGCCGGATCTTGAACAGCCATCGGCCAGTCCTCCCTCCTCCTCTGCCCATTAAACTCCAGGAGCACCACCCAGAACCCTTCCCCCACCCACGGGTCATCTCATTTCATTGAGTGGGAGATGAGGGCGACTCTCTCATACATTGGGAGGCCAGCCCGAAAGCTCTCCCGAAGCTCCTCCTGCATTTTCGTAATTATTCCTAAGACTGGATCCGGTTGACTAGTCTCCTGGTCCACATATGCCGTGCTACCACCAAGTATAATTCGATACGTCCTCTCAGTGTTCAGGCACACAGAGGCTATTTATTATCAGTTTATATATATATATATTATTGCATAACAAGAACTCGAACCGGAAAATAGGAATGTTTCCATCGGCTGATACCCCTGCTGCAGCAAAGATCGATCCAGAAACTTCGGGTCTCGACATTGAACTCATGCACGACTTGTCTGTGATAACGGCGTACTCCTGTGACTCGTAACAAGCGGCAAACTCAAACGGGCAGGTCACCCACGCGTCCACGAGAACGTCGTTTATCGTCCTCATTAGACCTTGCAGTATGTGATCGCAATACACAATTCGATGTTTGATCACATGGATGGCATTTAGAAAGCTTTTGTGAAGAAGGTCTAGTGGAAGGTGGATATATATCTTGCGGTTAAAGCATCTCTGAGCGGCGTAGCTCTTTTTTTTGGAGGTGTGATCGAGACGTTCGCAGTTCGAGTAAGCGAAAGTACTACTCGTTTAATGACCTTCATCCCCGCCGTGACAACGATGTGTCTTTGAACACCGCTCCAGTTCTCTAGGCTATAGATAAGACTGAACATTGAAAGTCCGGTTTGACCTACCATCCAAAGCAGCCAATGCAAAAGCAATGTGGCTAGCGGGTCCGGGTGCGGAATCGTCCATGTCCTGCTGGACCGAACCGAACCGACGCAGACGCAGACGCAGATGGTTCCAGTCTGGACGGTTCAGTAACCAGATTTTTGGTGGACGGTCTTAGGTAGGGTTCCCACTGGACCGGACCGGATTGAGCCCTACCTCACATTGTGACCATCTAGACTACTAGCCACATTGTGCCATCGTCACATCCGATGTTCCCAGAAAACAGTTGGCCGATTCCGACTACGCAGTCTAAGTTTTCCGGGCGAGACAGGAGGCATGAAGGAGGAGAAAAAGCAGAGGAGGAAAAGGAGGCCAATTCAGTTGATCCCATAATACTGGCGGGGGGGGGCTGGTCGGTTGCAGGGCGGCACGGAAGGTCCTGGGAGAGGTAGGTGGGTATATATGCGGTGGGCTGACTGTTTCTAATAGCATTGTTGGCTGCCTTCATTGCGCATTCAAAGACCAGGGTGATTCTGACCTCAATGGCCCGGACTGCGGCGGGATCGAGGGCGGCCTCAGGTTCGGCTAATGGGCCTGTTAGCAACGACCAGTATACTGTGTAGCTATGTTAGCAAAGGGTGCATGTTACCTATGTTACCCGAGATAGTGGGGGGGTAGTCGATGAGTACCTCCCTTGCCGTTGGGCGGATCTAATCCGGCCTAACGGCAGGGAGGATGAACAGGATCAAAGCAATCCCCACTATGACTGACTCTGCCATGATGAACCGCTTTTTTATAATCTGTAATTCGCCGGCCTCGTGATAATGTCAACATGCTAGTAAATAGATTCCAGTGCCCAAACTCGGTCTCGGAGGCGATTTTGTTACCGATCGCTCCAAATATCCACTGTAACTGCCAAATTCCAATAAAAACAAATATCAAAAAAACCATGATAACCTTTCTAACCACCAGTAACAACTTCATACTAAGCTATTGACTGAGAGTGAGTGAAAGTCTGAGTGCGAGTCGCATATAACCTGGTTCTAAAGTTTAATGCACTGTCAACGTACATCAACCCGTGAAGACCCATGGATTCCACAGCAACCCACCCAACGACAGCGTACTAACTAGGCGTCTACATCCCTCTTCTCTCCGCACTAGCACCCACACCACCACCAACACACCCTCGACGTCTCTACCCTCGCCTCCACCCTCTCCCTCGATTCCTCATTAATACTTAAGTACCTACAATCTACGCGCTCTCCACACCTCCCGGCAAATCCGTCGTCACTGTCGTCGGCATCTCCAGCCTCTCAAGTCTCAACGTACTCCCCCTCATTGCCACCACCACCCCCGCGGCTAAACACCACACACAGATCTACACCACCCTCACCACGCCCCCCACCTCCGCGATCCCCTCCTCCCCGCCAAAACCCCGCTAGAAAAAAGTGATCGGATTAGCAACTGGACCTCTCATACCCGCAAGGAAAAGGTCTTTACCGGGGCCCCGTAGTCTTTCCAACAACGGCCACCTCCAGGTAGCTCGCGCGGCGACATCTCGGCACATGTCACTACGTCGTAGTGGCGGTTCCAGTTATTCACCTGGTCTCTATCGCTAGTGGGCCCTGTTCGCTGATAGATACTGGCCTCCAACAAGTTCGGTCGGCCAGGCACAGGCTTCTGCCAACAGATCACTGCTCTGTCCCGGAAGGCCTTTGACGTGGATCTTCCCACTCCCGTTATGGAGCTAAATCCAAGCTCCATTGTTGGCGTCTGTATACGTTGCTGTGGAGTCTCGTTTCCATAGCGGCGCATGAGTATTAGTTAGGAACAGCCTCTCCAATGTGTACTACCATAGCCTCTATATTCCAACGTTTGGGATGGGAACTACAACACCTCCAAGAAGCTCGCTTCAACTGCTACAGCAATCTTCTACAGGTCCTCAAGCGCGTTGCCATGGTCTCGGCCACTGTTTTGATTCATAGAGTTGCCTCCGGTGATGGGCATAGACAGGTTCGGAAGTGCGTTCTTCAAAGGCTTGCCGCAGACGTGTGCATAGGTCAAGGCTTAGTGCTTATGTCCCGACGCCGTTGTCAAGTAATTTACTTTGTCAAGAGCTTGGCCCACTTAGCAAGGGGCCCGCTTTGCAACTGGGTCAACCTATTTGGCAAGCAGGCCCAGTCCATTCGCCAAGTGGAGAACTTGGTGACAGTGCCACAATTTAAGCTGGCCTAGTTATAAAGATCTATAATTGTTACTCGGGTCCACTTGGGCCTCTAAAATGTAAAGCCAGAAACACTAACAGCCCAGCCGAGAACACCGAGAATAGTTAAAACAGAATCATACCATAGGAAACCTAGTACAGAACCCATGCGCATCCGACTAGCTTATTCCTTCTGTCACTTCGCCACCATTTTCTCTACCTTCCAAGCCAAAGGATGGGACCATAGATTCTGAAGCTTGAGGAAGGTAATCAAAGCGACATACTCGTTAGGAGCAGTGTTCCTAAGCGGCCCGGCCGGCCTGTATATCTTTGAAGCCTGCATATATCTTCAAGGCCTGCAAAAGCCTGGGTCGGCCTGCATAAACCTGGGCCGGCCTGCATAATCCGGGGCCGGCCTGCATAAGCCTGGCATAAGCCTGAGCTGGCCTGCGTATATCTTTGATAAGACTTGCGGTCTGCAGGCTATTTGGCGGCCGGCCAGGCTTCAATTCACAGGCCCGCACTAGCGAAGATCAGGCCCGGCTTCATACAGGCCGGCCGGGCCGGGCCGCTTAGGAACACTGGTTAGGAGTATAGTCCTCCTCCCTGATGGTGATGTCGTTAGTGTTTCCATGAGCGTGCTTGGACACCTCGTGATAGAGGCACTTAACACAACGCTCAACATCCTTGGTAACAAGCTTTTTACTCGCGACCTCTTTCTTCATGATGTTCTCGAAGTCAGGAAGAATTGCTAAAGCATCAAGAATGTTCTGAACTCCTCCCTTTTCAGTAATTGTCCCATCAAGGCACACTTTGTATGTGATACGTTCTACAATCCAAGATATCAGCGATACTAGCTAGCGATGTGGTTGGCTAAATCTTGATAATGTACTTAAGGCACTTCGCACATTGAAATTGTGCTGAAGTCTAGTTATTCTTCCATCAATTTCAGTGCGTCACTCTACAAATATCGAAATTAGTTCGAACTAGGCAAGGGAATGCAAGAATCTTACCTTGATGCGTTGAACCTCTACACTTTCGTGACGCAACTTGTCAACAAGCTGCTCATTGGCATTCGCCATTTGTTGTCAAGGTTGTTCACGTCCTTGTGCCACTTGTTGTCAAGGGTCTCAGCAAGCTGCTCATTGGCCTTACGCCACTTGTTATCAAGCTCTTCATATCGAGAAAATGGTATCTGAGTCTCCACTGCGTAAGGAGTCGTAGTGTAGAAGGACCTCATGTTGCCACCGAGGAGAGGAATAAACGATGGCCTAAACAGAACGACCAGCGCGTGGTAACTACCGAGAGAGTGCAGAGTAGGAGCATTGTAGGGTGGTGCGGTGCTGCGGAGTAGAGATGGGAGATGAAGGTTGAAGGGAGATGCGAAATCGTATCTAACTGCTGCGGAGCTGCCAGGTAACCGTCGACCCCTAGTTACTCATGTCGCCGATTCCTCTCTCTGTCACGTGCGCATGGTTTAGGTTATACGAGTGAGTTCCATCAGAAAAGATTCTATCTCAACAACCATGGAATAGAGAGTTCTGAAAGCAGTGGAGCAGACTGTTTACATGTCTTTGATCTTACCTCAACTATCAAAAATAGACTGGCACAATAAACACCTATATAGTACCTGAAATTACCTTCCGCTGACCACTTTTCATCCGCTACAGCCCCTATTTCCATATGCGCTGTCGTACATTCCACTCTAGCCATCAAAGCAGTTGCGGCCATTGTATCTAATAACTAACTCACACTTGTTGTGAAAGTCGGTGCAGTGTCTGTCAATAAGCTCTTGCGAGAACTCATTCCAAGTGTGTCGCAGAGTAGACTGCCAATAGATTAGTTTTGAACATGCAGCTGGAAATACCAATGGAAGAGTACCTTGGCTTGTGCGATTGTCTCCATACTTGCTCCAACAAACTAGTAAGTTGATATTTCATCCTTCATTGGGTCCCAGCATCGTTCGATTTTGTTGAGGTCGAGTGAATTGGAAGGCCAACCAAGAGTACGCAAACTCAGTTGCTCTCTCCGCTCTTATCCACACGCTGCACAGTTTGGTGACACGGTGCATTATCTTCAACCAGATATATAGTATCATAGCCAGTAACTGCTCTAATTTCCTCAATAAAGGGACAGAGAATTCCTTCCTTATCTGCTTACGGGCTTTGGAAACTCCATACGCCCTAATGGATGAAGTTAAATAGCTATCACAGGAGTACAATGGTGAGAAATGGTACAATGAATTAAGTGAGGTTGCACTGGAATTGATATGGCGCTTCATTATTTCATACCACACCACCAAAGGTGGATATGCTGCAGAGGCGCGGACTTTTGATCTGCGTAATGTGATAGCACCTAGTGCTGGCAAAATGCATGTACTGTTGAAATCCATGGAGCCGGGTCACCCACCTCTTCCTGCACCGGTAGAAACTCCGAAGGCCTGCCCGTAGCCAGACCGCGACAGAATTACAGGCGAGGCGCTGAAAATCGATCCAGAAGATGGAGTTAGAATCAAGATCGATATCGCTGGTGGTTGGTCACCTCCAGTGCCACTAAAATAGATAAAGGGCCATTTCAACGAGGCGAGGAATCTCAATGCCGCCCTCACCAACAATTTCACAAAGAATCTGGATAGCACCAGGGCGCGTTTGGAAGCCAATCTACCAGCCATGTTGCCTTTGCCTGATGAATACAATAATTGGGATTGACGACTCTGGTCCTCCCCAGAAGTTGGATCGATTTACCTTATGGGGTTTTCCAAACGGTTTGCGATGGCAGATATCTGGGTAATACTCTGATGTGGCAATATCTGATTGATGCAGAAATCGTTCGGTGTGGCGGAAATCCTGATCTGGAAATTGCACACTGTAGCTACCATCGGTAGCTACGAAAATGGAGGTTTCGTTTCGACATTAGTAAAATATAATTTAGTCTCTAAGAGCCTCTGAGAGTATCTGAGAGTAGTCAGTCGTAGCATAATCCTACAATTGAAAAATATTGGAGCTGATCGGACCCTTCCAGTGGCCTCCAGGAGCACCCGGGAGTACTTAGGAGCGCTGGTGGGAAGTCTAGGAGCAGTGTTCTCAACCGTCCCGTCCGACGGCCGGGGACGGCATGCCGTCTGAAATCTTGCCAGGACGGACGGGGCGCCTCCATAACCGTCCGTCCCGTCCGAGCATAAGAATGACGGCTGGACGGCCGGTGTCTGCCGGGGACGGTCAAAGTACCGTCCCCGGCCGTCATCGGGCGGTTACCGTTATACTTAGAGGAAACCAAATTGAGTATTGAGAGTGCGCGTTAAAAGATATAAATAGATGTATCTATACAGAGTTCCTATAAAATTGTACAGATGGAGCAGATGCTAAAGAATCTTGCTTCAAGGTTAGGATAATTGTAATGAGTTTTATATAATTATTATGTATATTGAGAAATATCCATGGATGTCGATAGATGACGACCGGGGACGGCCCCGCTCCGTCCCCGACCGTCCTGCCTCAAAAAGACGGCACCGTTTCCGTCCTACCCTTGGACGGACGGCGTTTGGCCGTCCCGTCCCGTCCTTTGTTATTTCGGACGGACGGACGGTTGAGAACACTGGTCACAAATGGGTGGCCGGTCGAAGCATTGTGCTTGCTACAGTATGTTGCAGTTGGTTAGGCAAAGCAAAGCACAACTGTCCGCCGTGGCTGTGATAGCACTTCCACACCGACCCTTATGCTTCAAGAGTCATTGCGGAGCACTCGATTAGATCGAACGACGGGTTCGAAAGGAATTGAATCGAGTTATCATTCCTCGCCATGATTGTTCATTGTGCGTCCCCCGTATACCATCTCCGCCTAAGTGGACATCCGACCCTTGTTTGTTTGTTTGTTTTAATCATATTGCATTCGGCCGCTAAGCGGCCATGGCATAATGCTACAGTTTTCCCCTCCGCTCCGCTTCCGCGCAAATGAAAACTCTAAAGACCCCATTGCCACGCCCCCCGAAAAAACTGCACTCTCCCCCTCGCCCCAGACATCCGACCCTTTCGACTCCTTCCTCCTGGCAGTTCGACATCTTGGGCAAGCCTAGATATTCCCCTATCTCGTCCAGTAGCTCTTGTTAGTCCTTAAGTTCCCTCAGCTGACCGTAATCCTCCAGTCCTTGTCGACATCTCTATTTTTTCACAACGTCCGATCCGCGCTGTGCGGTGTTAGACCGTGGGATACAACGCGGCAACAACCACAACTCAAGATGCGGAAACAGCCCGATTATCTCTGTGAGCTCCTCGTGTAGATCATTGATTGTGGATTGCGTCCGGGTTAGGGATTCCGCGATAGCTACGGTAAGCGGTTGCAAGCCTCGGGTCATCGGGACTGTGCAAGGCGAACTCCTTCAGATATTTCAATTCCGTATCAAACCGCCGCTCGATGGGACCGAGACAGGTGTCGCGAAGTAGTTGCCGGTCGGGAAGGACAGAGTAAACAAGCGACAAACCCAACTCTTGCAGGTGGCGTCGACGAAAACCAAGCGTTGTGATAACCTTATTGGATGCGATATAGGCGTTCGTGATTTCGTCATGGGTAACATCGGGCAGGAGTGACTGTCGGAGATTGACTCTGTCGGAGTTAAACCTAGCTCAGGTACCGCAAAGCAGCTGAGGGACCTAGGAGGGGGTACAATAATCCAAGGTTCTCGGAAGTCATAATGTCGGAAAGGATGCGTAGAACAGCGCAATAAGCAGGTGCGATGCCGTTGCGGAAGGCAGAGATGCTTTGAGGGGTTGCAAATTTGTGGAAGTTTGAGCTTCGAGGAAATCTGATTAAGTACTTAGGGGACATCGATGCATCTATGCTGATTCATCGTACAGCCTTCACTAAAAACAAAACACGAATGACAGAATAAACATCTATCTACACATCGAAGCTCCCTGCGCAACATATAGTTTCCCAAACACCCAATTTACCCTGGTTAGAGGTTCAGAAAAGCTCTCGGTTTGTTGATGTAATTTGGGGAACCATGGTGTCATTTGGAGGATTATAAAGATACCTACTTACTTAGTAGGTAAGTACATGTATGCACTGAGTAGTCATTGCCGATCACTTCCAATTATCGAGACCTGTAGCATCCTCATTCGCCATTTTCTTTCGATAGGCTGTAGTCTGATCCAATTCCACCTCCATCTGTGCACAAACTCTCACTCATCAGGCCCCCGACGACGCTGTTGCATGTATATATAGAGCTGACACGAGCTGACCGTACGTGGGGCTGATGGTGGCACACTTCTCTCGTATATAACTCGGGTCTTTCTCCTTCTCTCTTCTCTATACCTTAAGTAATGAGGAATCCCCTGAACTCTAGATTGTATTCGCCCCGAAGGTCTGTTTCGATTGCGGTGCTGATACGAGTAGTGACGAGTCCTGCAAAGCGACCAAGACATTCCTGCTCCGCGCGGAATACCGGAAAAACACCGATACAAATGCCACGCCATAGTACTGGTTCATGTTACCGTACCTCTGGTGGCTTTGCCGACGTTCGGTAATTTTCTCGCCCTCGCCAGTTTTGCCATGACGATTGGCAACGCCTGCGTGAAGGGCCTTGAAAATTATGATCCACATCAGTATCTTCAGATTGGAAGCAGACTCGGAATATTTCCCGCAAACGTCTCGCCGCTTTGTTATTGGGATTGGGGCATTCTCCGCCTCCGCGAAGATTGCCGAATGCGCTTAATTTGTTATTGCGTTGACAGAAAGATGCCTTCCGAAGGTGCTCCCCTCTTCTGCGTGTTGGCGATGGGAATCGCCGAGGGCTTCATGTCAATCATAACTGCTGCCGCTTACGGCCCAAGCGATACCGGTGTTTCTAAGCGGCCTAGCCGGCGGCCCAAGCCTTCATTCCCAAAGCCCGCGCTAATAGGGGCCGGCCAGACTAGAATCAAAAAGCCTAGGCCGGGCCAGGTGGCCTGCAGATATCTGAAAAGCCTGCATAAGCCTGCATGGGCCTGAATAAGCCTGCAGATATCAGCCTGAATGGTTCGTGCTCAGGAGGTTATCTTGGTGTAGCCAGCAGAGGGTGTCTTTCAAACAAAAAATCTTGTTTATCCTTTGTTCCATCAAACCTACAGGCCAGCTGCCAAAGACTGCAGGCCGGCCCGGCCCTCGTTTAAAAGCCACCGCTAAGGCAGGCCAGGCCAGGCCTCTGCAAATCCGGGACGGCCTGGCCGCTTTGGAACACTGGGCCTTCGACGGTCTTGGAAAGCCATTCTACTATATGGGCCACCATAGATGCTGCCCAGGCTTGAGCATTGTTGAAATAAGGATTCTCATCGAGTCTGTAATTGCGAGTATGTTACTCTCCCCCGAATAGTGGAGATTATGCTTACAGACGCGCTCAGGCCTAATCATAAAGCTGAAGGATTAGTACTTACATCCAAACCTATGTTTGGAGTGTAATTCTTATTTTCTTTGAGTCAGACTAACTGTCTGTAGCGAGGAACAACCCGGCCGGGGGACGATATACCCGCAATATCACAGCTTAGCCCTCGCAGACCGAGGTCCCGGACAGTAGAGTGAAGATATATCGGAGAAAAACGGCGTGAGCGGGGACGATTTCTATATCCTTAACCAAAAAATAACGGTACGGGCGCATGCCGTGTGTGGTTCTGAGGGATCCTGACTGTGAAAATGTGTGTATATGATGAAGATGTACTTGCCACGATACTACTGAGGATCATGTGTTGTCACTTACGCAACGTGAAAAATTGGGCAAGAAAACCTAGACAGACTACTATGGTGGCGAGATTATAACAAAAACTGCAGCAATAGTGTAGATGGCTCTTCACAAACAAAAAATTAGAGCAGCCGAAGTTGACTGGCGCGACGAATTAACTGTCCGGAGACCTGGCGTGAGCTGTGTACAGTGAGTGCATTTAGGTGACGAGTAGTGATTGACATGTGGGCGTCGCAAGGAACCCAAGTAGTTAAACGAGGCTCGGCGGAAAAAACTATCGTATAATTGATGACAATAAGTGCCCTCAATTCCTTCAACATTCGATTGATTCCAATTGATATGGTATAGCGGTCGAATCGCTCGCATATCAGTTCGTGCTCGGGAAGACAATGCAGGCGTTGACTGCCAATCGTTTGCTCAATCCTACATAAAGCATATAAAGACAGCACGAAAGTTGACATTTACAGGCTTTCAATGAGAAGAACTAAGACGTGATAAGGACAATTAGCACTACTGAAGGTCTCGGCAACTTCTCACCCGCGTCTTGCCTAAAGATACTTATTTATTGCGGATGTTGACCTACGAATACCTCGAGACGAGTACTGCCGATGCGTCAGGCACCGCAGAAAGACGTGGGTGGGCTTGCTCCCTGATATCTACTGAACAATTTGGAAAAGTGGAAATGCTTCCAGGCATGTTAACCAAATTCGTCAATATAGAGTGAAGTGTACGTCACAATACCTAGGAGATATTACTCTATGATTGACCTATTATAACCAATAGGCTAATTAATCCCTGTGCTCAGGAGGCCAACCCCAGAACTACAAACTCGTCCGATGAATCGGCAGTTGTACTATCACTTAAAAGGGTGACACCGAACTCGACTCCCGCACTCGTGGCTCGCTACAAGCGACCATACTATCGCCTTAGGAGCTTCTTTACTATATTAACAGATACATAAACAACGAACGGGTGTCTGTCCGGCTTTACGCTCAAACGAACGCCAAGTGGAACATGTTACGAACAAATTGAGTGAGCGAATGATAGTTGAGACTCAAGTTCTTGAAATACCAGTACTCAACTCTTAGGATATAAAGAGGAGAAAGAACAAGGAGGATATGGGAGGAAAAGCAGCAATACCGGGGAAACGGCACGGAGAACGATGCGTTGTAGAACTCTGGCCGTAGTTTGTCTATACTATTACCACAATTGACACGATAACCGAACTCCTTTGTTAGCGAATTATTACCGAGCGGAATTCTCCGAGCTACATACCAGAGGAGCCGATGACCTGTGGGATTGGTTGTTCACTGCCGCTCACAAGTCCGCTCACAAGTTCGGTGGGTAGTAGTATCTCGCAAAATTACTGGACGAAACTATCCTATCCACCGGCGGCTTTGGGTTGAAGACGTCTGAAGGGATCAACAACCTCTTCGACTGGAGTCAACAAGGCGTGAGGAAGGTACTCTGGGTGCTGATCCCCTGGGACGGCCCGCCCCCAGGACACTACTATATAGTACCACCCCTAACAAGCTTTACCGCTTTCGCGCGACCGGCAGGGAAATCCGAACGGGGCCGCCGGGGCATCATCTCCGCAGGGTTGAAGACATTCTGGCCGCACTGCTGATCATCGCCTTTTGGAAGGTAGTGGATGGGCTCTTAAAATAGTACGGAAGTACTCGAGTGTAGTATCACAGATAACCACTCGGTACTTTTTATACTCGTACGATTTTCTAGTCTCCGGACGCCTTGTCAACGATTAGATAGCTCTGATAACATTATGTCTCATGGAATAGTCATTCAACTTTGATGTGTAGTCACCGGACTTTTGATGAGTCGTCACCAGACTTTTGATGAGTCGTCATGGGCGCTTATAAGTCGGTGTCGGGAGAGTACTCTAAGTTCGCTTCAATGAGCCCATTAATATTAGTAACGATATCCTGTAGCGCTGACGGAGGCCAGACGCTTCCATTCATCTGGTTCTCAGCTGTGCTGGCCTTATATGAGAGGTTCTAGCCCTTCTAACCAACAGGACCTGCTAGATGCAGTTACAATAAACCGGGTAGTACCGTCAAATTCTACGGTAGCGAGAGTTGCCCCACTCTGCGGCATTGAGTCCGATGCTAGGGTTGCTGAAGAATCCAGTCTATTTAGATGAGAAGATCGCAGCCAAACTACTCACGTACCGAGATTGTCGGTGAACCGTGGTTATCGGTGAGCCAAAATCGGCAGATTGCCAGCCGATTGGAATTAAGATAAGATCTAAAGACAACACGTATTACTTGGGGCAAGGAGTAGAACTAATTATAGTGCTAGTCGTAGCCCTCACGATCATCATAATGTCCATATTTCAGTTGTCTGCTTTCAACATTATCAATCCCGGGCTACGACGGTCAAGTACCCTACCGAGGGCAGGGGGAAAGAACCGAAACACCCTAATTAGGGTATTAACCTTCTGTGCTAACATGATGATTTCCTGGGTGCAGAAGCTGACGCAGATGCCAGGGCGCAGCGAATCTACTATTCTGGCCAAGACCGGGGGGGTGTTTTACCAATGAGAGTGGCCTTATATGTAAAACTATATGGCTAGATATATAGTGCATCTGTCTCATAAATGGGTGCGGAAACAGTGCTACGAACAAGATCCATACACGTTAGCGAAGTTAGGTTTTCTAGGGTTGTTTCGGACCCCAAGGGTAGCGTTTTGGTTCACGTTCGAAGGCCTTGCTCAGGAATAGAATCTCTGCCGGCGTTCTAGTTTAGGTCCACCTGCACAACGGTACCGCAGGATGAGAAACCACGTGAACAGAATCATATAGAGTAGGAATTATCTGTATCATCCCGACCGACCATTACCAAAATACCCATCGGGATATCGATATCCCGTCGCTGATCGTTTCCATCCACCCGGTCAGAACACTGCGCTCTTCATCGTCAGTGCGATGAGATGAACTCTTGATTTGTCTGGGTCTACGATAACCCGCTCTGCATTAGAACTAGATGTAGTATCTCTATGCGTAAGTAAGCCAAAGTGTATACTCAAGAACAACACATGATAGATTGCACGTTCCACTACCTTAATGTAACGTAGCTACGTAGGCGCTGACAAGTAGAAAGCGTCCCGGGCCACTCGGATGCCCATTCACTCGGACACCAACCAAAACAGCGGAGAGGACCGAGATTGTTGTATGTGATTGGTTCCAAAATGGTTTTCGTAAAACTGATGAAACAGGCTCAAGGGTGTAGTACTGCTGAGTGATCCATTTTAACCAATCATGAACTTAGGATCTGTTTCCAGCCAATCAAGATCCATGCGAGTGGACGCCTATCTGAGTGGCCCGGTATGCTTTCTACCTACACCGGCGTACGCCCAGAATTTGGAAATTGTTGGAGGTTTGGAGGTACCGGTGAACAGACCCTACTATAGTTACTAATTAATTGATATTCAATTGGCGCCGCCTTGTTGAAGAAGAGGGTGCTTCATTTAAGCTAGTTTACGTGTAAGGCGTTCGTGATAATTATATTAAGCTTGAATTCTCATTAATCGAGTGACAAACTATGCGTGCCTGCTTCGTGGAGCCAATACCAGCCCAAAAGGCCCCAAATCCCACCAAAAGTCGTCCGAAAGCTATATCTAAAGTAGCCCAGACAATTACAAAGCAGTGCGTACCACCCAGAAAGGTTTCAACTCCCCAAACTCCGCTCCTTAGGCCAAACCCCTATGTGCAAAAAAGAAATATTACATTACTTCGTCAAAGACGGCATAATACATCGCCCTAGAAAACCTATAGAGAAGACAGACTTTGTGCCGAAGAAGTGTCTTTCTGAAACCGTCGAGGCCAGCTTTGCTTGCACCATATCACCGGCCGCTGAAGCTGCAACCATATATCTCTAAACCATATTTTACACGCGGGAAGCGTTGTGACGATGTATATCAGGCCGTTCCAGAAGCCTTGCGCTGGTAATACCAAAACGGCACCGAAATTAAGGCCAAAATGAAACTTCCCGGGGGTAGCGAGGTTGTAGACGCGGTTGATGCTTGATGGGAGCTGTATCTCATCAGTATTCCGAACAAATAAAAGTTAAGAAATGGGGATAGTACCCATGTTATGATAAGCGCGAGGAAAAAAAGCATTGCGCATCGACAGTATGCCCATGCCGCAGTATTGGCCTCAACTGCGTTGTTATTCCTTGACATCGGCCGAGGTATAGCCGAGGGCCGATGTGGAACTGCTTCAATATGGCAAGTGTAGGATGTGACTTCGGGGACGCAGGGGCTGGCGTGGCGACTGATTCCAGGGGAGATGGAAATACGCCTATCATTTTGCTTCGGGTGTACGCGCTCCAGGTCCTCAATCTTCGTCATTTCCACGGTGTCCACAGTTGTTACTGCGATCTTTCCGGGGACGACGAGAGGATCTTCGTAGTCGTCGATGGTTTGGTTGCCCTGGATGTGCGAGCGAATATGGCTGGAGTGCCGGCCGTCTTTAGCAAATTGACGAAGATTTTTACGCAGTGTAAATATAACTCGACCGGCAATTGCATAGATAAAAAAGGTCGTCACCAACACGATCCAAGCTGGCGCATAGAAGGCAACGATCCGTAACAGTTGCCAGTCATCATCGATCCAGCACCACAACGTAGCTGGTCCGTAAATTTTCCCCTTCGTCGTGTTACAGAAGTAAAAGACGAGACTCGGCACCAGTGGAATACCGTAACACAGAACAATGTAAAGAGGTTCTAAGACTTTGAGTTGGTCTGAGGTTTTCTTTCGGAATACCGTGAGATATACATTAAACGCCATGGCCAAACACTACAAAACATTAGCGAAGGTTCTGTACTGAAATCTGATCAAAATTGTCGCGTACGAATAGCGCATCCGCTGGTATTGCCCATTGTATAATCGCTCCTTGTACTTGACATATTCGGCTATTCTGGCCTGCTCTTATGGGGTCCTGCGCATATATTGTCGCCACATTTGTGAGGATATTGCCAAACGACGCATAGAAAGCGAGTCTATTTATCGGCCGGTGGAAATTTTTGCTGGTGCAAAAGGTGATGATTATGAAGCTGGCACCGAGAAGGGAGAATGTGCTGGATACTCGGGCTGTTCGTTGAAATATGTCGCGGTCGTGTTGTGAGATCGGCATTTTGTTGACCCTAACCCTCTATTTCGTAGTAACTGTTGTATCTTCCAACTCTTTCGACAGTGGGGTGAAGATTCGGGGGATTTCCCGGAATCAATGGCGATATAAAGGGTACAGGATAAGATGGGCCCGGAAATCCTCGGTGTATTACTGCAAGATTAGTTAGCGAAAATGGGCCAGCTTCAACCCAGGTCAAAATTAATATCCGCACCTTGTCCCGATGCCCAAAACACGGTTACCAAGATAAAACGTGTTGAAGATGCAGACAGGGTCTTCTCAAATACTGGGTCTGACAGGAAGCGCGGATGAGAACAATTGCTGCGCTGTGCAGGTGTAAGCTTATAGGTAAATATACGGGCGAGAGCGTTACATGCAGATCGGACGAATGTAACCATGGGAAATCCTTGAATAAGACTAGACGGCCATCCAATATCTAAGTGGGCGAACTCTAGCCTGTACCACATCCTGACAAAACAGCGCTCATCAGTTCACCTTCTGGAAGGAAAGCTCGTTTGCAACTTGGATTGGATGGCGCGCCGCTGGTTGCTTTGGGTCTCATCAACATAAACCGGGTTCCTCCATGTCCTTGTTCCACAAGCGAGTCATCTGCATGCATGCATAATGTTCGCCTTGTATATAGTGCCGTATATAATTTGGTCCAATTGTAGTGCATGCAGGTTGCATTGGAGACATAACCCATTGTCTCTTCGTCTGGCTGCAAGCTCTGCCAGATTGCGATCTGGTTTAATCGTTAAAGCGAATGAAAGTTGCTGTTGGCGACGGAGCCATGCAACCTGCACGTGCTACAAAAGCAACGAGCTGGACCAGATAATACGGCTGGGATTTTGGTTATCTCCTACCTCCGTATGTACATACGTACAATATTGCAATGGCCTGCATCTGGCTAGTCGCGGTTAAGGTGCGTTTGTAGTTGATGAAATAGTACTTTGTTTTGTAGCATTACCTTTTTTGAAGAACCTGACTCCATTTCCCAGTCACCTACTAGATACGATCAACACCCAGCTTACACTCCACGGCAATGATCACAAGGATTGCCGAAATCCCAGGTAACCCCACGATCGAGGGAAGAAAGATTAAGAGCGTGCGTCCATGCATGGAGCATAGAATGGTACTCCACGGCTGATTGACCCCAATAGGTAACAGAAATTAGTGCATGAATCGTGCTCAATACTCGCAAAATTAAAGCTGGAAGCCGAAGTCGACTGTGTTGGCCGTGTAACTGCACATAGAGTTACGTTGGGGAATCCGAACACTTTCACATTAGATAGCATCCCTAATATTGACTAGAACTTCGCGGTCAGGGGCTGGAGCGTTAGAGTTCGGATTGAGTAGGGCTTGAGACACCACGTGGGAATTATCCTGGGTCCTTGAACCTGGCGAGCAACTTCCGAAGTTACATAGTTTGGCAGATGAGGTCTTGGTATCTCAGCTGGTCAGGGACACCCCGAGAGTATATCACACCTAGTACCTGATCAAGTCTGTTACTGGTGTGCATCGCGTGTATGGAATAAAACTGAGAGCAATCAAGACCTTGGGCCTTCAGCATATCCAAATGGGAATTTTCAGCAAACCAGGGAGAAATCTAGATTTTAGATTGGCGGAGACGCACGATCTCTAGCTCCACGCGCAAACAACTAGTATTTGCCATGGATTTCGCGCAGGGATTCCGGATTCCGGCAAAAAGAACCGGAGTAAGATTCTACGTGTGTATAGAAAGATGCCTCAACTAAGGGCATCGATTAAGATGTACATTCGGATGTGTAGGTTTACCGGACTGAAAACCAGAGGGTTTCAATTTAGGTACTCATGGAGGAGAGAAATTTAGCATGCTTCGCCCTGGGCCCAAGTCAAACTGAGAACCCCCATATCTAAGCCCTCCTCTGCTTACCTCGAAACTCCGCCCGAGTACTTCCCCGGATATGTGCGTTCCTTTAATTTTTGGCTGGTACCAGTCGTCTACATAGAAAAACTGCGTCTAGAGAGGTAGCCTTGGCACGAGCGCTCAATCTTATAAATGCAACCTTTTCTGGAGGAAACGATGACGATGGGTGTCGGATTCGGATACGTATACCTGCCTGCAATATCAAGCCACAAATCCAGAGAACATGGGGGACTCGGCCCGGTTTCAGATGCGTGTAGAGTACACCCAATGAGGTTTTTGCCGAAAAATGTTCCAGTTTTGCTTTTCACCAATTACGCAATGTTCTATAATGGTGAGTTTGGGCAATAGAGCTTCATCAGCGGCGCTCTCAACTTCAGAGTTGAGGGTAGGCCTATTTTAGTCCTTGACTCCTTTGTAAAACTGTAGAATTTCTGGAGCAAGGAAATTTAGAGCTTCCCTGCCTCACTGGCCCAAACTCTCCATAAATTTGCTTGTTTTTCTCGCGAGCTCGGAATAGAAGGGCTATATCCCCGCCCCACTTCCCGAACCACATAGGATCTCCACCCGCTAGTGTCGCGGTACCAAGAATCACCGTTTAAGCATGCCGCTGGGCTAGGAACTCTGTACCTTGTTGAAACTCCAAGCTCTGGGCACTATACCCGCGGTACAGGTGTTTGGAGTAGCAATATAATTTGAGTATCTTTTGGTGGGTTCTTACTGCAAGAGGTACTTCAAAAAGGTACCGGCACCGAGTACAGTGCTTGGCAATACTTCCCTAATAGAGTATTAGCCCTCAGATTTTCATGGACTTAACGCGGAACTAAGCGCAGCATCATGTTCACATTCGATTGAACCACTGGCAATCACATTCGATCGAACCACTGGCAGTCGATTGAATATCCGAGCACCAGGTCATTACAGCCATTGGCAAAAAAAATCGGGAAATGCACAAGATGACAAGGGGTTTGCATATCGCATTTGCATGTTCTATAATCTATAATCTACACTACATGACCAAAAATACACACTTAGCATTGAAACCTTCTACCAGCCCAATAGAAAGCTAACCCACCATCATCTCACCATGCATATGCAGCACCTTCCCTCTTGTGGGCGACACTTTCCTTTGCACGGTAAAGTCGCACGAATTCCCGATTAAAGCTCCCGATGGCTGTAGTGTACGGCTGAAATTTTTGGACAAAAGAACAACTGAGCTCCGATTGCGATTTCGGTCCGGCTATGTGCTTCCAACGGTATAAGTATCTTCTTATGATCAGGCCCGCGTAATTTGGTTCTATTCTTGCATATCCTCGATACAGATAAGACTCATGTGAAGTGTACGCAACATTATTAGCATCATAGAAAGTATGCTTAAGCTTGAGCTAGCTTCGCCACTGGGGCTGAAGTTTATCAACTTCTTCCCCACGTATGATTTGGCGATGCAAGATTAGAAGTTCCAGCTCCCAGGTTTGGAATTCTGTAACCGTCCAACGTTCCACGGTTGTGTGTAACCGACAGTGTACTTAGTACTTTTCGACATGCGACAGGGCTGAGTACGATTTCCATCGCCGAACCAAAGATGATAATGCATAGATGCATGATAACGTGAGAACTCTCCTCTGTGCTACGTACAATTGGCCAATCGATTGGCTGTCAACGCCACCCAGCAGTTGAAATAATGGCCTCAGAATCCGCATTTCGACCCAACGAAAATATGATTGCTTTGCTTTTTAGTTAGGTTCTGACGTAGGAAATTGGTTGGTGCAGGACTGTCTAATTTGATCCTCTGGGAAGCACTGAAGTACACGCAATGGCTGGAACCGCCAACGACGGACGGATCTTACTGAGTATAATAGAGTACAAAACCGGGATTTGCCGAAGTCGTTGTCATGATCGCAAAAACAAGGCAACAGTCAGAGTCAGACCAGTCACCGGATGGTACCCGCCATCAGCACGCACAGTAATCCATGGATTACATTGCAGGCGCCTATCTAATAAAGTACTTGGTAAAAGTTTCCTTGAAGCATGATTATTTTCAAGCAATCTGCATACAGCGAAACATTTCAACGTGGGACGGAAGCACCACTTGGTGAGGTTTCGGGAGCGCGGCATATTCCGTTCACATACCGAGTATCACATCAATAGTTGCAGCTTTCATGAATTCAGCTGCTCCAATTCAAACACGGCGATTGGCCGATTTGTCCTGCCTTTGCGATAACCCGAGTCAAAAACTCGGTTTGGACGTTACGGGCGAGTAATGCACAGGATGCCAATACCAGAAAGGGTTGGGAATGCCCGATCATGAGATGGAGATGCATCATCGAGAAACCTGAGCAGTCACTAGATGCTCAGGCACCGCCAACAAGTTTTTTATATACCTATCAAGCTTTGAATGATCGACGGTGGGGTATAGATCTGTGATGTGTTCTTGTAGTAGGATCGCCTTTAAGCGTTGGTGGATGCACGTCAAATGTTGCAGGCATCTAAAGTTCTCGGCCGAATTTATGCATCACGTCTATCTGAATAACAAACTCGCTTGAGAAGCGAATGTAAAGTTTTGAAGATTTTAACCATAATTCAGACGAGGGCGATCATACACTGCCGGCAGCCTTCAATTCTGACTGAGGGCCAAAATCTACCCCGCAGAAACTGATTGGTAGGGTCATTGTATCTCACTCGGTTCAAAGAATTGGTATCGGAAATTGGGAGCTGTAGAATTTCGCGCCGATTTGAGACAGCGCAGCGGAGCCACACCCAAATACAGAGAAGCTCTATATGCAGTCTCTTATCAGGTTGAAACCCGCAGGGAGTCATTTGTATAGTTGAAAGGGAAAGTACACTGCCTCGACCTGACGGGAAATTTTGTTAGTACTTGCAATCGACTCTGACCGATAAATCGGCAACTAAGCAGAGTGCACGTGAATCTGTGGCAGATTCAAAGGAAAGTACAGTCTCTAGGTGGCGGCGGTGCCACAGCCGCTCTCCCACCAAATGCACACTTTGCTTCGTGCAATTCTGTCTTCTTTTCCTCCGTACAGCCCGTGTCTGGCTGATTTACCCAAACGCAAAGCATTTTTGACCCCCACCACTGCACCTATATTCAAGTGCGTAGACCCCATCTTGCACCTTGTGTTGTGTGCTTTCCTTTTCGACCAGAACAGTACGAAAGATTATGGGTCGTGTACTCATGGTTGTGTGTATAAGAGTGAAGAGGGAGAAACACAGCAGTATATCCAACCACACATATATGGTACTTGTGCTGTGGGGATTAAAATCGCAGCAAGTTTATCCATTTCATACCCAACATCTGTTCCACCCAGTTGACGAACCACGCTAGTTCACAAGCTGGATGACCAATATATGAATTCATGGGCCATAAGCTGAACTGAAAACGTAGTCGTAGCTGCACCCCACTTAGAGATGCGGATGGGTTGAAATTATCCCCTCAATGGTGATCTGCATAGATTCATTGTACCTAGCTATACACATGGGATGGGACAAGATCGAGCACTATCGATCAGAGGTCCCGTCCCTGAGGTCCCGAAATATGGGGTAAGTCCTACGGGGTGTCCTAGTGCAGTTCTGCTGTGAGGTCTATGGGCGGGATGGGCGGGTCCTATGACTGGAAGTATTACACGTATCCCCGCACTGGTGAAAAGTGCTGTAAAGGTCTACAAGCCGCTAAACGGATCATGGTTGGTGGTCGGTTGGAAAAAAGGAGATGATTATTCAATGATGACGTTCAATCAGCCAATCGATGCAACCTTTGTGGTCCTTAGTACCTGTCCAACAAGATTTCTACCAGTTATTGTACAAGCCGATGTACCGGGACACTCCCGAGACTATCGTTCAGAGATGTGCATCACTAGTTGTAGCACACTTCAGGCTCCAGCACACAGCTAACCGGTGGCCAGATAGCGGGCAGCGGGAGCGAACCCTGCCGGTGGACCTGCTACTGTATGCACCAAATCCAGTAGCTCGTCTGTATAGCAAATACAACAAATCCATGAAGATCACCACTCGACGAACCCGACTTCCGCAATCCCACTCAATCCATCCGTCACTCGACTTCCTCGACTAGCACACCATCGTCAAACTCATCCACCTCTATATAATCCACATCGACAGTGATGCCATAAAATAATACCTGATACCGTCAGAATAGAATCCATAGACAGAACAACTAACCCTTCCCTCCTGCAGTCTAATTTTCCGTATAATTGCGAGATAAGCCAACAGGCTGTGAGAATGAAAGTATGTAGCAGGGTTCTTTGAGCAACGGCAATCAACCCCGAGTCTTCGCGTGTCGCAATACAATTTGCTTTCCCGGTTGTTCGTATTCTTCTCGTGTTGTCGGGACTCCAACTTCTACACTTAGGTCTAGTTTCCGGATGGTGAAGAGGCGGGGTCGGTGGGAAGGACTAGAGGTGGTGTAAAATATACAGGAGGAGGTCTACTATGGGGACAGTAGGAGCGATATGTAGGGCTTGTCTGAGACAGCTAAGGAGCCGGTTTCGATGATGTCGGAACGTTGCTAAACTTCGAGATCGTCGAGTCTCGGAAGTAGCATTATGATCTGAGCGAATCTTTGTGATACAACCGAAGCCATCCAGGCGACATTTCGTAACCATAAAACCTATACGGATTCTGCAGTTTCCTTTACATTCAAGATCATAACGTGCAGCCTTAACTTTACGAAGATTTTTAGCTGCAAACGTTAGTGACAATTAAGGGTAAGTTGAGCTACCAAGGTGGTCTAGCACTGACACCTCATTCATCCTGAGCTGCAAGACCGTCGTCCATCTTTACCCCAACAACCTACGATCCGTTCTGCAGGCGTGCAAGTGGTGCTTCTAGAATTCCGCATTTAAAGCTGCAAAAATTAGGGTTATCGAGTGAGAATCTTCCCCATCCCCGCTCATGGGATCTCAATAAGCCGTGCCATCTTACTCCTCTGCGCTCGATGCACGCTTGGGGATTTCCGTTCAGTAGTTTGCGAGTGATGCCTTATGTTGATACTTGATTCCTAGCCGTGTCGATTGCATGCTTGGGCTTTTCTTGGCCTTGGCCTTGTCTGTCTCGCCCAACAAACCAACCGCTTTATCCTCCGCAACATCCCTCCCTTCGACACCCTACAGCCCGAATCTAACAGCTACCCCTCTATCATCGACAATATTACCGGCTGGCGACCATGGAGGAATCCGTCGCAAAGCAGCAGCCGCACCGCAGTCTCGTTGTCCCCGCTGCGATAACTCTCTTAGTTGCGATCTTTCTCGCTCGATGGGTCGTCCGGCAAAGCCAGCAGGTGCAATGCTTACCTCGCTAGCTATAAGGCAAATCTGACACCTGTCGCCGTGCTCTAGGTACGTTCATTCAACGGCCGACGCTGCGAGAATCCTCCAATGCGGAAAGAACCCTTCTACACGTTCGGCCTTCAGGGGCAGCTGCGCACGATAATGGCGGCGAAAGCACAGCGGCTTCCGGAGAGAATGGTTGAGTCGTGTGAAGAGATGGGAGATACCTGGGCTTACACGTTGTTTGGAACCCGCACTATCCTCACGCGCGATCAACGGAATATCCAGGCGATGCTTGCGACACAGTTTGACGGTTTGTGACTCGCGTACGCGGGGAAAAAAAGGGGGGGCTGATGTGAGGTGCGTAGATTTTGGCCTGGCGACGGACCGCGACAGTATGCACCAGCTACTAGGTACTAACGGGATTTTCACGCAATCTGGGTCAGATTGGGCTGCCAGCCGCGCGCTGCTCCGACCAAGCTTTGACCGTGCACAGGTTGCGGACTTGGACCGGCTGGAGATCTTCTTTGAGCGGTTGCGACAACGGATCGAAGACGAAGCTACGGCCAGTGGTGGCGACCGGTGCATCGAGCTACAGGGCCTCTTCCAGAAACTCACCATGGACTCATCATCGGATTTCCTCCTCGGCAGTCCCGTCGGCGCACTTAGCGATGAGCCATCGGGTGTGAATGTACAGAACTTTACAGAGGCGTTCGACATCGCGCAGACGGTAATCGCGACACGTTGGGTGCTTAGCAATCTCTACTGGCTCTACAATCCGAAGTACTTCCAGCAGGCATGTTCCGTGGTACATTCGCAGGTCCAGAAATACGTCAACCGCGCACTCAAGCTCCGTTCCGAGGCCCCCACCGAGGAGAAGGACACCGGCAAGTCGAAACGCTACATCTTCACCGAAGTGCTAGCAGAGACAACCCAGGACCCTCGCATGCTACAAGACCAAATTCTAAGCGTAATGTTGGCCGGGCGCGACACCACCGCCTCCCTCCTTTCCTGGACAGCCCTCTGCCTCTCCCGCCATCCCTCGGTCCTCCAGAAGCTCCGTGCCGCAATCGCCGAAACCGTCGGTGTTGATGCATCCGCGAAGATCCCAACACAAGCCGAATTGCGAAGTATCACATACCTGAGATGGGTTCTCCACGAAGGTACCCTCTCCTCGGTTTCCCACCTCCCCATCATACACTGATAAACAGTCCTCCGCCTCTACCCCCCGGTTCCAGCCAACACTCGCTGCCCCATCAAACCCACCACCCTCCCATTCGGCGGCGGCGCCGACGGCACTGCGCCAATCGCACTACAAAAAGGCGAGAAGGTCGTCGCCTCCTTCTTTGCGCTTCACCGGCGGAAAGATCTCTACGGCCCCGACGCAGACGAGTTCCGACCTGAACGGTGGGGGGAGGAGAGGATGCGGAAGATAGGGTGGGGATGGGTTCCATTCAACGGAGGGCCGAGAATATGTCTAGGACGTGAGTTTACACCTGTGAGGGGAGGAAGAAGGGCTAATAGGGACAGAACAAATGGCGTTGACGCATGCGTCGTATTTTGTGACACGGTTACTGCAGGTTTATGCTACGCTTGAGGAGGATCCGAAGGTTGTTGGGTTGGGGGTGAAGTATGATACGAAGATTACTATGTACTCCGGGAGGGGGGTGAATGTTAGGCTTGAATGATGAGTTGGGGAGGAGGAGTTGGTTTTATTTTGTCTATTATACTTTGGTGGTTTAGTGACAGCCGGTTTGGTGTTACGGTGGCTTGAGGAATGGGAATAGATGTTTCGGAATCGACGGTTCGATATATCGAGTCTTCTGAGGACCAGACGCCTTGAAATTTTTATAAAGATCAAAACTCGCTCGGCCAGGATTCAATATCCCATTGCGATCGGCTTCTACAACGACCTGTTACGACCACAGACCTATTACTCGCATATGCAATATCGAAAGATACCATTATGTCTTGTTAGAATTGGTATTGACTAAAGCGTAGGCATGGTAGTAAGTAGACTAGATAAAGTAAAGATCCTAAAGCAAAGATTCGCCCACAAGCTCCACCAACCTCCAAAAGCAAGAATCAAAAACGCCCATCCCAGCCTTAACTAGCCGTAACATACCCATCCACCCACACCCATCCCTTTATTATGCTCACTCAAACCAAAAACCTCCCACAAACGCCCCATTTCCAACGCCAAACCAAAAACCAAAGGATATCAGCCCAAACTCAGCCTCTCAGCCAACGTCCGCTCCAACTCCTTAAAATTCACCGGCTTAACCATAAAACTATCCACGCCAGCTGCATACGCTTCCTTTTGATCACTCACTGCAGCCAGCCCCGTCAGCGCAACCACCAAACTCCGTTTTCCCCGCCCTTCTTCGTGACGCCGGATTTCGCGCGTGGATTCGATGCCGGACATTATCGGCATTTCTGTAGATGTCAGATGGTGACAGGTGGGGGAGTGAGAGGGAAGAGTACGTAGGTCCATGAGGATAACATCATATCCGCCTTCCTTCTGTTTCACCTTCCGCAGCGCCTCCAGTCCGTCAACGGCTTTGTCGAAATTGTAGCCTTTCTTTTCGAGGAAGGTCGTGAGGAGCATGAGATTTATTGTGTTGTCTTCGACGGCGAGGACGGTGGGTTTGCGGGGTTCTAGTGGAGAGGGTTTCGTGACGGCGACTTCGCTAGGTTCGTCGAGATCGGGGGAAGAGCGCCATGCGGCTAGTTCGTCGCCGAAAAAACTGTCGATGTCTAGGGAGCTGATTGACGGGGCGGTTGTGGCCGGGGTGGCAGGATCATGGTCCGGGTGTGAAGATGCTGATGTCGAGCGTGTCAGGCCGACTCGAAGATCAAGGGTATCGACAAATTGTTCCGATGCTGCGTCGTCGAGTTCTTCCGGTGCTGTCTCGTACCCGGAATCCGTCGATCGCTTCTGCATTTCTCCTAGACAGAACGCCATAGCACGCGCGAATTTCTTAGGGCCACAGGGTTTGCGGATAAAGGTAGAGATGTGCCCAGTGAGTTGGGAGGCGCCACCGTCCATAGATGGGTGGCGGCAGAGAAGGATAACCGGGGGTTTCTGTCTGAGACTCTGGATTTCGCGCAGGATGTTATCGGTGATTTCGTTAGCGATGATGATATCGGGCTCTCTTGTGTCATCCCTTAGCACCTCGAGCCCTAGATAGTCCTTTGCATACCGAACCACCGAGCCTCGGAGAAGGTTTGCCGCTTCCCCCTTTGGTTGGGTGTGGGTTGGCGTCTCGAACCCAATCATTCGCATTCTCATTCCGCGAATGCGGCTTCTGATGTCGTCGTCAAGATTTACGGATGGTTTTGGACGGTAGATCATGGGTACTTGAACCGTAACTTTTGTTCCCTTGCCGACTTGGCTTTTGACATCGATCTTGCCGTCCATGGCGCCTACGATCTGGTGGACAATGCTCATTCCCAGTCCGGCGCCAGGCGCAAGTGGATTCTCTTGGCTGAAAGGGGTAAACAACTTTGTTTTCAGAAAGCTCCGACTGATACCCTTGCCCGAGTCCGAGATCGAGATCTTGACCATTGCCCGCCTGTTTCCTTGTTCATCGCCTGAGATCTCATCGGCTCTCAGACGAACACGCACCCATCCGAACTCGGTGTATTTCATTGCATTTCCGGTGATATTGTTGATGACTCTCTTTAGCCCTGCGGGATTGAGGCAGAATATCCAGCCGTCGTCTCGATGGTCAATATCGACGATGACGGTGAGCTTCTTGTCGTCTTCGCGATACACCGAGCCACTAATAGTATCTTCGCGATCACCGGCCGCACAGAATCCAGAGCCTAGACACACACCGTCGACAATATCTTGGACGAGGGCGCTGAGGTCTACATCGCGCTGCTGTTTCACCTGCTGCATCTTCACTTCTTCGATATCATTGATTTTATCACCCTTTGCGTCTTCGGTGCCGGATTTGCAGACTTTGATTTCTTGCAGGTAGTTTAGCTTTTGAAAATCAAGGACGTGGTTTATAGTGTCGAGGAGGGTGGTGCCGCAGGATATGACCGTGTCGACGAATGAGCGCTGATATGCATCAAGGTTACTCTCGGCAAGAAACTCGGCGCTTGCCAGGATTCCGTGGAGAGGGCTGCGAAGCTCGTGAGAGATGCTGGATATGAATTCGCCTTTTGCCTTATCGGCATTGAGGATATTCAACCTCGTGGTCTCGGAAATGATGGTGTTAGTGACGGCGGTGACAAAGCTTCCTTCCACGTCGCCGCAAAAGGACTTGGTCGCACAGTTGGTCCAGACAACGCATACGGCAAAGAGCTTCCGGTTGTGGTCAACTAGAGGCACCAATATCACACTCTTTGCACCCGGTAAGAACCGCTGGAGAATCGCGTCCGTCTGATGTCCGTCATCTTCACATTCTCCGGCATGGAAACCCTGTAGATGCGTAACGATCCTTCCCGTCGGGTTTTCCTCGACTAGTCGGTTTAGATACTCTTCGTTCAGCTCGGAGACGTCGAAGCCCAAGGATTCAACCGTGTCATGGGCGCTTAGGGTTGTCCCGCATGAGGAACCACCGGCAGTTGCGTAACCCAAGATTCCACTTCTGCGTCGACACGCCTTTGGCCTTTCTGCTCGAGCTGCCGCTTCAGACTCTTTGTCTGTAGAGACGTGAGAATACACGGGGCATTCGGCTTCTTCAGCACCAAAGAAGCCCTCAAGGTCTCCATCGAGGAATACAACATTGGCGTCGATGATGTTGCGGATCAGGGTGGCGGCACGGAAGAACATGGCTCGGAAATGGGATTCGAAGGAAGATGTCTGCTCGTATTCCGAGCGGCGACGCGGCCCATCGGTGGAGTCAGTGCTAGATTGTACGGATGAGCTCTGGCCTTGGTCAAAATACCCTCCAGTACCCGACAAATTCGAGGGCGGGGGTGTCAGCAAGTAATCTTGTGTGACAGCCGAAAGGCTTGGAGAAAGAGAGGGGATTGAGGGTCGGCGTGCGGTAGTATTCATTATCGTCTCGATTAATGAACGTTCGGCCTCCTCTTCGTAGGGCGTAACTTGCAAAGCTGTGTAAGTGTTGGACTCTGACAGTGTAGGTGCATTTGGGGCAGCAACGGAGACTGTAGGTGCCAATTCCGGAAGCACGGATGTTTTGGGAAGGGTTTCTGAGAGTGCTGATTGGGGCCTTTTCCTAGTTGTATCTTCGAATCCTATCGACGGATCAGTTGGCGGGGCGGTGACATCGCATACAGAGGTGGGCCTTTTCTCTACAGCGAGATACTGCTGTCGGACCTTCTCCATTTCTCTTTGCCACTCTCTTTCTCGCCCTTTCACCATTTCCGCAAACTTCCTCTCCTGAATCATTGCCCTCCTCTCTTCGACTTTCTTTATTCGCTCCATTTCCTTCAGCCTTCTGTGCTCCAAAATCTTCTCGCTCCACAACTGTCCACCCCTTCTCTCAGTCATTTCAAGGCCCTCTCCAGGAAGAAGCCCCTCCGCAATAAACTTCGAAAGGCACATCTCCATTACTTTCCCCTTCTTCAGATCCCGATCGCCTTGCTTCACCTGCAAGTAGTTCATAACAGTATCCCCCAGCTTTGACAACGTGATCTTTTCCTCTTCCGTCAGTCCATTCGGCTTCGGCTTATCATCGAAAACACACAGTGCCCCAATTGATACCCCGTTCCTAGTACGTAGCGGGGTAGCTCCATAGAATCGTTTATACGGCCAATTTACCACGAATCCTGCATTGTGATACTGCGGATCTTGCGACAAATCGTTTATCTCCAACAGCATATCTCGTTCGTGGGGGTTTGCTGGCGGAAGCAGGGATACCGTATGCTCGCACAAACTCCCTTCCGCCGAAACGCGGGTACCGCTACCTAACCATATCTCATCGCCGGGCTCGGAGGTGTGAGGTGATGCAATGGACAGAGACTGGGTCGATTCTGCGGCAATGTACGAGTGGTCACTACTGACTATGGTGATCATGGATCGTTTACAATTCAATATTCTTGCCGTCAGGTTTGTGATGCAGGCGAGAACCGGGTCGTCGGATGCGATGCGAGAGCCGTCTATCTTCGGGGGACCCGGGACATCTGGTGGTGAATCCTCATCTTGAGCAACCAAAACATCAGTGTGTTCCAAAGCATCGCCTTCTGGGGGGTGGTAGTATCTGTCCAGGGATAACCGTCAGTCATGTTGCTTGCGGTGGAATGCAAAAAAGTTATAACACGCCGCTGACTTGAAAACTTCGCGAGTTCGTAGGGAGTTATGAGAATCCCCCATGTATCCGCTCTCCCTTTTGGTGAACGGTCGCTCAAAGGACAGTGCAGGCTTCGGAGCCGGATCTGCTGGCGACGGCTGTCCGGCCATGGGCTGGAGTGGTTGGTCGTCGGTGAGGATTTCGCGTTCTTTGATGCGACGGTAAACAGTTCACCGAGTTCGAGGGTAGTAGGTCAGTAGGGTGGAGGTGGTATGTAAGGCAAGAAGAGGATAGGGTGTGGGAAAGAGGTGAAATGTCAGCATGTGTAAAGTCAATGCTTAGCACTTAGCATACCCCAGATGACGCCCCCGATCCTATCACACGTCACACCAGATGGCTTAGCGGGCAGCGCACGAATCTTACTACCCAATACCTATAAAACCTGCTTCGGGGCTTCGTATCTCCAACACTGTGGAACCCCACGCCTCTCACACAAACAGCACACTCCTCTAGCTCCTCACCACCCTTCAAACACCCATCCAGCACTGTTTCGGACCAGGAGACCCGACGAAATCTTGGACCGGGTATCCATTAGAGTGTTATGCACGATGAAATTTTACCCGATCTAAGTGCACAAGGGTAGATTGTTGTATCTAATTCGGCAAAGCGCAACGTTCGTGACGCGGGCACGCGTCGATCCGACCCATCCATCCTAACTAATCTTAGTTGAGGTTTTACGTTCTCGAAGCCCATAAAGCCTTGCAGATGCCTGCGTCGAGTCTCGCGAGTTCCATCCCTCAAGCATTTTCATGCAGAGGGACGTCCCTCGCCGTCTCGCTTTGAAATCAGGGCGGTGATACAAACAATGCGGTGTGATCAATCTTAAAGGGATCCGGATAACGGCTCGAGTGCTCGGTGGCTTTTGGCTGCGGTCCTCGGGTACTGGTCCGCTCCAATCAAGTCCTCATCAATCTGGCGGCTTTTACTCTTTCCTGGAGCGCATCTCCTTTTTCGCCCGCTTTGATTTGCACTTCTTTATCATTATCGCTGGAGTGAAGCACTATTGTCAACATGAGGGTGTACACTTACCTTGTAGATCTCAGTTTCTCTATGGCCTTCTGCTTTTCTGGGGCGTTTTGTCCGATCGTGGTCTCCGCCTAACCCTGGCCACCGGCGTCTGTCTGGCCAGGAAAGTGTATAAGGAGAACCAATGCATATTACTCGCGTCTGGGGGTAAGGATCTGACGCTCCTGCTCTGACAAACAACTACACAGAAACGGTAAAACTGAGGGTATCCACACATAGTTTTAGGCAAAGTGCAATCTGAATAATGGCAAAAATGGTAAAGCTGGAGAGTGTGCTGACTTCCACCTCAGGTTTCCCCCTGTTGACACCCTTGACTCACAGTAAAACTTAATACCAGAACAGGAGTCCGATCCTTTACCCCCAGACGCGAGTACACTTTTGAGTGCGATCGGTGACGCGCCCCGATATGGGGGACGAATCAGTGGTCATTTACGTGTTTCAGCCACTATCCGCTTCTCGGGGGTACTAGATAGCCAGGCCCCCGTTACGGAGTGGCGAGCGCTTAGCGAGTTATATCTTAAGCCCCGAGTTAACAATTTCTTGAGCCGGAGTTAACATCTCAGGCCACCGCAACCTTAGTTAACTGCTTGAGCCATTAACCATACAGCTAGCCACTGTAACTTTAGTTAGCAACTGCTTAAGCCATTAACCATATAGCTAACTAACATTTGTTAGGGGTTTTCTCCTAGCAAGTGTATACCTAGGCCGTGAATAGAGTACCTGTCCCTGTGTGGCTCCGGATGCAAAACGCCTAGTGAGAACTCTTCACCGCTTTCAAAGTTCGCGCGAATTTTGGAAAGAACAGTCAACTTTCGGCCTTTCCTCCACTTTCGCAATGGTTTTCCTTCTTTCGGAAAGCACTGTGAACTTTCCAGCTTTCCTCCGCTGTCGCTGTGTGTCTCTTTTCGTCACTGGGCTCCTTTCGTAGCATCTCTTTACTCGCTGCCGATCTCCTTTGGCACCGTATAATACGCAATAGATCTCGTTCCAAATCTTCACTGTGCGCAATTGCACAGAGAGTAGTATGATATTCACTATCTACCTATCAACTTATCTACCTATCAATCTATCAATCCATCCATCTATCTATCAACAGCGACTCTGAGTTCACCGGCAGTTGGCTAGAGACCGTACTCGAGTGCACTTGGTATTCAAGCACATTTGGAAGTGAACTTGAAGATCGTAAATGAGTGTGCTTGGAGGTGAACTTGGAGACAGCATTCGAGCATACTCGGAGGTGCACTTATTAAAACAGAACCCCCCAAGTGTTGCAGCTCTAACCGCTATCATGATCGTGCAAACCACTACTATACCACTCCGCTCGAGTAGGTCGCGACAAAAAAAAGAAGCCCAGGAATAGGTGCCAGGGCCCACTTTTCGTAGCCAAATTCCTGAAAACGGGTTCGTTTTGTCAAGACATTGTTTGGTAGAATATGTTGAATCCCGACAAAGTCCAGAAAAGGAGATCTTGGCCTGATTTTCGGGTCACTTGGTACTGTTTCCCGACCGTCATCGCTTTCACCGAGAGGCATCTAAAGACACGGTAAGTTAGTGGGAGGGAGGGAGGGAAGAGGAGAGAGAGAGAAAGAGCTGGTTCAAACAAAGTGAGGTGTAGTAAAGCTTCGAAACATTGACATTGAAAACGATTCGAGTAGCTTGCTAGTACAAGTTCGCCCCTTGAAAGGCGGATAACCTCGACCCAGGCGCCTTATTAGGTGCGTGAGCGCGTCCATCCAGCGTAGCCACGCTCCCACCCCCAGCTCCCCGTTCCCACATCTATCCAACTTTGAGCTCAATTAACTCCATGAGTTTTACTTTGACCAGGATATTGTTTATATATGAAATGTATTTAACAAGATGCTCTTTCACTTGCTTGTCTCATCTTTTAGTTTCCTCTAATATTCAAGGAGTGGTTGTAGATCAAGTACAGTGGCTTAGACTATACTTAGCAATGCTGATGCTGCTAAGCACTGCTTAGCACTGCTGGTATTTTGCATAAGGTAAATTATTTCTACCTGATGCTTAGATACATGTCATATACCATCAGGTAAATATTTTCTACCTGACTGTAAGGTACATCTGTGATGAGTGACAGCTTATGACACAAATATAGAGACTAACCAGTATCAGTACCAGGCTAATGATAATGCAGAACCCATCTGCATATAGTATAGCTACTCTGTGCTAAAGAGCTTTGAATTTGATCAAGGACTGTGGACTTGTGGGGTTGACTGCTAAGGGAGAATAAGGAGGAGAAGGAGAGCTGCCTACCCCATATGATTTCTCCACCACTTCTGGTTGGAATCCATTGCCCTTGCTGCCCGAGTCTCTTCAGTATGCTACAAGACTACTTGGGTGCAGCTTGGCAGTTTCTTGGGTGAAAATTACTTAAGTTATGATACTATAGAGGCTCTCCCACTTCACCAACTTAGAAATAGTACCTATCTCAATAACCACCAACCCAAATATGCCAAGACCAATATTAATTGACAGCTAGCATACCATATACATCAGCAACAACTCTAGTTTCCGTCTGAAACACCCGGGTGTTCCGGACGGCTCTGACGGCTCTGGCGGAACCTCGTACCCTCTGACGGAGAATCAGACGCGACCCGTCGCCCAAGCGACG